>JAABUZ0100004526.1_pt1 | contig 19089 bp, 14 predicted proteins | sample 5562091 | NCBI WGS metagenome assembly JAABUZ01 (sample SAMN12813069, study PRJNA571459) | rock metagenome | isolation source: Antarctica rocks | place: Antarctica: Victoria Land, Linnaeus Terrace sud | collected 2015-12-21 | reverse complement strand
AGTCTTCGTGTTCTTTATGCAGAACGACTGAGCTGCATGACTGTCATCAGCTGAATTTGTCATCAACAATCACTTCTTCGAAAGCACTCAGTGCACGTCGTTTCTAGCTAACTTCGAACAGCATTCTTGAATGAGATTGAAATCAAAGAAGACTCAGAAGAACGTTATTGAACATTCGAAATGAATACATGTCGATCTGTTTGTTCAGAAAATGAATCGAATCAATGAAATTCTGCGAGAACAAATGATCTTAGCTCAAGCATATCAGAAACAATTCGCTAATGTTCATCGACAACACGCTCTCAAGTATGCAATTAATGATATGATTTGATTAGATGCTCGCAATCTGATGATTCATCGACTCAGCAAGAAGTTATCTAATAAATTCGAGAAATCTTTCAGAATCATCAAAATTGTTAGTTCTCATTCTTATCAGCTAGAGTTGCTCAATGACTGATTCTGTTTCGACGTCTTTCATACTTATCTACTTCATTCTGCGATCAACGACTTCTTATCTGAACAAATATCTCTCACGTCGTTTTCGATAGTCTTCGTCGAAGAAGTGCTTAGCTGAGAGATGAACGAAATATTGAACTCTCGAGTAAAGAACTCTCAGCTAGAGTATTTAATTAAGTGAACTGAAATAGAAGAAAACAGTTGAGTAAAGTTTGCGAATGTGATGAATGTCATCGAAGTCATGAACGTTTATCATGCTCGAAATTTCGATCATTCGAATAAGAATTCATGAATCGCTTACGTGCAAGAAAGCAGCGACTCTGAATATGAGTCAGAGAATTAAAAGTCTCGCAGAAGCTTCGACTTCAAAAAGAAAGATTTATTGTCACGATTTTAGCATGTGTTACTCGAAAGATGTTGGGAAAAGAGATGTTAGATCACTTAGATGATGTTGAACAATATTATAGATGATGATAGATGTGAGATTATCAGTGATGTTATGAAGATTCTTCGATACGAATGATACTCAGCGTTTATGAGGTATAAGAATCTCTGAATGATCTCTTTCTTTTCTTTCTTCTTCGTGCAACGTCTTGTATTTAAAATCTAGTTATTAGAATTTCATTCTGATTTCATTCAGCTCTCAGTTCGTGACAGTTTATTGATCTGAGCTTCGATGATTTGCTTCGTCTTTTTCAATTGCTGATGATCAAAGATAAGAAGTTCTTTCATTTGAATGATAATATCATCTGCTTTTCTAGCTTCAAGACGTTCATAAGTTGTTTCATAGTCAGTCGTATCTGAATCAAAACTCATTCATGAGTGAAAACTCTTATTGAAGTAGAACGAAGTCATTGAGATGATCAAGAAGATATTGAAATTCTCGCTGAATTTCATCATGAAAAGTCATTTCACTCAGTCGTTCTGCATGTAGTTACAGTAGATTCTTAATTCACGTTCAACATCTTGATTAACTCATTTTGATTGATCATTGATTTCAGAATGATAAACTGTTGATAAACTAGTTGTGATTCTTAGTCACTTATAAAGACTTTGTCACATTGTTGATATGAATTGAGAGTCTCTGTTTGAAACAATAGAATTAGATAGATCATGAAGTCGATAAACGTTTCATAGCATGATTCAAACCGTTTCTTCGACTGAGATGTCATCGTCTTCTCAATGACAGAGAACATAGTGATGTTTCTTGATGAAACAACATATAATTGTACAAATGACGTTGTATTCTTCTGATAGAGATAGTTCAGTGATGAAGTTCATAGTTATATCTTTTCAGCGTTTCTGTGAAATTGAGAGAAAATGATGAAATTCATTGATACTATTTCTAGATGTCTTACTTCGTTGATAGACATGACAGTTTCAAATGTAACATCTAATCATTGCTTGATGATCTGATTAATAGTAGAAACGTTGAACTAGATCAATAGTTCTTCGATTGTCAGAGTGAGAGATGAAAGACTGATCATGAATTTTCTTTAGCAATTTTGTATGCATATTTTCAGAAACTCACAGTAGGTTTTTTCTGAACAGAACGTCGTTAATGATCTTGCAATGCTTCAATTCAGTGCTATGTAGCTTGAGCTTGTTTTCACTTATAGCTTGTTTATACTCATTGCAAAGCTCATTCATCTTATTGACATCTTTTACTCGCTGATAGAGATCAACTTCAGATTCAATAGCTAGAATATTTATTCTATTGAGTGTCAGAATGATCTGATAGCAATCTTCAGTACGCTGAGTTGATTCAGAGACGTCGATCAGAAACATTCTGATTAAAGCATCAACTTTAGTGTTCATTTTGCCTGATTGAAAAATGATCTGAAAGTTAAACTTGAATAGAATGTCTAGATAATTGACTTGACGTCGAGTTAACTGTTTGTTTTTCATGAAGATCTTTAAAGTCTGATAATCAATAAACATCTGAATGAGCAGCTCTGTGCATTCTAGCTTGAGTCTTCAGTGTTCAAAACAACGAATAATAGCTAGCAATTTCTTATCATAGATGTGATAATTGCATTTGACAGAAATCATGCTCTTGCTGTAGAAGATCATCAAGTGAAAAACTTTCTCATCATCATACTATGATAGAATTTCATCTTTGACGTAGTCAGATGCATTGATTTCTAGAATAGTCTGTTGTTTTGAATTGAAATGTCATAGAATTGAGATCGAGCTGACTTGTTTCTTTAGATCATCAAAAGCTTGAACACAAACTTTGTTTCAAACAAAAGATGTGTTTTTTCTAGTCAGCTGAGTGAATGATTTGACTAGCTTCGAGAAGTCTTTAATGAAACGATGATAGAAGTTAACAAATCTCATGAAGTTCTGAACTTTTTTTAGGTTGATCAATGTAGTTCAGTTGACTATGATTTTCACTTTGATAGAGTTTATGCGAAGATCTTGTTCTGACACTATGACTTTTAAGAAGACAGTTTCTTCTACGTTGAATTTGCACTTTCAAATATTCATCTGTAGATCAGCTTTTTGTAAGCGATTCAATATCATTTTGACATGTTGTTTATGTTCTCGTTGAGTTTTGCTGTAGATCAAAATGTCGTCTAGATAGACTTGATAAAAGTCATTTAGAAAGTCTCATAGAACATCATTCATATACTGCTGAAACGAGGCAGAATCATTGATAAGTTCAAAGAGTAACATCTTTGATTTGTATGCTTCTAAAGCGATAATAAAGATAGTATAGTTCTCACTATCAGAGTGCATTCATAGTTTGTTAAACGTCGAAATGATATTCAGTCGAGTCAGATGTTTGCAACCAACTATTTTATCAATTATCTCATTTATGAGTGATAAAGAATAGCGATTTCTTCTGATAATAGCATTGAGCTTTCAATAGTCAATGTAGAATCATAGATCTTCATTTGCTTTTAGAGTGAACAGAACGAGTGAGAAATACGAGACTTTGCTAGAAGTTATAAATTCTTTGAAAAGATTCTCATTCAGATATTTCTTTACTTTCTGAAGCTTGTAAAGAAACATTCGATATACTCAACAGCAAGATGACGTTGCGTCACTAGTAAGCTTTATCTTATGATCATATGAATGATGAGACGATAGCTTGTCTGCTTGAGTTCAATCAAAGATGTCTAGAAAATTCTGATATTTTGATGATAGTTTGACTTTAATATCTTTCAGATTCTGAGTTGTTTCATTGACTGAGAAGATGTTTACAACATTTAGTTCACATTGAGTATTGTAGACGATTTCTCTATCGATGTCTTCAATGAACATAGCAAAAACCTCTGTCTGATTCTTCTTTTTTCGTTTTACTAGTGCTTGAAAAGAAGCAATGTCTATGTTTTGAATCAAGAATGACTCTTTTTGAATGAATGAAACTGAGTGTTTAAGCATCTTAAAGATCTTGCTGTGAGCTGCTGAAGAGATCAAAGTTGATCGCGATCAACTTGAGTGCTTCGTATTTGATGTTAGGAATCAGCATAAGGCGAGTCATATGAGTGTAATGTAACGAGTATATAAATGCTAAGGAAGGAAAGTATCTAGAAGGGAAGGGTCGACTATCTATATGACTCAGAAGAACATAAGCTAACTCTGAATAGGGTTGGCTTCGAAACAAGCCTATGCCCTAGCGGCGAGCGATCGGCGATAGCTCTCAGAATAGCCATCAACATAGTCATCAACATAGCCATCAACATAGCTATCAACGAAGGTGCGTAGCTAGGATCGTAACATTACTTTCCCCCTTCAACGATTCATGTTCGCATGAATGTATTTTCTTAGTCTTGTGTAGAATCGAAATGTCTATTGTAGCAGGCTCACTAGTTGCACGCGAACGAGTCGGCAGATCGATTCACTGATAGATAGAGCGATGTGAGTAGATAGGTCATCGCATTGACGGAAGATGCCATTGTAGCAGGCTCACTAGTTGCACGTGAATGTATGATCAGGTTCACTGATGAGTAGAACGATGAGAAGATAGATCATCGCATTGACAGTGTCATTGAAGCAGGCTCACTGATCGACTTGCTCATCGAAGAGGTCGACTTTGGGCTCGCCATTGTAGCAGACTCACTAGTTGCACGTGAACGTATGATCAGGTTCACTGGTGGGTAGAGCGATGAGAGCGAGTAGGTCATCGCATTGACGATGTCATTGAAGCAGGCTCACTGAGGGTTTGCTCCTCGAGATAGAGACTTCACGCAGTTCTATGACTGACCTCGTTTGATTGTTCAACAAATTCGAAGAATCCCTTGCGAATCTGAATGAACGATTAATTCGCTGATCTTTGACCTAGTCGAATGGTTTCAATCGTTTGTTTATACTCGCTGACCAGCGCACGAGTTCGAATCTTTTGTTTATCCTCGCTGAATCAGCTCACGAGGGGAGGAAGGTGAGTGCTGCTGCACGGACGCAAGTCGCTAGATCAAAGTCGATAGAGGGTTGAAGAACTACTAGCAGAAGCATTCGAAGAAATCGATGCAGATTATTTCACTTCGCCTGTAACGAAGAAGCATTTATATAATGTTAGAGACCAGCATAGAGCGAGTCATATGAGTGTAATGTAACGAGTATATAAATGCTAAGAAAGGAAAGTATCTAGAAGAGAAGAATCGACTATCTATATGACTCAGGAGAACATAAGCTAACTCTGAATAGGGTTGGCTTCGGAACAAGCCTATGCCCTAGCGGCGAGCGATCGGCGATAGCTCTCAGGATAGCCATCAACATAGTCATCAACATAGTCATCAACATAGCTATCAACGAAGATGCGTAGCTAGGATCGTAACATTTGATGTGATTGAAAAAACCGAAATAGAAATATCTAATTGATCAGAAAATACGATAGTATCATGTCTCATGTTCAATAATATTTCATTTTTGTTCATTCAGAGTTTGCTCAATATAGCTTCATGATGCTCGATATCAGTTATTAGCATTAACATAGTCAATTCTTTATGACTTTTGATCGTGAGATTGAGTAGAATCTTATGAGTAATGATCTTTCTAGCTAGCTTCTCGTCATATTCTCGTATTAGCTTCTCTTTTGCTAGTGATATAAATTATATTTCAAGTTTCTGACATACTCTATTGACTAGCTTGTCATGTATCAGCATGTAGATGACAAAATCACTGTTTATCAAAGAGTGAAGGCTGAAAGAATTGCTCTGAGAGATAAGAGAAGCATTGATCAGAAATGACTTTTTAAAATAATTTTCTTTCGATAAAACTTTGATTTGACTGCACAAAGATATGATCTCTATCTTTTTAATGACTTTGAAAGAGATAGTTAGTTTTTTAAATCAGAATCTGACTCAGAGTTTAATGTAAATCGATCAAACTCATCATCTTCTAATGCATTGATTCTCAAAGTTTGATCAGAGCACTCTTTAGAGAAATGACCTGACTTATGACAAATGAAACAGCTTTCAGTTTGTAAATCTGTCTCTTTGACGCTAGTTAAAGTCGCGTTGCGCGATTTTGATAAATCGACTGATACAATAACTTTGATCTTTCTATAGAGATTCAATGAATCTAATTTCTCAGCAAAGATGACTTGCTTTCTGATCTTGATCAGAGATTTCTTTTCTTTGATGTCATTCATGACTCAATGCTCATTGTTCAAATGAATTAGATAGCTACGAATTTCGTTCAGAGATTCTGACTGAATCAATTGATTACATCAAGCTGCATGAAGATGATATGCTATCTTGTCTCGTAAATCAATGATCAATTGCTTTTCATGATACTCTAGATAAAAGAACAGACGTTAAAACATTGAATAGAAATCGCTGAATTTGCTCTTTTCTTGAGAGAGATTAGCATACTTTCTTCAAAAGTTTGTCTTTTTGTCAGAATCATCATATAGTTGAGCAAGTTCATCTAGTAGATCATTGATCATTTTATAGAGATTCAATGAATCTTGTTAACATTAAGCTAAAGTAGCTTTGACTGTGTCTTCATTGATTCTGAAGTGAATATAGATCAGTATCGCTCTATTAGTATTAAAATGATTGACGTTGATCTCTAGCTTGTCATGAATCTTTTCTTGTCAATCGTCTCAGATGAACTCAGTTTCATTCGTAAACAAAGATGAATTTGAAAGCTTCTGAGATTGCTTGCTGAATGTGAAAAGAGTAGAAGTCGATGAAGTGACATCTTTAGTCACTTGCAGTTGATGTTGTGCTTTAGTCAATTTGTTCTGAAGCGTTTGATTCAATTGATTCAATCGATTTTTTGCTCGATCAATTTCTTCAAAGTGAATCTTTCATATTTGTTCACTTGATATTTTGTCAAATAGCTCACAAGCTTTCACATTTAAATCTCGTTGAGTTCAAAGACTGTTTAAATCTTCTAGAAAAACTTTTGAGTCTTGTTTGACTCAGTGTTGTAGCTGCTCTACATTTTTTATATCTCAGAAGATAGAAGCTTTTAGAGATTCATCGAAAGTCTGAAGATGAGGCAAAGATTGATGATGTTTTCATACAAAGTTGATTCTAAGATATTTCAATAAGTGAGATGATAGCTCAGAATAGATGACTGAATTCAAAGTGACAGAAGAATAAAGACTTTGATAATTCTCGAAGAGATTTTTCACAAATGATCGAGTCATAGCGAAGAATTGATGATTGAGCGAAGAGCGATGCTCAACAGTATGTGATGAGATCACTGTTTTAATGTTTAGTCTTCAGAGAAGAATGTTGCTGATTTGAGAGAGTTTTTTGATAATTCTCAAGCAATTAAGGTCTTAATTTCTTGATTCTATTAATCGATTTGAACGAGTGTGTACTAAATGAGCTGTAGATTCTCTTAGCAATGCAAGATCTTAATTTCTTGATTCTATTGATTTCTTGATGTTGTTCTGTCTTTCAATGTCATCAATCATCAAATACATAAATTTCTTTATATTCATTTCGTTGTCAGTCAAGTAAACTTGAATGAGTAATGAGATCAGTATCATGTGATTAATGAATTCTTAAAGTAATGTTGAGATCATGTCTAGAAACTAATCAGAGTGCGTGCGTGACTAGAATGTTTAATTCAATAGAGATAATTATAATTAAGACTTTAAGAATACAGAAGAAAGAAGATACAAAAGACAAGAAGAACACACTTTATATAGTAGTTACTCAGATCAACATTAATCTCAAAGAAAATGTGTTGAAACACAAGAAAGATGTTGATTCAAAAGATGTTTGCAACACAAAGAAATGTGTTTGTCATAGAAATCTGTTGATCATTCATAACACAAAGAAGTGTGTTTGTCTAGAAGACAATAGAAGCTGATTAGAAGATGCTAGAAAAGAGAAAAGATGCTGAGTCATATCTTGATCAAATCTGAGTCAGATCTAGATCAGATCTCGACTAGATCATTGACTAGTTTTAATCAATATGCAGTGAACTCACTAGCATTCACTGTGAATTGATTAAAGTTAAAGCTTTGACCTTATTCAATTCTGACACATTCGTAACATTCATCTCTTTAAAATATATAGACTGATCGTCGAGTCGAGTTTCGAATTGACATTTTGAATTTGACTCGATTCGAAGTCGAGTTGTTCACATTTTCAACCCGACGCGATTCGACCCGACTGAGAATTGAGTCAACTCGATTCGACTCGTCAAGAACTCAAGCTTGGCGTCAAGAGAGCTAAATATAGAAAATTTTCCGGTTTTTGGCTTTTGCATTACCTTTTTGCATTACCTTTTGATAGAGAGTCATGAAGAGGAACATGAAGGTCGTTTGATAGAGAGTCATAAAGGGGAACATGAAGGTCGTTTGATAGAGAGTCATAAAGAGAAACATGAAGAGAAACATGAAGAGAAACATGAAGGGAAACATGAAGGGGAACATGAAGAGAAACATGAAGGGAAACATGAAGGCCGTTTGATAGAAGGTCATGACGAGAAACATAAAGAGAAACATGAAGGGAAACATGAAGAGAAACATGAAGGGAAACATAAAGAAGAACATGAAGAGAAACATGACGGGGAAACATGAAGGTCGTTTGACTTTGATAGAGAGTCATGACGGGAAAACATGGTAGAAAGTCATGAAGGGGAACCATGTAGGCTGTTCAATCAAGCTATTTACATCTATCTAATATCTTGTCGAGTCGAGTCGGGTTTTCGAGTCGGATTGTCGAGTCAAGCTTCTCAACTCGACCCGAGTGCTCGAGTTCAACTTCTCAATTCGACTCGACACTTTTCCAAAAAAATTCCAACCCGACTTGATGCGATCAGTCTAAAAATATACATTAATTCAAGTCAAAATAACTCAGAAAATGACTTAATTAATTTTAATTTCAAAGATGATTTGCAAATTACATTTTAAGTCTTATATAAAGAATATAAAAATAACTTTGTTAAAAGTTTTAAGTAAATGTAATCATTAAAACATTGAATGACATGATTTAAGTAATTTCATTAAGCATTTATTGCAAAATAATTCAGAAAATGACTTGATTAATTTTAATTTTATGAAGATTAACAATTTTATCTACATATAAAATATATATGTGTGATTTGATTTAATTTGATTTGAATTCATACATTCTTATGACATCAATTTAGATTCAACTCATGAGAGAAACTATGCTATGTATATCGAATGAACAAAACTCTCTGAGAGAGAAAATCGTTCGTTGACTACATGATGACTTTGCATCATCGAAACAATGAATTTGAAACAATGTTATCAATAATGAATCTATAGCTTTTATTCAGCGCATGACGCTTGAGTAAACTCTTGATAAGTATCTATACTGTTTGATTATGATGCATCGTCTTTGCTCTGCTCTTCATTGACGATATTCTATACAACGATGTTTCGATTTTCGATTTTCGATCATGAACATTGAAGATGATTTCTTTGCACTTGTGATGCTCATAATTGTAATGTCGAAAACTGTGTTTTCTTGCTCAATGATTGTCATTCATTGAATCAAGAAATATGTGATGAAAGAGAGATGTACATGATGAAAAGATAGAATGTGATTGTATTGAATAACTCTTTTCTTCTCTTGATTTGACTTGTGTCACGTAGACGTTGAATAAATTGTTAGTATAAACGTGCGATTGCAATTATTTGATGCATGACTCTGATCAATAGTAAAGAATGCGTTCTGATTGTTCTCATGAGCTCTCAATTTTTCACGTAGATAGATGTATGACTTGACGTCAAGTAAAGAAGATGAGTTCAAGTCTTTTCAATATATCAGCGTGATTGACGAGTCACTACTTCTTTGAGCATTGTAGTCACAACTTTCAGACTCATCATTTGAGACAACTATTTTATCTGATATCTTTTTATCAATTACTTGATGACACTGTTGATGTGATAAAGACGTTTTGATATCGATGCAGTCAATGAGTCGCAAATTCTTCAATCACTTGTAATCACAACTTGCAGATTCTTCATCTGAATTGTCTATTTTACTAGTAGTATCTTTTCATCTCTTACTGACATCGACATGTCATTAGTCTTCTTCGTAGATTGATTGTGACTGTTAGAAGAGATGTTGTCGCGTAGATGAAAACTCTGCATGATGACTTTTCTGATCACGCAACGTTTTAACATCATTCAAACTGCGTTGAATTGAGATGAATTGAAATCTTTTGACTTTTCTAACTTCTATTCAAACAAAATAAAATCAAAAGATTCGTAGTCAACATCACATACAGATGAATCTTGTTATCAGTCATATATATTTATGATTAAAAATGATAAATTATTAATTAAGAAAATGAGATGAATGATTTTTATTAATGTAACATTTCTTGATCTTCTTATTTAAACATCAATTATGCATATATATTTAAACACAGTAGTTTTGCTCAATATTCATGTTGAATGAAATTAAATTGTTGTACTTACTTTGAAAGTTTATCATACGCTGCTGATTTATAACATCTGATGTAGTAATGATTTTACATTCACTCTTCAACTTCTGTATTAAATATCAAAGCTGTGATGCTTTTGTTTAAATTCTTAAGTTTCTTTAATATTTAATCTGTAGAAATAGTTTTTCAATGATGATTCATTCTTTCATGCATTGACAAATTTCATCAAGTGTTTAATCACATAATTAAATGATAAATTAAATGATTTATCATTTTGATTAATCTTTCTTTTTATAAAATTACTTTAACGTGATTAACTGTAGATGCATGTTTAATAACTTAAATGACATCAATTATTAAAATGACATGAATCATCAAAATGACATAAATTATTAAAATAATATTGCTGACACTGATTATTCTGATTCTATATGCTTAATTTTATATGTTCAAGCGCATGCAAAAGCAAGATATTAAATCAATGAATTTATTATTTAACTAGTTATTTAATCATTTATTTGAATGAATTGTTGACTATGTAAAGTATTTGATAAAGAATCATAAAGAATGCTCAATAAAGAAACTATTGAAATATGAGATCATATGAGATATATTAATATTTTGATTGTTGTTGTTAAAAGATTATCTAAAAGATGAAAGATGAAAACTTTACTAGCGAGTCTTAGTTCTATTAGCTCTATTGAGACAAAGATTATCAACTTTTCTATTTTCAACAGAAACATGAAGAGTGCTCAATAGAAAAACATAAAGAATGCTCAATAGAAAAAAATGAAGAATGCTTGATAGAAAAACATGAAGAGTACTTAATAGAGAATTATGAAGACTATTTGATAAAGAAACATGAAGAATGCTCAGTAGAAAATCATGAAGACTGTTTAATAGAAAATCATGAAAGAAGTCATGTAGAAAGCATTGTTTAATTTATGTTATGCTTGATCAATGTGTATTTTGAAGCATGTAAAAAGTTTGATAAAGTGTTTGATCAAAAGCTCGATCAAAAGCTCAGTAAAAAAATTAGTAAAAAGATTGATAGAAAGATCAGTAGAAAGCTCAATTGAAAGATCAGTAAAAAGCTCAGTTAAAAGCTCAGTTAAAAGATCAGTAGAAAGCTCAGTAGAGAATTTGATAAAAAGTTCAATATCAAGTCATGAAGAATATATTTTATTGAGTTAGTTAACATTATTAAAATACGATTATTGTTGTTTTAGAAAGTAAAACTATAAAGAAAGAGAGAAGTGAAAAGAAGTAAATATTTTGAATTCTTTGAATTTTCTAACGTTGATCTTTAACTGAAAGCGAAAATTACTAATTACAAAGATAATAGTACTGTTTTCAAGTCAGTTTGATAGAAAGTTTGATAGAAAATTTGATAAAGCATTCAATAGAAAGCTCAGTAGAAAGCTTGATAGAAAGCTTGATGAAAAGCTTAATAAAAAGCTTGATAGAAAATTTAATAAAGAGTTTGATAGAAAGTTTGATATTAAGTCATGAAGAATATATTCTATTAAGTTAATTAGCATGTATTATGAAGCATGTATAAAGCATACTATGAAGTAGATCATGAAGTAAATCATGAAGTAAATCATGAAGTAAATCATGAAGTGAATGACATGTGTTTAAACACGTTGCATAAAGCATGTTTTGAAGAGAGCAAGCTGATGAGTAAATTAACAAGTAGACTAATGAGTAGATAAAGTGATAAGTAGAATAATGAGCATGTAGAATGATGAGTAGAGTGATGAGTATGTAAAGTGATGAGTAAATTGATGAGCATGTAGAATAATGAGTAGAATGATGAGCATGTAAAGTGATGAGTAAAATGATGAGCATGTAGAGTGATGAGTAGAATGATGAGCATGTAGAATAATGAGTACATCGACAAATTTCATTGAGTGTCTAATCACGTAATTAAATGATAAATTAAATGATATATTATTTTGATCAATCTCTCTTCTTATAAGATCACTTTGACGTGATTAGCTGCAGATGCATGTCTAATAACTTAAATGACATCAATTATCAAAATGACATGAATTATCAAAATGATATAAATCATCAAAATAACACTGCTGACACTAATTATTCTGATTCTATATGCTCAAATTTATATGTTCAAGCGCATGCAAAAGCAAGATATTAAATCAATAAATTTATTATTTAACTAGTTATTTAATCATCTATTTGAATGAATTGTTGACTATGTAGAGTATTCGATAGAGAATCATAAAGAAAGTCATGAAGAGTGCTTGATAGAGAAACATGAAGAATGCTTGATAGAGAAACATGAAGAGTGCTCGATAGAGAAACATGAAGAATGCTTGATAGAGAAACATGAAGAATGCTCAATAGAAAAACATGAAGAGTGCTTGATAGAAAAACATGAAGAGTGCTTGGTAGAAAATCATGAAAGAAGTCATGTAGAAAGCACTGTTCAACTCATATTATGCGCTCAATTGATGAGTAATTTGAAGCATGTAGAAAGTTTGATAAAGCGTTTGATAGAAAGCTCGATTGAAAGCTCGATTGAAAGTTCACTAGAAAGCTCACTAGAAAGATCAGTAGTAGAAAGCTCAGTAGAAAGCTCAGTAGAAAGCTCAGTAGAAAGCTTAATTGAAAGATCAGTAGAAAGATCAGTAAAAAGATCAGTAGAAAGTTTGATCAGAAGATCAGTAGAAAGATCAGTAGAAAACTCAGCAGAAAGATCAATAGAAAGTTTGATATTGAGTCATGAAGAGTGCATTTTATTGAGTCAGTTAGCATTATTTCATACGAAATAGAAAGTAGAAACTGTTCTATGAAGAAAGAAAGAAGTGAAAAGAAGTAAATACTCTGAATTTTCTGAATTTTCTAGCGTCAATCTTCAACTGAGAGCGAAGATTACTAATCACAGAGGTAACAGTACTGTTTTCAAGTCATGTAGAAAGCATTGTTTAAAGCACTGTTTAACGTGTTTTATGCATTCAATCGACGCGTTTGATAGAAAGTTTGATAGAAAGTTTGATAGAGCGTTTGATAAAGAATTTGACAGAGCGTTTGATAGAGAATTTGGCAGAAAATTCAATAAAGTGTTTGATAGAAAATTTGATAAAGCGTTTGATAAAGAGATTGATAAAGCGAGTAGATGAAGCAAGTAGGTGAGCGAGTAAATGAGCGAGTAAATGAGCGAGTAAAATGATGAGTATGTAGAATAATGAGTAGAATGATGAGTATGTAAAGTGATGAGTAGAGTGATGAGTATGTAGAATGACGAGTAGAATGATGAGCATGTAGAGTAACGAGTAGAATGATGAGTATGTAAAGTGACGAGTAGAATGATGAGCATGTAGAATGATGAGCAGAATGATGAGCATGTAGAATGCGAAGAACGAAGATGTTGTCAAACTGTTCAATGATGCTGTTAATCATTTAATTATTTATGCGCAAAGATAAATGATTCAATTTATCAACTATTAGATTTAAGTACAAGATTAATGACATAATTTAGTGATGTTTGATTGAATCTCTGATTTGATTATCTGTCAACGATGTCAATGATGTTAACGTGATGATTAGCTGCATGTGATTGATTAATTAGCACTTGAGAATTTGTCGATGTAGAATGATGAGCATGTAAAGTAATAAGTAGTTAAAATGATGAGCGTGTAAAATAATGAGTAGAATGATGAGCATGTAGAATGCAAAGAACAAAGATTTTGTCAATCTGACTGTTAATTATTGAAATTATTTATGTGCAATGATAAATAATGCAATTCATCAATTATTAGATTTAACTGTAAGATTAATGACGTAATTAAGTAATATTTGATTGAATCTTTGATTTAATCAGCTGTCAACAATGTTAATAATGTCAACATAATGATTAGTTGCAAGTGATTGAATAATTAATACTTGAAAATTTGTTAATGTGTCTTAATTTTATATCAGTAACAGTTCAAATTTTTCTTTTATTGACTTTCTCACTAATCTTGACTTCTTGCAGTCTTCACGAAGCTTGAGTTATTTGCTATAAATGTATTGCAATAACTTATTAAATTTCATGCATTAAATTTTTTTGCAATATCTTAAATTAATTCTACATTATTTGATTTGATATTAATTATCACATTGTCAATGATCTTGTTCTTAATCATAATGTGCAAGATCTTGAGTAATCACATATCTGTTATTTGCAACAGATTCAATAACTTATTTAACTTTTTCATGATTTCATCATTATTTTTAAAATCATGAATCTGAGATCAGTTAACTATATTGATGTACATAAAATTAATCATTTGCAAAAGTATCATAAATGTTATCTTTTTGACTTTTTATTTTTATTTTTATTTTTATTTTTTTTCTTCATTAAGTGCATGCAGTCTATGACTATGACACTGTCTAGACGCTGTATGTATGCTAAGTTACATGTAATCTGGTCAAAGTCACTGCTTTATATCTTTTCATTGATCAATCACATCGATAGTTTGCACATACAAGCGCTTTTGCTCAAACTCTCACAATCATACTTTCGTTTTTCTTCGTTTCTTCACACTCTTCGCGTTCTACTCTTTCGTTTCTAATAATCATTTTCTTATTGCAATTCAAGTATTTTTCAAATACTTTAGTGTTGCAATTCTTTCGATTTTGATGATGAACAGCGTCAATATGATGTCTGTGTTTTTGAGCTGAGTCTTTTTCTTAAGCTTTATCTGCTCTGATCTATAATGCTTGCAATTTAGTAGTAAATGCTTTGATGTTTGACTTGCATTGCATATTTCATAGCATTTGTTTGAATTATTCTCTGATAATCGATGCAAATAGCTCTTGAAATAGTTGTGTCTCATTTTCAACTGAATAAAGGTTGAAAACGTTAGTCTATCAATTTTCTTAAGCTCTTTTAGTGATTTTTGACTTAGATTCACGTTCAATATGTGCTTTCAATACTGATTTCCCTTTTTGATACTGATGTTTCAGACATTTAATCATTGTAATTTCGTCTCTTTGCAAATTTGCTTTTTGACGAAGTTTATAATGATTATTTTCATGTTGTTGATAATTGATACTTCTTGAGCAGCAATTTTGATCAATTGATTCACTTTTTCGTTCTCAATGATGTCTTTGCGACTCGATACTCACTGTATGTGAATTTGACACTGATTTTGACGCAAATTAATCAAGTTTTGTCGTATGTCATCGAATAATCTTGAATTAACGTTACTCTTTGCATTTAGTCTTTGCAAAGTCATTTGACTGTTCATGTACACTCAAATTTCGCTGTTTTTGAGTGCTTTTTCGCTGCATATTGCGATTGCATCGCTAATAACTTGCAGTTTCGCTTTCGTTGTGATTATTTTGTCAGAAACACTTGTCGCTTTGCTGAATCTGACGAATTCATGCGTGAATATCACTGTTGTTTCGATTTCTGTTTCAATCTCTGCTATTTTTTTCCGAATTTGCGATGCGTTAATATACATCACTATGTTTTTCGCCTTTTTGATAATTTTTTCTAATTCTCTATAGTGTGTATTGATTGTATTGCAAGTTTCGCCTTTTGCAAATTCGGTTTGAAGTTCTGCTAAATGCTTGATTTCTTGCTCTCACGATTTCTTGAAGTGAGAAATTTCGATTTCTTTTATTGAATTCAGTGTTTTTTGCACTTTGTTCAATATTCAATATATCTGCGTGAGTCTGTCTTTGCACTTCTTAGCTTTTCAAGATACATTCGTCTTCATCTCAATCAGCGATGAAATTCATCTGTACGTGATGCTGACTACGAATCTACTGTCTAGCTACAGTAGAGTCTAGAGATTATCAAAAGTTTGAATGACATCGAGATGCTGCGTGATGATGAAGCGCTGTGCGTTGATCGCGTGCAGAGTTTTCGCGATCGCGCAGACTTCAATAATCTCAATGCGCATGCTACAAGCAATCTGCATGCAGATGAGAAAGTCAAATAGAACGCAGAACTACGAGGGAAATCGCTTATGAAAATCATTCGATTCAGTATCTCGTCGTCGCAATGATGAGAACTGAGACAGAACATTCTTGTGTTTGATCTGTTGAGAATGATTAGCAGAAAGAACTTGAATCACGAACATTCTTTAAATCTACGTGCTAACTACGTATAAATCTTGTTAAAACTGCGTGCCTGTTACTACGACATGAGCAACTCATGAGTCTCATTAAGTTCAACACGAGCAAACTCGAGAATCTCTTTAATATCATTTAACAGACGTTCAGACACAGACATTCTATACATAGACGATACGTTGATGAGAAGACTTCGTTAAGAGAAGAGAAACACAAGCGAGTTAATAGAGAATGATCGAACTACGCTGTCTGATTAGAAGTGTAGCATATGAACATTTCTGCAAGACATGGTCAATCTGCATGAGAGAGATCTCTACAGATAACGCGAAACAGATGAGTTGCACGCTTTACAAGCGAAGCGAGCATCTGCGAGGCGTGATATACAATGACGATGACTGTCGATCTTGAGAATCTCATCTCTTCACTGAGCTCTGACTCTTGAATGTCTTGATGATAGAATCAATTTCTAGTCAAAGACATCGTCTGTATAGCTTGAGAGAACAGTAGCACATGTCGATGTGATTAAAGAAGAAATTGACTGCGATATGCATGTGTATCGCTGACGAAACGTCTGCGACTCATGCTTAAAGAGTAAACTGTCGAAATCTGAGCAGTGAGAGATTTTGCTCGCCTTGAACTGTGAATCTGCTGCGAGAAACTACTTCTCGCTAAGAGGAAAATCAGCATAGAGATCGTGCCTTATGTATGTTGCATGCAACGTATGCAACATATTTTCGATAGATGAGACATATCAGACAGCTCAGTCTATTAGCTCACAAAAAGATCATCTAGTCACGAAATTGTAATGAGTATTGCATTCGAAATGTCACAAAACAACGCAAATGACGAAAGCTTTGCAAACACATTGAATATTCGAATTCTACAACACAATTGCGCAAGGTCAACGCAAATTATGCATGCATGCATGAAATTTGCGAAAAACAAGACAGATATTGTTATACTACAAGAATCGTGAATGAGAGACGAGAATATAACAATTTCGCATTCGTCATTTATCTGCATCAAACCAAATGTTCAGAATACTCATGTCAGAGTACTGATATTTGTTGCGAAAAACGTAAAGAAATTTACATGCACATCAAGATCAGACATAGTCAATAGCAAAGATATGCAAGCGATATCAATAGCGAACAATAAAATTCAGAGAAGAATTTTATTGTTCAATATTTACAACGAAAAGTCACAAAACGCAGATGACGAGCAATTATACACGATTGAGCGAGAATTAGCAAAAGTTATGCTAAATTCTGAGCAAAAAGTTATTATCGTCGAAGACTTTAATGCACATCATAGCTGGTGAAACGCAAAAATTTCAAACTCTATTAGAACGAAAGCGTTAATAAAGTGAGTAAATTTACATAAGTGCAATCTGATTAACACTTCTGATATAGACACATATCACAGCTATTTGAGTCAGTCAAGCTCGATACTTGATTTAGCATTCGCATCAAAGAATATGCGCAATCACATCAAGAATTGACATATAAATGAGAACGCAGACACAGAATTCGATCATGAAGTAATTCTATTTACAATAGTTACGAAAAAAGTGAAGTTGGTCGAAAATTCGTTGAACACGTCATACAATCTGCAAAAAGTCGACTGAAAAGACTTTGATGAGCATTTGCAAAAGACGAAAGACAAAATGATTATCAAGATGCAAAGAATCACGAGTTTAGAAGCAAAAGTCATTTATTTGACTGAATGCATCAAGAATACAGTGAAATTATTCGTATTTAAACAGCAAATATGCGCAAAATCAAAATTCTGATGAAACAATGAGCTCATCGAAATGCGAAAGACGCTGTCGTCAAAAAAGCGAACCTGAAAAAGATGCAGAAATGACGACGCATGAGCAGAGATAGTGCAAACGCGAAATTCGTATCATGATGCAATAAAGCTGATCAAAAACCAATTCTGAACCAATTTTTTGAACAACGTCGAAGGGAAAGAAGTGTTTCAGGCATACAAGTTCACTAAATCACGTCTAATCGAAAAGCTACTCTCAATACAAAACTCGCAAAAAGAATTGAAAATTGAATTCAATGAAAAGTGCGAGGCATTTCTGAAAGCAATGTACTCATCATCTTCGAAAATTCAAATCAATGAAGAATTACTATCGAACGAAAGTATACAGTGATCAAGAGTTATCGAAGGGAAAATCAAGCACGCTATTAACTTCTCAGCACTCAGGAAAGCACTCGAATCAGACGATATATCATTTGCAATCATACAGCGAGCGTACAAAACTATATCGAAAATCTTCAATTTAGTGTACTCAGATTTGATCGAAAACGACTATCATTTGAAGATATGACGCGAAGACACGGAAATTATTCTAAAAAAATCAGACAAGTCGAATTATTCAATTTCGAAGACATACAGAATTATTACGCTGCTAAACTGTTTAGACAAAGTAGCAGAAAAAATAATAGCAGTGCAACTGTCTTACACAGCTGAAATTAACGATAAGCTGCTGAATTTTGATCAAATGAGAGGCAGAAAACAAAGATCAGCTATAGACGCAGTACTAAATCTAGTACATGATGCGCAAATGGCGAAAAGTCGAGAAAACACGCTTATCTGCCTACTTCTAGATGTCAAAGAAGTCTTTGATCATGTTGCGTTGAAACAGCTGGTCAAAATATTGATTAAATTGAAAATATCGATCAATTTAATCAATTG
>JAABUZ0100004525.1_pt1 | contig 19092 bp, 16 predicted proteins | sample 5562091 | NCBI WGS metagenome assembly JAABUZ01 (sample SAMN12813069, study PRJNA571459) | rock metagenome | isolation source: Antarctica rocks | place: Antarctica: Victoria Land, Linnaeus Terrace sud | collected 2015-12-21 | reverse complement strand
TCTCCCCCTCCCCCTCTGTCTTATCCAAACTATATAAGCATCGACAATTCATGCAAAGTCCAACCCTTGACGCAGCTAAGACTAGCCTAAACTATCACCACACTGAGGCGACCGACGCTCATCACGAAGAGCATCCAGATTTGCGTCGCTTTGGACTGCTTATTTTCCTGGTAGCTGAGGGCATGATTTTTCTAGGGCTTTTTGGCTCCTATTTGGCCTTCCGGTCCTTGCTACCCACCTGGCCCCCAGAAGGAACGCCAGAGTTAGAACTATTGCTACCCGGAATTAACACGATAATTCTGATTGCTAGCAGTTTTGTCATGCACAATGCCGATACAGCGATCAAAAAGAACGATGTGTTGGGGATGCAAACCTGGTTGGCATTTACTGCCGCAATGGGCGGGATTTTCTTAGTGGGGCAGCTGTATGAGTACAGCCATCTTGAATTTACCCTCACTACCAATTTGTTTGCGAGCGCGTTTTACGTCCTGACTGGCTTCCACGGGCTGCACGTTTTTATTGGGGTTTCGGCGATTATTGCCGTATTGTGGCGATCGCGCGTTTCAGGCCACTACAATAGCGAAAAACATTTTGGTGTAGAAGCCGCAGAAATCTACTGGCACTTTGTTGACGTCGTGTGGATTTTCCTGTTCGGACTGTTGTATCTGCTCTGATCTTTGTTTTAACCCAAGATCAATGGACAACAGAAGCCCCCGGTTGGGGGCTTTTCTATTTTTATCTTTTGAAATTGGTAATTCTAAGTTCTACCCAAACAGATATGCTGCGCTAAATAAACGACAGATGATCATTTCTCATCAAAATTACTTGGATTAACCTCATCTGTGAGAATAATGTGGTTTTTAGAGTCTAAAATAACCTTCCCTTGTTGCTGTAGCTTGCCGAGCAGTCGTGTAATTGTTACCCTAGTAGTAGAACACGCCTCGGCCAAGTCCTGATGCGTGAAGCGAATACTCAGACGAGTTCCTTGGATCACAGGTTGACCAATTTCGTGTTTTAGGAGCTGCATTAGCTTGTAAAAGCGGTCTTTCACGTGTCGCTGTCCAGAAATTGCTAAAAGGGATTCTGTCTGTTGTAACCGCTGTTTAATTTTAGGTAAAAGGGTCTGGGCCATAGCAGGGGAGGCGGCTATCTCTGCCCCAAAAAAGCACACTAGCTCAACCCGGGAAAGGGCTGTAGCTTGGTAGGTCTGTAGTTCGGTCAAATCAGCACCAAAGGGCATCGAGGGCCCTGCTAGCCCCACAAGCACCTCTGAACCATTTTCACTCATTGTACTCAGCTTCACAATGCCCTGACAGACTTGCCAAATAACTTGGGGCTGGATCGGGATAATCTCCCCCTTTAAATAGATATGCACCGGGCGTTGGCTTAGATCGTATTCATTTGTTTTTCCTGCTGCCTCCGTCCGCTGGCGTTGAGTGATGTCGCGCAGACAAATGCGTAGAGCGATTGTTTTACCTTCCCTGTTAGTAATGGTAGCAACCGTTAGCGCCACATCAATTGGTTCACTGTTACGGGGACAAAGGCGTACTGCTAACTCCTGCACTTGTTTTGCTTGTTGCAGCCAGTGCAATTGCCAATGAAAGGTCTGACGCTCCTCTTTAGTTACAAACACGAGCAGTGGTTTGCCCACCAAGAACTGCTGCGAGACGTTGAAGAGCTTGGTGGCAGCACGGTTGGCTTCCCGGATTGTCCCCAGCGCATCAGTCACTAGGTAACCGTCCGGTGCTAACTCGAACAGATCCTGGTAGCGCTGGTGTTCCACTTCCAGCGCCGCTCTTGCAAGTGTTAGCTCCTCGTTCTGCTGCTGCAGCTCCTCCATCGCCACCTGCAGTTCCTCTGAGGCGGTACCAAGCTCTTTAAAGGCTACCGGCAGCAGATCTGTTTGTGGCTGTACTGAAGTGCCAGCGCCTTGGTACAAATTATCCAAGCGTCTTTGCATAACCTGCATTTGCTTAGCAAACATGTCCACGTTCATGTCATACCTCCAACACTATTGCTATTTTGTAAGTAAAATATAGATGCACATTGACATAAGTGAAAATTTAAGGGCAAATTTCACTTAATAGTTAGATAACCCCTTTCTAATTTTGTCAATAAAGCCTTAAAAAATGCTTTTGGAGCTTTTTAGCTAGAGATGACTCAGTTTCTTACAATTTTCTGGAGCAGTCCCATAAAAGATTTATGTGTTTAACTTAGCAAAATTCATTGGGCTTATGCTGAGTCTTAGGGTAGAAATCAAAGGAGAAATTAGTATTTAATTTTATCTTTTAAGACATTTTAATCAGGCGTTAGGGAATGCCGCTCAACTATTTACTTACAAAGATGCCATCCACACTAATTAACTTTTAAAGCTTTATGCAGCAAGAGAAGAAAAATAATAGTATGCCTGAAATTATAAATTTAGGCATGTATGACGAGGAGTATTTGCAGCTCATAGCACAGGGTAGAGACCCTGTAGAAGAGCTGCTTTGTGAAAGACAACTTATACTAGCCGGTGTTTCCCCAGAAGATGCCCGTCAGGTAGTACCGCTACTTAAGAAAATAGACCTCTCAATTAATGAAGAGGCCCTAATTGAAAAAGTTTGGCAGTGGCTGAGCGCTTAATAGTTCAGCAGATGTACCTTATTCAGGTGGATTTTTCTTGGAAGTCATCAGTATAGGTAGCGCCGGGCGCGAGGATTGGGACGGCAGGTAATGTTGTGGAACTGGCTGGGCAGGGTAGGGACGACGCTGCTGGATCAGCCACCACCGCAGCGCGATCGCGATTGCTACAGTTCCCAATCCAAACGTGAACAACGACCAGCGATCATCAAACCCTCCAATCACTGTATCAACGATACCAGCTGTAATTAAAAAGCTGGGGAGCGGTTCTTTGCGGTAGGCTGACTTCAAAAATCGAGGCAATGCAGCATTCATCACAATTTGCAATTTTTCCAGTTCAGCTGTTAACTCAACTTATGTCTAATCTTAAGACTTACCCAAAGCGTCCTACCTTAGCCCAAGCCACGCAAGTACGCCTTGACCAGTGACAGATTCAATGATCACCATCAGCATAAAGCCAATCATCGCGGCTCGACCATTCAAACGCTCTGCATATTCATTAAAGCCAAACTTTGGCTCCTCTAGCTTAGGTGTGGTGATTGGTTGTGGTTGTGTCATCATTTCGTTACATTTCTTATATTATATTCCCATCCATTGTGACAAAGAAGTAGTCAGGAGAGAGGCGTCAGTCGTCAGGAGTCGGGAGTCAGGAGTCAGGAGAGAGGCGTCAGTCGTCAGAATCTGATTGCTGAACGCTAGTTCACAGCTCCAGGCGGCAGCTGGCTCCTCCTGACTCCTGACTCCTTTTCATATAGCCTTAAGCTAGTAGACAGGAATCGCAAGAGTAGTGGCAAATGGAAATAGGCGTCCCCAAAGAAACTAAAGATCAGGAGTTTCGCGTTGGACTGAGTCCGAGTAGCGTCCGGGTGCTGGGCGAGAATGGTCATGCAATCTTTGTAGAAACAGGAGCCGGGGACGGTGCTGGGTTCACAGATGATGACTACCGGCAAGCCGGAGCGCAAATTGTTCTCAGACCACAAGACGCTTGGAATCGATATCTGGTTATTAAAGTCAAAGAGCCGAGAAAGCCGGAGTACGAGTTTCTGCAAAAAGGGCAGTTGTTGTTTACCTACCTCCATTTGGCAGCTGACCGAGGCTTGACCGAGCATTTGATTGATTGTGGTGTAACAGCGATCGCCTATGAAACTGTAGAACTAACAGGGAGCAACAAACTACCCCTTTTGACACCAATGAGCATTATCGCTGGGCGTCTGGCGGTGCAAATTGGTGCTCGGTTTCTGGAGCGTCAGCAGGGGGGTCGGGGCGTCCTCTTAGGTGGAGTACCTGGGGTCAGACCAGGCAAAGTAGTGATTTTAGGAGGCGGCGTCGTTGGCACAGAAGCCGCCAGGATTGCCGTGGGTATGGGAGCTTCTGTGCAGATTTTGGATGTAAATGTAGATCGCTTAGCCTATCTGGAAACCTTGTTCGGTTCCAGAGTTGAACTGCTCTACAGTAACTCCGCCCAAATAGAAGCCGTTGTGCCAGAAGCAGACTTGCTAATCGGCGCAGTTTTAATCCTCGGTCGCAAGGCACCTGTCCTCGTGCGACGGCAACTAGTTAAACGAATGCGTCCGGGCTCTGTGCTGATCGATGTCGCAGTTGACCAAGGCGGTTGTGTAGAAACCTTGCAGCCCACTTCCCACAGCCATCCCACCTACATTGAAGAAGGCGTTGTGCATTATGGAGTTCCCAATATGCCAGGATCTGTACCTTGGACGGCAACGCAGGCGCTGAACAACAGTACCCTCCCGTACGTCCTGAATCTGGCAAATCATGGAATAAAGGCACTAGAACTCGACCCTGCCTTAGCCAAAGGCGTGAACGTTCAAAACCACCGCCTAACTCATCCCGCCGTAAAGGAAGTGTTTCCCGACCTAGTCTCTTAACGTCAGGGATACAAGGAAGAACCCGTGGTATGGTCAAAAACAAACAGCTGCTCGAGGTCTAGTTCCAGAGATAGGCGATCGCCCAGATGGGGAAATATATCAGGAGTCGCCCGAATATTCACCTGCACACCAGACTCCGGTAAACCAGCACGGATCAGAGTCTCCCGTCCCAGCGGCTCCACCACCTTCACCTCAACAACCAGCGTCGCAACCTCGTCTGCTCCATGGTTCGTGCGCCTCTGCGGTTCAAATATCTCAATATGCTCCGGACGAATCCCCAAATCAAAGCCCTGCCCCTCGGCAGGTTGCAATTTCTCCTGAACAGCTAGTGGACAGGGTACTAATTGACCAGCGATCACAAAACCAGCACCCACATAAGTGGCAGGCAGGATATTCATCGGTGGACTACCTAAGAAAGTCGCAACCATCCGGTTAGCTGGTCGAGCATAAATAGTCTGAGGACTACCAATTTGTTGAATCCGACCCCGGTTCAGCACCACAATCTGATCGGCTAACGTCATCGCCTCTACTTGATCGTGGGTAACATAGACAGTAGTAATACCCAACTGGTGGTGCAGCTGTTTCAGTTCTGCCCGTGTATCGTCTCTCAACTGGGCATCCAGGTTAGATAAAGGTTCATCAAGTAAAAACACTTTGGGTTGACGTGCGATCGCTCTGCCCAACGCCACCCGCTGTTGCTGTCCACCCGACAGTTGCTTGGGTTTGCGGTCGAGGAGGTGGTCAAGTGAGAGCTTGAGCGCCACTGTCTCCACCCGTTCTCGAATTGTTTTAGGATCTACCTGGCGCATTTGTAATCCGAAGCCAATGTTCTGGGCTACAGTCATGTGAGGGTAGAGGGCGTAATTCTGGAACACCATCGCCACATCCCGCTGCCGCGCCGGGACTTGATTGACCAGCACATCACCAATGTAGAGTTCCCCATCCGTGGCGGCTTCCAAACCGGCGATCGTTCGCAGAATTGTAGACTTGCCGCAACCAGATGGCCCGACCAAAACCCAAAATTCTCCATCGGGAACTTCAAAAGTAATGTCTTCGATAGCGGTAACGTTGTTAAATCTTCGCTTAATGCCTTCGAGGCGGACGTTTGCCATTTTTGGGTGTTGAGTGTTGGGTGTTCGATTTAAAGATAAAGCATCACAATAATCTCTGAGAATCGACTGAGGATTATCATTCAACATAGGAACTCAATACAGTACCCGCCATGAGTTACCGAGCACTGCTGTTAGTCAATCGTCACGCCCGCCAGGGACAAAAGGAGCTATCGAAAGCGATTGAGCAATTGCAGACAATGGGCTTTGAGTTGATCCAGGAGTCCACAGATCACCCACAGCATCTGCCTGAAGTAATCCGACGTTACCAGAAACAGGTTGACTTGGTGATCATTGGCGGCGGCGACGGCACCCTAAATGCGGCAGTAGATGGTCTAGTTGATACCCAGTTGCCTCTGGGAATCTTACCGTTGGGAACTGCCAACGACCTCGCTCGGACTCTAGGAATTCCGAACTGTCTACCCGACGCTTGCAAAATTATTGGTACCGGTCAACTCCGGCGCATTGACTTGGGCTGGGTCAATGGGAAGCACTTCTTCAATGTTGCCAGTCTGGGGCTGAGTGTGCAAATTACCCAGCAGCTCAGCAAAGAAGCCAAGCGCCGTTGGGGAGTGTTGGCTTACGCCGTTACCGCGATCCAAGTGATTTGGCAAGCCAGACCTTTTACAGCCGAGATTCGCCTCAATGGCAAATCTATTTCGGTGAAAACTATTCAGATATCGGTGGGCAATGGTCGCTATTATGGGGGTGGGATGACGGTGGATTATGATGCCGCTATAGACGATCAAAAACTGGATCTGTACAGTCTGGAAATTCAACACTGGTGGCAGATTCTGCCATTACTGCCTGCGATCCGACAAGGGCAACAAACCTCCTGGCCTGGAGTCCGCACCGCGGAGGGTCAGGAAATTGAGGTCTACACCCATAAACCTCATGCCATTAATACTGATGGTGAGATCACAACTCACACACCTGCTAAATTCCGCGTTATCCCTCACGCTTTAGGTGTTTTGGTGCCTCAGTGACCAGCGCCTACTCCGTCACGACTTCAACCAATTCCTCAATTAAAATATCAAAAGTCCGAGCTAACTTGCGTAGGGCATTAATATCAGCCATTGCCATTCCAGGAGAAACCGCATAAGTTTTGACTGTGCCGTATGGAACTCCTGATCGATCAGAAACTTCCTTAAGCGTCCAGCCCTCTTTAGCGGCAAACTCTTTAATCCGCAACCTTACCAACCCGTTAGTTGACATTCAGCTGACCTATCATCTATTATAGTTATAATAGTAAAAGCGATCAGCCCGGTATTGTAAACTTAAGGCGATCGCCGCTCAAAGAGGCGCTGCGAAGCATCTATGCTGAGGAAAAATACGGCATGGAGAACCCCTGAAGCCGTCAGCCAGGCGATCTAATCACTGACAGCTTAGCCAGTAAGCTACAATTATTAAGGGTTCTTTACAGGATTTCTCATGTATTGCCAAATTCTGTTAATAGAACCTATGCAAGTCACTTGAAGTAATAAAACAACCTTTATACAGTTCACAAAACGCTCCTATGACGCTCCCAATTCGCAACGTCGCCATTATTGCCCACGTCGACCACGGCAAAACCACCCTCGTTGATGCCCTGCTCAAACAATCCGGCATCTTCCGCGAAGGCGAAGACGTGCCAGATTGCGTCATGGACTCCAACGCCCTGGAACGGGAACGGGGCATTACAATTCTTTCGAAAAATACAGCGGTTCGTTACAAAGACACGCTGATCAATATTGTCGATACCCCTGGACACGCGGATTTTGGTGGCGAAGTCGAGCGGGTGCTAGGTATGGTGGATGGCTGCATCCTGATTGTAGATGCCAACGAAGGCCCGATGCCCCAAACCAGGTTCGTGCTGAAAAAAGCCCTGGAAAAGGGACTGCGCCCAATTGTGGTGGTGAACAAGATCGACCGTCCCCAAGCTGATCCCCACGGTGCAGTAGATAAAGTATTGGATCTGTTCCTGGAACTAGGTGCAGATGATGCTCAGTGCGACTTTCCTTATCTATTTGCCTCAGGACTAGAAGGTTACGCCAAAGAAGGCATGGATGCAGCTGGGGTGGATATGCAACCCATGTTTGAAGCCATTCTGCGTCATGTCCCACCACCAGTGGGCGATCCCGGCAAGCCGTTACAATTGCAAGTTACGACCCTAGACTATTCCGAGTATCTAGGTCGGATTGTGATTGGCAAAATTCACAACGGCGTCATTCGCATGGGGCAGCAAGCCGCCCTGATGACAGAAACCGGTGCGATGGTTAAAGCCAAAATCACTAAGTTAATGGGGTTTGAAGGGCTGAAGCGGATTGATTTAGAAGAAGCATCAGCAGGCAACATTGTAGCAGTTGCGGGTTTCGCAGGTGCCAATATTGGAGAAACGATTACCTGCCCAAATGAACCGCAAGCCTTGCCGCTGATTAAAGTGGATGAGCCGACATTGCAAATGACGTTTTCAGTGAATGATTCACCATTTGCTGGGCAGGAAGGAACTTTTGTCACCTCGCGTCAGTTGCGCGATCGCCTCCTGAGAGAACTAGAAACAAACGTCGCCCTGCGCGTGGAAGAAACTGACTCCCCAGATAAATTCCTAGTTTCTGGTCGAGGTGAACTGCACCTAGGCATCCTAATTGAAACCATGCGGCGCGAAGGTTACGAATTTCAGGTATCTCAGCCGCAAGTAATCTATCGGGAAGTTAATGGGCAACCCTGCGAACCCTATGAGTGCTTGGTGCTGGATGTTCCTGAAGAAGGCGTCGGCAGCTGTATAGAGCGGTTGGGGCAACGTCGCGGCGAAATGCAGGATATGCTAGTAGGCGGTAACGGGCGTACCCAGTTGGAATTTGTTATTCCTGCCCGTGGTCTGGTTGGTTTCCGAGGTGAATTCATGCGCCTGACGCGCGGCGATGGCATCATGAACCACAGCTTCCTGGACTACCGTCCGCTCAGTGGAGACATTGAAGCCCGCCGCAACGGAGTCTTAATTTCGTTTGAAGAGGGTGTTGCTACCTTCTACGCGATGAAGAATGCTGAGGATAGAGGTGTCTTCTTTATCACCCCCACCACTAAAGTGTACAAGGGCATGATTGTGGGAGAAAACAATCGGACTCAAGACCTGGAACTCAATGTCTGTAAAACCAAACAGCTGACCAACCACCGAGCCTCTGGCGGTGAGGAGCTAGTGCAGCTGCAAACACCGGTAGATATGAGCCTAGAGCGTGCTTTGGAGTACATTGGGCCAGATGAATTGGTGGAAGTAACCCCCAAGTCAATTCGTCTACGGAAAATGGCGAAGAAACTGGCAAAACGCTAACCAAGAAGAAGTCAGGAGTCAGGAGTTAGTATGTCTTGTTTCCTAATATGGGTTCAAAAGCCAAAGAAATCCAGCTTTATATTCACACCCCATCAAACAGGGTGGGTGGAATTCTCCTGACTCCTGGCTCCTGACTCCTGACTCCTTTGACATGAATATTATCGAGCGGATTACTGATTGGTTAGAAACCCACTGGGTGACACCGGCATACAGTGGGTGGGTGCTGGTGGGAATTTCTGTGTGTTTTTTTGGAGCCGCCATCAATACGATGGCTGGGTGGCTGTACGTAATGAGTGGACTCAGTTTGGCACTGTTGGGGATGGCAGCTGTCCTGCCGGGGCGATCGCTGTTGGGGATTTCTGTACGCCGCCACCCCATCCAGCCTGTAAGTGCTGGTGACCAACTGACCATTGAATTGGAGATTGAAAATCAGACCACCCAGCCCAAAACACTGCTGCAAGTCCACGATGTCCTCCCCTACGTATTGGGTCAACCCGTGGCAGCGCCGATAGAAATTCTTCCGCCTCAAGAGAGTTACCGATGGGTTTACTACCACCTGACTCAGCGCCGGGGTGTCTACCGATGGCAGACGGTGCACTTGAGAACCGGAACACCACTGGGATTGTTCTGGTGTCGTCGCCATCGTGACGCTCCAGCTAGAGCGATTGTCTATCCCACGGTTTTACCCCTAACAACCTGCCCTTTGGTAGATGAAATCGGACAAGAAGATAAAGCCCAGGTTTATAGACAAGAGCGCCGCTTCCAAGTAGCAACAGAAGGGCTGACGCGATCGCTGCGTCCCTACCGGCAGGGAGATCCAATCCGTATGATTCACTGGCGGACTAGCGCTCGGTACGGTGAGTTACGGGTGCGGGAGCTAGAAGTGGTTACAGGAGGTCAAGAAATCATTATTGCCCTTGATGGCGCTGCAACTTGGGATCAGGATAATTTTGAACAAGCGGTGATTGCGGCTGCTTCCCTATATTTTTACGCTTATCGGCAGCAACTGAATGTGAAACTCTGGACAGCACTCACAGGTCTAGTGCAAGGCGAAAGCGTTGTTCTAGAAACCTTGGCAGCAACAGAGATCGGGGAAGAATCTAGTGCCACTCATCCTCCCAGTAGTCCGATGATCTGGCTCAGCCAAAACCCTCTGAGTCTCAGCACCCTTCCCACTGGTAGCCGATGGGTACTGTGGTCGACTGCTTCATCACCTCAGCCAGAAATACTGGTGAATCGAGATTACACTGGTCTAGTACTACAGACCGAGCAACCGCTGCAACTCGAACTGCAAAAACCTTTGAGATGAAAGGAGTCAGGAGTGAAGTTGGTCGCATATAGCAATCCTAATTGAATAGTAAACTAGTCCTCGGCAAGAGTAGCCAGTAGCCAGTAGCCAGTAGCCAGTACAAGAGTGCCTACTGACTACTGACTACTGACTACTAACTCCACGCAATATTTCACAATTCATTTAGGATTGCTATAGCTGTTTGCCAAGTCGCTGACCCTAGAATTGTCAGCTGACTGATTAGCTGTACGATAGAATTCAACAACAACTTACGTTTAATTATCTGGTTTTATGAACACAGCAGAAAACGAAAAACTATCCAGTGAAAAAAGCCTGGAGGCAATGTGGCAGTTTTCCCAAACTTACGCCAAGCGCACTGGCACCTACTTCTGCGCTGAACCTTCTGTAACCGCCGTAGTGATTGAAGGACTCGCTAAACATAAGGACGATCTTGGCGCACCCCTGTGTCCCTGTCGTCACTACGATGATAAAGAAGCAGAGGTACATGCCACTTTCTGGAACTGCCCCTGCGTTCCGATGCGAGAGCGCAAAGAGTGTCACTGTATGCTGTTTCTCACCCCAGATAACGAGTTTGCCGGTGAAAAGCAGGAAATTTCGCTAGAAGAAATCAAAGCCGTTCGAGAAACCATGGCATGACCCAGGAGTTGCCTGAGGAGTTCTGGCAAGGTGTAGAACAGTTTAATCAGGGCCAGTTCTACGCCTGTCATGACACCCTGGAGGCGCTGTGGATCGAAGCCTCAGAGCCGCAAAAAACTTTTTACCAGGGAATTCTGCAAATAGCCGTAGCCCTTTACCACCTGGGGAACTCCAACTGGCGGGGTGCTGTAATTCTGCTGGGAGAAGGAATCAATCGCCTAAGGCGCTACCCACCCACTTATGGTGGAATTGATGTTGACGAGTTATTGATTTCTAGTGCAACTCTGTTGAAAGCGCTACAAGAGTTAGGGCCAGAGAAGATTAGTGATTCGATAGTTGCTGCGCTGACGCAGGCACCTGTGGCGTATGCTATGGCAAATGAAGATCAAGCCTTGCGCTTGCCCAGCATTTTAAGAGTTAATTCTTGAAAACTCTAGGCAAATTCTTAGGTAGTCGGTTTGCTGGCGAAACCTTTAGGTTTAGGGAACCGTCAAGATCTCCACTTCGACCCCCGGAGCCAGGAACACTCATGATGTCCTCCTCGATGCCCCATTCCCACATGCGCCGCCTGGGTCTGGCTTTGATCCTGCCAGCGGCTCTAGTGAGTGCGATCGCCACTGCCATTCCCTTGCAAAGTGCCAAAGGTCAAACACCTGGGGACGGTCGCGCCCTCAACATTCGGGCTGACGTTCAGGAAGCCAACGCCCAAACTGGTGTGCTCACCGCTCGTGGCAATGTGCAAATTTACTACCCTGAGCGACAGATACAGGCAACAGCTGCCCAGGCACAATACTTCAGCCGTGAACGTAGAATTGTTCTCAGTGGCAACGTTTATATCTTGCAGCAGGGGAACAGTATTCGGGGTGAAACCGTCACCTACCTAATTGATCAAGGGCGATTTATTGCCCAACCGCAGACCAACAAGCAGGTAGAATCCGTTTATATCGTTGCCAGCCCGAATTCCTCAACTCAACCATCAGCAGCACCAGCAACGCCAATCTTCAATCCCAAACCCCCAGCCTCCAAAACTCCCGTTAGTGCGCCAACCAACCCTAGACAATAGATTCTAAGTCCATAGTCTTGAGGAGGCAGAGGATACCGATGAAAATTGTCCTGGAGAATATTCATAAATCTTACGGAAAGCGCGTTGTTGTTAATCGTGTCAACCTCTCTGTCGCTCAAGGAGAAATTGTTGGGTTGCTCGGTCCCAATGGTGCTGGTAAAACAACGACCTTTTACATTGCCACCGGCTTAGAGAAACCGAATCAGGGCAGGGTGTGGCTGAATGACCAGGACATCACTGCACTGCCAATCCATAAACGGGCGCGGCTGGGAATTGGTTATTTGGCACAGGAACCCAGTATTTTTCGCCATCTGAGTGTACAAGACAACATTCTGCTGGTGCTGGAGCAAAACAAGGTGCCACGCCGAGAATGGCAACCCCGTTTGAATGCCCTGCTGCATGAGTTTCGCTTAGAAAAAGTGGCTACCACACAAGGAATTCAGGTTTCTGGAGGAGAGCGACGGCGGACAGAACTGGCAAGAGCCTTAGCAGCTGGGCAGGATGAACCAAAATTTTTACTATTGGATGAACCTTTTGCCGGTGTCGATCCAATCGCGGTGTCTCAAATTCAGGCAATTGTTGCCCGACTACGCGCTCGCAAAATGGGGATCTTAATCACTGATCACAACGTCCGGGAAACCCTCGCCACCACAGACCGAGCCTATATTATGCGAGAGGGGGAAATCCTCGCTTCTGGTAGTGCCAAAGAACTCTACAATAACCCTCTTGTGCGGCAGTATTATTTGGGTGATAATTTTCAGCTCTAAACGATGACATCAGGCAGCTATAAGTCTTTCAAGTCTTTGAAACCGCTGGTTCCTATGCCTTCGGTTATGGATCGCTACCTTGCCGCCGAACTGCTCCTGCCCTTTTTGTTTGGTGTGGGAGCCTTTTGTTCTGTTGGAGTGGCAGTTGGCGCTGTGTTTGAACTCGTGCGGAAAGTGGTGGAATCAGGGCTACCGTTAACGGTAGCCCTGAACGTGCTTTTGTTGAAGCTGCCATACTTCATCGTCTATGCCTTCCCCATGGCGGTGCTGCTCGCTACTTTGATGACCTACAGTCGGCTTTCTAGCGATAGTGAACTCATTGCTCTGCGTAGCTGTGGAGTAAGTATTTACCGTCTAGTGCTGCCTGCCATCGTCCTGAGCTTTGTCGTCACGGGAATAACGTTTGTATTGAAAGATCAAGTTGTACCAATAGCGAATTACCAGGCGAGCCTTACCTTAGAGCAAGCACTGAAGAAAAAAGAACCATCATTCCAGAAGCAAAACATTTACTATCCCGAATACCGGGAAGTTATCCAGCGGGATGGAGGCAAGTTAAATATACTTACGCGCTTATTTTACGCCGATCAATATGATGGTCATCGCATGAAAGGTTTAACCATTGTGGATCGTTCCCACGAAGGTCTGAATCAAATAATAGTGGCTCAATCAGCCGTGTGGAATTCACTTCAAAGTAGCTGGGACTTTTTCAACGGCACTATTTATTTAGTTGCTCCAGATAGTTCCTACCGCAATATCTTGCGGTTTCAACACCAAAAGATACAGCTACCCCGCACGCCATTAGATCTAGCAGAGAAAAGCCGGGACTACGATGAAATGAATATTGCTCAGGCTGAAGAGCAACTCGAAATTGTCCGCCTTAGCGGTGATGAGCAAAAAATTCGCAAGCTCCAAGTTCGCATCCAAGAAAAAATCGCCTTTCCGTTTGTTTGTGTCGTCTTTGGCTTGGTTGGCGCAGCTTTGGGAAGCAAACCACAGCGCGCCAGCCGAGCCACAAGTTTTGGCATTAGTATCGTGGTGATTTTTAGTTACTACTTACTCGGCTTTATTAGTAGTGCGCTGGGTGTGGCGGGTGTTCTCTCTCCTTGGCTCTCCGCCTGGTTGCCGACAGTGTTTGGTCTTGGGGCAGGCGGATTGCTATTAATTCGAACAGCTCGCTAGACCGTTGCCCGCTCTAGCATTAGCTTGGAACGTTTAACTAGCTCCGGCACCGGGATGGGGTAATCTCCCGTGAAACAGGCGGTGCAGAAACTGTTGGGGTCTTCTTGAGTCGCTTTCAGCATGCCATCCCGGCTGATATAGGCGAGGGAGTCTACATCAATTTGCGCCGCAATTTCTTCCACTGAGTTAGTAGCACCGATGAGCTGATCCTGGTTATCGGTGTCTATACCATAAAAGCAAGGGTGTGTAACAGGTGGAGACGAAACTCGCATATGGACTTCAACCGCCCCAGCTTCCCGGAGGGCTTGCACAATCTTGCGGCTGGTCGTACCCCGAACAATTGAGTCATCCACAATCAGGACGCGTTTCCCAACCAGCACATCTTTGAGTGGATTAAGTTTCATCCGAATACCCGACTCACGCATTGTCTGTGTCGGCTGGATGAAAGTACGACCTACATAGCGATTTTTAATCAGCCCCTCAGCGTAGGGAATGCCAGACGCTTGAGAAAAACCAATGGCAGCTGGTACACCAGAATCAGGAACACCAATCACAACGTCAGCCTCAGTTGGCGCCTCCTGAGCCAGTTGCCGCCCCAGCCGTAGTCGGTAGCTATAAAGACTCTCATCATTCATGATGCTATCTGGCCTAGCAAAATAAATCATCTCAAAGATACAGAGCTTTCGCTGGGGCAGGTGATCCCACTCGAAGGAAGCCAAACCGTCTTCAGTGATCCAAACCAACTCTCCCGGTTCTACATCCCGCAGGTAATCGGCACCAATGATGTCTAGAGCACAGGTTTCGGAGGCGAGGACATAGCGCTGGGGATTACTGCCCAGGGTGCCAATCACAAGGGGGCGGATGCCGTTAGGGTCGCGCACACCCATTAGACCATCTGGGGTACCAATCACTAGACTAAAGGCTCCTGTGCAGCGCCCAAAAGCACGAATGGCTCCTTCTAACCATGTTTTGCCAGTGTTGATTTCTTCTGCGATCGCAAACGCAATTAACTCTGAATCTGTAGTAGTGAGTAGGGTGTGGTTACTTTGGAGCAATTCCTCGCGCAGAGCCGCAGTATTAACTAGATTTCCGTTGTGAGCCAAAGCCAAAGTCCCCAAGCGGGTTTCTAAAACAGCTGGCTGAGCATTGACAACGCGGCTGGAGCCAGTGGTCGAGTAACGAGTGTGACCAACGGCGAGGTTACCGGGTAGCTGATTCAAGAGCGATTCACTAAAGACCTGAGACACTAGCCCCATTTCTTTGTGTAGATGAACTTGTTTGCCATCAAACGTAGCAATCCCAGCTGATTCTTGACCCCGGTGCTGGAGGGCATACAGCGCAAAGTAAGTCAGCTTTGCAACGTCTTCCTCTGGTGAATAGATGCCAAAAACACCACAGGCTTCCTCTGGCTTGTCAGGGTGCCTCTCAATATCGATTGAGTTTGTACCCAGTTTCTGGTGATCTTCAGAGGAGAGGGGATGGTTGGGAATCATGACTACGGCTTTGCTCCTGAGCGGAATGTTGATTCAGTGGGATCTCTATCTGAATACATGAATTCAGAAAGTTTAATTAAATTTAATCAATCGTTAACAATTCCACTTACAACAGTAACGTAATAATGGTCACCAATAGACTAATTCTGGGTGAGGAGTTATGACTAGTCAACCGGGCTCACTAGCTAAAGGGATAGATGTCGTTCAATGGCATTGCAGTAGCGATCGCTCAACTGTTCAATCCTAACGTTAATCACTAGGTGGTTATCAAGCGTGGAAACTACTAAAGGTGTTTCGGCATTCCGGACAAAGCCAATTTTTTGCCAGTCATTCCCCAGTTGCTGCTTTAAATAGGTTTCCCAGATGACTTCTTGTTCTGGGGAGACGGAAACGACAATCCGCGCACCGCCTTCACCGAAGAGGAGGTGATCCCAGCGGCGTGATGAGATTTCAGTTGCGGTCAACCCTAAGTTAATTTCTGCTCCTAGACGGCTACTGATACAAGCTTCAGAAAGTGCGATCATAACTCCACCCTCAGCACAATCGTGAGCTGAACGTACCCAACCTTGACGAATTCCCTGGCGGCAAGCAGCTTGGACGCGACGTTCCAGACCAAAATCTACCCGTGGAGGTAACCCCGCAACTGTGGCGTGAATTGTAGCTAAATACTCCGAACACCCCAACGTTACCCCATCTGCCGCCAAAAGACGCCGTCCTAGTAGATAAATTAAATCTCCTTCTGCTTGCCAAGATTGACTACAGACACGAGTCAGATCAGGAATCAGCCCTACCATGCCAACTACCGGCGTCGGGTAGATAGGCTGGGGCTGACCAGTTGCATCAAGGGTTTCATTGTAAAGGGAGACATTGCCGCCCGTAACCGGCGTTCCTAACTCCCGGCAGGCATCTGCTAAACCTCTACAAGCTTCCGCCAGTTGCCAGTAGCCAATGGGTTTTTCTGGACTGCCGAAATTAAGGTTATCCGTCACTGCTAGGGGTTCTGCTCCTACACAGCTAAGGTTACGGGCAGCTTCTGCCACTACTGCCTTAGCCCCTTCATAGGGGTCTAGATAAACGTAACGAGGATTACAATCCACCGTTGCCGCAACACCCTTGGGGGGGATGGGGAGAGGGGGGGATGAGGAGATGGGGGGAGTCAGGATCTCCTCTGAAGATAGGGAGCTAGGGGGAGTACTCTCACTCTCACCCTCTCCCACTCTCCCCCTCTCCCCCTCTCCCCCTCCCCCCCTCTCCCCCTCTTCTTGCGGACGTAGACGGATCACAGCTGCATCGGCGCTACCAGGGAGAACCACCGTATTGTTCTGTACCTGATGATCGTACTGGCGATAAACCCAGCGTTTAGAAGCAATAGTCGGAGTAGCCAGCAGAGTCAGCAAAATGTCATTCCAAGTGCGGAAACAGCCTTGACTTTCGATGCCAGTTAGTGTAGATTCAGGTAAGCATTCGCTTGTCCACTGCCAAGCTGTACGGGCATACTCTGGTGGTTGACTCAACAAGTCGCGGTGATAGAGCGGCGTATTTTCTGCTAAGGCTTCAGCTGGGATTTGGGCTGCTATTTCACCCTGGAATAGAATCCGCACTACTGGATCGGCGATCACTGTCCCTGCTACCACTGCATGAAGTCCCCAGCGGTGGAAAATTTCAATTAACTCCTGCTCCCGACCAAGGTGTGCAACGAACAGCATCCGCTCCTGGGATTCAGATAGCAGATATTCATACGGCGTCATCCCAGTTTCGCGCACTGGAATCCTGTCTAAATCTAGTTCAATCCCGACACCGCCTTTAGCAGCCATCTCCGATGTGGAACAGGTAATTCCAGCTGCGCCCATATCCTGAGCCGCTACAACTGCACCAGTCTTAAATGCCTCAAGGCAAGCTTCGATCAGGGATTTTTCTAAGAAGGGGTCGCCCACCTGTACTGCCGGACGGTCTTGTTCCGACTGCTCACTCAGTTCCGCACTGGCAAAACTAGCGCCACCCATTCCATCCCGTCCCGTAGTGGAACCTACATACAGCACTGGATTGCCTAAGCCCACTGCCCCAGATTTAACAATTTCTTCAGTTTCCATCAATCCCAGTGCCATTACGTTCACTAGGGGATTACCGGAATAGGCTGGATCAAAGTACACCTCGCCGCCGACTGTGGGTACACCGACCGCATTACCATAATGTGCAATTCCAGATATTACGCCAGTGAACAGCCGCCGGGTGCGAGCATCTTCTAGGGAACCGAAGCGCAGGGAGTTTAATAAGGCAATGGGACGCGCCCCCATTGTAAAAATGTCCCGCAGGATGCCTCCCACTCCTGTGGCAGCTCCTTGAAACGGTTCAATAGCTGAAGGGTGGTTGTGAGATTCAATCTTAAACGCCAGTCGCAACCCGTCACCTAAGTCTACTACACCAGCGTTTTCTCCGGGACCGACTAGAATGCGATCGCCTGTGGTGGGAAATTGCTTTAGTAGTGGCTTTGAGTTTTTGTAGCAGCAATGCTCCGACCACATCACGCCAAACATTCCCAGTTCTGCTTTATTGGGATGACGCCCCAGCCGTCGCACAATTTCTTCATATTCAGAAGGCGTCAAACCTTCATCGGCAATTTCTTCAGGGGAGAAGGGAGAAGAGGAAGTGGCGGACATTTAAGCCTTGTACAACAATATAGCAATCCTATCTGATTTGTGGGCAGGGGGGCAGAGGGGCAGGGGGGCAGGGGCGAATCCCTTGTCTACGGAATATTTAGGAAACCGCTACGAATGAAGTAAGAGAAATAGGTACTAAGCAATTTGAAATTTACTGGTGGACAGATGATGGGATTATCTGCGAGTCCATCACGTGTGTTTTGAAAGTCGAACGCTTGTGTTCCTAGTGCAGATGTCTCTAGATAAGTCAGGTTTTTTGCAGATATTTTCTCAGTAAACAGAGACGCCACAGGAGTCAGAGCATTTTCTTGAAAAATCTCAACGTTTAATAGCGAGGCTTGCCACTTTTCATAGTTCATCTGCTGGATTGGATAACCGAGAGCGTTGATATCGCTAACAAGTTTGCTCATGTGCAAAGGGTGAGGATTGAGTAAGTGAAAAGCTTTACCCAAAGATGTTTTCTGCCTTGACAAATGAATGAGCGCTCTGCTTACATAGTCTACAGGAGTCAGAGTCATCATCAGATCCAAATCAGGCGCACTGCCAAGTTGGATAAAGCCTTTGATCATTCTGCATATCAGGTCATTGGTTTGAGAAACGCCTGTTTGGCTATGCCCTGTTATGGTTCCTAACCTGTAGATACAGACAGGAATTCCGCGATCGCGTGCAGTCATCACCAACTTCTCAGCGACCCATTTACTTTGGGCGTAGCCATCAGAAAGGCCTTCACAATGAGCGAGAGCGTCTGACTCTAAGATCAGCTTCATTTCAGAATAGGCAGGTGATTGGAATACGTCAAGGGTAGAAATGTAATGGACAGGTGTTACTTTGATTTGACTCGCCAATCGTAATATTTCTTGCGTCCCCAGAACATTGGCGGCTCGAAGTGCAACATAGGGATAAATTAAATTAACGGACGCACCGTTGTGGTAAATCACATCGATAACGCTAGCCAATTCACTAAACTGTTGCTCATTCAGTCCGAAACGTGGCTGTGATAAATCCCCAACAACCGGAATAATCCTGGAGTTTAACGCTTCGTCCCAAAGTAAAGAGCGTTCTAG
>JAABUZ0100004523.1_pt1 | contig 19098 bp, 17 predicted proteins | sample 5562091 | NCBI WGS metagenome assembly JAABUZ01 (sample SAMN12813069, study PRJNA571459) | rock metagenome | isolation source: Antarctica rocks | place: Antarctica: Victoria Land, Linnaeus Terrace sud | collected 2015-12-21 | reverse complement strand
CAAGGAACGTCCGCACATGCCAGGGTCTGCGACCACGCCGGGCCAGGCAGGCACTTGCGATGACGCGCCTGTCCGTTTCGCCTTCCGACTACTCAACGCCGTCGGCGCCCGGGATATGTAACTTTCGCGGCTCAATGGCTGGCCTGTGCGCTCCCCTGCCGACGCTTCGCCGACGCCCTCACGGACGCCCACGCACGGCTCGGGGCCGATGCGGTTCGCTACTCCTTCACCGTGACGGACTTTCACCATCTGTTCCTTGCCAGTCTCCCGGCGCACTGAGTAGTTACTCGGCCATGACCCAAAAGCGGCATGGCGCTGTATTGAATATTTTTCCAAACAGTGTCTCGCAAATCGCTGTGTACACTTCTGAAACACTATGCAATCGTTCATCTGCGCTGATGCGTGAACCACAAAAATAGGGGAACCGCACGCCGTCGTCCATCCGAGAGGGTGAGGGTGACGGACGTCAGCGGCTCCATTGCATCCGCTGAAGAGGTCGCGGCGTCTGTTGCGACGATCTAACGGTCGCGGGCGAAGCACCGACCTCGGTCCAAACCGGAAGTTCCTCCACCACAGTGGCGTTCGGGGAATGACAGTGATTGTTACGCGAAAGCAGTTCACGCCGTCACCCATTCCGACGGCCTCATGGGACGGTCGCCGCCCGGTCGCGGTCGTGGGGGCAGGCCTCGTCGGTTTGACGCTCGCCCTCGATCTCGCCCGGCGCGGCATACCGGTCACGATCTTGGAGAAGGGTCGTGCCATCGCGGCAGGGTCCCGGGCCATCGTCTTCGCTCGGCGGAGCCTCGAGATCCTGGCGCGCCTGGGTCTCGGTGATCTCATCGCGGAGAAGGGCGTCGCCTGGGACGTCGGCGCCGTCTACCATCGCGACAAGCTCCTGTTCAAGAAAGCCATGGTGGCGGATGCCGAGTCCGAACATCCGCCCTTCCTCAACCTTCAACAATACTATGTTGAGGAATGGCTCGTCGAAGCCTGCCTGCGAACGGGATCGGTCGACATCCGCTGGGGTCACGCGGTGGTGTCCGTGTCCCAATCGCAGCGATGCGCCGAAGCCCGGGTCGAGACGGCGGAGGGCGGCTACAGAATGGCGGTCGACTGGCTGGTGGCCTGCGACGGCGCAGGGTCGTCCGTGCGTCGGGTGCTGGACCTGCACTTCGTGGGGCGCGTCTTCCGCGACAGGTTCCTCATCGCTGACGTCAGACTCGCCGAAGCCCTGCCGGCGGAACGCAGGTTCTGGTTCGACGCCCCGTTTCACCCCGATCGCTCGGTCCTGCTGCACAAGCAGCCCGACGACGTGTGGCGGGTCGACTTCCAGCTCGGGTGGGAGGCCGACCCGGAGGTCGAGTGCCAGCCCGAACGCGTGACGGCCCGGCTGCGCGAGATGTTCGGCCGCGACACCGCGATGGAACTGGTGTGGGCCAGCGTCTATACTTTCAAGTCCCGCCGCCTGGAGCGCTTCGTCCACGGCCGCATCCTCTTCGCGGGCGATTCCGCGCATCAGGTGAGCCCGTTCGGCGGACGGGGCGGCAACGGCGGCATTCAGGATGCCGACAACCTCGGCTGGAAGCTGGCCGAAGTGGTCGGCGGCCGCGCCGACCACCGCCTCGTCGCGTCCTACGACGAGGAGCGCGTGGCGGCCGCGGACGACAACATCCTCGAATCGACCCGGAGTGCCGAATTCATCACGCCGCCTACCCCGGCCGCGCGAGCCCTGCGCGACGCAGTGCTGTCGCTAGCAGGACGCCACGAGTTCGCCAGCAGGATGGTGAATTCCGGCCGGCTGTCCAGTCCCCGGGTGCTGGCGGGCAGCAGCTTGAACACCCCCCGTCCCGCCGTGGCCGGGGCGCTCGCGCTGGGCAGTCCCGCGCCAGACGTGCCGGTGATGTCCCGGCGTGGTCCGGACTGGCTGCTGCGCCACCTGGGCGGTGGTTTCACCCTGCTCCACGCGCCCCGCCCGGACGGGCCCCCCGGGCTCGACCTCGCCGCCGCGACGGGGCTCGATGTGGTTTCGGTGGCGACGGGACGGCCGGGCGACGGGGGCGGCCGGGTTCGCTTGTGGGATCCGGAAGGCTCCGTCCGACGCCGCTACGGTCTTGCGCCGGGCGACTGCATGCTGTTCAGGCCGGACCAGCATCTGGCGGCACATCTATCCGGCGAAGACGTCGGCCCCGTCATGCGAGCCCGCGACCGCGCGACCGCGCGGATCACGGAGGCTTCTCCGTGCCGTTGAGCACCACCCCCTCCTCGATCGCTGGGGACGCGCTGTTCGCGGCCCTCGCCACCGCCCAAGCGCCCCTGGACGAGCGGAGGGCGCTCGTCTTCACCACGCGACTCGTGCTGCTGCTCGCCAACCACGTCGGAAGCTCCGACGTGGTTGAGGACGCGTTGCGCCTCGCCGCGGAACCGGACGGCGGCCTCGGCGTAGCGATCCACCCGCCGTCGATGGATTGACCGTCGGCAGCCCCGCCCCTCCGGCGATCCCGCGCCCCGGAGTGGGACTCCCCCGACACGGCATTCGATCGACAGGATTCTCGAGATGGACAAGCAGATCGCCCTCTACCAAGCCCGGCCGTGGCCCGGCGCCCCGGACCTCGCCCCACCCCCGCCGCCGCGGAGCATCGCGGTTATCGGGATCGGCCTCCTCGGCTCGTCGGTGCTGCGGGCCGCGCGGGCCTCGTGGCCGGATGTCGCTCTCGCGGCCTGCGATATCGACCCCGCGGTGCGGAGCTGCGTCGACGCGTTGGACATCTGCGGGGCGGTCTTCGGCGCTGTTTCGGACGTCGCGGATGCGGAAACGATCGTCATCTGCACCCCGCCCTCGGCCGTGCTGCCGGTGGTGAAGGCGCTGCGCGAGCATCTCAAGCCCTCGACGGTGGTGGTTGACGTCGCCTCGGTCAAGGTGGGGCTGGTCCGCGACATCGGCCCCCTGCTACCCGAAGGCGTGCACCATGTCTCGGTCCACCCGATGGCGGGCGGCCCCTTCGGCGGCGCCTCCGCCGGCAGGGCGGACCTTTTCGCCGGCCGCAGCTGCATCCTGACGCCGCGCGAGGGCACGCCGGATGCCGTGGTGGAGCGAGTGGAAGGGTTTTGGCGCGCTCTGGGGGCGGTGCCGGGGCGCTCGTCGCCCGAACGCCACGACGCCATCGTGGCCCTCACGTCGCACCTGCCCCACCTCGTCGCCTACGCAATGATGGAGACGGTCGGCCACGGGCTGGAGGGCCCCCAGAGCGGCATGTTCGTCGGGCGCAGCCTCGAAGACCTGATCCGGGCCGGATCGGCCGATCCCGTGATGTGGCGCGACATCTTCAAGATGAACGGCGCGCGCGTGCTCGAACACCTCGACGTGTTCGAGGACAGCCTGCGCTCGTGGCGAGAGGCGCTCACGGAGCGGTCCGATCCCGCCGTCGCGGCCTGCATCGGCCGCGCGGCCGCCTTCACGGCGCGCCACCGGACATCAGCCGTCGAGAGAGCCTGAGCATGATAGAGCGCCAGAACTGGAATCCCGCCAGTTGGCGGTGCCGTCCCGTCAGCCAGGCGGTGGACTACCCCGACCCCGCCCTGCTGGCCTCCATTGAGGCCGAACTCAGGACTCTCCCGCCCCTGGTCACCCCGGGCGAGATCCGGTCCCTGCGGGACGAACTCGCCGAGGTGGCAGCCGGCCGGCGCCTCCTGCTCCAGGCCGGCGATTGCGCCGAATCCTTCGCGGACCATTCCCTCGACGCCGTCACGGCGACGCTGCAGGCCATCCTGCAGACCTCGCTGGCCCTGGCCTTTGCGGCCGGCAAGCCGGTCGTCAACATCGGCCGCATCGCTGGGCAATATGCGAAGCCCCGGTCGGCGGCGTTCGAAACGGTCGACGGCGTCGAGATCGGGACCTACCGGGGCGACATCGTCAACGGCGCGGGGCCCTGCCGGGCGGAGCGCACGCCGGATCCCCGCCGCATGCTGCAGGCCTATGCGCGGTCCGCCGCGACCGCGAACCTAATGTGCAGGATGCAGGACGCTGGGACCAGCGATGCGCGGCTCATGCTGCGGCGCAATCTGGACCGCTTCGCCGCTGCGCCGGGCCGTTCGGACTTCCTGCGGCTCCTGCGCGAGGTGCGGCGCGCGGCCACGCTCGCGGCCACCAGCGGGGTGATAGCCTATCATTCCGCCGGGGCGGGCGCCTCCAAGACCTACCTGAGCCACGAGGCGCTCCTGCTGCCCTACGAGGAGGGCTTGACCTCCAGGGACGAGGAGACGGGGGAATGGTACGACGGCTCCGCCCACATGGTCTGGGTCGGCGAGCGCACGCGCGGCGTCGACGACGCCCACATCGAATACGTGCGGGGCATCTCCAACCCCGTCGGGCTCAAGTGCGGGCCCGGGATGGGCGAGGACGACCTGCTGGCCCTCGTCGACCGGATCGACCCTCGCAATAGGCCGGGCCGCCTCGTGCTCATCGTGCGGATGGGGGCCGACCACCTCGCCCACAAGCTTCCCGCCCTCATCCGCCGGGTCGAGCGCGAGGGTCGGAACGTCATCTGGGTCACCGACCCGATGCACGGCAACACCACGGTGACGCGCGCCGGCTACAAGACGCGCGACCTCGACGCGATCCGCCGCGAAGCCGCCGCCTTCTTCTCCATCCACGACGGCGAGGGCACGGTCGGGGGCGGCCTCCATCTCGAGCTGACCGGCGCGGACGTCACCGAATGCGTCGGCGGGATGGGACGCATCACCGAGGCGCGGCTGGCGGAAAGCTATCGCACGCTCTGCGATCCCCGCCTCAACCCGACCCAGGCCCTGGAGCTGATGCTCCTCATCGCCGACGAACTGGCGGGCTCGATCGAACGGGACGGCGCGTCGCCGCTTCCGCCGCCGCGCGCCGTGCCGGTGGCCGACCGCCCGGGCGCACGGTGACGCCGCGCGCCCCGCGAAGAATCAACCGCGATTGCAGGACGGTATCCATGGCTGACCATCGACCGACCAACCTCGTTTCCGGCACCGATGCCCTCGTGGGCATGCTGCTGGCACAAGCCGCGAGCGACAGGGCCGCAGGCCTCGACACGGGTGGCTTCGTTTCGGGCTATCGCGGCTCCCCCCTCGGGGGCTTCGACCAGGCGCTGTGGAAGCGCGGCCCGGAACTTGAGCGGGCCGGCATCGTGTTCCGGCCGGCCATCAACGAGGATCTCGCCGCCACGGCGGTGCTGGGCAGCCAGAAGGTCGAGACCGATGCCGAGCGGCGCGTCGGCGGTGTCTTCGGCCTCTGGTACGGCAAAGGGCCGGGGGTGGACCGATCCGGCGACGCCCTGAAGCACGGAAACGCCTACGGGTCGTCGCCTCACGGCGGCGTCCTCGTGGTGGCGGGCGACGACCACGGGTGCGTGTCATCGTCCATGTCGCACCAATCCGACCTCGCCATGATGGCCTGGAGCATGCCAGTTCTCCACCCCGGCAGCGTCGACGAATACGAGGAGGTGGGGCTGTGGGGGTGGGCCCTGTCCCGCATCAGCGGGGCCTGGGTCGGCTTCAAGGCGATCAGCGAGACCGTAGAAAGCAGCGCCACCGTGGCGGAGCCGTCGCGGCGGCCGGCCCTGTCCGCCCCCGAGGTGGACCGCGGCCCGGACGGCCTCCACTGGCGCTGGCCCGATCTGCCGGGCCCGCAGGCCGAGCGGCGCCTCCAGTTCAAGCTCGACGCCGCGACCGCTTTCGCCCGCGCCAATCCGATCGATCGCCTCGTTGTCGCCACGGCGACGCCGCGCGGGCTGATCGTAACGGTTGGCAAGGCTCACAGCGACCTCATGGAGGCCCTACGGGTCGGCGGGCTCAACGCGGCGGGCTTGGCAGACAGCGGCGTCGCCGTGCTCCAGCTTCGCCTGGTCCATCCGCTGTCGCCGCTCGCCCTCGCCCTGGCGGCCGGCGTCGAACATGTCCTTGTGGTCGAGGAGAAGGCGCCGGTGGTGGAAACGCTGCTGTGCCGCGAACTCTACGGGGCCGAGGCCGGGCGGCGCCCCACGCTGACGGGGAAACGTGACAGTTCGGGGCGAAGCCTGCTGCCGTCCGACGTCGAGCTGCGTCCGTCCCGGATCGCGGCCCCGCTGGCGGACTGGCTGTCCCGCTTTGGACTCGCCTGCCGCGTGCCGGAGGTTTGGGCGGGCGAGACGCCGGAGCGCGACCCCGCCCTGCCGCGGCGCACGCCCTACTTCTGCCCGGGCTGTCCCCACAGCACCTCCACGCGCGTGCCCGAAGGCAGCCGAGCGCAGCCCGGGATCGGCTGCCATGTGATGGCGGCCTGGATGGACCGCAGCACCGAAGGGTCCGTCCAGATGGGCGGGGAAGGCGTCGACTGGGTCGGGCAGGCCCCCTTCACCGCGACGCGCCATATATTCCAGAACATCGGCGACGGCACGTATTTCCATTCCGGCCACCTGGCGATCCGCCAGGCCGTGGCGGCGCGCAGCGACATCACCTTCAAGCTGCTGTTCAACGACGCCGTCGCCATGACGGGCGGCCAGCCGGTGGACGGGCAACTGACGGTCGCCAAGGCCGCCGCCCTAGCGCTCGCCGAAGGCGCAGCCGAGGTTGTCGTGGTGGCGGCCGATCCGGGCCGCTTCGCGGCGGCCGGGGCGGCGCTGCCGCCCTCCGTGGCCCTTTACCATCGGGACCGGCTGAACGACGTACAGAGCCGTCTCAGAACCGTGCCGGGCGTGACGGTGCTGATCTACGACCAGGTCTGCGCGATCGAGCGGCGGAGGCGGCGCAAGCGGGACAAGGCCGCGGCGCCACCGACGCGGGTAGTGATCAACCAGGAGGTCTGCGAAGGCTGCGGCGACTGCCAGCAGGCCTCGAACTGCCTCGCCGTCGTGCCCGTCGAAACGCCGCTCGGGCGCAAACGGGCCATCGATCAGGCTGCCTGCAACACCGACCTGTCCTGTCTCAAGGGGTTCTGCCCGAGCTTCGTCACGCTCGAAGGCGCGGTCCCCCGCGAGGGCCGCCGGGCCATCGCGGCGGGGGACGACGGCGTCGAAGCTCGCGCGGCGCGGCTGCCCTTCCCGGGCGCCGAACTCGGCGCGACCCCCTGGGAGATCCTGGTGGCCGGCATCGGCGGTACCGGCGTGGTGAGCCTCGCCGGCGTTCTGGCCCATGCCGCGGTGCGGGACGGGGCCGCGGTGCGGACGCTGAACTTCACGGGCTTCGCTCAGAAGGGTGGAGAGGTCCTCAGCCACATCCGGCTGGGCCGGGATCTCGACATACTTCACCAAGCCCGCATCGACCGCGGCCAAGCCGACGTCGTCCTGGCGGGCGACCTCGTCGTCGCGGTCGGCGCCGGCGCGCGGGACGTCATGTCGGCCGCGCGAACGCTCTGCCTAGCCAACACGCACGAGAACCAGCTCGGCGGCATGCTCCGGGACCCGGACGCTCGTCTCCCGGCCGACGCCATGGAGCGCAGGCTGCGCCTCCTCAACCGCCGCTACGACGGCTTCGACGCCGCCCGGATCGCCACGGCGCTGGTCGGCGACGGCGAGCAGACCAACCTCGTCCTGCTGGGCCGCGCCTGGCAGCTCGGGGTGCTGCCGGTAACGCTCAGCGCGCTGACGGAGGCGCTGGCCTCGTTCGGCACCGCCGCGGGCCGAGCCCGCGAGGCGTTCGCCTGGGGCCGGGTCAGCGCGGCAGATCCCGACTGGGTGTCCCGCCGGCTCCAGGCCGTCGATGCCCCCCCCGTCGTCGGGGTTGACGCCCTCGTGGCCCATCGCTCGGCCCTCCTGACGGCCTACCAGAACGCCGCCTATGCGCGGCGCTACGCGGACAGGGTGGCCGCCGCCGCGGCAGCGGGCGCGGCGCTCGGCGACGCGCGGTTCGCCGAAGCGGTGGCGCGGAACCTCTTCAAGCTCATGGCCTGCAAGGACGAGTACGAGGTGGCGCGCCTCCAGTCCGATCCGGCGTTCCTGGCCGGGTTGAAGCGGGACTATCCCGGCGGCGACCTGCGGCTCCGCTTCCACATGAGCCCCCCGCTGCTGGCGCGGCGCGACCCGCGCACGGACGAACGCGGCAAGGTCGCCTTCGGGGACTGGGCGCTTCCCGTCCTGCGCGTCCTGGCGGCCGGTCGCCGCCTGCGCGGGACGCGCCTCGATCCCTTCGGCTGGCAGCGGGAGCGGCGGGTCGAGCGCGGGCTGCTGGCCGACTACGAAGCCTTCCTCGACCGCGTCGTGCCGACGCTCGACCTGCGCCGCCTCGACGTGTGCACGCGCTTGGCGGCGCTGCCCGACGCGATACGGGGCTTCGGCCACGTCAAGGCGCGGTCGATCGTCCGGGCGATGGAGCAGCGTTCGGCCCTGATCGCCAGGCTGGACGCGATCGAGGCCGCCGGGACGGGCGCCCCCGAGCCCGACGGCCGGCAGGACACCGAAGCGCCGAAGGACGTCGACGCCGAGGTCTGCGCATGAACGCCCCCGCAACCCCTGTCGGCGTCCGGCATCTCGTAGAGGCGTTTGTCGACCCCGGGACCTTCGTAGAGATCGACGCCCTCGTCGAACACGACTGCCGCCATTTCGGCGCCGAACGCCGCACCGTGCCGGGCGACGGCCTCGTGGTCGGCCACGCCCGGGTCGAGGGTCGGCCCGTCGTCCTCTACGCACATGACCCATCGTTCCTGGGCGGCAGCTCCAGCCGCATGCACGCCTTGAAAATCGCCAAGGTCCTAGACCTGGCCTTGAAGGTTGGGGTCCCGGTGCTGGCGCTCAACCACTCCTCGGGCATCCGGATCCACGAGGGCGTCGACGCCGGCGTGCAGTTCGGGGAAGTCTTCTTCAAGACCGTGAAGGCGTCCGGCGTCGTCCCCCAGATCTCGCTGATCCTGGGGGACTGCGCGGGCGGCGCCGCCTACACGCCCGCGCTGACCGACTTCATCGTCATGGTGGAGAACGCCTCCACCCTGTTCCTGACCGGGCCGGCCGTGATCCGCAAGGCTACCGGAGAGGAGGTCACCAAGGAGCAGATCGGCGGCGCCGCCCTGCACACCGCCCGGACCGGCCTGGCGCATTTCGTGGTCCCGAGCGTCGAAGACGCGCTCGAACTCGCGCGCGACCTCCTGAGCTTCCTGCCGCAGAACAACGCCGTCGAGGTGCCGCCGGGGCCTCCCGGCGACGCGGGCCCGCGCCCCGTGCCCCGCCTGCGCGACCTCATCCCCACGGCGCCGTCCGTGCCCTACAACGTTTTCGATGTGATTGCCGAACTCGCCGACGGGGGGCAGTTCCTGGAGGTCGCCCGCACCTTCGCGCCCAACATCGTGACGGGCTTTTGCCGGCTCGGCGGCCGGTCCGCCGGGATCGTGGCCAATCAACCGAGCCGACTGGCGGGATGCCTCGACGTGGACTCGTCCGAGAAGGCCGCCCGCTTCATTCGGTTCTGCGACGCCTTCGGCCTGCCGATCGTGACCCTGCTCGACGTGCCGGGCTACTTGCCCGGCCTCCAGCAGGAGACCGGCGGGATCATCGTGTCCGGCGCCAAGCTGATGCACGCCTATTGCGAGGCAACCGTCCCCAAATTGGCGGTGGTGCTGCGCAAGGCCTACGGCGGCGCGCACCCCACGCTCGCCAACCGCTGGGCGACCGACCTCATCTACGCCCTGCCGGAGGCCGAGATCGCCATCATGGGGCCGGGCGCCGCCGTCGACGTGATCTTCCGCCGGCAGGTCGCGGAGGCCGAGGTCCCCGAGGCCCGCAAGCTGGAGCTCGCCGAGGACTATCGCGCCGCCCACGCGAGCGCGGCCTATTCGGCGCGCCGCGGCTACATCGAGGGGATTGTGGCCCACGAGGACGTCCGGAACACGCTCATAGCCTCGCTGTCGATCCTCAGGGACAAGATCGCCGGGCCGCCGCGCCGCAAGCACTCCAACATCCAGCTTTGATCGGAGCATCGCCATGAAGATCCCCCGCGATCCCGACGACGACTTCTCGGACCGGGCCATCGCGCTCCGGCGCGACTGGCTCGCCGCGCGCCTGGGACGGCGCTATCCCTTCCTGTACGGGGAAGCCGCGACGCCGAACGCCGCCCTGGCGGGGGTCGTCGAGAACCCCGTCGGCACCGTGGGCATCCCGGTCGGGCTCGCCGGCCCGCTGCTGATCAACGGCGACCGAGCGCGGGGCAGCTTCGTGGTACCCCTCGCCACCACCGAGGGGGCGCTCGTCGCCTCCTTCTCCCGCGGCATGCGGGCCATCACCGAGGCGGGCGGCTGCAGGGTCCTGTGCCCGGCCAACGCCTGGACCGGCGAAGGCGCCGCCGACGTGTACCGCTTCCGCGGCGACGCCCTGACCAAGGTCTCGGCCATCATCCTGCGGTCCGAGGCCGATGCAGCGCCATTCGACGCCTGGCTCCGCAGCTATTCGGGAGAGATCGCGGCCGCTGCGAACGCCACGAGCCGCCACGCCCGCCTCTTGGAGCTGACACCGCTATACCAGGGCGATGTCGTGGGGCTCGCGTTCCGCTACGCAACCGGCAACGCGATGGGGCTGAACATGGCCACCAAGGGCAACGAGGCCGCCTGCGCGTTCATCCGGGAGCACAGCGGAGGACTCGCGGTCGACTATTTCAACACGCTTGGCGGCGACAAGCGCTTCGTGCCCGACGAAAGCAAGGGCCGCTACGTGAGCGCCAGCGCCGTTCTGCCGGCCGACCTCGTGCGGACCATGTTCAGGTCGACGCCGGTGCGTATGCGCCGCTTCCTCGATGCCTGCAACGCCGTTCTGGCCCAGCGCGGAGCGACCGCGCCCAACATCCACGTGGCCAATGCTTTGGCGGCCCTGTTCATCGCTTGCGGCCAGGACCCTGCCTTCGTGACAGTGTCGTTCCGCAACGCCTGCACAGCCTTCGACGTCGATGCCGAGGGCGCGCTGCACGCCAGCGTCACTCTCCCCAACCTGATCGTCGGCACCTTAGGGGGCGGCACCAAGCTGCCCGCCCAGCGCGAATGCCTGGAGATACTCGGATGCAGCGACGATGCGCGCAAGCTCGCCGAGATCGTAGCGGCCGTGACCTTGGCCGGTGAAGTTTCGGTCGCCGGGGCGGTGAGCGCCGGGGAGTTCACGCGCGCCCACACGGTTCTGGGCCGCGGCCTGCGGGACGCCGAAGCGGCGGCTGCGGGAGGGAGCCGGTGATCGCGACGCTGCTCCTGGCCTGCCGCGGCGAGATCGCGCTGCGGTTCATCCGCACGGCGCGTCGCCTCGGCATCCGCACCGCCGTGCTCCACGGCGCGGAGGAAGCGCGTGCGCCCTTCGTGCTGGCGGCCGACATCCGCGTCAGCTGCGACGCCTCCAATCCCTATGCGTCGCCCGAGATCCTGCTCGGCGAGGCGCGGCGGATCGGCGCCGACGCCGTGGCACCGGGCTATGGGCCGCTCGCCGAAAACGCGGATTTTGCGGAGGCCTGCGAGGCGGCGGGCTTAATCTTCGTTGGACCGAGGCCGGCCGCGATCCGCCTGACAGGCGACAAGGTCGTTGCACGGGCCACGGCGGAGCGGGCGGGCGTGCCGGTCGTACCCGGCGGAACAGCGCACGATGCCAGGGAGGCCGCCGCAATCGCGGATCGGATCGGCTATCCGGTGCTGATCAAGGCGGCGCTCGGCGGCGGCGGGCGTGGCATTCGCCTCGTGCCCGCGCAGTACGGCATCGCGCGGGCCTGGGCCGAGGTCGCCCGCGAGGCGGAAGCGGCGTTCGGGCGCTCGGACCTCTACGTGGAGCGCTTCCTTGGCGAACGGATCCGCCACGTCGAAGTGCAGCTACTCGGCGACCGGGCGGGCGCCGTCGCGGCATTGGGCGACCGCGGCTGCAGCGTGCAGCGGCGGCGGCAAAAAGTCGTCGAGGAGGCGCCGTGTCCAGCCTTGGAGCCGGATCTGCGCGCCGCCATCCTCGACGCCGCCATCCGCTTCGCCGCAGAGGTCGGCTACGACAGCGCCGGCACCGCCGAGTTTCTGGTCGACGAGGGCGGCGCCTTCCACTTTATCGAGATGAACGCCCGCATTCAGGTCGAGCATCCCGCAACCGAAGCCGTGACGGGCGTGGACATCGTGGAAGAGATGTTGCGCGTCGCCTGCGGCGAACCCCTGCGCGGGGATCGCGCGACCCCGGTGACGTTCGGACATGCGATCGAGTTCCGCATCTGTGCCGAGGACCCGCGGCTCGATTTCATGCCGGGCGGCGGCACCGTGACAGCCTGCCGCGTGCCGGACGGCCCGGGCATCAGGGTCGATGCCGGCATCGCAGCCGGCACCGTGCAGCCGGCGCGCTACGACAGCCTGTGCATGAAGGTCGTGGTGTGGGGGCGCGATCGGGAGCAGGCGTTGGGGCGATCCGCCGTGGCTTTGTCGGAGCTGGTCGTGGCCGGCTTTCCCACCAACCTGCCCTTCCACCGCTGGCTCCTCCACCACCCGGCCTTCCGCGACGGCGGATACGACTTGTCGATCGCGGGGCGCTTCGCCGTCGCGGAGGATGAATGCGCGACGTCGCACCGCGACATGGCGGTCGCGGCTGCGCTGTCGACGCGCGCGAGGCCGACGGAGGCCCCCGCCTCCGCTCCGGGCGGGAGAACGCAGTCGGGCTGGCGCGCCGCCAACGGGGAGGTCGGAGCCCATGGCTGGTGAGCGCATCCGCGGGAGAACGCGCCACTCCACGGGGTCGATCGAGGACTGGACCCTCGCGGTCCGGTGCGAGCGGGAGGGCTGGTACGAGATCCGCTGGAACGGGGGGGAGCCGATCGCCGTCGAGGTGATCATCCACGAGTTCGACGACGTGTCGGAGCGCTTCCGCTTCCGCATCGGCGGACGGGAACGGGACGTCGTCCTCAACCGGAGCCGGGACGCGGACGGCGGCGTCGGCGTGGGTCTCGACGGCTACCACGCTCGCGTCGAGGCCGGCCTCCGCACGCGGGCGGCGATGGACGCCGGGCGGGCAGGACGCGACGCGGAATGGCTGTTCGCTCCGTCGCAGAGCCTCGTCGCCGAGGTGCTGGTGGCGGCCGGCGACGATGTTTCTCCGGGCCAGCCGCTGATTCGGCTCGAATCGATGAAGGTTCTCACGACGCTCGATGCACCGCGGGCCGGGGTAGCGGCGGAGGTGTTGGTGAAGGCGGGGCAGAGCGTCGAGGGCGGGCAGCGCCTCGTGCGTTTCGCGGTTCCGCCGACGGACACGCGACACGACACGAAGAAAGGAGAGCCCACATGACTATCGAGCTTCGCCTCGCCAGCTACGCGCATGAAATACGCTTTGACGAGATTTCGCAGGGCGCCATCGAGACGGCCCGCTCATCCCTGATCGACATCCTCGGGGTGACCCTGGCGGGACAGAGCAGGCCAGAGATCCGCCTCCTTCAGCGAGTCGTCGGGCGCTGGGGCGGGTCTCCGGACTGTTCCGTCCTCGGGACGTTGTTGCGCCTGCCGCCGCCGTCCGCCGCCCTGCTGAACGGCGCCGCGTCGCGCGTCCTCGACTTCGACGATGTCGTGGATCCGCTCGGGATCCATCCCAGCGTAGCGGTGTTCGCTCCGCTGGCCGCGGTGGCAGGGCTGAAGCGGGGAGAGGTCGACGGACGCGACCTTCTCGCCGCTATGGCGATCGGCCAGGACTTATGCACACGGCTCGCGCGAGTCCGGCGGGAAACGCTACTGGAGAGCGGGCGTTACGACCTCAGCAAGGTCATCGGCGGGGCGGCGGCGGCGGCGAGGCTGTTCGGCCTCGACCGGAACGGCATCCTGGCCGCGATGGGCATCGCCTATACGTCGGCGCTGGGCGAAGCGCAATGCATGGTGGAGGGCGCTCCCACGGTCTCCTACCAGCAGGGCCTCGTGGCGGCCAACGCCGTGCGGGCGGTGCTCCTAGCGGCCGAGGGCTTCGACGGGGCGCATGCTTTCCTCACGGGGCGCTACGGCCTGTTCTCCGCTTTCGAGCCGGGCTCGAAGGTTGAGGACATGTTGGCCGGACTGGGGACGACTTTCGCGGGCGACAGCGACATCGCCTACAAACCCTATCCGACCTGCAGGCCCAACATTTCGGCCGCATGCCTCGCCCTGGAGCTGAGCCGGCGCGCCGGATTTTACCCAGAGGACATCGCGCGCGTTGAGATTAGCATGAACCGACAAATCTTTGATCTCGTTTGCGCCCCGCCCGATCGGAAGTGGCGCCCATCCACGCCCATCGAGGCGCGCTTCGGCATGGCCTATACGGTGGCGGCAGCGCTTGTAGGCGGCGACGTGTCCATTGACGACTACGACGCGCGCGCCCTGTCGCGGCCGAATGTGCTGGCCCTGAGCGAGCTGGTCGTCCCGCGCGTCGACCCGCGCTGTGAGATTGCCGAGCTCGGCACGCACGGCCGGATCGCCTTGAGCCTCATCACTAGGGACGGCCGGCGCGAGGAGGGGTTCGTCGACAGGCCCAAGGGCAACCCGAGCGACCCGATGACGCGAGAGGAGATCGTCGATAAGTTCTTCCGCTGCATTATTTGTTCGGACCGTGTGACCGGTTTCGAACGCGCGCGGAGCATGGTGGAGGCGATTGACGGCTTCGACGCCGATGCCGGAGGCGTAGACCGCCTGTTCGACCTCGCCGTCGCAGTCCCGGCGGCCGAGTAGGTCCGACGTGCCCCGCGCCTCCCATCGGACGGATGCGAGAGCCGTTGCGATCCGGACCTGCGCATACACCTGCTCCGGCAGCTTGGTCGCCGCGCGATCTTCCTCGTCGGGATGATGGGTGTCGGAAACATCAAGCGGCCGGGTGCTGGCTCGCCATCTCGATATCGCGTTCATCGACAGCGATCACGAAGTGGAAGTCGAGACCGATCTGACGATCTCGGAAATCTTCGGCCGATACGGCGAGCAGCGGTTTCGCGACTTGGAGAGGAACGTCATCAATCGCTCCATCGGGTGCACGCCCTGCGTCGTCGCCACAGGGCCGCAAGTGTGGTTCCATAGGATCGGAGCCTCTTGGAGGGCTGGGGTCATGGATACCGTCGTCACATCGGCCGGGGCTGGCTCCTGGAGTCTCGAAGACCGTCTCGCCAGAACTCTGGGCACGATCACGCAATCGAATGAGGGGCAATTCCTGATCAGACCTGTCCATGGCAAATTGTCCGGGATCAACCCCGGACCGTTCGCTTCTCTCGATCTCGCGATGGCGGAAATCGAAAATCAGACAAAAGGCGCATGCCAGCTCACGACAGGCATGTGAGTCCATGTCCCACCCACATCCCGAACAGGTCCTGACCAGCCTCGACCCGGCAGGAGCGCCAGCGGTTCCGCGCAGGATCGCGCGCCTCGAGGAGAGCCGAGAACACCGGGATCATGCGACGACGGTCTTCGCTGCGCCGGTGACCCGCTTGCCGAGTACCCGATAGACACTGGCGCGGCCGATCCCAAGGCGATTGGCGATGGCCGCCGGTCCCAGCTTTTCCGTCTCGTGCAACCTGCATACTTCTGCAACGTCCACGGTGGGCTTCCGGCCCTTGCCCTTGTAGACGCCGCGCGCCTTGGCGGCGGCGATGCCTTCCATCTGCCGCTCGCGGCGCAGGTTGGTCTCGAACTCAGCGAACAAGCCCAACATGTCGAGGAAGGCCTTGCCGGCGGCCGTCGTGGTGTCGATTGGCTGCTCGGTCGCCCTCAAGGCGACGCCCTTGGCCTTCAGCGCCCGCACTACGTCCTGCAGGTCGCCGATGGAGCGGGCGAGGCGGTCGACGCGCGTTACCACAAGCGTGTCGCCGGCGTGCAGGAACTCGAGGAGTGTGGCCAGCTCGGTGCGGCCCTCGCGCGTGGTGCCGGATCGCTTCTCGGTGCGGATTACCTCGCACCCAGCCGCCCTCAGCGCCGCCTCCTGGACAGTGAGGTCCTGGTCGAGGGTGCTGACCCGGGCGTAGCCGTAGAGCGGCATTCAGCGGTTCTCCTGGCGCAAGGGCGTGTTTGCGGCGTATGCTCGTTCATGTGGCAGAAGCTGGAGGTACGCCATGAAAGCCAAGGTGATGCCTGACGGTCGGATGAGCTTGCCGGCCGACCTCCGCAAACGGCATGGGCTCGGCAACGGTGGCGAGGTCATTGTCGAGGACGTGGGGGATGCCATCGTGCTTCGGACGCTGGATCAGGTGGTGGCACGCGCACAGGAGATGAGTCGCAGGTTGATCGGCGGCAAGACGAATGCTTCCGTTGAGGACTTTCTCGCCGACCGGGCCCGCGAGGCTGAATCCGAATGACGGGCTTCGTCCTCGATGCGTCCGCAGTCCTCGCACTTCTGCTGGGAGAGCCCGGGGCCGACAAGGTGAAAGCGGGGCTCGACGGCTCCATCATGGCGATGGTCAATTTGGCCGAGGTGGTCAGCCACTACGCAAAGCTCGGCGCTGAGCGCCATGACATAGAAGCGCTGTTGCGTCCGCTGCCGATCCGCCTGGTTCCGATCGATGCCGCGCTGTCCTACGATGCAGGCATGCTGCGCCCGATCACCCTTGAAGGTGGCCTATCGTTGGGGGATCGCTACTGTCTGGCTCTTGCCAAGCGGGAAGGTGTGCCGGCGCTCACCGCGGAGCGGCGCTGGCCGGGGATCGCCGCCGCTGCCGGCATCACGGTTGAGCTGATCCGCTGAGGGCACCATGGGCGACGTTCCTGTCTCGGAACGGTCTAGACCCGCTCTCATTAGAGCCTCATAATCCAGACAACAACCGTTTTAAGACGCCCGAAAGCGTCTCACGCTGACGTCTTGCAGCGGTATACCGAAATGAGCAGAACCGACGTGACGCCATATCCGGTGCTGATGCCGCGATGGCAAGGATGGGTGGGAATGTTCATCGTCCAGCCGCATGCCATGCATTTAGCGAGATATTCTCTTCATCAATTGTAAGGCCTGTAACTGGCCCGTTTACGGCCGTCCAAAGTAAAGTGTCACGGGCAGTCTCTGAGAGTGGACGCAAAGTTAAACCCGCAGCGAGCGCCGCTGATACGTCACGGGTACTGTCTCCGATAGAGTCTGGCATTGGAAGCGGTAAGGAGCGCGGACCGGACCCACTCCTAATGTCGTTTCGGTCCATGAACTCCTGGTCGACCCATGTAAAGGCGCATGATGAGCCAAGCGCGTCCATAGACTGGTCAAGGAATTCATGGCGCGTGTAGGACGGTCCGATGGCGTCAAACTTTCCGATGATGCGCGCGTGTGCAGCGTGGACGATCCACTGCGCGAGACCTCGCACATCGATGTATTGAACCGGATCATCAGGCTTTTCAGGCACGAGTACCTCGCCGCCCCTTTTGAGTCGTGCAGGCCAATAGCTAAACCGGCCCGTTGGGTCTCCCGGACCGACGATTAATCCCGCCCGACAGATGAAGGCTTCGTCGCCAACCGCCTGCTCGCACGCGACCTTGGCGGCACCATAGTTGTCTTCCGTGCTGCATTCGACTTCGGATGCTGTCGGCGCCAGTAGCGGAGCTGTGTCTGCCCTCTGCCCCCTCGTCACCGTATCTGCATAGACGCTCGTCGTCGACACGAACGTCCAATGTCCAACGTGGCCCTTGACCGCCGCGACAGCGCGACGAACTTGGCCGGGATGGCGCGAGACGTCGACAGCCGTATCGAACCTTTCTCCTGCGAGCGGCGCGAGGCCGCCCGGCTCATCGCGGTCTACAAATATGAACCGGGCTTGCGGTGGCACTGGCCCGGTGACGCCTCGCGCTGCGCAGGTCACGTCGTGGCCCATCGCGCTAGCATGCATGGCGATCGCGCGCCCGAGAAATTGCGTGCCGCCGAGTACCGAAAGTCGCATTTCGTCGCTCCAGTACCCTCGCAGGACGGCCCATAGAATGAGGCCGGGAGTTTTCTGATGCGGCCGCCCATCCGTTCCGGGACACCTTCATACGTCAGACCTCCAATTCAAAGGCCCATCTGTTCAACCCGTCTTGCATCCCTAGAGCGCGGCGAAGCTCGCTCGGCCGGAGTTCCTCCGTCTCCTCGCCGACTGCCGCCCCAGTGACGTACTGCTGGTCGAGCAGGTGGACCGGCTCTCGCACCTCACCGATCCATATCAGGTGGTCCCTTCAATTTTACTTATAATGAAAGTCTCAAAGAGGGCAACATTTTCTCCGATATCCAATCTCTCGAAGACACTCTGTGGAAAATGTCCCAAGACCCACTTACTGGAAATTTTCAGTGATAACCTCGTTTCGGAGGGGCGCATGGTCGGCCAAACGGACAAGCATCAAGCATTTCGCGACCTGCACCTTCGGCCGAGGGCGTTCGTCATTCCTAATCCCTGGGATGCCGGTTCCGCCCGGATTCTTACGGCGCTCGGCTTCGAAGCCTTGGCGACCACGAGCGCCGGATTCGCGTTTGCAGTCGGGCGTCGGGACTCGGCGGCAGCTCTCTCGCGCGAAGCTGTCTTGCAGAACGCGCGAAGTATCGTCGAGGCGACTGACCTGCCCGTTTCAGCAGATCTAGAAGATGGCTTCGGGTCGGACCCGGGGACTTGTGCCGAGACGATCGCCTTGGCGTCCGCCATTGGCCTCGTAGGGGGCTCGATCGAGGACGCTACAGGCAATCCCGCAGACCCGATCTTCTCATTCAACCTATCGGTGGAACGGGTCGCCGCCGCCGCCGAGGAGACGCGAAGACATCCCTTCCTTCTGACCGCGCGAGCCGAGAACTTCCTGCATGGGCGCCCCGATCTGGATGATACGATCCGCCGCCTTCAGGCTTTCGAAGAGGCAGGAGCCGATGTTCTCTATGCCCCGGGTTTGCCGAGCCTCGACGCGATCCGAGCGGTGTGCTCCTCGGTCAAACGGCCGGTCAACGTCGTCATGGGGCTCGTTGGCCAACTTTTCACAGTGAACGAACTTGAAGGCGCTGGCGTCAAACGAATCAGCGTCGGCGGCTCTTTTGCAAGGGCAGCGCTTGGCGGACTCGTGCGCGCTGCCCTCGAGGTGAAGGATCACGGCACCTTCAGCTACGCCAAAGACGCAATGTCTGCCTTAGCAGGCTGCTGAAAAAGGGCTGGGTAGTTTGGCTATCGTGTGATTCACTGATCTGCGGTTCACGGGAGGGTGCTCAGTGCGCGGACAGGACAGTCGGAGCGGTTCGCTGTTTTCCT
>JAABUZ0100004517.1_pt1 | contig 19118 bp, 22 predicted proteins | sample 5562091 | NCBI WGS metagenome assembly JAABUZ01 (sample SAMN12813069, study PRJNA571459) | rock metagenome | isolation source: Antarctica rocks | place: Antarctica: Victoria Land, Linnaeus Terrace sud | collected 2015-12-21 | reverse complement strand
TCCCCCCGCTCACTCGCGCCCACTGCCCAGTCCATCGCCCGTCCCCCCGCTGCGTCGCACTGTCACCTCCTGGTATTCTCGCGTCTGGTCCCCACCCAACGCCAGCGCAAAACTTTGGTGGGCACCCAACGCTTGCCCTGTGTTCGCTCTCGCAAGACGTGTGCGAGAAACGCTGGCAGCGCAAGCATCCGTCGCCAGCGGTACGGCTCTCTCCAGAGCCTGTACGCCCATTCTAACCCGGCTTGCTGTAGGAGGAGCGGAGCGCGGCGTTGCACACCGGCGAGGAAGTCAAACGCGCCTCCCACACCAATAGCCACGGGTACACCGAGAGCCTGCTTATGGGCGGCAATCCAGAGGTCCTGCCGCGGCGCTCCAAACGCGACCAGCAACACATCCGGTCGAACTGTGGTCACCTGCTCCACGATGTGCAGCACGTCGTTCGCCGCCGGGGAACCACTCATCGTGCCAGCGATGACAAGGGAAGGATAGTACGTCTGCAACGTAACAGCTGCGGCGCGTGCGACGCCTGGCGCGGCTCCCAGGAGAAAGAGCCGCCAACCACGCACGGCGGCACATCGGGCCACGCCGGCAACAATGTCGTTGCCAGTGACTCGCTGAGGCAGCCGGAATCCGAGGACCCTCGCCGCGAGCAATAGGCCCGCCCCGTCGGCGGTTGCCATGTCTGCGCTCTGAAGGACCTGGAGAAAGGCGCTATCCCGGTGTGCCAACATGACATACTCGGGATTCACCGTCACGATGTGGTGGGGGTGGCCCTGGGCGACGAAGTCGTTGATAGCGGTGAGGGCGTCCGCTTGCGTCAGTGCGTCAACGGGACAGCCAAGTATCTCGTGCCTGATCCATCGAGTTGGATGCCCCGGTACGTCCCTCAACACGGTAGGGAAGCGTGCTCGATCATTGCGGCAGGCAAAGCTGCCACCGTTCCACCTGTGCCATCAGCACGGCAAGTGCCGCTATGGCGGCAGTTTCAGTACGCAAGGTGCGCGGCCCGAGTGTCACCGTGGACGCGCCAATCTCGCTCAGGAGTCCTCTCTCTTCGGGAGACCACCCACCTTCCGGGCCAATGAGCAATTGCACCCCGCCGCGTACGTTCACTGGCGGCATGGCGGTGTCCTGGTCCGCTACCGTATCGAGCACCAGCGTGCGGGCGGGGCCGTCGGCTGTGACGATGTCGGTGATTGGTCTGGGATCATGCAGGACAGGAAGGACAACCCGGCCACTCTGCTCGCTCGCTTCTTGAATGATCTGTCTCCATCGACGCATCCGCTCCGGTGTGATGTGTTCAGCACCTGTGGAACGGGAACGATCGCAGGTGAGCGGCTGTACCTCCGCCACGCCAAGTTCCGTCGCCTTTTGAAGCACCACTTCAAATCGGCTATGTTGGATCAAGGCAATGCCGAGGGATATCGAGACTGGTGGCTCCCGAACCGGATTGCTGCTACTCACCGCGGCGGCAACCACGTGGTTCGCTCCGATCTCCGCAAGTTCAACGATCTGCTCCCGGCCGCTGCCGTCGAAGAAAGCAACACGCTGCCCAACGCGGAGCCGGAGCACCCTCGTCATCTGATGTGCTACCTCCCCGTGGATCTCACCCGTTCCGCCGAGAGGATCAACCAGCGGCACGTAGAAGCGGTGCATCTACGCGCGTCGTAATTCGAGACATACCCAGTCGTCCTGCGTAAAGCGCGCCGCGACATGCAGGGGCTGCAGCGCGATAGCATCGTGGACCAGGTGCTCTCGATCCAGGATGATGCCAGCAACGAGCAGTACACCGCTACCTCGCATCAGGCCCACAAGAGCTGGCATCAGGGCAGCGATCACCGGCGCGATAATGTTCGCGAGGATGACATCGTAACCTCGCTCAGGGATCGCTTCAACCGACCCCGCCCTGACGACGATGCGGCTTTCCACACCGTTGAGTTGCGCATTGCGCGTGGTGGCTTCGACGGCGTTAGGATCGAGGTCAACGGCTTCCACATGCGTAGCACCGAGGAGCACGGACGCGATGGACAGGATGCCAGAGCCCGTACCGATGTCTGCTACCCACGCACCCGGCGACACGACACGTTCGGTAGCACGCAGTATTAATTGTGTCGAAGCGTGGACCCCGGTGCCGAAGGCCATGCCGGGATCCAAACGGAGGACTCGCTGGCCTTCCTCCGGAACCGCTGTCTCCCACGCGGGGACGATCAGGAATGTACCCACTGGCAGCGCATGGTAGTGCGCTTTCCATGCGTGTGCCCAATCGTCTTCTTCGAGTTCTGTATATGTGACGGCGGCGGGATACTCTGGTAGTAGCTGGCGTAAGTGCCACAATCCCTGTTCAATCGCGCCACGTGTTGTCGCGACGGTTGAATCAATGGGAAGGTAGGCACGCACGGTCATCGTACCTGAAGGAACCTCGTGGTACGCTCCCTCAGCATCATCATCGGGAAGCACCGTTGGCTCGACTGCCACACCACTCGAACAGAAGCGATGCAGAAAACCGCTGACAGCCTCCGCCATTTCACCGCCCGTTTCGACCTTAATTTCGAGCCATTGCATAGTCACCACCCCGGTACGGACACCCTGAGTAGGCCCCGTCAGATGCCGTTGTCCACGCTCCTGCATGATATCGTGATCGTTTGCTCGCCGGAGGCATCAACTTGTCACCAATTTCCCCGGGATCGTTTCTACCCAGTGGTGACGGATGGTATACACTCAAGGAATGGCAGCGTACCACGCCGGGGGCCTGCGTCGTGCACACAGGGAGCGATTGCCAGCGGAATGATAGCTATTATCGATTATGGAGCGGGTAACCTTCGAAGCGTGTCAAAGGGCCTCCAGGCTGTTGGAGCCACCTGCGTCATTGCCAGCGATCCCGAGCAGCTAAGACGGGCCGACGCATTGGTGATGCCTGGCGTGGCCGCCGCGTCGGATACCATGTGCGGATTGCGCGACCGTCGCCTTGTCCCACCCCTTCTGGAATCACTCCGGCAGGGCAAGCCGTTTTTTGGCATCTGCATGGGATTGCAGGCGCTCATGACCAGCAGTGAAGAAGGCGATGGCGAAGCGTGCCTCGACATCCTCAGTGGCCCTGTACTCAAGCTTCCCCCTACTTCTCAAGTCCCTCACATGGGATGGAACCAGGTCGAGCAGCGGCATGCTGACTGCTGGCTCTTTAAAGACATACCAGACCGCGCGAACTTTTATTTCGTGCATTCGTTTTACGCAAATCTGACGGACCCATCGGCGGTGGTGGGTGAGACGGAGTATGGCCTGCGTTTCGCATCCGTGGTCGTAAAAGATGCGATTGTTGCCACACAATTTCATCCTGAAAAGAGCGGTCGGTGGGGTCTCCAGATGCTGGCGAACTTCGCGCGGTTTGCGAAGCAGGCGTGACAGCGGGACAGGGCTGTGACACAAACTTCTCCATCCAGGCAGTCGTACTACGCGCGCCGGTGGCACGATGACCGCTGATCGTTTTTTGTGCATCCCGGGTGTTGATATTAAGGACGGGCGCTGCGTCCGGCTCGTACAAGGCGATTATGCTCGTGAGACGGTATTTTATGACAATCCGATTGAGGCAGTGCAGCGATGGGTTGACGAGGGTGCCGAGGTCCTTCATGTGGTGGACTTGAACGGCGCGCGTGGCGAGTTCGACACAAACCGTGCCGTCTTGTGGCAAATACTGGCGTCCTTTCCAGGCAGAATTGAAATTGGCGGAGGAATCCGCACGCTTGATCGAGCGGGAGAATTCATCGACCGAGGCGCGCTGCGCGTTATCTTTGGCAGTGCCGCCGTTCGCGACCCCGCCATGTGCATCGAAGCGTGCCATGCCTGGCCCGAACAGACCGTGATCGGCCTGGACGCCCGCCGGGGTGCCGTCGCGGTAGAAGGCTGGACGGAACAGACGGCGCTGTCGGCGATCGCGCTGGCACGACGTTTCGTGGACGAAGGACTCCGTTGGATCGTGTACACCGATATCGAACGTGATGGCATGCTCACAGGCCCCAACTATCTTGCACTGGAGGAAATGGTGAACGCGAGTGGCGCACGAGTGATTGCATCGGGAGGTGTCAGTTCGGTCGAGCAGCTGGTTGCCTGTTTCCATGTCGGGGCGGCGGGAGCCATCGTGGGCCGCGCACTGTATGATGGGCGACTAGTATTTGAGGACGCAAGGCACGCGATCCATGCGTTGGACATTCCGGGAAGAACGGGGGGACCAACCACCAGGACATGTTGACAAAGAGAATCATTCCCTGTATGGATGTGGATGGACGTCGCGTTGTGAAAGGCGTCCATTTCATCGAGCATGTTGATGCTGGCGACCCCGTTGAACTGGCACAACGGTACAACGAAGAGGGGGCCGATGAACTCGTCTTTTACGACATCACAGCCTCCAGTGATGAACGCAACATCATCATCGACGTCATCGAACGGACCGCCGAGCGCGTGTTCATCCCCTTGACGGTAGGAGGCGGCATTCGCACCGTGGCGGACATGGATCGTATCCTCCGTGCTGGGGCGGATAAAGTATCGATCAATACAGCACCGATATCGCGTCCCGAGCTCGTGTCGGAAGGCGCAGCACGGTTTGGGAGTCAATGCATCGTCGTCGCCATCGATGCGCGTCGACACGACGGGCACTTCGAGGTCTTTTCCCACGGAGGGCGGCGACCAACGGGTTTGGATGCCGTTGAATGGGCTGCCCGGGCTGTCGACCTGGGAGCGGGTGAACTGGTCATCAATAGCATCGATGCTGATGGTACGCGAGACGGCTACGACATTGAAATGAATGCCGCTGTTGCTGACGCGGTGAACGTGCCGGTGATCGCCTCAGGAGGCGCGGGTGCGTTGCAACATTTCTATGAGATCTTTCTGGCCGGGAAGGCGCACGCGGCCCTTGCGGCAAGCGTCTTCCACTTTCGCCAGATAACCATTCAGGATGCCAAGCGCTATCTTGCGGAACGCGGCCTTCCCATGCGTCAGGACGTAGCCGAATGACGGCTGATGCACCGCCATCACTCATCTTCGACCGTGATGGACTCATCACGGGTGTGGTCCAGCACGCCGATACGGGCGAGATACTTATGGTCGGCTATCTCAATGAGGAGAGTTGGACCCGAACACAAGAAACGGGGCACCTCTGGTTCTGGAGTCGCAGTCGGCAGGAACTGTGGGAAAAGGGTTCGACATCGGGAAACTATCTCGCGTTCACCGGGGCGAGGCTCGACTGCGATGGCGACGCGCTCCTCCTGCTTGCACGTCCATCAGGACCCACATGCCATACCGGGTCGAGATCGTGTTTTCGCTGGGAGTTTGACCGGTCGAGGCCAGCGACGCGTCCGATGCAGACGGAACGGGCAGCCGTGGAACAGCAACCACAACCGCTCGACGCGTTGTACGCTACCATCTTGGAACGCAAACGGACGATGCCAGCAGGCTCTTATGTTGCCTACCTGCTGACCGAAGGCATCGATAAGATTGACAAGAAACTTGGCGAAGAGGTTGCGGAAGTCATCGTAGCCAGTAAGAACGACTCACCGGAACGGCTGGCGAGCGAAATGGCCGACCTGTGGTTCCATTGCGTCGTCTTGTTGGCTGCCTACGGGCTGAGTCCACGTGATGTGTGGAGCCAGTTGGAACAACGAAAAAAATAGGGGCGCCGACAACGCCTGCGCCACAACAGTCGAGAGGAACACCACCGTGCCTCACTCTATCACTCAGCAGCGCACGGGTTTGCGCCGGGGCCTGGAGCGCATACTCGAATCCGATGCGGCCACTGTCGGGTTTGTAAGTCGGAAAGGTGCTGAACGGCGGCAACGCGTGTTGGGTCTGGGTGCAGACCTCGATTCCTCCAACGCCTCAGCCGGGCATTCCGGGCTCGACTTCGTCATTCTCATGGACGGACAACCACCAGAAGGAATTGCCCTATGGGGGCGACGCGCACGGGACGGGGAAGCCGATGATACCGAGCGGGGGGCATTCCAGGTCCTCAGCCTTGGGCATACCCCCGCCCTTGCACTTGACGACAAATACGTGCCATCCGTACTGGAACTGGATCAGGCTGTGCCACCCGAGTTCTTGCGGACACTGAATGGACTGCACCTGGAAGCGGTCATTGTGCCTGCTCAACAGATTGGTGAGGGATCGCTGGCTATTACCGACCTTCTTCGGCTTGGCATGCTTGCCGCCGGCCTGAAGGTTCCGGTCATTGCGAGAACAGCCGGCGTCCTCCAACAAGGAGAATTGGCGCTGCTTGCACAGGCCGGCGTAGCCGCAATCCTCGTCTCCGGTAGCGGTGACGTGGCGACGCACATCTCGCAGTTGCGTGCGGAGATCGATGCCATAGATCCCAGAGTTCGAAACGGTCGCGACGAGCAGGACCACGGCTTTCCTACGGTACAAGCGTTTGGTGGTGCTCGCGAGCCTGAACAGCACGAGGAGCCAGCTGAATGACTTCGTATCGTGTAGGTATCATCGGATGTGGGCGCAGGCCCGAGATCCTGCCAGATGGACGACGGAGGGGCTTTGGTATTGCGGAGAGCCACGCTCAGGGGTACGAGGCACACCCACTAACCGCGATTGTTGCGGCGGCAGACATTCAGCAGACAAACCTGGACGACTTTTGTCAGCGTCACCATGTACCGGGCCGCTACACCGACTATCGTGAAATGCTTGACAAGGAGCGTCTGGATATTGTCTCGGTATGCACCTGGGTTGGGATGCACCCAGAAGCGATGATCGCGGCAGCGGACGCCCGGCCGCAGGGGATACTCTGCGAGAAGCCAATGGCGCTCACCCTGCCGCAGGCCGATGCGATGATAGCCGCCGCAGATCGCAACAACGTTCGCTTCGCAATTAATCACCAGCGTCGCCTGGGTATCGTCTTCGGAAAAGCGAAAGAATATCTCACGCAAGGTGCCATTGGTGACCTTCAGCGTCTCGAGGGGTACGTGCCAAGAGGTAACCTGCTGGACTGGGGTACGCACTGGATCGACATGTTCTTCTTCTATATGGATCAGACGCCTGCCTCCTGGGTGATGGCCATGGGCGACAGGAGGACCGACCGTTCCCTTTTTGGCGTGGACGTCGAGGATCACTCGATCACGCACATTGCATATCAGCAGGGTGTTCGCGGCTATATCGAAATAGGCGTGCCGATAGCCGGACAACCAGCGAATCGACTCCTTGGCACCGACGGAATGATCGAGGTCGGTGTAACCGACGGCCCACAGCTTCGCATACGGATGCGCGGGGAGGGACAGTGGACGGTTCCCGAAATACCCGGCGGCATCCATGGAGTGGACCACTTTAAAGAGTCGGTGAGTGAACTCGTGGCCGCGATAGAAGAAGGACGAGAGGCACGTCATAGTGGCAGGAACGGTCGGCAGGCGCTCGAAGTGATCCTCGCGGGATATGAGTCGATGGGGCGCCGGGGGCGCGTCGATTTGCCACTCATGATCACCGATGATCCCATCGCTCGGTTGATTGCACTCTGGAAGCAGCAGTCCTGACGCGGCAGCCCCCTACGCGATATGATATACTGGCTTTCTCTAGCGGCCAGCGGATCACCGTGATACCTGGCCTCACCCCTGAGGAGTCGTACTGTTGCCAAACCTACAATCGTCATTCAAACGCGTGCGCGTGGCTGCCAAGAAAGCAGCTCGCAACCGTCCTATTCGCACGGCAGCGCGCACCTCGACCGTGCGTGCTGAGAAGCTGATAACCGGGTCAGATGCGGCGGCCGCTCAAGCAGGTGTCCTCCAGGCCATCCAGGCGCTGGATCGTGCAACGTCCAAGGGCGTGATTCACAGGAATACAGCCGCCCGCAAGAAGTCTCGGCTTATGAAGAAGCTGAACGCGTCCACGGCGCAGGCATAACGACACCCTCCGGAGCGCAGATTTCTATCAGCAGTCGTTCCATTGCGAAATGGTCGCTTCCGCCCGTCTTGCCCTGTTTGATCGCGCCTTCTGTTTCCAATAACATACGGTAGATTTGGCGTAACCGGGGACCTCCCAGACGGCGGCTTTGATCAATGGCGCGGGATAAAAGCCACGGGGGCAACGCGAGATCACCTCCCCGAAGTGCTTCCTCCGGTGGTTTAATTCCGGCTTCATCACCGAGCCTCAGGTAGAGCAGCATACGGAACTGCCGCACCAACAGGAACAGTAGCATCATCGGTGCCTTGTCCTGGGAGATGAGCGATTCCCAGGCGCGTGATGCCAGCGACACATTCCGTGCGACTGCGGCATCGACCAGTTCGAAGACCGTGAATGACGGGTCAGGCGCCAGAAGCGCCACGATCTCCCTTGTTACCTTGCCGCTCTCACCCACGAAGGTACGAAGTTTTTCCAGTTCCAGCTGTGCTCCCGTCAGATTTTTCGCCCATGTGGTGCTGAGCATTTCGACTGCCGCGGGCTCAATGTGCATCCCCACCCCCTCAGCTCGGCGGCGTAGCCAGGCTGGCACGTCTTGAGGACGTGGTCGTTTCATCTCTTCGATCTGTACCCGCCCTCGCGATCGGACCGCTTCGTCGTGCAGTATTTTGCCCAACCCGGACTTGACACTAACCACCACGGTTTCAAAGAACAGGATGTCGTTGCCTGCGGGTATCCGGGCGAGAGATTGTTGCAGCAGCCTGTGGAGTTGGCTCACTTTCGCCGCCACCGGCAGCGGGGGTTCTGTCTCGCTGTTACCGTCTTCCACGTCGCCATCTGCCAGGGCAACGGCCGCGTCGGGCTTTCGCTCATCCCTGGATTGCTTGCCCGCCGCGCCTTTGACGGTGATCACACGGTGCGTCGTAAAGAGGGATATGGCGGTAAGCGAAGCGACAACATCGGTGGGCGAAGCGTTTTGCGCGTCAAGTATCTCAAATTCAGCGAGTGGATCTTCAGCCTGAATACCTGCACGTACAGCCATGACGCGTTCGGCGCAGAGGAGGGGTTCTTCGCCATGGATCAGGTACAACATGATCAAGAGCGTATCATGGAGGGCTCGATAAACAAGCGTTAGGCGAACGGCACCCGTAGCACAACGCGGTCGTTGACCGGCGGCCTATCCGTCCGTTACAATACGGTGAGGCGTGGAGAGTGCGCGTCACGTCGGAAGGGTCAGGGGATCATGGCTGAACTGGGCGAGCGGCTGCGCACCGAGCGCGTACAGCGGGGCCTTTCACTCAGCGCGGTCGAGCAAGCGACACGCATCCGACAAAAGTACATAGAGGGCATTGAGCACGATGACTATGCTGAGATGCCCGCGCCCGTCTACACGCGGGGGTTCATCCGCAATTACGCACGTTTTCTGAACCTTGATGAGTTGGAAATTGTCGACGAATACGATCGTCGACACCCCGACCTTGCTCCGGTTTCTCGGACAAGAACCAGGCGTAATCCCACAGTCAGTACAACCCCTTGGTCGGGGCCCGATTTCCGCACGAGTACGGTTGCGGTTACCCTGATACTCTTGGCCGCGGGTCTTGCCTATTTTTTTCGGCAATATAGCGAGTTTGTGTCTACTGCGGGCACGCGGCCAGCGACTGCGACCGTCAGTGTTGCGCTGGCTGTTCTCCCGACGCCAACCGTGGAGATCATCCCAACATCGGCGCCACCACTGGCGGTGGTACCAGCACCTTCAGCTACGCCAGTGCCTCCGCCTCCGACACCACGGCCAGTTCCACCAACTGCCGTGCCCGTCCCTCCCACGCAAGTTCCGCCAACCGCTGTGCCGGTCGTACCAACAGCGCCGCCACCAACCGCGGTACCGGCGACGCCGACGAGGGCGGCGGGAGTGGCGCTGACAACTGTCGTGTCAGAAGCAGCGTGGTTACGGGTGGTCGTGGACGGCGGGACGGCCTTCGAAGGAACCTTGCCACCCGGCACGTCGCGCAGCTGGGACGCCAAGCAATCGGTGACGGTAAGGGCCGGGAACGCGGGCGGCGTACGTGTGACCATCAACGGCAAAGACGAAGGACTGCTCGGTCAAGTGGGCCAGGTGGTCGAGAAGACATGGAGATCCGCTGCGGCGGACACTCCTCCCGTTCAGGGTTTCGCCAAAACGGGCTAACGTAGTGCAGATAGTGGGGTAATCTTGGCAGCAGCAGAATCCTCGTTCGACGTAGTGTCGGAATTTGACCGGCAGGAGTTGGTCAATACGCTCGACCAGACGCGCCGAGAAATACAGTCGCGTTTTGACTTTAAGGGCAGTAAGACGGAGATCACGCTCGAAGATAAGGCAATCCAGATTCATACAGACGGCGACTATCGCTTGAATGCTATTAAGGATATTCTACAATCCAAGGCTATAAAACGAGGACTGTCACTCAAGACATTTAAATTCGGTGATCCTGAGCCAGCATCGGGGTCGAGTGTGCGGCAAAGGGTCGAGTTAATCCAGGGCATCCCCGACGATATCGCGAAAAAAATTGTGAAGCAGATTCGCGACAGCCAACTCAAGGTCCGAACCCAAATTCAGGGTGAAGCGCTTCGGGTGTTCAGCAAGAGCAAAGACGACCTTCAATCGATCATGCAACTCTTGCGCGAGCAGGATTACCCAGTCGATCTCCAGTTCACGAACCGACGCTGATGCGTTTTTACATCGATACGCTCGGTTGTCAGAAAAACACCGTCGACTCAGAAGCACTGCATTCGTCACTGCTCGCTGCCGGTCATTGCGTGGCCAGTTCAGCGGAGGACGCCGATGTGATGGTGGTCAATACCTGTGGCTTTATCGACGTCGCGAAACAACAGTCGATCGACCATTTGTTGAAACTCGGCGCGGTGAAAAAGGACGGACAACTGCTCATTGCGGCTGGCTGTCTGTCGCAGCGATACGCGGAGGAGCTCAGAGCGGAACTGCCGGAGGTTGACGCGCTTGTCGGAGTCGATGCCTGGAAATACGTACCCTCGCTCCTCGCGACGAGGCCGCGCGGCAAGAGTCGCCTGCCGGTGCTGCCCGTCCTACCGCCAGGAGCAGCGGGATTCCCTGTGGTACCCCGAGTGGCAACCGGACCCAGCGCTGACATCAAGATATCGGAAGGGTGCAACTACGGTTGTACTTTTTGTGCCATTCCCATCATGAAGGGCAAGTTTCGAAGCAAACCGCTTCAGTCCATCGTGGTCGAGGCACGACAGCTTGTAGCCGCTGGTGTCAAGGAAGCGATTCTTGTTTCTCAGGACTCCACAGCGTACGGCATGGACCAGCGGAATGGCACAGATCTTGGCACGTTGCTCGATGCGCTGGCCAACGAGGTGCCGGAACTTCCCTGGGTGCGCGTCATGTACATGCATCCCGACCGTCTGAATCACAAGCTCATCCAGCGTTTACCCGCCTTTGCCACATTTTGCCACTATATTGACATCCCCGTACAGCACGCGCATCCTGACGTTCTCCGAAGGATGCACCGTGGGGGGCATCCGGAACGCACGGAAGAACTGCTGCTCGCCTTGCGCGCGTCGCTCCCTGACATCGCGCTCAGAACCTCGTTCATCGTCGGGTTTCCAGGAGAGACCGACGAGGAATACGAGGCACTGGTCTCTTGGACCAAAAAGATGAAGTTCGACCACGCCGGGGTATTTACCTATTCCCCTGAAGACGGTACACCAGGGGCTGACATGCCCGACCATGTGACACGGAGCGTCAAAAACAAGCGCCGACAGCGACTTATGCGGGTGCAGGAGCGTATCTCAAGCGCACGGAACGCGCGGTTGCAAGGGCAGAGCCTTACGGTGCTCATCGAAGGCAACAATGCCTCGTTCGAGCAGCGCGATGAACCGCCTGTAAGTGTTGGTCGGAGTTACCGAGATGCACCAGAAGTGGACGGCACCGTCATTATCCAGGGGCATCATACGGTGGGAGCTATGCTGGAGGTTCGGGTCACGGGTTCGACGTCCCATGACCTGATTGGCACGCCTGCGTGAACCTGCCTAGTGCGCTGACGGGTGTGCGCATTCTTCTCGTGCCGGTGATCCTCGCCATCTTTTCGTTTGATTGGCCGACTGGACGATGGCTTGCCTCCATCCTCTTCGCGATAGCCGCGTTCACGGACCTGCTGGATGGTTATGTGGCACGCAGGCTAAAAATGACCAGCAGTTTTGGCGTCTTCCTTGACCTCACGGCGGATAAATTGCTGGTCCTGTCCATCCTCATCGCGCTGGTGCAAATCGACCAGATGTCCGCGTGGATGGTCATCCTTGTGATGGCAAGGGAAGTCGTTATTTCCGGGCTTCGTTCCTACGCCGCGGCGATTGGGCTCGTCATACCAGCGGGGCCCTGGGGCAAGTTAAAAACCGTCGTCACGTTCATAGCGCTCGTCGGCATCATCGGCGGGGTGGAGCCGTTCTCCCAATGGTTGTTTTATCTCGCGCTCGCGCTCACGATGTATTCCGCCGTTGACTACATCTGGGCGGCAGTCCCGGTACTCAACGGAAAAACCGGCGCCTAACAGAATCCATCTACTGGAGTGTTGTCAGTCACGTGCCCGTTGGAGACAGCAGGCACATATTCCCCTGGCTCGTCCGATGAAAGAAGGTCGTCCACTTCAGCTTTCATGGCTTCCAGTGTCTCAAAGCCAAGATAGACCGACGCAAACCGGATATACGCGACCGGATCTAACGTGCGAAGCGCATGCAGCACTTCCTCTCCGATCGTAGTGCTTTTAACCTCGGATTTTCCAATCTCGTGAATATGATGCTCAATGCTCGTGATCAGGGCTTCCACACTATCGTTTGAAAGCAGGCGTTTTTCTACCGCCTTTTTTACTCCTCGTGCCAGTTTGTCACGGGAGTAGGCCTCGCGTCGCCCATCTTTCTTGACAACAACAAGGCCAGCAACTTCGTGTCGCTCGTAGGTGGTAAATCGCGATGAACAACCGGTGCATTCGCGGCGCCTTCGCGTCATGGATCCATCTTCCAGCTCGCGGGAGTCGATGACACGCGTGTCCGAATGTGAACACTGAGGACACTTCATGTCAGCTACCTCCATTGATATACGAGGACAAGCATCTTTCCTATCATGGTCACACAGGGTACGGCACGTGTCAAGTTGGGAAGCCGATGCATACGTGTGAAGTCCAACCTGGCTTTTGCTCTGTGTGCTGCTGCGTCGTTCCTGTCATCAAAGGCATCGTGACAATTTGATGGACGTGCCAGAGGATGCTCTTATCTACCAGTGTCAAGGTCTGTGAAAGTATTTAGACCAGCAACAGTGCCTGTGCGATATCCGCGACATCACTGCCGGTGCCGACTGGTAGATGCATCGCCTGAGCGAACTCTTCGAACGACGTATCATCAATAAAGAGGGTGCCCTGCTGATTAAGCGCGCGTCGCGGTAAGAGCAGGAGATCACCCAGGTCCCGTCCTGCCAGTTGACGTCGAATATCCCGACCGGCCAGAAGACCTGAACATGTCACTTGATGACCCAGGAAGTCATTTGCGATCTCAACAATATCAAGTCGGACGCCCGCCATGCGTTCTACGACCGCCGATGCATCACGTAACACCCCCGCGGCAAGCGCACCGCAGACGGCCGTGACATGACGGGGACGTTCTGGATTTGGGGAAGGCGGGGACTTGCGCAACCGTCGCTCCAGGCGGGCCAGGTCATCGCGCCACGTTCGGATCATACCAATGCCGTTCTCATACTGAGGAAACCCGCTGTAGTAAGCCGCGCCCGGTACCGGCACATCCGCAAGCAGATAGACCTCATCAGACAACAGAACAGGGTTGTATCCGAGCAACTTCGTGTACCGTCGCCGCCACGCACTGCCCTGATCCACCAGTGCTCGCGCTTCGGCTGGTGTCACGGAACGAACGTCCGACGCGGGCGAGAACTTCGTAAGTCCCACCGGGACCACGGCCACCGTCTGTACGACAGGATACAGAGCCATCACATCTGTCACGGTCTTCTCAAGGTGAGGGCCGTCGTTGATTCCAGGGCAAAGCACGATCTGGCAATGCACCTGTATGCCCATCGCGCCCAACTTCTTGATCTCATCCTGAATATCCACTGCACGTTTGTTTCCGAGCAGTCGGCGTCGCAGTTCCACATCGGTCGCGTGGACCGAGACATAGAGTGGCGTGAGGTGCTGTTCCGCAATACGTTGCCAGTCCGCCTCTTTGAGATTGGTCAAGGTAATAAAGTCACCGAAGAGGAATGACAGACGGTAGTCGTCATCGGGTATGTAAAGACTGGAACGAAGACCCTGGGGATTCTGTTCGACAAAACAGAAATCGCAGGTATTCGCACAACGGCGAATACTGGTAAATAAGACGTCCTCGAATTCGAACCCCAGTTCCTCGCCGTATGTGCGTTCTATGCGAAGATAACGTTCTTCCGACCCCTTGAGCGCCACGACGTCCAAGATCTCCTCGGAACCGTAGTACTGGTAATCGATAATGTCTCGCAGCCGATGTCCGTTGATAGACACTATGCGATCGCCAGGTTCGAGGCCGAACGTTGCACCGATACTATCGGGGGCTATCGCACGAATGACACCGCCCGGTAACCGAACGCGAGGAACTACAGGTAAGGACGCGGCCACGATCTCTCCTATAGTGTGCTATGTCGGGCCAGGGAAGCAAGTGGAGCCGTCAACGCGACAACGAGGCTAGATACATCCATGACCGGCAAGATAAACATATATGCATCACACAAAATCCAACTACTAATGTACCATATCTCGACTGCATACCGAGGACTCTGCTTCTTCGACGTGCCGAGAGCCAGCGTAACCGGTTTTTGGTGGCCAACTGTAGACCTACGGCGTCAGTTCCAGAGTGGTGCTCCCATCCCCGGCAGCAGCGGTCAGCTGAAGAAGCAAATCGAGTACAGCATCGATATTTAGATCATCACTGTCGACCCTGATGCCGCCAGGTGCGAGGCGCAGCGGAGACTCCGCCCGTTCTTCGTCTCTGCGATCCCGCTCCGCAATTTCTCGCTGTACCTCTTCAAATGTCGCTGCCTTGCCTGTTGAGAGGAGGTCGTGCAGCCGCCGCCTGGCACGCTCACGAACGGATGCGGTCAGCAGGACTTTTAGATCAGCGTCGGGCATGACGATCGTACCGATATCGCGACCTACCATCACAATCGAACCCGTGCGGCCGTACTCCGACTGCAATGCCACCATCCGCTGTCTCACCGAGCGATGGACGGCCACCCGCGACGCGGCGACACCCACCTCCGGCTGCCGAATCGCGTCCGTGACGTCCTCTTTGTCGAGCAACACCGTGTAGATACGTCCGTCTGACGTCGTCGGTGGGACAACGTCAATCGCATGCTCCTTCAACAGTGCCACAAGCAGGTCGTCTCGATCATTCGGAATGGTCAGGCGCGTAGTGAGAAGACCTAGCGTACGATACATGGCACCGGTGTCGAGAAACAAGTAATCCAGTTCACGCGCGAGGCGCGACCCGACCGCCGTTTTCCCTGATCCCGCTGGGCCATCAATCGCGATGCGCGACGCCGTCATCGCGTTTTTAAACCGACGCTCTGATGCAGACCACCGACTTCCCACGCGTCTAAATGCCGCCATTGACCAGCCCGGAGGCGCCCAAGTTCGACTGGGCCCACACGCGTCCTAATCAGCCGCACCACCCTGACTCCTTCCTGCTCGAACAGTCGGCGAATCTGGCGATGACGTCCTTCATGAAGCACGATACGGATGGCCGGGTATCCGTACCAGTCAACGTCGTGTTCATATACCGCCTGTGCGGTGAGGGCGCCATCCAGATCGACCCCCTGACTGAGCTTGGAAAGGAGGAGGTCTGACGGCCGCGTGGCTACCGCCGCGAGATATTCTTTCTCAGCACTATATCGAGGGTGGGTCAATCGGAACGTCAGTTCCCCATCATTTGTGAGGATCAAGAGCCCTTCGCTATCATAGTCAAGACGTCCGACGGGATAGACGCGACCGAGTTCATCGAGCGGCAAGAGATGGGTAAGGGATGGTCGACCCTGCGGGTCACTCATCGTCGTGACGTAACCCACAGGTTTATGCAACGCTACGTAGCGAAACGTGACCGAGGATAGCGGACCAATGCGCTGACCATCAACCTCAATGGTCTGTGCCTGCGGGTTGACGCGTTGCCCCGCTGTGGTTACCACGGCTCCATCGACCCGGACGCGTCCCTGTGCGATTAACTGTTCCGCCGCTCGTCGCGACGCGACACCCGCGGCGGCCAGTACCTTTTGCAGTCGTTCACCGCTATCCTGGACATCCGCTGGTCGGGCATCGTCTGGTGGCGTAGGACGAACGAGGGGTCGTGGCACGTGAAACGTCCGATGGTCGCCTCGCATCGTTATTACTCCACCCATCGAGTACGTCACTCCTATGGATAGTACCGCAAACCCCTTCGTGGGGCCGTGTGTTTCCCGCCACCGTCGAGAGACAGAGGACGGTCGACACTTCGGAGCGCTTGACGTCACCTATGAGGAGCCTTAAACTCGGAACAGCAGTGGCGTCACCGTGCCCCGTCTGTTGCAACCTTGCTCAGTAGTCAGGTCGGGTCATCGGGCTGTGCATGCGGCTCTACGTCCGCCCATTTATGACCCAGAATGGCCTGAAAGGAGACCCAGGCGTGCAGCTTCAGCTCGGCAAGAGAAAAGAGGAGATACCGGCGGGGTCTCACCTGTGTCACATTTACAACAAAGCTGACGAGGCCGTGCAGCTTGCCGCATCTCTTTTTGTTGGCGCACTGGATACGCGCTGCCGGTGCATGTACCTCGGATCAAGCGCGACGCTCGCTTCGACGCGCGAGAGCCTCGCAAAGTCGGGGGTCTCCGTCGATGATCTTGAGCAGTCGGGTCAGTTTCTGTTCACTGACCAGCGCGAACTGTTTGTGCAGAACAACCGCTTCGATCCGTATCACTTAATTTCCCAGCACATGACATTTATCCACCAATCCAATCGGGATGGCTGGAATGGCTCGCACGTGGGCCTGGACATGAGCTGGCTGATAGAGGGCCTCGCGAGCAACGCCCAGTTGCTCAAATACGAAGCGATGTGTGATGCGGTGTTTACCTTTCAGCATCACCAGATAGCCGCGATTGCTCAGTATAAGTTCGACAGGATAGGCCTCGACATGCAGATTGAGATGGACAAGCTGCACCCGCTTTCGCTCGTCGGTCCGCACTGGCGCCGTAATCCGAAGTACGTCAATTCTGAGCAATACTTCATGAATATCCTGCGCGCCACCCGCTCTCGTGCGGCGGGTGTTCCCGGATCATAGTTGCCATGTGAACGGCAGCAGGTTCTGACGGCTGCACTCAGGTCTTCGATCGATAGCGCTGGATGTAGTCGGCCTGGAAACCGTGAAATGTGCCGTCGAGGATCGCCCGTCGCATGCTGTTGACGATATGGCAGCAGTAGGTCGTGTTATGAACAGAAGCCAGACGAGGACCGAGGGGCTCGCCTGCTTTGAAAAGATGACGCAGGTACCCACGGCTGTATCGTTGGCACGTTGAACAACCGCATGCCTCATCTATTGGCCGCCCATCCATCGCGTGGGATGATGAGACGAGCCGGAGCCTCCCATCAGCCGTGAAGACCGTGCCATTGCGAGCGAGTCGCGTCGGCAAGACGCAGTCAAACATATCCATGCCGCGACCGATGACGTCTGCAAAATCGTCCGGCTCGCCTACGCCCATTGCGTACCGCGGACGCAGTGATGGCAGAAAGTCGATGATCCACTCCAGCACCTCGCGCGTGGTCTGTTTGTGGAAACCAATCGACTCGCCTCCTACGGCGAAGCCGGCCAGTTGCTGGGACGCCACGAACTCCGCGCTCTCACGCCGTAGCGTCCGGTAGATGCCGCCATGGACGATGCCAAACAGACCCTGGACGCGGCCCCGTGCGGCAGTTTCCTGCTCCGCGAAACGATCCTGGCACCGTGCGAGCCACCGGTGTGTGCGTTCCATGCCCCCGCGCGCGGTCGCCATGTCCACACTATCTGGCAGACATTCATCGAATGCCATCACGATGTCCGCACCTAATTGTCGCTGGAGATCTATACTACTTTCGGGTGACACGAGATAGCGAGTGGAATCCACATGGGACTTGAGGGTGACACCCTCCTCATCAACTCGTTCAAGCAGTGGGGACACCGTCCGGCTGTTTGGAGCAGTGCCAGTTGACGCCCGTCCCCCGAGGCTAAAGACCTGGAATCCCCCGCTGTCGGTGAGAATCGGACCCTTCCAGTTCATAAAGCCGTGCAAGCCTCCGTGGGCGGCTACCAGCGCGGGGCCGGGCTGGCGGAGGAGATGATAGGCATTGCTCAAGACGATCTGAGCACCCGCCCGTGACAGTTCATGTGGCAGAAGACTCTTGACGGTCGCCTGTGTCCCAACCGGCATAAAAAGCGGTGTCTCAACGCGCCCGTGAGGTGTCTCGAACCAGCCAGCGCGAGCAGACGATGCCGTGTCCTCTGCCTCAAGGTGAAAACGAAAATAGTGCGTATCTACTGTCTGTCTCCTTGGTACGTCGCCTGATCACGAGTATGGCGCATGTCCACCGTATCTATGGTACGAGAGTAACGGTCCACGCCAATGGGACTACGACATCACTGGTCGATTGCCACGAAGGAGGCGACGAAGGCCGGGAATGTCTTCCAGGACGTTCAAACGTGAACGTCCGTACGACGCAAGAAATCGCTGTGTGGCTTCATCTCGGTCGAGTTGGCGGCCCTCACGTTGCGACTCGTGCTCATGGAAATTTGCCAGGTGGACAAATATATCCGCGGTCCGGTCCCCGGGAAAGACGTCGTTAAGCCGTGCGGCCCGTAGGCGTTGGGCCGCGGGATAAAAGACATTGGAATACCAGCTCCTGGCCACCTCTTTAAGATCATCGGCTGGTGGCAGTCCAGCGGCCCGTGCTTCGGGCTCATATGCACGGACCAGTTGTTCCAGCCGTGTATAGTGACCCGGTCTCCGCGCGCCTACTCTCGTGAGCCCGGTGGCTCGCTCAAACGCTCGACGTTCGGCGAACACCATCTGTTGCTCTTCGTTATCGACTGGTACAAACTCCGTGACGATCGCGTCGATGTCAACCTGTCCCCGTTTCAGCGCCGCCGCCAACCGATGGTTACCGTCAAGAACATAGTAGTCGTATCCAAGCTTGTACAGG
>JAABUZ0100004515.1_pt1 | contig 19124 bp, 17 predicted proteins | sample 5562091 | NCBI WGS metagenome assembly JAABUZ01 (sample SAMN12813069, study PRJNA571459) | rock metagenome | isolation source: Antarctica rocks | place: Antarctica: Victoria Land, Linnaeus Terrace sud | collected 2015-12-21 | reverse complement strand
ACGGCCGCCTACCACATGCTGCGAGACGGCACCTTCTACCAAGACCTCGGCGCAGACCATTTCCGACGCATCTCGCCAGAGAGCCACGCCAATCGCCTTGCCCGGCAGATCGCCTAACTCGGGTTTGTTTGCACCATCACTCCCGCGATAGAGGAAGCGGTTTCTGTTTAGAACAGGATCAAGCCCCGACGCAGCCCCTTGGCGACCGCCTCGGCCCGGCTCGTCGCGCCGAGTTTGGTGAACACCGCCTCGAGGTGAAACTTCACGGTGTGCGCGCTGATCCCCAGCCGGCGCGCCACCGCCTTGTTGCTGAGACCTTCGACCAGGCACGCCAGAATCTCGAGTTCGCGCGGCGTCAGAGGGGCGCGCGCCGGTTCGGCATCTGATCCGGCCGACCGGGGTGGCGGCAGGCTGATATGCAGCCCGACCGCCACGGCGCGCAGCGCGGCGTCGAGTTGCGCCGCGGACAGCGACGGTGGCAGGGTGGCCGGCCCCTCCGACATGTGGTCGGCCAGCCTCAACGTGGGCGACAGCCCAGCCGACGACGCGGGCGCATCGGTCAGAACGATGTCTGCCTCGGCCTCGCTCTCGGCCAGGCGATGACCGGACAAGGCCACGCGGGCAGCGAGGTCGGCGCGACGCACCGGGTCGGCGGCGGCCACCGCGACACGCAATCCAGGCCGCTCCAGCGTGGTGTTCATCATCTCGGCGACACTTCCCTCTTGTCCGCCGGAACGGTGTTCGCATCGCCGCCGGCGGTTGGTGTGTTGAGCATACCCAATCTCATGTGAAGACGGATATGGGACGGCAAGACCCCCAATGCATCAGCGGGCAAGCGGAGGGGGGGCATCCCGCCGCCGGCAACGTTTTCTATTTACGTGCGCCCTCGGCAACCCAGCCCTACGTTGGGACAAAACAACGATTGGGAGGCAGACCACCTGGCCCGGCATCGGCCATATGGCCAAGCAGGGCGAGGGGTTCCACTATGTCCCCGAGCCGCTGCAGATGGAGAGTGTCGTTGGTCTCTAGTTTACGCTTCGCGCAAGTGGCGGTCGCCGTTGGTGGCCTTTGGGCAGCAAACCCGGCTGCCGCCGCCGACGATCCGACCCGGGTCGGCGATGTCAGCACCACGTTCCGCATCGTCGGGCGCAACGACAAGATCGTGGTCGATCGCTACGACGACCCGAAAGTCGCAGGGGTCAGCTGCTATATGTCGCGCGCCGAGACCGGCGGCGTCAGCGGCTCGCTGGGTTTGGCGACCGACCCGAGCCGGTTCAGCATCGCCTGCCGTTCGACCGGCCCGGTCAGCGTGCCGGCCAACCTGCCCGAGAATGAGGTCGCCTTCGGCGCCTCGGCCAACTGGCTGTTCAAGGAGATCCGCGTGAGCCGGATGTGGGACCAGCAGAAGCGCGTCCTGGTCTACCTCGTCTGGTCGACCAAGGCGCTGTCGAAGGGGGGCAGCCCCTACAACAGCGTCTCCGCCGTCCCAGTGACGCAGTAGCGTCTCCGCCGTCCCGGTGACGCAGTAGCGGACCGCCCCTCCCGGCGAACCGGGAGGGGCGCGTGCCTCAGCCCGCCAGCGCCGCGGTGATGCGGCGTGCGAACGCTGCCGGGTCGACCGGCATGTCGCCGTCCTGCACCCGGGCGAGGTCCAGCAGGGTGTGCGCGACCTCATCGAGCTGTTCGCCCGCGTCGGCGCGCTCGGCCAAGCGCCGGATGAGCGCGTGACGCGGGTTGAGTTCGAGCGTCGGCGGCAGCGTGATCCCCGTCTTGCCGTGACGGCGGAGCAGCCGCTGCATCTGCAAATCCGGCCCGAACCCGGCTGCCGCCAGCACCACCGCGCTGTCGACCAGTCGATCCGTCGCACGCACGTCCGTTATCGCTTCGGCCAGGGCCGCCTTGAGCGCCGCGATCAGCTTCTCGACATTGGCCGGCTCCCCCTCGGCCGCCGTCTCGGGCTCGATCTTGCTCAGGTCCGCCGCGCCTTGCGTGACGCTGCGGATCTTCTTGCCGTCCCACTCGCCCAGCCGCTCGGGCCAGAACGCGTCGACCGGGTCGGTCAGCAACAACACCTCGACGCCGCGCGCCCGGAAGCCTTCGAGCTGCGCCGACTTGGCGAGTGCGGCGGCATCGTCGCCCGGCAGGATGTAGATCGCCTCCTGCGCGTCCTTCATGCGACCCACATAATCGGTCAGGCTGGTCCAGCCGTCGACCTGCGAGCTTTTGAACCGCATCAGCGCCGCAACTTCGCTCCGGTGCTCGGAATCGTCCCAGACGCCTTCTTTCAATACGCCACCGAACTCGCTCCAGAACTTGGCGTAGTCCTCGGCATCCGCCGAGCGCGCCTTCAACTCGGACAGCACGCGGTTGGTGACCGCCTTGCGGATCCGCGCCAGCACCGGCGTCGCCTGCAGCATCTCGCGGCTGACATTGAGCGGCAGATCCTCGGTGTCGACAACGCCCTGGACGAAGCGCGCCCATGGCGGCAGCAGAGCCGCCTCATCGGTGATGAACATGCGTCGCACATGCAGGCGCACTCGGCTCTCGCGCGGCCCGTCGACCGCGTCGAACGGCTTCGAGCCGGGGATGAACAGCAGCGCCGAATACTCGATCTGCCCCTCGGCGCGCCAATGCAGCGTGGCCCAGGGCTCGTCCCAGGCGTGGGCCACGTGATGGTAGAATTCCTTGTACTGCTCCGGGGTCACCTCGGCCTTTGCCTTGCGCCACAGCGCGGTGCCCTCGTTGACCTTGCGATCCTCGCCGTCGCCGACGATCACGATCGGCACGGTGATGTGATCAGCCCACTTGCGGACGATCGTCTCGAGCCGGATCGGCTCGAGGAACTCGTCGGCGTCGGCCTTCATGTGCATCAGGATTGTGGTGCCCGCCTGATCCCGCTGCGCTGGCGCCAAGGTGAACGCGCCGCCGCCGTCGCTGGCCCAGCACCACGCCTCGTCCGACCCGACCCGGCGGCTGATCACCTCAACCCGGTCAGCGACCATAAAGGCAGAATAGAAGCCGACGCCAAACTGGCCGATCAGGCTGACACCCTGCGGTTTGGCCGTCCCATCCTCGGCTGTCGCGTGCTCGCCCGCCCCGGCCGCGCCTTCGCTCTGCTTCAGCGCCTCGCCAAAGGCGCGAGTGCCGGAGCGGGCGATGGTGCCGAGGTTGGCGGTCAGCTCACCCTTGTCCATGCCGACGCCGTGATCGGTGATCAGCAGCGTTCGTGCTTCCTTGTTGGGCGCGAGCCGGATCTCGGCGTTCTCGGGCAGCGAAGCGGCCGGGTCGGTGAGCGCCTCGAAGCGGCGTCGGTCGGTCGCGTCGGCGGCGTTGGCCACCAGTTCGCGCAGGAAGATCTCCCGGTCGGAATAAAGCGAATGCACGACGAGATCGAGCAGCCGCCCGACCTCGGCGCTGAAGGGGTGGCGTTCTGCCGCCTGGGTTTCGCTCATCGGTGTCCCTTGGTGTGTCGATGCGCGGGATATGCGGTCCGATGCCGCGAAATTTCAACTGGTCACGCACGCACGCATTCGTTGCGGCAGCGAGTTGGCACGATTTATGCGCGGGTGGGCCTGCACCCGCTGGTATGATGGAACGGCCTACTAGTATCGCCGGTAGGATTAGCGCTCGGAATCGGCCCCGCTGCCGGCCCCTGTCACGCCGGCCCGCGAGGGAGACGCGCTGCCTGGTTCGATCGTCCGGCTCAGGGCGGCGATCTCCTCATCGTCTTGCACGACGATCTCGGGATCGGGCGCGGAGTCGCCCGCATGTTCGGCCAAGACTTCTTCGACAGCCTGCGGATCGGTCTTCGCCGCTTTATCCATCAGCAGGTCGGCACGCTCCTGTTCGCCCTCGTCCTGGGCCCCGAGCGCCGCCTCGGCCATTCGCCGAGCCGCCTCATGCTTGTCGTCGATGCCGTCGCTTTGGTGCAGTTTTTCGTTGTCCATGACTGGTCAACGCCCGTGGGTGAAGCGGGTTGCCGGAACGCAAACGTCGCCGAGTCGTTAGGCCTCACAAGGAGACGTTCATGCCATCAGCAAAACCCGAGGTCGTGCGCCTGGCCCCGCACGACCCAATCCCGTCCGGACCTGCCAAGCACGTCATCGTGCTGCATAGGTTCGACGAAGACGAACCGCGCGAGACCGTGACCCTCATTACCCTGACTGGCGAACGCAACGAGAGCACCCGGCCTACCCGCCCGGACGGTCATGCCATGGGATTGGACGAAGCGATCGACGCGGCCAAGCAGGTCGCGTCAAGTGAACAACTGGACCGGGTCTACGTGGTAGATAGAACCAAAGGCGAGCGCGAGCAGGACATTCTCGAACACGGCGGCGATCATTCGGTCCACATGGAGCGATTGGTCGATACCGATACCGAAGACGGTGAACGCGGTCCTGATATGCGTGATCGCACCCCGTGATCACCGTGCATTCGCCGCATTGTGGCCACACGCAGCAAGCAAAACGGCGGTCGAGACGACGTCCGGACAGTGGTCTCACGGGGGTGTGATGTTGATGCGAGCCGGCGGAGGCTTGGCGGACAAGGCCAGTGCGCTTCCCATCCCGTGTGACAGCCCCATGTCTGTCCCCCAGACCTCGGCCCCCACTCCGGCGGGCCCTTTCGAAAGTAGAGATGATGCCTGACAGCGGGCTTGATGCGGCGACCACCGGTCGTCGAGTGGGTGTTCTTGTGGTCGGAATGGGCGGCGCCGTTGCCAGCACCGCCGCCGCCGGTATTGAGATGCTCCGGGCCGGGTCGAACGATATGGCGGGCCTCCCCCTTGCCGCTGTAGGAGCGCAGGGGATTGCCGCCTATCGCAACCTGTACTTTGCCGGCTGGGATCTGCACGGCGAAAACTTGAACGAGGCGGTCCGCGAGCATCGCGTGCTCGATCGCGAGCAGGCCGATTTGGTCTCGCCTGCGCTTACGGCCATGCGCCCGTGGCCGGCTGTCGGCAGCGTCGACTTCTGCAAGAACGTCGATGGCTCCAACAAGGTCGCCGCCAAGACGCACCGCGACGCCGTGAACCGCATCCGCGAGGACATCCGCGGCCATCGCGAAAAGACCGGCATCGACCACCTGGTGATGATCAACCTGGCCTCAGTCGAGCGCTGGCCCGATCGCGGCGCAACGGTGCTTGCGACGCCCGATGCCTTCGAGCGCGGCCTCGACAGCAGCGACCCAGCGATCAGCCCGGCTATGCTGTATGCTTATGCGGCCATCGCCGAAGGCGTGCCCTACGGCAACTTCACGCCCAGCCTGGCCGCCGACGTGCCTGCGCTGACCGCGATGGCCGAGCGCGCGAACGTGCCGGTGGCAGGTAAGGACGGCAAGACCGGCCAGACCTTCATCAAGACCGTCCTCGCTCCGGCCTTCCGCTCCCGCTCGCTCTACGTTGAGGGTTGGTTCAGTACCAACATCCTCGGCAATCGCGACGGCTTGGCGCTCGACAACCCCGACAGCCTGAAGAGCAAGCTGAACACCAAGGGGTCTGTACTGGACGACATCCTCGGCTATCCCGTCGAGGACCACATCGTCGACATCCGTTATTATAAGCCGCGTGGCGACAACAAGGAAGCGTGGGACAACATCGATCTCGTCGGCTTCCTTGGCCAGAAGATGCAGATGAAGGTCAACTTCCTCTGCCGCGACAGCATCTTGGCAGCACCGCTCGTGATCGAGATCGCCCGCGTATTGGACCTCGCGCGCCAGCGTGGTCAGGGCGGTATTCAGGAGCAACTCGGCCTGTTCTTCAAGGCGCCGATGACCAAGGCCGGTAAGCGCGAGGAGCACAGCTTCCCCGTCCAGGAGCGTGTGCTGCTGGATTGGCTCGCGGCTAGCTAAGTCATGCCTGACGCTTTGCCGGGTCCTTCCACGCTTGCGGGGCTGATCCCGCTGGCAGCGGAGCTCGGTGATCTCAAGCGGATACGCGACGCCTCCCATCCGGACAGTCTGGCGTCCAGGCTGTTCCGGTGGGGGTGGTCGGCTCTCTTGGCCGGGCAGACCCCGATCGATGTCGCGCTCGGCGTCACCGCGGACGCCGTGGCGGCAACCCGTCTCGGGGGCATCGATCGCTTGGTGCTCGAGACGGCCGGGCTCTCCGCCGAAGACGCCACGACCATCCTGGCACGCGCCTTCGACGAGGTGGCGGGATCGCTGCAACCGGCGTTCGCCGCCCGGTTGGGTGAGCGTCTTGGCGCATCGTCGTGGTCGGGACCGGCGCCAGCCTTCGCGGAAGCGTTGATCCGTCAGCCCCGCGCCGGCGCGACCTGTCCCGGCAAGCCGCGCATCGTGCTCGAGCCGCCGGAAGGACACGGCGACCACTGCCTGATCGTCGCCGTGCTCGCCTGCCTGCTGGCCCCCCGCTACGACGCAGATCCGGTCGCGTGCTTTCTCGCCGGCATGGCCCACCACTTGCATAACGCCCATCTACCCGACAGCGGGTTTGCCGGCGAAATGCTGCTCGGCGACCTTCTCGGGCCCTTGATGACCCGGCTGTTCGACCGCGAACTCGCTACCTTGCCCGCCCCGCTCGCCACGGCCGCGCGTGAGGCGCTCGGTCACATTGCCGATGCGTCCACGCCCATCGGTCGCGCCTTCCACGCCGCCGATGTGATCGATCGCGTCCTGCAGATGCGCCATTACGAGCAGGTTGCCCAGTTCACCACCGCCCAGGCCCTGGAAGACATGGACTTGGTCCATGCCGGGCCCGTGCAGGCCTTCCACTTCTCAGTCCTGCGCGACGCCAGGCTGCCGTGACCGGCGCCAAACCGCTCGCGGTGCGGGCCGGCGCCCGTGCCGCTCGGCTCCACGGCGCGACCCTGTTCAGTCCGCTCTCGCGCGCTGAGCTGATCGCCGACACGCCGCATTCGCTGGCCGCCGAGGGCGAGCGCTGGCCCGTGGTCGACGGTATCGCTTTCCTTCGCATCAATCGCGAGGCCCTGGTGGCCGACGTGCTGGCTGCGCTCGATGCTGGCCAGGTCGAGGACGCGACGGCCCTCTTGCTCGGCGATCAGGATGACTGGGCGCGTACCCCGCCGGCCTCGCTCGACGACCGTCGCACCCTGGTGCGCGATGCCGGCCGGACCAGCTTTCGAGAGGCGATGGAGCGACTGGCGTTCGGCCCGGTCGGCACCTACTTCGCCCATCGCTGGTCCGACCCGACTTTCCTCTCCGGGCTGGCGCTCGCCGAGGCGCACTGGACCGAGCCGACCGGCGTATTCGAACTCGCCTGCGGCGCCGGGCACTTCCTGCGCGACTTCGCGCGCGCCGGTGCGTCTGTCGCCGGCGCCGACGTCGTGTTCGCCAAGCTCTGGCTCGCCCGCCGCTTCGTCTGTCCAGAGGCGGATCTCATCTGTTTCGACGCAGCGCAGCGCTGGCCACTCGGCGACGATGCCTACGCGGCGCTGTTCTGCCACGACGCCTTCTACTTCCTGCCCGACAAGCCGCATGTTGCCGCCGAGATGCAGCGGGTTTCGACGGGGCCGGTCCTGGTGGGCCATGCGCACAACGCGCTGGTCGATAACCTCTCTGCGGGTGCGCCGCTGTCGCCTTCGGCCTATGCCGCCCTGTTCGGCGAGGCGATCCTCTATGACGATGCCGAGTTGACCCGGTGCTTGCTCGAGCAACGCGCCCCCCGCCCCGCCGAGAGCCACTCGCTCGACACGGCGGCGGCGGTGTCGATCGCGTCCCGGGCCGGCGCGCCGCGTGCGGTCTCCGGCCGGCTCTCGATGCCGCCGCCAGGCGCGGCACTGCGTCGCAATCCGCTCTATGTCGACGGTCGGGTCGTCTGGCCGTCCTCTCGCTACGAGACCGAATACGGCCCGCTCGCGAGCTACCCGCTCCAGGCGGAGGGGCCTGACAACGCCCTCGCCGGCGACCCGGCCATCGAGACCCTGGCCCGGCGCCGGATCCTGCTGGATCTTCCGTCACGATGGTAGACCGGATCGGCTGGGGTATCGCCGGCTGCGGCTGGGTGGCGCGAGACTACGTCGGTCCGGCGATCCAGCGATCGGCCAACGGGTCGATCGTCGCGTTGTTCGACCCCGACCCCGTCTCCCGGCAGCGCGCGACCGAAGCCTTCGGCGTCGCATGCGATCACGATCTGGCCGCCTTCCTCGCCAGGCCGGGCCTGCAGGCGGTGTATGTCGCCTCGCCGAACGACGCCCACCGGCCGCTGGTCGAAGCGGCGGCGGCGGCCGGGCTGCCTGTGCTGTGCGAGAAGCCGATGGCGACGACGATGGCCGACGCCGAGGCCATGGTCGCGGCCTGCCGCGCCGCCGGCGTCCGCTACGGCACCGCGTTCGACCAGCGGTTCCACGCGGCTCACCGCGCATTGGCCGGGCTGATCGCCGAGGGGCGGCTCGGCACTGTGACGGCGGTGCGGATCGTCTATGCCTGCTGGCTGCCGGCCAATTGGGCCGGCGACAACTGGCGCATCGATCGCAATCGCGCCGGTGGCGGCGCCTTGATGGATCTCGCGCCGCACGGGCTCGACCTGGCCGCCTACCTGCTGGGCGACGAGCTGGAGGAGATCGCCGCGCTCGGCCAGGCGAAGGTGCACCACTACGACGTCGAGGACGGCGCGTTGCTGATGGCGCGGTCGCGATCGGGCGTGCTGGTGCAGCTTCACGTCGGTTACAATTGCCCGGAGACGCTGCCGCGGCGCCGGCTCGAAGTGGTCGGCACCGGCGGCCAGGCGGTCGCGATCGACACCATGGGGCAGACGCCCGGCGGAACGCTCGAGTTCATCGACGCCGCTTCCGGGGTGGCCCAGCCGGTCCCGGTGCCCGCCGCCGAACGCTCTCCGTTCCTGAACCAAGTCGAGGCTTTCGCCGACGCCGTGCTCGGCCGCGGCGCGTTCCCGTTCCCCCCTGAGGGCGACCTGCATACGATGGCGCTCGTCCTCAAGGCGCAGCGCATGGCAGCGCCGCCGCGCGAGACCGCAAATGCCGCTTAGCCCGTTTTCCTGCACCAATTGCGGCCATTGGCAGCGCTACTTCGCCGTGCCACCCGACTGCCCGATCTGCTCGGACGTACGCAATGACCTGCCCGAGGACGGCTGGGAGTTCCTCACCCCCGAGCAGGTGCTGCCAAAACTCGCGCATCACTGGCGCGAGGTGATGCCGGGGGTCTGGGAGTTCTGGTCGACCCCGCGTTACGGACTAGACGGCCATGGCTGGCTGCTGCTCTACCCCGACGGCAACGTCGCCTTCGAGGCGGCGCCGCTCTATTCGCCGGCCGCCCTGGCCAAGATCGAGGAACTCGGTGGTATCCGCTGGCTTGGTTCCAGCCATCCGCACGGCTACGGCGCGCTCTATCAGCTTCAGGATCATTTCAAACCGGACCTGCTGATCCAGCGCGAGGACCTGCAATGGACCAAGGCGTTCCGGGTCACGGTGCCGTATGACGAAGTGCATGAGATCCGCCCGGGCCTGACACTGTATCACACCGGCGGCCACTACGAGGGGCACTCGATCCTCTACGACGCAGCGCGCAAGGCCGTCTTCTGCGGCGATGCGCTCAAGATCGACTTCGACGCCGACGGCACGGCCCAACGCATCTCCTGCCACAAGGCCTACCACAAGCAGATCCCGCTCAGCCGCGGCGAGGCGCTGCGCTATCGCGACGTCTTCGCCAAGCTGGACTTCACCTCGGCCTTCACCCCGTTCGAGTGCGCCACCAACGTCGACACCGAGGCCGCCCTGCGTCTGCTCGACGACGTGATCGAAGGCCCGCCGCACACCCGCCCGATCCCGATCCACCCGGCATGACCCAGCACGTCCTTCCGCCCAATCTGCCCGACGCCGCACGAGCCTACATCGATTCCATGCCGGACGGCCGGGTCGAGCTGTTTCCGCTCTCCCCGCTCGATCGCACCGGCGTCGCCTGCTGGAACGCCATCTTCCTCAACGGCGACGGCACGCGCTGGCATGGCGTGACGCCGCATGGCGTCGGCTATGGCGTCGACGACGACAGCGCCATCATCGGCACCACCGGCGAGCTCGCCGAGGCCGTGCATTCCGCGCTCGGCATCTGGCGCCTGCCCCGCCGCACGGCGACGTTCCGCGCGCTGCGCAGCGAGGGGGCCATCGATCCGGTATCCCTCGTGCTGCCCGCCGGCAGCCCGGTCGATGCCGACACGGCGCTCGAATGGGTCGCCGGTCACCGCTGGCCCGGCGGCGAGGCCGTCTGGATCCCGATCGACATCGCCGCCTGCTCGGTCGGCGACCTACAGCCTGGCTATACCCCTTATACCACTCCCATCACCAACGGCCTCGGCGCCGGCCCAACGCTCGACTTCGCCATCGGCCATGGGCTCGGCGAACTGCTGCAGCGCGACGGCAACGGCACCGGGTTCCGCGCCATGGACCGCGGGATCGCGCTCGAATTCGGCCCAGACGAGCCGCGCGACCCGCGCACCCGCGCCCTGCTCGCCCGCATGGACGCGCTCGGGATCGAGGTGATCCCGAAATTCGCCACCGACGAGTTCGGCACCGCCAACGTCTACTGCGTCGGCGCCGAACGCGCGGGTGTCGCGGCGGCCTACCCGATCATGGTCACCGCCGCCGGCGAGGCTGCCTCGCTCGACCGCGAGCATGCGCTGCGCAAGGCGCTGTTCGAGTTTGCCGCCGCCCGCGTGCGCAAGGTGTTCAGCCATGCGCCGCTCGCCGATATCGCCGGTGTGGCGCCCCCTGACTACCTCGACCGGTTCCGCCAACTGCACACGCTCGGCGGCGAGGAGAGCCGCAGCCTGTGGGCGATGGTGGACTGGCTTCGGCTCGATCAACCCGCGATGCGGTCGATGCTGGCCGAGACCGTCTTGAGCCGGCGCGAGGCCAAGAATTTCGCCGACCTGCCGAGCTGGAGCGGTCCGCTGTCCGGCACCGGGCTGGTCGAGGAGCTGGGTCGCCGTTTCGCCGACCACGGGATGGAGATCCTCTACCTCGACTTCTCGCCCCCGCGGGCCACCGGCGTGCACGTGGTCAAGGCCTTCGTGCCCGGGCTCGAGGTCGAGACGATGAGCTATCACCGCATCGGCGAACGCGGTGTGCGCAAACTGCTCGAACGCGGCTCGCCGCTGGTCGGCATCGGCCGTCCGCCACCGGGTGCGCAACCGGTGCGCCTGTCCGTCAACGCCGAGCAGCGCCTCGGCGGCCCCGCCTGGCTCGACACGGCCGAGGTGGACCGCATCGTCGGCCAGCTGTATCCGCTCTATCGCGAACCCGAGGTGCACAGCGCGCCAATCAGCATGGAATCATGACGCTCCGCTTCGCCTACAACACCAACGGCGCCGCGAACCACCGCCTGGACGACGCGCTCGCCCTGATCGCGGACGCTGGTTACGACGGCGTCGCACTGACGCTCGATATCCATCATCTCGACCCGTTCGCCGACGATTTCGCGGCACGGCGGCGCGCGCTGGCGCGGCGGCTGCAGGAGCTCAAGCTCGGCTGCGTGGTCGAAACCGGCGCCCGCTTCCTGCTCGATCCCCGCGCCAAGCACGAGCCGACGCTGGTGACCGCGGATGCGGCCGGCCGCATTCGCCGGGTCGAGTTTCTGTCCCGCGCGCTTGAAGTCGCGGCCGACACGGGCGGCGAGGCCATGTCGTTCTGGGCCGGCGTGCCCAAGCCGGGCGTCGCGCATGACGACGCCAAGGTTTGGCTGCGCGACGGCGTCGAGCAAGTCGTGCGCCGGGCCGAGGCGCTCGGCACCGTGGCCGCACTCGAGCCGGAGCCCGGCATGCTGATCGAGACCGCCGATGACTGGGCGGCGCTGGCCATTCCCGGCTTGAAGCTGGCGCTCGACACTGGGCACTGCCTCGTCACCGGCGAGGCCGACCCGGCTGACGCCGTCCGGCGCTTCGCCCTCCATCTCGGCACCGTCTCGATCGAGGACATGAAGCGCGGCGTCCACATCCACCTGCCGTTCGGCGAGGGCGACATGGATATCCCCGCGATCCTGCGCGCGCTCGACGAGATCGGCTTTGCTAAGCTCGTCTGCGTCGAGCTGAGCCGCGAGAGCCACCGCGCGGACAGCATCGTGCCGGCCAGCCTGGCCTATCTGCGCGCGCGCTCATGAGGGTCTGCTTCGTCAGCCGCCGCTTCTTCCCGGCGATTTCCGGCATGAGCGTCTATGCGCTCAACCTGCTGCGCGAGCTGGGCGCGGCCGGTCACGACGTGACCATGATCAGCCAGTATCGCGGCGATGCGTTCGGCAAGCGCGTCTATGGCGGTGGCCCGCCGCCGGACGTGCCGGGCGTGCGCGTGATCGGGCTCGAGCAACTGGGCGAGCAGGATGGCGGCGACTTCGAGCGCGACATCGAGCAGATGCGCGCCACCATCGTTGCAGAGCATGCGCAGGCCCCGTTCGACGTGCTGCACGCCCAATACGGCTATCCCTGCGGCTGGGCGACTTTGCTCGCATCGCGCGACACCGGCGTGCCGAACCTGGTCTCGATCCAGGGCGGCGACGGCCACTGGGTCGGCAGTTGCTGTGAGACCCATCGCCTGGCGATGGTGCGCGTGCTGGATCACGCAGGCGCCGTGCTGATCGGCTGCAATTCGTTCCGTGACGAGGTGGTCGAGCGTCTCGGCACCGCGGCCAGCCGGTTCACCATCGTGCCCGGCGCCGTCGAAACCGCCCGGTTCACGCCCGGGGAACCGCCGGACGGCGATCCGGTGGTGCTGTATCATGGCCGGGTCGATGCCCGGAAAGGCGTGCTCGATCTGCTCGAAGCCGCTCGCCGCCTGCATCACGACGGCGAGCGCTTCCGCCTGCTGATCTCCGGCATCGGTCCCACCTACGACGAAACCGAGGCCGCCATCCTGCATCTCGGCCTGCAGGACTGCGTCGAGATGACCGGCTATGTCGACTATGCCGACGTGCCCGCGGTCTACCGCCGCGCCAGCATCTTCGTCTCGCCGACCTATGCCGAGGGCTTCAGCAACACGATCCTCGAGGCGATGGCGAGCCGTATGGCGGTCGTCTCCTGCCGCTCGGTCGGCGTGGTGGACTGCATCCGCGACGGCGAGAACGGGCTGCTAACGGAGCCCGGCGACATCGCCGCCCTGACCGAGGCGCTCCGCCGCGTGCTGCGCGACAAGGCGTTGCGGGACCGCCTGGCCCAGGTCGCGCTGGACGAGTGCCGCGCGGTCTACTCCTGGCCGAAGGTCGCCGGCCAGATCATGGACGTCTACGCCGGCCTGCGCGGCACATCGCCCGACCTGGCCTGGGCGCCCGAACTGCCGCTCACGCCCTGCCGGTTCCGTGCGGAGCCGCACCTGCTGTGACGCCGACGGCCCTGTTCGTCTCGCCGCACCTGGACGACGTCGTGTTCTCCTGCGGCGGCACGCTCGCCGCGCTTGCCGACCGCGGCTGGCGGACGGTGCTGGCAACGGTCTTTACCGCGACGGTCGTGCCCGCGACGGGTTTCGCGCTGGCCTGCCAGCTCGACAAGGGGCTGGCGCCCGAGATCGATTACATGGCGTTGCGGCGCGAGGAGGACCGTGCCGCCGCTTCCATCCTCGGCGTGAGCGATCTGCGCTGGCTCGGACTGCCGGAGGCCCCGCATCGCGGCTACCACTCGGCGCCCGCGCTGTTCGCCGAGCCGCGCGCAGATGATGCCATCTGGACCTCGGTCGCCGACCTGCTCAGCGCGCTTGTCGTTGAAACCCGCCCCGCGCAGATCTTCGCGCCCCAGGGCCTCGGCGGCCACGTGGACCACCGCCAGGTGATCCGGGCGGTGCAGCAGAGTGCCGCTGACATCCCTGTCGCCTGGTATCGCGACACGCCCTACGCGATCCGCAACCCGGCCGCCGACCCGTTCATCGTTGCCCCGCAGGCGGCCACCCTGCCGATCGAGGCTTGGCTCGAACGAAAGATCCGCGCCGCCTGCGCCTACGACAGCCAGATCGGCTTCCAGTTCGGCGGCGCGCAGCAGACGCGAGAGGCGCTGGCCGCCTTCACCGCGCGCGAAGGCGGCGAGCGGTTTTCTGGAAAGTTAAACCTTGGCGCGACCCAGCCATAGCCCAGCCACATTGTACCGCTCTATAGGCAACGAACAATGCTCTTTGGGTTCAGCCGTCTGATGAACATCTCCCCAGTGCACCCCTCGGCACGCTGCGATGCTTCCCTATCCTTCGAGGTGACGCCGCTGACCGAGGCGCGATCGCTCGGGTGGCGGCGCGCCGCGTTCATCGTGCCGGTGCTGGGGTCCGCCGTGATCGGTATCGCGCTTGCAACCGTGGCGACCTCGGGCGCGGACGGCGTGCTGCGGCCCGTGCTGCTCGTGCTGCTCGCGTTCAACATCCTGTATATGGCGCTGACCGGCTGGCCGACCGTGCTCGGGTTCCTGGCGCATCTGTTCCGCCGCAAGCTGCGCGTCGCCGCATCACCGTCCGGCGACAGCCGTACCGCCCTGCTGATGCCGATCTACAACGAGAACCCGCGTGCCGTCTTCGCGGCCATGGAGGCGATGGGACGCGCGGTGGCCAATGCCGGGTTGTCTCGCGTCGATCTGTTCGTGCTCTCCGATACGCAGGACGATGCGATCGCCCGCGCCGAAGCGCTCGAATTCGATCGCCTGCGCGCGATCCTGCCGGCCGGGCCGGCGATCTACTACCGCCGCCGCACGGTCAATACCGGGCGCAAGGTCGGTAACCTGCTCGACTTTTGCCAGCGCTGGGGCGCGTCCTACGACTACATGATCGTGCTCGACGCCGACAGCCTCATGGGCGCCAACGCGATCGGCACGCTGATCGGGCTGATGGACGCCAACCCGGCCACCGGCATCGTCCAGACCATCCCCTACGCGGTCGGCCGCGAGACGCCGTTCGCCCGCTTCCTGCAATTCTCCGCCCGGCTCTACACCCCGCTCCTGGTCGAAGGACTGACCTTCTGGCAGCAGGGCGAAGGCAATTACTGGGGCCACAACGCCATCGTGCGGATCGCTCCCTTCGTCCAGCATTGCGGGCTGCCCATCCTGCCTGGGCGCGAACCGTTCGGCGGCGAGATCCTTTGCCACGACGTGGTCGAGGCCGGGCTGATGCGCGCCGCCGGCTGGCAAGTCTGGGTATTGCCCGAGACGACCGAGAGCTTCGAGGCGGTCCCCGCCAACCTGGTCGACTTCGCCGGCCGCGAGCGCCGCTGGTGCCAGGGCAACCTGCAGCATTGCGGCGTGCTGCCGGACCGACGGCTGCGCTCGGTCGGCCGGTTCCACCTCGCCTACGGCATCATGCACTACATCTCGGGCCCGATCGCGGCGGCATTCCTCGCCTTGGCGACCCTCGATAGCTTGCTCGGCGGCGGTTTCATCGAGCATCTGCTCGGCGGTGGCGCGGCGAGCTGGGGACTGATCGCACTCGGGGCCGGGCTGCTCTACTCCTGCAAGGTGGTGGCGATCGCCGCCGCGCTGTGCAGCACAACCGAGTCGCGGCTGTTCGGCGGCCGTGCCCGGCTGCTCGGCAGCGCGCTGCTGGAACAGCTCGGCGCCCTGGTCGTCACCGCCGTGCTCGTCACCTTCTACACCCGCTTCATCGGCGCCCTGCTGCGCGGCACGAGCGTGCGCTGGGATGCGCAGCCGCGCGATGATCGCGGCCTCTCGTGGGGCGAGGCCTGGGCCCGGCTGAAGCTGCCCACCCTCGTCGGCCTGGCCTGGCTCATCGCCCTGTCGTGCACCAGCGTCACCGTGCTGCTCTGGGCGATGCCGCTGCTGTTCGGCCTGCTGGCCTGCGTTCCCGTCGCATATCTGTCGAGCCGGGTCGAGGTTGGGCGCGCCGTGCGCCGGGCCGGGCTGTTCGTGACGCCGGAAGAGACCGCGCCCGCCGCCGTGCTCCGGTCCTATCAGCGCCTGATGCTCGCGCCGGCCGAGGCGCCCCGGTCCCGGGCCCTCGTCAGCCTTCACCTCGCCGAAGCGGACTGAGCACGGAACCTCCAGCACTCGCCTCTGTTACATGCGGGCCGAACGACGTGCAGGAGATGGCATGAGCGACAAGACGCAGGAAGAGACCACGCAGAAGCTGTGGTCCATGATGAAGAGCATCGGTTTCGCCATGCTGACCACCGAAGACGCCGGTTATTTGCGCGCGCGGCCGATGGTCGCCGCCCAGGATGACTTCCAAGGGGTTCTCTGGTTCTTCACCCGGGCCAGTAGCCACAAGGTGGTCGAGGTCGAGCAGGACCATCATGTCGGCATTACCTATGCCGATGCCGGCAAGCAGGATTACGTCAGCCTGTCCGGCACCGCACGGCTGGTGCGCGACAAGGCGACCATTCAGCAGCATTGGTCGGAGTCGATGCGGACCTGGTTCCCGAAGGGGCTCGAGGATCCGGAAGCCGCGATCCTGAAGGTGACGGTCGACACGGCGGAATACTGGGATGCACCGAACAGCACGATGGTGCATGCGTATGGCTATCTCAAAGCCCGCCTGACCGGGGAATCGCCGCACCCGGGTGAGAACGAGAAGATCGTGTTCGACCCGTCCGCGCGTCGCTAATACTGCCGCAGGGTTGAGCATGATGCAGGGCGGCGTGCGGGTGAGGCCCGCCGCCTTTGCTCTCTTGGCGGTTTTCGTCATCGCAGCTGCCTTGCGCTTCTATCGCCTCGGCACCGTCCCGCTCTGGACCGACGAGCTGTTCACCGCGACTTACCCGCGTCTCGGCCTCGACTACCTATGGTCCACCGGCCTCCGGACAGAGCCGACTTCCCCCCTCTATTATACGCTGATTTGGTCGATCGAGCAGATCGCCGGCGCGAGTTCCCTGACGCTGCGGCTGCCCAGCGTGTTCGCGTCGCTCGCCGCGATCGGACTGACCGCCGCACTGGCCCGCGAATTGAGCCCCCGCCCGGTCGTGCCGGTGCTTGCGGCGCTGCTCCTGGCCTTGGCCCCGACGGACATCTTCTTCGCGCAGGAAGCGCGAGCCTATGCCCTGCAAATCGCAGCGTTGGCGCTCGCCCTGCTCGGCCTGGCGCGCGTGCTCGTGCGCGGACGTGGTGTCGTCCTCTACGTTGCGGGCGCGGTGCTGGCGGTGTGGCTGCACCCGACATCGCTGATCGCGGTCGCGGCCCTCAACCTAGGCGCACTCGCCGGTCTGCTGGGGCGGCCGCCGCTGCTGCGATGGCCCGTCCTGCGCCGCTGGTGCTTCGGCAGCGTGGTCGTCGCACTGTTCTGCGTGCCGCTGCTGCCGGTCCTGCTGTCGCCCGACGCGGCGGTTGCCACCGCCTGGATCGAGCATTTCTCGCGCTGGTCGTTCGAGGGTTTGATCGGCACCACGTTGGCAGGCCCGGCGCTCGGCGCTTACGCCCTGCGCATCGCCGAACTCGGCGTGCCCTTGCTGGCGGCGCTCTTCCTCGTCCCGCTGTGGCGACCCGGCCGCCCCGCGGCGATCGTGCTGCTGCTCGTGCCAGGCGTGTTCCTGGCGGCCATGATCGGCATCAGCCTGGTTAGGCCGGTGCTGCTCAGCCGGACGATCGCATGGATGCTGGTCCCGCTCTCGGTGGCGCTGGCCGACATGCTCATGCGGCGTTACCCGGTGTTTCGGTTCGCCGTCCTCGGTGTGCTCAGCATCGCCACGGCGGTGCATCTCGCAAAATTGGGCACGCTGAAGGAGGATTGGCGCAGCTTTTTGGCGCGGCTGCCGGGTCTGTCGCCGCCGGCGCTGATCGTCTTGGCGCCGCATACGTCCCCCGCCGCGTTCGAGTTCTATGCGCCCGGCGCCGGCGTCCCGGTCCGCCTCGACGACGGCCTGCCTCCCGTGCCGGAGACCATCGTCACCCAGCGCGCGTTCGGCACCCGGACCATCACGACGGCCGAGATGGAGCAGGCGATCGCGGCGGGACGGCCGGTCTGGCTGGTATACCGCCGGCCCGAATACGAGTGGATGCGTCGCGCGACTGCCGGCTTGCCCTCGCCGCGCCTGGCGGTGCAAGACAGCGACGGCACCAACCCAGGCATTCGAGCTCTGCGTTGGTAAAGCGTTTATTAATCGTTAATACACCTCCCGGAAATGATCGCGAGCCGTTGAGAGATGCAGGTCACCGATATCACGCGCCCCGACCTCCCGGTCCGGCCCAGCACCAACCCGGCGCCGGAGCTGTGCGTCGTCGTCCCCGTGCTCAACGAGCGCGACAATGTCGCCCCCCTGGTCGACCAGCTTCGCACCGTGCTGGACGGCGTCGCCTGGGAGGTTGTCTTCGTCGACGACGGCTCGACCGACGGGACCCGCGACGCGGTCGCCGCGATCGGCCTGGCCGACACCCGCGTCCGCCTGCTGCATCGGGAGGGGCGGCGCGGCCTCGCCTCGGCGTTCATCGAAGGCGTGCGCTGCAGCCTGGCCCCCTATGTCGCCGCCATGGATGGCGACCTGCAGCATGACGAGCGACTGCTGCCCGACATGCTCGCGGTGCTGCGGACCGGCGACGTCGACGTGGTGGTCGGCAGTCGCCACGTGCCAGGCGGCGGTCTGGGCGATTGGGACCGGACCCGCGCCGGCATGTCCGACATGGCGACCCGGCTGAGCCGCCTGGTCCTTCGCACCAAGGTGTCGGACCCGATGAGCGGCTTCTTCATGCTGCCGCGCACGGTGTTCGAGCGCGCCGCGCCGCGCCTCTCGGCGATCGGCTTCAAGATCCTGCTGGACCTGATCGCCTCGCTGCCGGAGCCGCCACGCATCCGCGAGTTGCCTTACACGTTCCGCACCCGCGTCTCCGGCGAGAGCAAGCTCGACGCCGGCGTGCTGTTCGATTTCGGTCTGCTCCTGCTGGACAAGCTGGTCGGCTCCGTCATCCCTGTCCGCTTCGTGATGTTCGCCATCATCGGCGCGCTCGGCCTGGTCGCGCACCTGCTCGTGTTGCGGCTGGCGCTTGCGGCCGGGCTGGAGTTCAGCGTCGGTCAATCGTTCGCCACCGCCTGCGCCATCGTCGGCAACTTCGTGCTCAACAACGAGATCACCTTCCGCGACCGCCGCCTCAAGGGCGCGCGCCGGATCCGCGGGTTGATCGTGTTCGCCGCGGTGTGCACCATCGGCGCCGTCGCCAACCTCAACGTCGCCTATCTGATGGTCAGCGCCGGCCACCAGGCATGGTGGACGGCCGGCATCGTCGGCGCCGCCATGAGCCTGGT
>JAABUZ0100000428.1_pt1 | contig 19128 bp, 17 predicted proteins | sample 5562091 | NCBI WGS metagenome assembly JAABUZ01 (sample SAMN12813069, study PRJNA571459) | rock metagenome | isolation source: Antarctica rocks | place: Antarctica: Victoria Land, Linnaeus Terrace sud | collected 2015-12-21 | reverse complement strand
TCAAAAGTGTCCTGCTTGTGCGGGCTGCCGTAGCCGAGCACGGTGCGCACGATCACGAGCGAGGGCCGATCTCGCTGGGCCATGGACGCCTGAATCGCGCGCTCGATGGCCATCAGGTCGTTGCCGTCCGCCACGTGCTCGATGTGCCACCCATAGGAGTCGAACCGCTTGGCAACATCCTCGTCCATGGTGAGGTTGGCGGTACCGGCCAGGGTCATGCGGTTGTCGTCGTAGAGGTAGACCAGCTTCCCCAGCTTGAGGTGGCCGGCGAGGCTGGCGGCTTCCGCGGCCACGCCCTCCATGAGGTCGCCATCCGAGACCAGCGAGAAGGTGTAGTGGTCGACGATTGTGTGGCCCTCGCGGTTGTACGTGGCTGCCAGGTGCGCCTCGGCCATGGCCAGGCCAACGCCGTTGGCGAAGCCCTGGCCAAGGGGACCCGTGGTGAGCTCCACGCCGGGCGTCAGGCGGAACTCCGGGTGGCCGGGCGTTCGGCTGCCCCACTGGCGGAAGCCCTTGATGTCCTCCAGGGACAGGTCGTAGCCCGTCAGGTACAGCAGGCTGTACAGCAGCATGCTGCCGTGGCCGGCCGAGAGGACGAAGCGGTCTCGGTCGGGCCAGTGGGTGTTGCGCGGGTTGTGGCGCAAGAAACGGCTCCACAGCACGTAGGCCATGGGCGCGGCGTCGAGCGGCAGGCCAGGGTGGCCGCTGTTGGCCTTCTGCACAGCGTCGATCGACAGGGTTCGGATCGTGTTGACCGCCAGCTGATCAAGGTTGGGTCCGGCTGGGGCGCTGGGGAACGGGTGCGCTATAGCCACGGGGGCTCCGATCTGTGCGTCTGAGCGTACGGGGTACGGCGAGGCGTGTCTGCGTGCCTGGTGACGTGACGTGACAGGTCCATGTTAGCGCGGCCCCGGCGCCGCCAACCGCTGTGTCAGCCGGTTGGGCCGAGCAGCGTGGTGCCGAGCACCACCAGGCCCACCGCGGCGAAGAGCACGGCGCTGCCCCACTTCAGCAGGGACGGGGCCAGGAACCGGCCCACGTGCGATCCGGTCACCGTCGCCACGACGGTCACCGCCCACAGGGCAGCCGTGGCGCCGACCGCCACGGAGAGCGGCTCACGGGACTGAGCCACCAGGGCCGCCGTGGCCAGCTGGGTCAGGTCACCCCATTCGGCCGCGAACACCACCAGGAAGCTGGTGAGCCACGGAAGCCGGTCCCGCCAGCCCAGTCGTTTGACGGCCCCTTCCTCCACCTTCAGCTCCTCCCGCTCGTCACGGCGCGCCGCCACAACGGCAAAGGCGAGGAAGCCGACGCCCGCCGCGAGACGGACCGGCTGCGCCGGCAGCAGCTGCAGGAGGCTGCCAGCGGCGACGGCGACCGCCGTCTGGACCAGGAACGCCAGCCAGGCGCCCACCACCACCTGGCGCACCGAGTAGCGGGTGGCGAGCAGCAGCGCGGCCAGCGCCGTCTTGTCGGGCAGCTCGGCCACGAAAATGAGGCCGAAGGTCGACAGGACCAGCGGCAGCGTGAGCGTCGGTGTGAACGGCACCGGTTCAATCTCCAGACGGACGCGGCTGTGCTGACGTCTGGGCCGGGCCACTACCGAGACCTCGACCCACCCAGCCCGCCCCGATGGGGAACGGGTGTGGATCGAAGGTCTGGCTGAGCGAGCGCTGGCTCACCAACGGGACCAGGGAAAACCCCAGTATGTTGATCCCGTCCACGGTCTCGCGGGACCGGCAGTTACTCCCCTTCGGAACGCTGCGCCCGAACTATACCTGCTTGCGGACGGAGGCACCACAAACCGCGACGGCCACCGATCTCCCACCGCCCGCCGCTGGCGGCGCCGGCACGGGGGCTTGACATGTAGAACGAATGTTCTACACTGGCCGTGTGGCTGGATGGTCAGCGGCAGACACCCGCGTCGACGAGGCGACGCCCATGCTGCGGCTCGTTTTGCCCCAGGACAAGCGCGACCGCCTGGCGCGGCGTATGGGCTCGATCGCGGCCAGGCGCCGCTGCCCCGTCTGGAGCTGCTCGTTCCAGGCTCTGGCGGTGGTGCTCATAGACAGCGAGGCTGAAGCCGCTCTCTGTCCGCGCCACCAGCTGGTGCACCTGGACGGGCGGCCCGTCGAGGGCCAGCCGATGTTTGCCACCGCTAGCTGGTGAGCGTGGGAAAAAGTCGGGCAAAGAAGGGGCAAAGAAAGGGAGCGCGACACGGCTGCCGGTTGGAGGCGGCCAGCAGTCGTGTACCTCGCGCTCCAGCGCCTAGTATCGGCCCCCTATGCGTGAAAAGCAAGAGTCATTGACCCGCGGCCCACGACGCGGGTGGCTGCGGCGAGAGAACGGCTGACATGAAACATGAAACATGAAATGGGAGGAGGCACGGCACTCGTGCTGCAAAATTACCGGGTAGAACGCGCCAGAGGGTACGGAGCCGAGCGGCGCCGTCGTCTGCGATCGCAGCACCAGCGGGCGACGCATGCTTCAATAGATGCCGGTGGACCGTCCTGGCCGTCTCGCACCACGCGCCATACCGCCAAACCTGTGACACGCGCACCGTTCGATCCCGCCACGGACTACTACCGGCTGCTCGGCGTAGCGCCGACGGCGTCGCCTGAGGAGATCCAGGCGGCCTACCGTCGGCTGGCCAAGGCGTACCACCCCGACCTGAACGCCGGCTCGACGGCAGCGGCGGCGCGCATGGCCCGGGTCAATGCCGCCAAGTCGGTGCTCCTGCAGCCAGCCGTCCGCGCCGCGTACGACCAGCAGCGCTCCCTGCGCTTCGGCACCCCGCCTCGCGCAGCGGCGCGCCCGGTGGTGGTCGGCGCCTACCGCGACGTCCAGTCCGCCACCCAGTACGCCGCACGCCCCGCCTCGTGGTCGACCATGCCACCGCGCAAGGCGGGCCCTCGGCTCGACCGCCAGTCGGCCATCCTGCTGGCGATCGTGGCGCCGCTGCTGTGCGCGCTGATCCTGTACGTCGTCGACGCGGTCGAGGTCGCCGGGCGGCCCACCCCAACGCCGCCCCCGGACCTCGCCTTCAATCAGCGGACGCAGCCGCGCAGCGAGGGCACGGCGCAAGCGGCCTTCTACATGGTGGCCGGGCAACCGCCAAGCCGCAGTCTGGCGGTGATCGCCAACAACGAGATCCGCAGCCACCTGGACACCTCGCCAGAGGGCGAGACCCTGCGGGCGGTCGGTCGCAAGCTGGTCCAGGCGGGCACGACCGGCGACGACCAGGCGTGGCAAGCCGCGGTCATGGACCTGTGCGTCCTGGCGCATCATTGTTAGCTGTTAGCTGTTAGCTGTCAGCATCCCCTCGCGGATGCGCTCCACCAGGCGCTGGTCCACGCAGCGGGCGCCCGCGTGGATCGCGTTCTCCATCGCGTAGCCGCTGGACCGACCGTGGGCCACGATGCACACCCCGTTCACGCCCAGCAGCGGCACGCCCCCGTACTCGTCGTAGCTCAGCCGCCGCCGCACCGCGCGGAACGCCGGCCGCAGTCCGGCGGCCAGCAGCTTGCGCGGCACGCTCGCCGTCAGCTCGCGCCGGATCAGTTCGGTGAACGTCGCCACCACACCCTCCGCGCCTTTCAGAAATATGTTGCCGGCGAAGCCGTCCACCACCACGACGTCCGCCACGCCCGCCGTGACGTCTTCGCCCTCCACGTTGCCGATGTAGCGCAGTGGCAGGGCCCGGATCAGGGGCACGGCGGCCGCCAGCAATGCGTTCCCCTTCCCCTCCTCTTCGCCATTGGACAGCGTCGCCACCGTTGGCGCCGTCTTGCCCAGAGCCACCTCGGCGTAGATGCTGCCCATCACGGCGAACTGGGCCAGCCACTCCGGCTTCACATCCGCGTTGGCGCCCGCGTCGAGCAGGACGCAGGCGCCAGTGAGCGTCGGGATGAGAGCGGCCAGCGCCGGGCGCTCGCTCGTGCTGCCGGGTATCCGCCGCAGCCGCAGCAGCGCGGTGGCCAGCACACCGCCCGTATTGCCAGCCGACACGAAGCAGTCGGCGTCGCCCCGCTTCACACGGTCGACCCCGACCGCCATCGAGGAGCCAGGCTTGGCGCGGACCGCGCTGGCCGGGTGCTCGCCCATCTCGATGACCTCCGGCGCGTCGACCACCGGCAGGAGGCGCTCCACCGTCGGCCAGCCGGGGTGGCGCTCGAGCGCGGCCCTGATCCCGGTCTCCCGCCCGACCAGCTGCACCTCATAGCCCCACCGGTGAGCCGCGCGGACCGCCCCGTCGACGGGCGCGTCCGGGGCCTGGTCGCCGCCCATGGCATCGAGCGCTATGCGGATCGGCCGCCGACTCACACGGTGATGCTACGCGGGCGGCGCCGCTCCAGCTCGTCCACTGTGCGCGGCCAGTCCTCCTTCAGCACACGCGACAGCGAGCGGTCGGCGAGCAGCTTCCCGTCCGTCTGACACCGGGGGCAGTAGTTCGACTCGGTCTCGGCGTGCACGATGCGCTGGACCGTCGTGGCGCATGCGGGGCAGGGCTTGCCGTAGCGGCCGTGGACCGCCATCCCGTCGCGGAAAGCGGTGACCTTCTCGGGAAAGCCGCTCGCCGCCTCCGCCCGCAGCCGACCCAGCCACTCGCCGAGCGTCGCGCGGGTGGCGTCATACAGACGCTGCACCTCCGCGTCCGTGAGCTGGCGGGTCAGCCGCAGCGGCGACAGGCGCGCTCGGTGAAGGATCTCGTCCGAATAGGCGTTGCCGATCCCGCTGAACAGGTCGGGGTCCGTCAGAGCGCGCTTCAGCGTGTGGCTCTCGGACGCGAGCGCGGCCCGGAAGCTGTCGAGCGGCGCATCCAGCGGCTCGAGCCCGTCGCGTTGCAACTGGCGCAGCGCCGGCTCGCCGCGGACGACGTGGAGCGAGGCGCGCTTCTTGGTGCTCGCCTCGGTCAAGAGCAGGGTGCCGGCGGCGACGTCGAAGGCGGCCAGCCCGACCTTGCCCGGGATGGGGGCGTGCGCCGCCTCGCGCCAGCGGAGCCGGCCGGCGATCATCAGGTGCAGCACCAGGAACAGCTCCTGGTCGAGCCCCAGGACTATCTGCTTACCCATGCGGCGAACGTCCCGGACGGGCTTGCCGTGGACCTCGTGCAGGGGCGGGGTGGCGGAGCGGAGCAGGAATGGGCTGGCCAGCCGCACCCGCTCCAGGGCCTGGCCGACGAGGCGGGGCCGCAGCGCCTCGACGTACACGGTCACATCCGGCAGCTCGGGCATAGGCCGGGGAGTGTACGAAGCAGGGCGGCGCGGCGCTCGCGCCGGAGTCACAAACTGCCGGCAAGGGCCGGCAGGGGTCGTGCCGGAGCGCTACGCTCCGGCCGGTCCCGGGTCCAGAGCTGACCCACGCTGCGACAGGCCGCCCACAATCTGGAAGGGCGCAGAAGAGGAGTGCACACGCGACATGCCGCGGTCTATCTGGAAGGGCGCTATCACGTTCGGCATGATCAGCATCCCTGTCAAGCTGTACGGCGCCACCGAGAGCAAGGACGTCACCTTCAACCAGCTCCACGCCGAGTGCAAGAGCCGGCTCAAGCAGAAGCGCTGGTGCCCGGTGCACGACCGCGAGGTCGGCTCAGACGAGCTCGTGCGCGCCTACGAGTTCGCCAAGGAGCAGTACGTCATCATCACCGACAAGGATCTGGAGGAGCTGCCAGTCGCCAGCAAGCACACCATCGAGCTCACCTCCTTCGTCAAGGACGAGGACGTCGACCCTCTCTATTACGAGAAGAGCTACTTCCTCGAGCCGGACCAGGTGGGCCTCAAGCCGTACGCCCTGCTCATGCGCGCCCTCAAGCAGAAGAACGTCTCGGCCGTGGCCAAAATCGCCCTGCGGAATCGCGAGCGCCCCTGCGTCCTGCGGCCGTCGGGCAGCGGCATCGTGCTGGAGACCCTCTACTACCCGGACGAGATCCGGACCGCCGACCAGCCGAGCATCCCCGACGTGCTGGTGTCGCAGCCGGAGCTGAACATGGCGTTCAGCCTGATCGACATGTTGGAGGAGCCATTCGCGCCCGACAAGTACGTTGACGAGTACCGCGCATCGCTGCTGTCGATGATCGAGGCCAGGGCCCAGGGGTCGCAGATGGTCGGTGCGCCCGAGGCGCCCGCGCCGATGGCCACCGTCGACCTCATGGCGGCGCTGAAAGCGAGCCTCGACGCCGCGCGGCAGGGCCGGGAGGCGGCCACCGCCCCGCCCGCCCCGGCCAGCGCGGCGCGCGGCGGTCGCCGGCGCTCCAGCGACAAGGTCAAGGTCGTCGCCTAAGCGCGTAGCGCGACAAAGGGAGGAGCCCAAGCAGGTGGAGCTCAGATGATCAGAATGGAGCAAGATTCAAGCCTTAGGACCACCTGCTTAGGCGGACCCGCTGCCGCCATGGCCCACGCCCCTCTCGACGCCTACCGGGCCAAGCGCGACTTCGCCAGGACCGCCGAGCCGCCGCCAGCGCCGCCCAGCGAGCTCTCCGGCGGGCCGCTGACGTTCGTCGTCCAGAAGCACGCCGCCCGGCGCCTCCACTACGACGTACGCCTGGAGCTCGACGGCGTGCTGAAGTCGTTCCCGATCCCGAAGGGACCGTCGTACAACCCGCGGGACAAACGCCTGGCCGTCATGACCGAAGATCACCCGCTGGAGTACGCCGGCTTCGAGGGCGTGATCCCGGTTGGGGAGTACGGCGGCGGCCAGATGATCGTGTGGGACGCGGGCATCTACGGCCCCGAGATCGACGAGCGACCGTGCTGGGACCGCGAGCTGGCGCAGGCCCGGGTGCGCCACTGCATCGAGCGCGGCAAGCTGTCGGTCTTCTTCCACGGGCAGAAGCTGCGCGGCGGCTGGACCTTCGTCCGCACCAAGGGCGGCGGCTGGCTGTGCCTCAAAAAGCAGGACGCTGCCGCCGACCCCGCGCTCGACGTCACAGCTCAGGACAGGTCGGTCGTCTCCGGCCTGACGATCGCCGATCTGCAGGCGGGCCGCCTCCCGGCTCCGCAGACGCGGCGACGTTCGCCCCTGCTGGCGGCAGCCGCTCTGCCCGGGGCCACCCCGGCGTCTGGCCCCCCGCCCCTGGCGCCCATGCTGCCCACCGCCACCGAGCGCCCGTTCTCCGACCCGCTGTGGCTGTTCGAGCCGAAGCTCGACGGCTTCCGCATCCTGGCCGTGGTGCGTGGCGGGGAGGCCAGGCTGTTCTCGCGGCGGGCGCTCGAGGCTACCGACCAGTACCCGTGGCTGGTGCGCGAGCTGGAGCAGCAGCCATACCGCGACGTGGTTCTGGACGGCGAGATCGTCGCCCTCGACGGCACGGGTCGGCCATCCTTCCAGCTGATGCAGAACCGCACGTCCGACGCGCGCCAGCCCCTGTACTACTACGTCTTCGACGTGCTCCACCTGGACGGGGTGGACGTCCGTGGCGTGCCGCTGGAGCAGCGCCGGGCGCTGCTGCGGCAGATCGCCGTCCCGGGCGACAGGCTGCGGGTCGTGGACGCGGTCGACGGCGACGGCACGGCGCTGTACCAAGCCGCCTTGCGCCACGGCATGGAGGGCGTCGTGGCCAAGCGGCGCGACAGCCGCTACGAGTCCGGCCGGCGCTCGACCGCCTGGCTCAAGGTGAAGGCCACGCATACCGAGGAGTTCGTCGTCGGCGGCTACACGCGGGGCGAAGGGGCGCGGTTCGACACGTTCGGCTCGCTGCTCCTGGGCTGCTTTCAACCCGGCGCCAGCACGCTCACCTTCGTCGGGCACGTGGGCACTGGGTTCGACGCCCGCGGCCTGCGAGACGTGCTGCGCCGCCTCGACGCGCTGAGAGCTGAGCGGTCGCCCTTCGACGGGCCCATCCCGACGACTGGGCGCTGGGGGAGTCGGCGAGCCGACGGCGCGGTGACGTGGCTGCGACCGGAGCTGGTCGCCGAGGTGAAGTTCGCCGAGCGCACCGACGACGGCATCCTGCGCACGCCAGTGTTCCTGCGTCTGCGCGACGACAAGGCGCCGAGCGACGCGCGCCCGGTCGTCGCTGTGGCGCCGCCCGCGACGCGCCCTCGGACTCCGCCCGTACCACCCGGGGTGGTGGAAGTGGATGAGGGGAGCCAGCACGTTCTGGCCCAGCTCGAGCAGACGGGCGCTCGCCTCCAGCTGGAGGTGGAGGGCAGCGTGATCCCGGTCACCAACCTCGACAAGGTGCTGTGGCCGGCCCACGACGGACAGCGGCCAGTGACCAAACGCGACCTGCTCCGCTACCTGGTAGCCGTCGCACCGGCCCTGCTGCGCCACCTGCGCGCTCGACCCCTGACGCTCGTCCGCTACCCGAACGGCATCGACGGCGTGCACTTCTACCAGAAGCACTACGACCAGAGCCGGCCGGCCTTCGTGGAGACCGTGCGCCTGTACTCCGACCACAACGCGGGCGACAGCGACTACATCCTGGGCAACTCGTTGGCCACGCTCGTCTGGCTGGGGCAGATCGCCGACCTGGAGTTCCACACCTGGTACTCCCGGGTGACACCCGAGCCGGACGCGCGCGGGCTGTCGACCCGATTCGACGGTTCGCTCGACGCGATGCTCGCCTCTACCTTGAACTACCCGGACTTTCTGGTGTTCGACCTCGACCCGTATCTGTACTCGGGGAGCGAGCGGCGGGGCGCCGAGCCGGAGCTGCACCGCGATGGCTTCGCGGCGACGTGCCAGGCTGCCCTGTGGTTGAAGGAGATCCTGGACGCGCTGTCCCTGACGTCCTTCGTGAAAACGACTGGCCGGACCGGTCTCCACGTCTACGTGCCGATCGTGCGCAACCTGGACTACGGCGCCACCCACGCGATCGCCGAGACGCTGGCGCGCTTCCTGGCGCAGAGCCACCCGCGCGAGGTGACCGTCGAGTGGGCGGTCAGCAAGCGGACGGGCAAGGTGTTCGCCGACTACAACCAGAACGTCCGCGGCAAGACTCTGGCGTCGGTCTACTCGCCCCGAGTGCTGCCGTGGGCCGCGGTCTCTATGCCCATCGACTGGCAGGAGGTCGGGTCGGTCTTCCCCACCGACTTCACGATACTGACCGCGCCGGCCCGCCTGAAGCAGCGCGGCGACCTGTGGCGCGACATCCTGGACAGCAAGCAGGACCTCGAGGGGCTCCTGTGTGACGGGTTGGCCACCGCCAGTTGAGCTGACGGGTCCAGTTCAGTGTTCAGTGTTCAGTGTTCAGTGTTCAGTGTTCAGTGTTCAGTGTTCAGTGTTCAGTGTTCAAAAGCCCCCTGGCTCAGCCCAGACGCCCTCGCCCTGGGCATAGTCGTACCGGTAGATCTCGCGCCCGTCCATCCAGGCTGCCTCCACGCGCGAGCTGACGTCGAGCGGGTCGCCGCTCCAGAGGCACAGGTCGGCGTCCTTGCCGACGGCCAGAGAGCCGACGCGATCGTCCACACCCATGATCGTCGCGGGCGCCAGGGTGACTGCCCGCAGCGCCGTGTCTCGGTCCAGGCCCTCCTTGACGGCGATGGCCGCCTGGAAGATGAGGAAGTTGATAGGCACCACGGGGTGGTCGGTGGTGATGGCGATGGTGACACCAGCGCGGGCCAGGCGCCCGGGGTTGGCCAGCGAGCGGTTGCGCAGCTCCACCTTCGAGCGCGAGGTGAACAGCGGGCCGATCACCACCGGGATGCCGCGCTCGGCCAGGATGTCGGCGAGCAGGTGCGCCTCGGTGCCATGGTCGACCACCAGCCGGTAGCCGAACTCGTCAGCTATCCGCAGCGCTGTGGCGATGTCGTCAGCCCGGTGGCAATGCTGCCGCCACGGGATCTCGCGACGCAGCACGCGCGCCAACGCCTCCAGCTTCAAGTCCCGCTCGACGGGCTTGTCCGCCTCGGCGCCATCCTGCTTGGCAATGTAGTTCGTCGCCGCCACCAGCGCGCCGCGGATCACGGCAGCGGTCCCGAGGCGCGTGCTCGGCGTCTGCTTCTTCTCGTTGTAGACCCGCTTCGGGTTCTCGCCGAGCGCCGACTTCAGGCCGCTGGGTTGGCGCAGGACCATCCGGTCGACGACCCGGCCCCACGTCTTGATAGCGACCGTTTGTCCGCCAATCGGGTTGCCGGAGCCCGGGTTGACGTTCACCGCCAGGACGCCCCCGGCGACGGCGTCGCGGAAGCCGAGGTCGGCCGGGTTGATGGCGTCGATAGCGCGGACGTGCGCCGTCACCGGATCGGTCAGCTCGTTGGTATCCTGGCCGGCCCACCCCTCCGCCTCCTCGGCCACGCCGACGTGCGCGTGCGCGTCGATCAGTCCCGGGGTAACAGTTTTTCCGGCGGCGTCCACGCGGCGCGCGTCCGGCGGCACGCTCAGCCCCGCGCCGAGGGCGACGATTTTGCCCCGCCCCCGGTCGGTATCGATCAAAATGGCGCCGTCCTCGAACGGCTGACCCGCCACGGGCAGCACCCGGCCGCCCACGATTGCTACGACAGTCACCGGGTCAGGATACCGACCCCGGGCAGGAGCGCCGCACGAAGTCGCCACGACGCCCCGCGCGGAGAAAATGCTCGGCGCGCAGCAGCCCGACGATGGACAGCGCGTCGGAGATCTCGCCGGTGAGGGCCATCGCGACGGCGTCCGCGAGCGGCAGGCGCCGCACCTCGAGCTGCTCGGTGCCGTCCGGCTCCGGCGGGCCGAACGTCAGCCCTTCGGCGAGGAAGAGACAGGCCACCTCGTCGGTCACCGAGTTCGACAGGTGCGACTCCCCGAGATACGACCATGCAGTGGCGCGGGCGCCGGTCTCCTCCCGCAGCTCGCGCTGGGCGCTGGCCAACGGCGTGTCGCTCGGCAGCCCGCCGCCCTCGGGGATCTCCCACGAGTACTGGTTCAGCGTGTAGCGGAACTGGCCCACCAGCAGGGTGTCGCCCGTGTCGGTAACGGGGACGACGCCCACCGCCCAATGCTTCATGTGGACGACGCCGTAGATGCCGGGCTGGCCGTCCGGCCTGACGACCTGGTCCTCCTGGACCCGGATCCACGGATTGTCGTAGACGAGGCGACTGCTGACGCGGCGCCACGGGTTGGCTGTACGCTCGGCTGACACGCCTCCAGCATAAGTGGCCCGCCGCCCGGGAGGCGCGGCTGGCGTGGGCGAGCGAGCGGCCAGTATCAGGCGACGGCGCGGCCGAAGGAGCGCGCGGCGACCACCGCCGCGGCGATGGCCAGGACGGCCATGATGGCCACGCCCTTGAACACGCTCGGGTCGGCAACCTGATCGTTGAAGATGGCACGCGCCGCGTCGACGGCGTACGCCAGCGGGTTGACGGCGGCGATGCCCCGCAGCCAGCCCGGCGCCAGCGTCAGCGGCAGCAGGACACCGGACAGAAGCAGCAGCGGCAACGTGGCGGTGGTCAGCAGCGGCGCGAAAGAGTCCTCATTGCGCAGCCACAGGGCGAGCGCGTACGAGATCGAGGCGAAGAGCAGGCCGATCAAGGCAAGAAGCCCCAACATCACGACCAGGCCAGCCGGGCGGACCTGGAGACCGAACGGCAGCGCCAGCAGCACCAGGAGCAGTGCCTGAAGCAGCAGGATCAGGACGTCCCGAAGCGCGCGACCGAGCAGGAGCGCCAGGCGGCTCACGGGGGTGACGCGCATGCGCTCGACCAGGCCGAAGCGGAGCTCAGCGATGAGCGTGAAGCCGACGAACGCGGCGCCGAACAGCCCAAGCTGGATGAGCAGGCCGGGGACGAAGACGTTGTAGGCGCCGCCCGGCGGGAAGCCGGGCGCCTGGGCGATCGCTGTCAGCAGCGGGGCAAAGAGGATCAAGTAGAGCAGCGGCTGAACCACGCCAATCGCCACCCAGGCGGGGTTGCGCAGCGTCAGACCAACGTACCGCTCGAACACGAGCCAGGTGTCGCGGGCGATCTTCACGCAAGGGCCTCCTTTCGGGTAAAGCGGGAGCGCATCACGCGGCCGGCTCGCGCAGCGATCGGCCAGTCTGGCGCAGGAAGACGTCGTCCAGGCTCGGCCGGCTGAGCGCGATGGTGCGCAGCTCCAGGCCGGCCGTGTCCAGCAAGCGCAGGATGGCCGGCAGCGCGACCTCGCCGCGCTCGACGTACAAACGGATCGCGCCATCCTCGGCGGTGGCCTCGCGAACGAAAGGCTGCTGGGCCAGGAGAGCCAGCGAGCGCTCCGGGTCACCGGAAGCACCCACCGTGACGACATCGCCGCCGATGTCCCGCTTCAACGTGTCCGGGGTGCCCTCGGCGACGATGTGGCCGTGGTCGATGATTGCCAGCCGATCACACAGGGCGTCGGCCTCTTCGAGGTAGTGGGTTGTCAGGAAGATGGTGGTTCCGCGGTCGCGCAGGCGCCGCACCTCGTCCCAGAGCCGCGCGCGACTCTGCGGGTCGAGCCCGGTGGTCGGCTCGTCCAGGAACAGGAGGGACGGTTCGTGCACCAGGCCGAGCCCGATGTCCAGCCGCCGTTTCTGCCCGCCGGAGTAGGTCCCGGTCGCACGGTCGGCGACGGCCTCCAGCTCCAACGCCGCCACCAGCTCGGCCGCCCGACGCCGCGCCGCGGCAGAGCCCATCCCGTACAGGCGCGCCTGAAAGACCAGCTCGCCCCGCCCGGTGACGGCCGGGTCGCTACCGCCGCGCTGGCCGACGTAGCCGATCCGCTCCCGCACGCCGGCGGCCTGGCGGCGCAGGTCGCAGCCGGCCACGGTGGCCTCGCCGCCCGTGGGCGGGAGCAGGGTCGCCAGCATGCGCAGCGTCGTCGTCTTGCCAGCACCGTTGGGTCCGAGGAAGCCGAATATCTCGCCGGCCGCGACGGTCAGGTCGACGCCCGCGACGGCCTCGACCGGGCCCGTGCGGGTCCTGAAGGTGTGCCGCAGGTCGCGGGTGTCGATGATGCAGCCCGGCTCGGGCCGGCGCTCGGTAGGCGGAGTCATGGATCAGCGCTCCTTTGGCGGGGGTGGAGGATCGAGAGGGCGGCCATCGGGCGCCGGCAAGCTTGGGGGGCGCGAGGCCTGGTGGCCGGCGAAGTGGCGCCGCAGCCAGGCCCACTCGGTGTCCCAGGTCAGCTGGCCTGACCCGATGTCGTCCAGGAGGCCGCGGACCCAGCGCAGCTCCGCCTCTCGCAGCGCCTGGGTGTACTCCACCTCCATCAGAAAGAGCCGAGGCAAATGCATCTCCGCCTGCAAGGAGCACAGGGCGGCGGCTCGACCGGCGATGTCGCCCATGAGAGCGACGGCGCGACCCTGGAGCGCGCGCAGCGCGACGCCTGGCTCCACGTAGACCAGGAAGGAGACGGCGACTGTGAAGAGCGGGTATTCGGTCGCGGGCCGGCCGAGGAGATCGCATAGCCGCGACTCGAGCTCGTCACGCCCCGCGTCGGTGATCTGGTAGACGGTGTGCTCCGGGCGGCGGCCGTCGCGGGCGGTCTCGATAGGCTCGATCAGAGCGAGGCGCTGGAGGCGGGCGACGGCATGGTAGAAGCGGCGCGTTTTGTGGAGAGCGAACTCCTTGTGGCGCTCGACCATGAGGCGCTGCATCTCGTAGGGGTGGCGCGGCTGCTCGGTGAGCAGGGCCAAGACGGTGAGGGCGATGACGTCGGGCGCGGCGCTCTGCGTCACACTTATTGCAGTATGCAATATAGCATCACGCAAGTGCCAACTGCCAAAACGGGCGGCCTCGCGCCAGCGTCCACGCGCCGAGCCGCTACCCTGATGCGCACGCGAGGAGAACGGAGAACGGCGCCCTATGAAGCTCGACGGCAAAGTCGCGATCATCACCGGCGGTGGCGGCGCTATGGGCGGCGCGCAAGCCCGTCTTTTCGCCCAGGAGGGCGCCGCCGTCTGCGTCGCCGACCTCTTCCCGGACAAGGCCGACGCCGTCGCCCGCGACATCGCGGCCGCGGGCGGCCGCGCTACCGGGCTGCCGCTCGACGTGCAGCGCTCCGATCGGTGGGCCGAGGTCGTCGCCGCCACCGAGCGCGCCTTCGGCCCCGTGTCGCTCCTGTGCAACAACGCCGGCGCCAACGTCCGCGTCTCGTTCGACGACCAGACCGAACAGATGTGGGACATGATCCTGGGCACGATCCTGACCGGCTCGTTCCTGGGTACCAAGGCAGTCGTCCCATCCATGCGGCGCGCCGGCGGTGGCGTTATCATCAATCTCGGCTCCCTGGCGTCTATCCGCCCCGGCAGTGGCAGCCCTGCGTACGGCGCTGGCAAGATGGGCCTCGTGGCGCTGACGCGGTCTACCGCCGCCTCCTACGCCCGCGACGGCATCCGCTGCGTCCTGGTCTCGCCGGGCCACGTCAACACGCCCTTCCTCAGAGCGGACGCCCCGTACAGCCCGAACGACGCCCGCACCAGCATCGACAACCCCGAGAACTACCAGCGGCGGCTGAACAGCACGCCCCTGGGCCGCTTGCAGACACCCGAGGACATCGCCCGGGCGTTCCTGTTCGCAGCCTCCGACGACGCCGCGATGATCACCGGCTCGATGATCACCGTCGACGGCGGCGCCGCGCTGTAGCCGTTGTTGGGCCGCGCCGCTAGCCCGCCACGGCGGGGACATCGGCCGCCGGCTGCCGCGCTACGGCGGCCACGTCGTCGACCAGCTCCCGGATTGCCGCCTCGCCGCGGACCACGCGGAAGCGCGTCGCGTACTGGCGTGCCTGCCCGTGCTCCAGCCAGATCATGCTGCCGTCCTGCCGAGCGGCCTGCTCTCCACTCACGTGATGGGTCGACGGTTCGACGCCCAGCGCGTATGCCCCCTCCTGGAGATTGAGCCACTCGAAAAAGGCCGGGAACTGGTCGAGCGACCACTGAACGGCAACGGCCAGCCCGAGTCGGTCGTTGACCAGCGCGACGGTCACGCGGCCGTCCGGAGCGGCGACCAGCCGGTGCTCGTACACCTGCTCGACGAAGCCCGGGCGCGGCGCCGGCATGCGCCGGTACGAGACTTTTTGGGCCTGGACACTGTCAGTGGCCCACAGCGTGCCGTCGATGGGCGCGACGAAGCGGCTGCCCTCGTCGAGCAGCGGCCAGCCCAGATTGATGTGGTACAGGAACATGTGCGGCGTGCGAGCGAAGCCGTTGTTCGTGACCGTGTCGAGCAGGCGGATCTCGTCCCCGCCCAGGTCGGCCTCGATGCGCCGCCGCAGACGCAGGTCCTCGCCGAAGACCGCCGCCTGGCGAATCTCACCCTCGGCCCACAGCGTGCAGGCATCGCCCTGCCAGTCCGCGCCGGCGCCGACGAGCGTGGCCGGGATGTTGGCCACGCGGCCGTGCAGTCCGTTCCAGACTGTCTGGCGGTGGGGGTAGTGGTACTGGTCCGCATCCACCGTCGCGGTGAACAGGGTATGGTCCAATCCGCCTGTCACCATGAGCCCGGAGAACGAGCGCAGCCAGGAGAGGCCGCCTTCGTCGGCATACTCGTGCAGGGACGGGTGGCGGAACCCCGTCGGCGAGCACCAGCCGAAGCTCTGGCCGGCGTGCTCCGCCCGGCCAATGTCCATCGCCCGGTCGACCAGCACGTCGAAGGCCAACCCGGTGCCCGTGCGGAACTCGACAGCGCGGATGCCGCGCTCGCTGCCGTTGTCGAGGACGACGCTGCGCACACCGCCGAGAGCCGCCGCGTCGCCGGCCCGGCGGGCCAGGTCGAGCCGCGCCAGCTCCTGCCCGTAAGCTCTCATGCTTTCATGCCGTCACACCGCCACCCGGGCCGCCACCGGCCACTCAGTCGCTGAGCGGCACCGGCTTGCCGGTGCGGCCCGACTCGTAGATCCCCTGGATGACCGCGACGACGCGTCGGCCCTCCACGCCCGTCACCGCCGGCGGGCGGTTGTCGCGCACAGCGCCGACGACGTCGCGCAGCTGGTAGGCGTGAAAGTTGGGCAGCTCGCCGGACCCGTACTCGGTGGCCCAGGGGCGGGAGACGGGGCCTTCCCCGCCGCCGATAGTCCAGATGTCGTTCGAGCCGACGTCGTACGGCCCGCTGGTGATCGTGCGCTGCTCAGCCGGTACCGGCCAGCAGTCGAGGCTCACCGTCGGCCCCGCCTCGCCCACCAGGGTGACGCCGTGGATGCGCCGGTCGGGGTTCATCGACACAGTGCATTTCAGGATGCCCATACCGCCTGACCGGAAGCGGAGCACGGCCACGGCGTTGTCCTCGATCTCGACGTACGGGTGGTTGATGTTGGCCCAGTAGCCGAAGATCTCGACGGCCGGACCCATGTACCAGAGAAGGAAGTCGATGTTGTGCGGCGCCTGGTTCATCAGCACGCCGCCGCCCTCGGTGTCCCACCGGCCGCGCCAGGCGTCGCGCTGATAGTACGCCTCGTCGCGCCACATCTCGCAGTACGACTCACCCAGGATGACGCCCGATCCCAGGCGGCCCCCGTCGATCGCCTGGCGGATGCGCTGCGCGGCGGGGAACCAGCGCCGCTGCGACATCATCGAGACGAAGGTGCCGTGCTTCGCGGCCGCGTCCAACACGCGGTTGGCGTCGTCCAGCGTCACAGTGAGAGGCTTCTCGACGACGCCGTGGATGCCCCTCTCGCTAGCCAGGATCAGCGGCTCGGCGTGCTGCGGGTGCGGCGTGCAGACGCAGACGACGTCGATCCCGCCGGCCTCGAGCATCGCACGCGCCGAGTCGTAGTGGTGGCCGACGCCCCACCGCTCTGCGAAAGCGGCCGCCCGCTCCGCCAGCACGTCCGAGCAGGAGACGATCTCGGCGTCGTCCTGCAGCGCCTTCAAACCCATGGCATGCGCCTTGGCGATGCCACCTGTGCCCACGATGCCGAAGCGAACTCTGCTAGCCATCGCCGTGCAGGATACCGGCCCAGGATGACTCGGGCGCTGCGCCATCCCGGCCGTCGCTACGGCGCGCCGTCCCACCCCTCGGGTCGTCCGCTGCTGCGCTTCGGCGTGGCGGACCCGTGTGGCCGACGACGAAGCTCGCGCGTGGCCGCGTCCAGCACCCGCTCCTTGAAGCCGGGCGACGGCTCCATCTCCCGGCGCGGGTCCAGCGCCACGACGCGGCCGGCGTCGGCCGCGGACAGGCGCTGCTCTATCTCCAGCGTCGCCAGGGCGGCGAGGGCACGGAGTATGGCGAGATCGACGTCAGTCCAGGAGCGAGGTCGCCCGTCGACGGCGCAAAGATCGCCCAGGATGTGCCCGTTCGACAGCGTGAGCGGCACACCCACGTAGGCGACGACGCCGAGGTCCCGTATGGCGCCATTCCGCCGCAGCGACGGATAGCGACGGGCGTCGTCGATGACGATGACTCGGCCGACGGCCACGGCGTACTTGCAGAAAGAATGGGACAGCGGCGTCTCGCGGCGCGAGGCCCACGGCTCGGGCAGGCCGACGCTGCTCTTGAAGAACTGGCGCTTGTCGTCGACCAACGTGACCATGGCCGCGGTGGCGTCGAGCGCAGCGACGGCCCGCCTGGTCAGTCGATCGAAGACGTCCTCGAGCGGCGAATCGAGCAGGGCGGTCCGGTGCAGTGACGCGAGGCGGAACGGGTCATGGAGCGACCGCGTTACCGAGGTGGCCATGCGGCGCGCGGTCGTCTACACCGTGGCGCCGACGCTGGTCAACGTCCTTCTCGAGGCGGGTCCCAGCGCGGCCAGGCCAGCGACCGCGATCACGGCTACCAACGCCACGATCAGACAGTACTCGACCAGGCCCTGAGCCGGCGCGCGAAGCTGGGACAAGCGCGGGATAGGGGGGTCGAGGTTGATGGCATCGCTCTATCTCCGTGGCAGGTGGCAGGTGGCGGGTTGAAGGTTGAAGGTTGAAGGTTGAAGGTTGGATGTTAAGAGATCGCTGGCGCGCCGCCTGGGCAAAGGGCGACCGGCCCTGGCTGGGGGGATGAGGGAAGTTCATGACGGTCGGTGCCGGCGCTGCTAGCTTGGCAATGGATGGGCAACAACGATGAGCCGAAGAGCCAGTGTCCCACAGTCGTCGACCGCGTTTAGCGCCGGGCAGCCGCCGCCTGTCGGTTCGTGTGCGTGTGCCTGCCGCGTCGCCGGCGTCGCCTGCACCCACCATGGAGTCCAGGAAGTCCAGGGACAGGCGGGTGGGGCGCGGCCATCAGCCGTGCGCCGCTGCCCGTGGTGCAGCCGCATGCACGCAGCGACTGAACCGCATGAGTTCGACAGCTGAGGGGTCGGACGAGGCGGCGACCACGCAGACGCTGCTGTTCGCCCGGGACCTCGCCCGGCTCCAGCGGCTGCGGCGGCAGTATGAGCAGCTCTTGCCCGCCCGCCTCGACCCCGACGCCATGGCGCCCGCTGCCCCGCTCGTGCGCGACGCCGTGGTGCTCTTCACCGACCTGCGCGGCTTCACGCGCCTCGCCGAGCGCTTCGACGACGACCCCACTGGCCTGCTGAACGTCGTGAACGAGCATATGAGCGTGATAGTCGCCGCCCTTCTCCGCTGCGGTGGCGTGATCGAGAAGTTCGTCGGCGATGGCGTGTTCGCGACCTTCGGCGCACGGTCCGATCTGGACCACCCGGCCGCGGCCGCTGTCGCCTCGGCGCTCGCCTGCGTCGGCGCCACGGCGGTCCTGAACCGTCGCCGCTCAGCGGACTGGGGCTTTCAGCTCGAAGTGGCGGTCGGGGTCGCCAGCGGGCCCGTCGTCATCGGCCAGATCGGCCCACCGGCGCGGGCCGAGTTTGGCGTCCTTGGCGACGCGGTCAACGTGGCCTCGCGCCTGTCGAGCACGGCCGCCGCGAGCGAGGTCCTTCTGACGATGCGCGTGCACCACGCCCTGGGCGGCAACGTCCAGACGGAGCTGCTCGGCTCGCGGGCTGTCCGCGGCCGCGCCGGCGCCATCGAGCTGTACCGCATCGCCCTGCGGCGCCCCGCTGGCCCGGCGCCGGCCTCGGAGCGGGCGCGCGGCTGACACCCGCGTCTGCCGCCGCGCCGGAATACGGGTCGGCGGCTTCCCGTTGAGGTGGACGGAGACACCAGCACAATGCCAGCTATGTCCGTCGACAACCTCCTCGCTCTTCCCAGGGTGGCAGCCCCCGGCCCGGCGCGCTCCGTCCGGCGCGTCCGCAGCGTCACAACCGCGCCGCGCGGCTTCGAGGGTGAGGGCTTTCCCGTCCGCCGCGCCTTCGCCGGCGTCTCTTCGGCCGATCTCGACCCTTTCATCCACC
>JAABUZ0100004513.1_pt1 | contig 19129 bp, 22 predicted proteins | sample 5562091 | NCBI WGS metagenome assembly JAABUZ01 (sample SAMN12813069, study PRJNA571459) | rock metagenome | isolation source: Antarctica rocks | place: Antarctica: Victoria Land, Linnaeus Terrace sud | collected 2015-12-21 | reverse complement strand
ACAACCGCACCCGTCGAGCACCGCCTGTCCGTGCTCACCCTGCAGTCCATCGCAGCACGGATCCGGTTCCTTTCTGCCCAGCTGGCCGAGCTCGACCCGCAGCTGCTCGAGCTGATCACCCAACACCTAGCCGGACCAGCCCTGCTCGCCCAGGCGGGAGTCGGGCCCGTCGTCGCCGCCCAGCTACTGATCAGCTGGTCACATCCCGGCCGCGTCCGCAGCGAAGCCGCGTTCGCCTCCCTGGCCAGGGTCGCCCCACTGGAAGTCAGCAGCGGGCAACGCTCTCGACACCGCCTCAACCGCGGCGGTGATCGCGCGCTGAACCGAGCCCTGCACACAGTCGCCACCACCCGCATGCGCTGCCACCCCGAAACACGCGCCTACGAGACCCGACGCAACGCCGAAGGCAAGACCCACCGCGACGTCCGACGCTCGGTCAAACGCGCGCTCCCCCGACGCCTCTACCGAACCATCGAGACCGCGACCCGACTCCACGAGCTCCCCAACGCCCCTTGACAAACTGCAGCGTCATAGGAGCGTCCAAGGACACGCTGACCGGCAACTGAACGCGCGGGGATGACCCACCCTCTCAGGCCGAGGTAGAGCTCGCTCTGGGTGGTCGCAGGTGGAATCTCTTGCGAGATGAAGAGGGAACCGTGCACTCCAGGTGCCGATCGCGCCGCGCGTCAACCACCGTCACTGGCCGGCGCCGGCCTTCCGCCGTCAGCGAGACGAGCACCGAATTGTCCCTGTTGTCGCGCCATGGCGACAAGCAGTGCAAACGTGATGACCATGAGGAAGATGCCAAGCGAGCCGGTGAGCGTGTTGTGCAGTCCCCCGAAGTGGGCAAATCCTGCTACCGCGAAGTAGATCCCCAACACACCGACGACCCCTACACGGGCCCGAGGGTCTCGGGACAGCGACAGCGCCACCGTGACCAGCACGAAGATTCCGAAAGCCACGAGGGCTGCGGTGGAGTGCGTGATGAGTTGACGCGTCCCCAGAAGCCCGAGCATCACGAACGACACGACTCCGAGTACGCGCCCACCCGGTGTGCGCCAGAACGCCGCACGACGTTCGGCGGCTTCAGTACGTCGTGAGGCGGGCACGGGCACACGTTATCCGGAGATACACGCGGGCTGTCTTACGTGACTGTGCAGTTGACCGGCGGCCGGCAGTAGGCAGCTACCTGAGGTGCTGACCACGGGCTGCCCAGCCGGTGGGGGAAGGCACCCAAGATGATCAGGAGCGTTCCCAACGAGAACGCGTAACGGCGCAGTGAGCGTTGCAGAACTCGGCGTGCTCGCCGCCGTCGGTGCGCCGGGGTTCGGACTGTCTTCTGCGACGACCTGACCGGGCATGATGCTGCTCGGGTCCCTCTCGGCTGGTGTCGTCTTGATTGCTTGGAACTGAGACGGCGCCGGTGTCGTGCATGAAGTATTTCTACGTGCTTTCTTCCTCGCCGTTTCGGGTGGCGAGGTCGAGCCGGAACAGGATGTGGTCCTGGCCTGAACCGCCGTAGTCGGTGACGAGGTCGGCGGCGAAGCCGAGCTGCTGGTGGAAGGCGACCGATCCGGGGTTGGGGGGCGTGGTGATGGCCTCCGCCATCGCCACGCCGTGGCTGGCTGCCTCGGTGAGGAAGGTGTCATAGAGCCTTCGGCCGACCCCGTGTCGTTGGTAACCACGTCGGGTGGCGACGAGGTGGATGTAGGCCAGCTCCGGGCTGGCGAGGGTGCCGAGCAGGTAGCCGATGAGAAGGTTGTCGTGGCGGGCGATGACTGCGTTGGTGACGAATTGGCGCAGCCACATCGGGTGGTGCAGTGCCCGGCTGTCGTGGTGGCCCCAGAAGCTGGTCAGGTCGGCGGAGATTTCCCGGTACAGCGCCGGTCCGTCGTCGATGCTCACCCGCAGGGTGGTGGGGGGTGAGTCCTGGGCGTACGCCACGGGATGGTTCTGCCCGTGCTCGGTGAAGTGGTCGTTGAGGGCCTGGGCCAGCATGTTGTGGTCGTAGGAGGAAATCTCGCGGTCGCCCTGCAGGGTGGCGACGAGCTCGGGCAGGGTCATCGTGCCGCCCATTCCTAGGTAGGCCGACCACAGCTCGGCGACGTCGAGGTTGCTCAGGGCCAGTCCCGCGCGTAGGACCATCGCCGATTCCCGCAGCGGGTCGGGGTGTGCCGAGGGGTCGTCGGTACTCACGACACCCAGGGTGGCGCTCCCGGGCCCGGGGGGCCAATCGAGGCCGGGCATCCGCCGGGCGCGCCCGCGGCCAGCGACCGCCTCAGCCATCACCGGGCGGGGCCGCCGGGGGAGTCGGCGACGTCGGCGACGAGTTTCGTGGCGATGTCGCGCAGCTTGATGTTCTCTGCTTGGGACAGCCGGGCGAGCAGGGCGAAGGCGCGGGTGGCGTCGAGGTGGAAGCGTTCCATCACGATGCCCTTGGCTTGTCCGATGATGTCGCGGTTAGCCAGCGCCGTGGACAAGGTTTCCTCCTGCCGCGCCCCGGTGATGGCCACCGCGGCGTGGGTGGCGAAGATCAGGCCGGTGAAGCGTGCTTCCTCGTCGAAGGCCCCCGCCGGTGACGCGTAGAGGTTCAACGCCCCCAGCCTGCCGTCGGCCACGAACAGTGGGAAGCACAGCATGGCGCCGATGCCGGCCTCCGCCGCTGCCGCGGTGAACCGTGGCCACCGCGACTCGGCCGCCATGTCGGGGATGTGCACCGATTCCTGCTCCCACACCGCGTCCAGGCAGGGGCCTTGGCCCAGCTCGGTTTGTATCGCATCTATCCGCTCGGCGAGCGGATCGGTTGCTGCGCGTGATTCCACCGTTCTACCGCGCACCACCAGGCTGATCGCCGCGTGCTCGGCCCCGGGCACCGCTTCGACCGCCGCCGCGGTCACCGCCTCCAGTGTGGCGTGCTCACTGGCGTGCTCGTGCTGCAACGCCCGGGCCAGCTCACCCATCGCGGCACCCAGGGAATGCGCCGCCGGCATCCCGCTCACGCATTCACCCAACGGGGCCTCCGATCCGCCGCGGGCACGCGGCCACCGGTGAACATACGGGCTGGCTTGGCTCGCGGTCCACACTCCCGGGAGCCAGCCTGGGCCCCGCCGGGTGGGTGGCGGTTCGAGGAACCGGCTTACCTTATGGGGAAAGCCTCCGGTGGCAGGTCCGGGGTGAGGGCGGCGGTGGTGTCGGGTATCCCGGTCCGCTGCGCCGTGTTATCGGCCAACGCGAGTAGTCGTCGGATGCGTCCGGCGACGGCGTCTTTGGTCATGGGTGGGTTCATCATTCGGCCGAGTGCTTCCAGGGACACCTCACGGTGGGTGATCCGCAACGCGGCCACGGCCGTTAAATTGTCGGGTACCTGGTCACCGAGGATGTCCAAGGCGCGTTCTGCCCGGGTGGCGGCGGCCGCCGCGGCGTGGGTGGCGCGGATGTGGTTGGCGTCGTCGAAGCCGGGCAGCCGGGGGCTGGGGGTGTGCTCGCGGTGGTGGGTGCGTTGTTGCGCCCAGGTGGCCGCGGTGTCGGGGGCACCAATGTGGGTGAGCAGTGCGGTGATGGCGTCGGGTTCGCGGACGGTGACCCGGTCGACGCCGCGGAGGTGTTTGGTTTTGGTGGTGATGCCCAGGCGGCGGGCGGCACCGGTCAGGGCCATCGCAGCCTCCAGGCTGGGGCAGGTGATGTCGAGTGCGGGGGACCGGTGGGGTTCGGTCAACGAGCCGGCCACCAGGAACGCGCCCCGCCAGATCGCGGCGGCGTCGCACACCCCACCGGCGACGATCGGGGCGGGCAAACCGTGGATGAGCCGACCCCGCGGGTCTGCCAGTCCGGTGCGCCGGGCCAGGGCGGCGGCGTCTGCTTGTCTGGTCATCCGCAGCCGGTGGCAGGGGGCGGCGGGGTACCCGGACGTAGGAAGGACCTGCAGTTGGGTGGGGTAGCCATACAGGGCCCGGATCGCCATCCCGAGACGGCGGGCCACCAGGGGGGTGTCCAGGTCCACCTCGATGCTGCACCGCCCCGGTTCCTGGCGCACGGCCCCGGCGAAGCGGAGCAAGGCGATGGTTTCCGCGCGCCGACAACAAGCATTGGTGAGGGGGAGCCTGCTCAACTCGTCGGTAAGGGCGGCCGTCATCAACACACGTGCACTCTCCTCTCCTGGGCTCGGGGACGGGCCGCAGTGGCGATCACTCGGGCTGGCCGCGGGTGCTCACTCGGCAGGGTTCCGAGTCCGATGGTGAGATCCTGGTGGTGGGTCACCGTTCGATCGTGCGGGATGCCTGGTCGCAGCAACCGACGGTTGCCCCGGGGGACGGAGAAAAGGTGGCCCCACCGGCCGGACGCTCGTCAGCTGGACGCGCCATGGCCGGTGATCGGTGCAGAACTCGCGTGCTCACCGGGGTTCGACGCGAGCAATGATCAGAACCTGTGGATGGTGCTCTGCGAGGTGATGTGAAGAGGAGCGCAAGTGCGTGTGGTGGGTACCCGACTTCGCCATCGACAAGTACCGCGACACGCTGGTCCAGCTTCGACACCCAGATGCGCGCCAGCGGCCCCCTCGTCGCTCACTCGGCCCGACACCTGATCGAGCACGACGACCCGCGGCCCGGTGAGCCATCTATCGGAACAGGCCCAAGTGCTGGCGGCCGGCTCGGTAGTGTGCTCCCTACCCCGAATCAGAAGACTTACTTCTGAGACTACCGGAACGCGCTGACCTGCAGATGCGCCCACACACGCTGTCATTTTCAGAAGACGAGTACACCGGATGTCAGACGGCGGCTGCACTACCTGGCGAGTGGACTCAGCATGCCGTGAGGCTTCCGAGGCGCTGGTGGCACTGTCGGTGTTGGTCTACGAGCGCACCGGGTCAGGACTGATCACGGCGGCGGTGAACGCGCTGACGTTCCTGCCGGCCTTGTTCGGCAGTGTGTTGCTGGGCCCGCTGGCTGACCGGCTTCCCCGCCGCGCCCTTACCGCCTCGCCGAGGTTCAATCATCACCTGACCTCGTTGTCCTGATCACACGCAGAATAAGGGAGGACCTGATGGCCACCGATTACGACGCACCCCGAAAGGTGTCTGGCGACGTCGCGCTGAACTCGGTCGCCGAACTGAGGTTGGCCCTCCCGGTGCTGGCACCACCCCTCGGCGCTGATATCGACGAGGTCGACACCGCTGAAGGCTTCGAGCTTCCTGGTGCCGACTTGTCCGGCGAAGAGCTGCTGATCCGTGTTGTTCCCCAGCAAGCCGATGAGTTCACCTGCTCCCGATGCTTCCTTGTCCAGCATCACCATCGCCGCGCCAGCCCCCCCGACGCACCACCGGTATGCCGGGACTGCGCCTCCTGAGCCCAGCCCCCCCACATCGGGCAACGGGCCTCATACGAGAGACGGGCAAGGGCGTGTTGCACCCGCATCCATGCCCACTCGCCGATCAGGACGGCAGGTTCGCCGCGGCGCTGTTCGAGTACTCAGCGCTCCATAGTGGTGTTCCCGCGGAGTACGTCGCGGGCGACGTCCACGACCAAGCGTCCTTCGGCGAACGCGGCCGCCCGTAGCCGGGCCATCGCCTCGGGCACAGCCATTCCCCATCCGCCGGCGATCACACCCGCGGCCGGACTGGGTGCCCCCGCCGAGCAGACCGACGACGTAGGCGCCGGCGAAGCCACCCAGGGCGCCGAAGGCATTGACGGCACCCATACCTACCCGGCCACGTTCGCGAGCAACAACTCCGGAATGAGCGCGAAGTAGGGTCCATAGGCGGCGGCCATCGCGCCGGCGGCCACGATCAGCAATCCGAAGCACACCAGGAAATGCCCGGCACGGTCCGAGGCCCAAGAAATGGCGAGCATCGCGATGGTCGCCAGGGCGTAGGGGCAGCGGAGAGCAGCCCGGTCGTGGCGATGCCACGTCCTGAGCCGGCCTTGATGATCGTGGGCAACCAGCAGTGGCAAAGATCGTTCGTCGCGGGCACAGTGGTGAGGTGGAAAGTCGGACCCCGGTGCAACGCCTCGTCGATACGATGCTCGACCGCGCCGAAGCAAGTAGTCCCAGCGTGGAATACGTCATCTGGATGCCCGCCGCCAGCACGCGCTGCCGCCCCCACCGACGGACCCCGGACCGCGTCGGCGTTCACACACCGCTACCGCACCCACCGTGTGCAACCTTTCGACACCCCCACGCTGACCGTCTGGGTATCCCCCGCCACCGGAGTGGCGGCCCCGCCAGGCGCACCCTCCTACGCTGCAGACCCTCTCACCGAACACATCACCCGCCGCTAGACCGGCTTTTCATTGGGCCACGTGGTGCTGGGTCAGCGGGGCCGTGTGGCGCTGGCCGTGGTGGCGTCCTCAGCGGCTGGGGTGGGGGTGCCGGCGAGGGCGCCTACGACGCCGAGCAGTCTCCTCGCGACGGTGCCTGGGTCGTCGAGCTCACCGGGCTCTTGGATCTGGCCGGGTGGCCGGCGGGGATGCGGGTCATCGTCCGCAAGGAGCGCCCGCACCCCGGGGCACAGCTGCGGTTCACCGACACCGACGGGCTGCGGCTGACCGCGTTCATCACCAACACCCGCGGCCGCCAGCTCGCTGATCTGGAACTGCGCCACCGCCGTCGCGCCCGTTGTGAGGACCGCATCCGCATCGGCAAAGACACCGGGCTGACCAACCTTCCGCTGCACGGGTTCGCCCCCAACCAGCTCTGGTTGGCTGTGGTCTGTCTCGCCGTCGAGCTCACCGCCTGGTTGCAGATGCTGGCCTTCACCGACCACCCAGCGCGCCGCTGGGAACCCAACGGCTTCGGCTGCGCCTGTTCTCGATCGCCGGTCGCCTCGTCCGCCACGCCAGAGGACGCCGACTCCGGCTCTCGGCGCACGCCCCCTGGCGACACCTCATCGAGACCGCCCTCACCCGCCTGAAAGCACTCCCAGCACCCGGCTGACCCGCGCGAGCCCGCCCCGACGACACCGCACCATCACCGGAACCGTGGAACCCGGCAGACCACCCCGACTGAACACCCGGGGCGCACCAGCACACCCACCGACAGAACGGAGGACGACAATCAACCTCACGACCCCACACAGGCCAGCACATCAGGCCCGCGAAAGATCTGTGAGCGTGTCGATAGCGCTTCTGGATGGAGTGCTGGCACGGTCGGTGCCGGTGACCTGGTGTGACTCACGAAGGATCTGGCCGCTCGGCGTGCCCTTGCCTCGACGCGTCCACCACGGTCACCGGCACCGACCTGGCCCACCAGCTGGCCTGATGAAGGCGACCAAGGCCGCGAAGGCCGTGCAGGAGCGGATCCCATTCATCTTCAGCACCGGGCACTTCATCAACGCCTGGAAGCGGCTGCGCGTGCGCCCACCGGGCGGCGACCCCCATCCCGAAAACACCGAAGAGAAGTACTGCCTCTACGACGAGCGGCATAAGGACTACGGCTACACGGCGGCCTACGTGGAGAAGCTCGTCCGCGAGTGCAGCACTGAGGAGGGCTTCCGGAAGGTTCTTGGGACGGCACCTCGGGACAAGGAGACCGGCGCCTGGGTGGGCGAGCCGCCGCCGAACGCCACCCCACCGTGGGCGAAGAAGGCCGGCCCACCCACCCAGAAGCGGTAGCCCCGGTTCTCGCTGAATCACACCGCCGACCGTCCCGTAGGCGGGTCCCCAAGCGACACAGCTGTAGATGCCCTAGCAACTTGAGAATCCTCCGACCTCCAGCGTTCGAGCGCACCCTCTTGCACGGTGTCTTGCACCCCGGTTCGGCCTGCACGGATACAACGGCCGGGCACCGTCCGCGGGACAGACAAGTTGCTCCGATGGTCGCCGACGAGCTACCGCGAGTGTCTCTCCGGGCCCAGCAGCCGGCCGACCATTATCTGAAGGGACGTGCCGCACTCAACGGTCCGCAACCTTGGGACCGTCGGCCGTGGGCGGGGTGGCGGTTCGGCGACGTCGGGGGCCGAGAGGAAAACGGCGGGTGGAGCTCGACCAGATCCACGTTGCGGTCCCGCGTAATCGCATCCATCGGTTACCTGCCCGAACACGCCGGCCTCGCGCGGCACCTCGCATTGGTCGTGAACGAGCTGTTCACGGCAGGAGCGCTGTCACCAAATGGCCCCCGCAACCGAGTTAGGGTCGCCTTATATTAAATACAAGGGCTCGTTGGTTCATTTTTGGCTGCATCTCGACAACAAATGTCGGTATGCAGTGAAGATTGACCACGATCAGTGGGCGAGATTGAACAAGTCAGCCGCCTCGGCGAATGGTGGCTGCATCCCGGGGGCTGACCCCTTCAGGGTGCCTCGCCGCCGACCGTTTGCCTGCTCGTGGGGGCGCCAGCAGGAGCCCGGACGATCTGGCCGCGGCGGTGAAGGCCAGTAAGGTTGCGGCAATCATGGCCACCGACGCGACGACGCCTCTACCTGGGGTAGCGGCGCGGTCGTGGCGGTTGCGCCACCAGGTCGACGACGGGCTGCGCCGCTGCCCTGCCTGCGGACAGTGGCGGGTTCCGCAGCGGTGCGACGGCTGTGAGGCCCTGGCGATGGCCGCTGCCCCCGACCACGTCCCCGCCTCCTCAGCGGCCGGTAGTCGACGTAGGCCCGGGTAGGCTGGGGGTGAGGCCGTGGTCGTTGGCGATCCGGGTGAGCAGGGCGCGTACGGGCAACAGCTCGATGCCATCGACCCCGACCAGATCGGCGCGCGGCGCTCGGGCGATGGCCTTGGACACGGTTTCATCGGCACGGTGGCGGCGTTCGACAAATTGCGAAATGAGAATTAACACATATCTGAGCGACGACTTCAGAATCATCGCGAAGACGATCTGAGAATCGGAGGTGCAGGTGGCTTCGGTGGGTGCTTGGGCCATTAGTTCCGCAGGATGGACAGCGCCGCGGTAACCGTCCGACGCACCCCGAGGTGGGGGTCGCCTTCCAGGACTGTGAGCACGTCCGGCGGGAGCTCGCTGGCTCGGCCAGCGACCGCCGCGCGCACGCTTGGCGACGGGTCGCCCGCCAGACGCGCCCACAGAGCGTCGTCCGCCACGATCGTCCGCACGCCAATAGCCCTTACGCGTTCGTCGGGGTGGCCGGCCAACGACAGCGACAGGTTTGCGAGTTCGGGGGCGGCGCCCCCAATCGCCGCGACGGCGAGCGCCCCTTGGACGGGGTGGTCGCCGGCGGCGCGAAGTAGCGGCAACGCTGCCGCGAAGATCCTTCGTGCCACGCCGGCGGTACCGCGCATCACTTGGTCCGCGGTGCCACGCTCGAACGCCTCGGCCGCAAGGGCCAATGCCGTCGGGCTGAGATCACCGGCCTCGCCGCCCATCTGGAACCGGCTGAGCGGGTCGTTCATCCGCATATCCATCTCGTCAAACGCGGACAGCTGTGGCGACGAGTGGATATCCAGAAGCGGCTCCACCATGCTGGCGGCGACGGCAGGCGCCATCTTGTCGATCAACAGACGCAATGCTTGGACAGCCTGCACGCGTGCGAGAGCCAGGTCCAGCGCGTCTCGGGCTGCGGCGAGCAGATACCGCGCGAGCGCTTCCGCGAGGACGTTAGGAGGCCCGGCAGCTAGACGCGCGACCTCGTCGATCTGGTCGGTGGGCGAGTGCTCGGGCTGGGGCTGGGCTGCTGCACCCGGTTCTGCAGCCTCTGTGGCGGTTCTCATGCTCATGATGGTCCCGCCAGCGGGCCGGACGCGTGCTGCGGAGAATTCAACCGGGTCGAACTGTTCTACCGGGTCTGCCTCTGTCAGCGCGCGCACCATCTCGGCTGTCGTCGACTCCCGTGTGCCGATCGATGCCTCCGTCCGGGGGACGCCGATCGGCCTGCGCAGCAGCGAGGAGCAGGCGCTCCTCGCTGCGAACTGCACGTGGCGTGGCTGGATCCCCCACCCGGCGAGGACGGCGACCGCCCCCTGGTTCCCCGTCGCCGCGAGCGCCTCGACGGTCGACGTTAGTCCCGCGCGGGCTTCGGCCAATCCGGGCATCAAGCCCCACAGGTTGTAGGGAGGGTCCGGCAACGTGAGCATCTTGACGATGGCTGCCGCCAGGTCGTCGCGCCGTGACGGCACGGCCCAGAACGTTTGGACAACCAGGTTCGCGACGGCTTCGCTCACCTTGGTCCTCGCCTCCAGAGCGGGCCGCGCGAGATCGAGGATTGGGTCGACGGCCTCCGCGGGGATGCGCACGCCAAACTCAGCAATTGCCTTCAAGGCAGAGACTTGCGGGTTTGCACCGATCCACGGTGAATCCCAGATCCCTGACGAAGCGGACAAGAGTTCATTAACGCGCGCGGGCACATCGGCGTCCGGGACGAGACGGGACTGGGTGCCGAGTGCGCCGAGCGCCGCCGCGCGACTTCGCCGCAGCCCAACGCCGACGCGTCGACGGACTTCAGCCTCTTCCGGTAACGGGGCGGCCACGGCTGTCGCCTTCTTCGCGTTGCCTGCCAGGACGAAGCACTGAACGGCGGGTAAAGGCTGCTCCGCGGCGACGAGGACGTCTCCTAAGATCGACCATGCCCACAGCTCTTCGTAAAGGTGGCCTCCGACGCCGGCGCGAAGCAGCGCCCTCCGCGCGTCAGCCAATGCGTCTGGCAACTTCCCGTTGTGTGCTGCTTCGAGCGCGCTGAGCATGGGGTCATGCGCGCCGCCGACGAGCTGGTGACGGTTCGGCATGGCCGCGACAAGCTCCTTGAGCTTCGGGAAAGCGAATACCCCAGTCTCCGAAGGTAGCAACGTCATTGACCTAAGCGCGGCGCGCGAGTCACCGTAAAGCCCGGCCTCGCTGCTCGTGACGACCGATTGGCGCCACAGGTTCTCTGCCCGGTCTGGGGCGTCATGCAACGCGAACTGGCGGGCGGCGCGGGATGCGACCAGGCTGCCGGCGGTGAGAAACCGGCCTGCGGCTGCGTCCTGCGCCAGGGCGCCGTAGGCACTCTCGACGTCCGCCGAAGTGGCGCTCGCCGGCAGTGACGCGTCCGCGAGGGCGCACCGCTGGCGTGCCCGCAGCGTCCGATCCGCCGAGTCGAAGGTCGCCGCCAGAGCCCGGAGTTCATCAAGCAAAGTAGGGGTCGAAGCGTCAGTGACGACCATGATCGACACCGGCGGTGAGAACCCGAACAGCTCGTCGGCGACGGCGCCTTCCAGCGCGAGGCAACATGCCATGGCGGCATGCGGGTCTTTGCTCTTAGTCAGCGTCCGCAGTACCGGGACAATCGATACGAGATCTGTCCCCTGCTCGAACCAGTCGACTGCGTGCGACAACGCGGCGAACCGGGCCTCGCGGATTGGCGAACCGACTGCGAAACCGTGGAGCTCAGGGAGCGTCAACCCGAAGACGGGCTCGCCTGCGAGAACCTGCTCGAGGTCAAGCGCCCACAAGACGTCGAACGCGCGGTCTCGGTCGCCGGCAGCGGCAGCGGCAGCGGCCTCACGGCGGCGCAGGAGGTCCCCATGACCCGCGAAGCCTGCCGAGCTGAGTTCGCCGGCGACGGTGCGGAACAGATTCGCCGCCGTGCCAGGGTCGGTGTCCTTGATCTCGCGCGCTTCTGCGACGACGTGTCCCAGCCCGAGAACCTCAGCCGGGTCTTCCACGAACCCGAGGGCGTTCGGCGCTACCGTGGCTTCAGCTGACGGCGTGAACGCGCAAAACTCCTTCGCCCATACCGGGCCGAACATCTTGTACACCAGCCGGGGGGCGTCTCCGAGCGACCGACTTAAAGATTCCGCACCCCACACATCGAGATCTAGATCGCCACGGTACTTCTCGCGAAGTTCGCTGAGCTTGTCGACATTCGCCGTGTCGCTATCGAAGTCGGCAGAGGTGACCAGCACGAAGCGGCTGGCGTCGAAGCGCCTGGAGGGGCCAGAGTAGTCGGTGGTGCGGGGCGCGCCGGCGTAATCGGCGACCGTGGACTCGATCTGAGCCGGCGACAGCGTTTGAAAACGCTTGACCTGGTAAAGAATGTTCTTGTGCTGCGGGCTCCGTTCGATCACGTCAAGTCCGTACTGCTTCTGGCCCCGTCGACCATAGAACTGCACTCCGTCGTTGTCGCGACGGCTGATGACTTCAGCGACGAGACGTTCGAGCGCCTCCGGGTCCAAAGACGCCAGTGGTAACGCCGGAGGGCTTCGCGTCGGGAGCGGGAGGCCAGTATTGGGCTTACGGCTTGCCAGCGCGGTGAAGCTGACGGCTTCCAGCTCGTGCCCGGCCTCGTCTACGAGTGGCTCTGGCGACGCCGCCGCAACGTACCCGTTTGATGACTTGCCACTCGGCTCCTTCTGCTTCACCAGGGCATCCTTGCTGATCCTGTGGGACCTCGACGACGACGGCCCGCCGAGTCTAACCGGGAAGCCGACCCGAGGACTTGACAGGACTTGACATCAGTAGGTGGGGCAGGCACCCGTGAAAAGATGCCCACCGCAGTTGACACTGCTACCGAAGCGTTCCGTACCACGCTCACCGAGTTCGGCGCACTCACAGGCGCCGCCAATAGTGAAGCCCGCGACCTCGGGCGCCGCGCCGCGCTCCTCGTCGGTAGCGCCGCCAGCTGGCGGGAGCATCTCGGTGCGCTGCTCGACGTCCCAGCGGTCATGACCTTGCTCGGTGTTGGCACCCGCCAGGCCGTCTACGACCTGGTCACTCGCGCCCGGCTGTTCGGCTTGCCGCGCCGCGGCGGAACGATGGTCTTCCCCGCGTTTCAGTTCGACCCCTCTGATGGCCGCCCCTATCCAGTGATCCCGCAGATACTCACAGTGTTTGCTGAGGCCAGCCTCGACCCCTACACGGTGGCGACCTGGCTGGCCACCGGTCAAGACGAGCTGGACGGTGCTACCCCGGCGTCCCTGCTCGCCACCAACGTGGCGACAACGGTGCTTCCCGCGGCCCGCCGTGCCGCAGCCCGGCTGAACCACTGAGCGCCCATCCGCTCGACCCACAAGCGACAAAGCTTCAGATGCCCTAGCAACCTGCGAATCCTCCGACCTCCAGCGTTTACGCGCACCCTCTTGCACGGCGTCTTACATCCCGGCTTGGTCTGCTCGGAGGCAACGGACGGGCTCGTCACCGGGACAGACACGGTGACACGTTGCTCCGATGCTCGCCGAGGGGGTACCGCGAATGCTTCTCCGGCCCCAACAGCGGGCCGCCCACTATTAGAACGGACGGTGCTTCACTCCAATGGCCCGCACCGTGGGACCGCCGGCCGTGGGCGGGATGGTGGTACGGCGACTTCGGGGGGGAGCCGATAGGAACCGGCGGGTGGAATTCAAGCGTGCCTCGGAGCCCGCCCGCCAACGCGGCCTCAAAATTAGAAGTTCGTGTTGCTACTTGATGAGCCCTTTCCGCTTCATTTCCTTCGCGAGTGCCTCCGCACGCTGCTCCCTGGACGCATCCGCAGGCACCTCGACCCGCACCTTCTCCATCTGGCGTTCCCAGTCCTTATTCATCTCAAACCGTGCCATTGTGTTCCTCCACTACTCATTCGCTCGCTTGTTCGAGTGTATCGAGCGAAAGGTCCAACCTGGAGGGCGAAAGCCAGCACAGCCCGTCGTCGTTGAAATGGTGGGTAAGCAGTACCCGCCATCTGGTGTCCTGTTTAGCTCGCTCCGCCCCACATTTCGGTGTCGAGGGCAGCGAGGACTGCTGATGTCTTCCCGTACCGCAGGGCGTCAATGGGGTGGACGCCTGCGAGGGTGGAGTTATTTCCTAGCAGCCACTCTTGTACTGCGGGTGGTCCCCAGATGAGGCTTGCTCGGGTGAAAGTCCGGTCGAGGGCGATCAGCTGCGCCATCGATTGGGGGCGTGGTCGGTGTTGTCCGCTGATCCACCGTCCTGGGGTGGAGGCGCTGACGCCGATGAGTTTCGCTAGCCCTGTATTGCCGAACGCGTCGGCCAGTGCGCGCACGCGTTCGTCGGGAAGCGAACGCTCTGGGTGGGGGCCCGGATCGTCCGGTTGTTCTGCCCTGTTGGTCGGCCCGCGTTCGGTGACCATGCTTGCCTCGACTCTGTCGGCACTAACGCGACATCTTGCCACGGCGCACAGTCCACTCGTTGGCCAGCGACGACCAGTGGGCAATGCCGTGTTTGGCTGTTTCACCAGGCTCGGCGGTCGCGCTTGGTTTCCTCCTGCTCGTGGAGCGAGGTTGCCGGCGGATCGTGGCTTGTTGGGGTCGGGGTTGTTAGGGGCGTGGGTCACCGTTGCGGTAGGCGGTGTTGGCGGCGAGGCCGGTGTAGGCGGTGAGTGCGGCGAGTTGGGCGCATTCGGCCACGACCGGACAGGTGGCGCAGAAGCGGAGCGCTGGAGCGGCGGCGGCCGTGCGCTGCCCGGTGGTGGCGGCCGCGGCGTGGGCGGTTTCCCAGGTGGTCCAGTCGCGGCTGTGGCCTTTGCAGTTGCCGTCGGTGATGGTCGCGGCGAGGTCTTGGGCGAGCACGGTGCGGCTGACGCCCCTCACGGCCGGTCCGGTCGGCGGCGGGTCAGGGTTTCGTCCACAGTGCACTCCTGAGTTGCTGTTGTTGGTGGTCGGTCAGGGAGGTAGCGAATTGGCGGTAGAGGGCCCGTTGTTTCGCGGTCGGCGGTGCGACCCAGGAGGGGCTGGTGGAGATGTGTCCGTGGGCGACGTGCAGCCATTGCCAGGTCAGGGCGTAGGCGTGGCTGGTGGCGTGGGTGTGGGGGCGGCAGGGTGCCCAGTGCTGAAACCATGCGGTGCTGGTGCGGCCGTGGCGGATGCTGGCCTCGATTCCCGGGTAGTTGAGGTCGGGCAGGACCTGCGCCAGGGCGGTGAGGTGGGCGAGGTAGTCGGTGATGCTCACCCGCAGGGTGGCGCTGCAGGCGCGGGCGGTGCGCTGGCCGAGCTCGGGAGGCAGGCGCAGCGCGGCGGCGGCCGTACCCCAGGTGGCGGATTGGGGGTGCGCGCGGGCCAGGCACAGGGACCCGAACAGCGCCACGGTGTCGGGGTCGGAGTCGAACAGACCGGCCAGGTGGGCGTGGTAGAGGAGGGTGGGCAGGACCTGGGGCAGGCGGCACATCGGCGCGTCGAGACCGGGGTGGGTGTCCAGGCGGTGGGACAGGGTTCGGTGCGGGGCGTGGGCGGCGGTGATAACCCGGGTCAGGGTGGGGGTCATGACGGTGCGGTTGGCCAGCCACCCCAGGGACCCGGTGGCGGTGTGGGGAACGGTCTGCAACCAAGGGCCGAAGGCGGTCGCCGCGTCCTCGACGGTGGGGCAGGTGAGGATGTCATCGGCGCTGCTCAGTGCGCGGCTGCGCAGGGCCGGGTCGGTGGGTGGGCGCATTCCCCAGCGGGGCCCGCGCCGCCCGGTGCGTGCGGTGGCCTCCGCGGCGAGTCCGCTGGCCCACGGCGCCAGTGCGAGCCCACCGGGCTGGTTCGCCAGGTGCAACAGCACGGTGGTGAGGTGGCGGAGGTCCTGCAGGTACCCCGCGCCGGGGACGTCGGTGCCGAGGACGCGGACGGTTGCACCGGTGATGGCCCGGTTCCGGCGGCCTTGGCCGGCCACGCAGCGGGGGTTGGCGCGGACGGTCGCAAGCGCGGTCAACTCGCGGCGGCATTGGCGGGTGGGGCCCTGCCCGAGGGGATTGCCGCAGTGGGTGTGGGTGCCGGCCCGGCGCAGCGGGGAGTGGCGCTGATCCCGGAACGGTCGCCTGCAGCCGGGGCACACGGCGAGCAGGTAGGTGGCGTGGGTGAGGCAGACGGTGACCGTGGGCAGTCGCCAGGGGAGTTGCCAGATGCCGGTGGCGGCGAGGCAGGGTGGGCACAGTTGGGTGCCGTGTCCGGGGACCCATCCGCGGGCGGCGACGCCGCGGAAGCTGGACAGGGCCTGCGGGTCGAGGCCGGCGAGGTCCAGGGCGGTCCCGTCATAGGCGGCCAACGTCGCGGCCGCCACCGCGCCGGGCGCCAGGCGCGCCACGCAGGCCAGTCGCCGGGTTGTAGTAGCGGTCGGGTGGAGCATCAGGAACCGGGTCGTGCTGGATCCGCCGTCTCCGCGCACGAGGCTCAGCAGCCCGGCGGTGCTCATGCCATTGGCCTCGGCGAGGTGCTCGAGGTAGCAGTCCAGGGCTTGGCCTGGGGTCAGGTCGAGGGTGACCGGCAGCGGTCGGCTCACCCGAGACCGCGCAGGACCGCGGGCCCAGATACTGCCGGTGCCGGGGCGATGGCGAGGTCGGTGTCGGCGTCGGAGTCCGGGTCGGTGAGCAGCATCATGGCGTGCTCGTAGAGCACGAGCTGGGTCTCGGGGTCGATCCGTGCCCCGAAGCGCAGTACCCTGCCTGTGGGCAGGGTGGGGGTGTTGCTGGTGTAGAGCGGTCCGCGGGTCAGCATCATCCACATCCAACCCAGGCCCAGGGTCACGCCGGGGGTGCCGTCGACCGCGGGTAGCGCGAGGCTGCGGTGCGGACGCCAGCGCAGCGTGTGGATGTCGCGGAGGATGTCGCGTCGGCGCTGGTAGTCGATCAGCCCGTCGGCGATGAGCCCTTCGGCGTTGCCCAGCAACAGGTGGGCGTGGGGTGCGGTGATGCCCCGGCCCAGGGCGATTCCGGAGACCAGGCGGGAGGTTTCGGTGTGCGGGGTCCCGAAGCTGTGGCAGGCGGTGCTGGCCGCGACGAAGCCACCGGTGAGGCCGGAGACGAGCATGTACAACCCAATCGCGGCGTTGGCGCGGGCGGTCCCGATGCTGCTGAGCTGAAAGGGGTTTTCATCGGGCAGGCAGGCCAGGGCGGGGATGTGGCGGGGCCGCAGCCCCGGGGTTTTGACGAGGCGGCGGAGTTGGGCGCTTAGCCAGTCGAGGCGTTCGCGGTCGGCGGTGGTGAAGCCGGGCAGGATCGCTGGGGCTCGTCCTCGGGTGGGCCGCTTCGGACGGTAGTGCGCCGCGGGCCGCGGGCCGGCGCTGGTGGTGTGCCGCAAGCGGGTGTAGGCGTCGCGGATCAATTCCCGCTCGGTGGCGGCGCAGGTGAGCGTGGGGGCGGCGGCGAGCAGGATCGCGGCGACCGTGCCCGGGTCCTCGGCCGGATAGCACCTCCAGCTCCGCGCCGCCGTGACGTCCACCGGCGGGGCCGTGGACGGGCGGTCGGGCCAGTGGTCGTCGATGGTCTGGGCGATCAGCACGCATAGCCGGGACAGGCGCCGGGTGGTGGCGCTGGCTTGACGGTCGGTGCGGGTGTCCTCAATGAGCGCCACCAGGGTATCGACGACGTCGCGGAGGTCTGCGTCGGCGGCCTGGGGTGCGGCCGCGGTTGCTGGGATGAGTCCGGTAGCGGTTCTCTGGGCAAGCATGACCCCGCAGTCCCGGCACAGGGGGTGCAGCGCCAGGGCCCAGTCGCGGCGAATGATCCCGGTCCTCGGGGTACACCGCGGGCAGTACCATTCCGCTCCGTGCAGGCGCCACCCGCCGCGGTGGGTGCCGGCGGTGCCACGGATGGCGGCTGGGTAGCGGTCCAGGGTGTGCTCGTGCAGCTGCTCGACCGGCAGCCCGGACGATGTGGAAAGAATCCTCGCGCGGGCGGCGGTGAGTCCGACGTTGAGCGGGCGCGCCAGCAGGTCGGTGGGCGCGAGCCCGTTGGCGTGGGCCAGGCGGGTGGCGTAGGAGTTTAGGGCTTCCCCGTCGGCGAGGTCTGGGCGGACGGGGAGCAGGTCAGCCGGCACGGCGGGCGAGCAGGCTGGCTTGGGCGGTGAGGTCGGCCTCGGCGTGGTGTGCGCGTTCGGTGAGCGTGAGGGCGGCGAGGTGCTCCCTGGTGAGGGTGCCCTCCGCGCGGAGGGCGGCGAGGAGGGCTTCGGTGAGCAGGGTGGCGGTGTCGCCGACGTAGCCTTGGGTGCGCCGCCAGATGAAGCCGGCGTGCTCCCGGGCGAACACCCCCGGTTCGGCCCCGGGAAGGTAGGGCAGCAGGATCTGTTCGGCGTTTTTCAGGAAGCCTTGCCAGGCCCGTTTGCCGGGCAGGGTCGTGATCTCGTAGGGGGCGAGGTGGAAGTACTGCAGGCGGCCCGTGATCTGCGGGTCGCCGTGTAGTGCACCGTTTTTCAGGTCAGCGCCAACGAGGAGCATGCTGCCGCCGGCCTCGCCGAGTTCGGAGTTGAGGAACTTGATGTAGTCCAGGGTCTCGCGGCCGGTGACCGATCTGGTCGTGAGCATATGGACGTCATCGATGATGAGCAGCCGCACACCGTGGGTGAACAACGTGGAGACCACCATGGTGGTGGTGGTGACACGTTTGACCCCTTCGTTGGGGTAGCCCAGGAACGCGAGGATCTGCGCGTTGACTTCCTTGACTTTCGACGCCGACCGTAGGGTCGCATACACCACCGGAACCCGGTCCGCGGTCATCCCCGGCTGGGGCCGCCACGTCGGTAGATCGCCGCTGAGTTGGTCGCCCAGCCAGTCGCGGTGCCGGCCCTGCGCCCAGTCCTTGATCATCGTGCTCTTGCCGGTGGCGAAGGGGGCATTCAGCATGATCATCCGCTTGGCCCCCGGGCGTTGGCGGGCGTTCTTGCGCAGGATGCGGTCCATCCCGGACTGCACCGGTTCGGTCTGGGCGCGGGGAAGCAGGAGCCGTTCGAAGGAGTCCTGCAGGTCGTGCAGGTAGCGGCGCCGCTCGTTGCTCGTCAGGGCGCGGTACTGCTCGGCGGTCAGCGGGCTCGGCATGCTCGCAGGTGCGGTGGTGGCCTGGGCATGCCATATACGAGCATCCATCACAGAGCCTCTTCGTCGAAGTCGGGCCACGGGGTGTCAAAATCGATGCCCTCCGCGGCTGCTTCCCTTCCCGGTGGGGGCTTGCGGGGGATGCGGGGCAACGATTGCGCGTGGGCGTGCTGGTCCTCGATCAGGCGGCCTGCCTCGGCGGCTTCGTCGTGGTCGATGCGCGACTGCTCGAAACGCAGCCGTGCCGCCGACATCTGCGCCTTCCAGTCCTCGGTGTTGCGGGCGGCGGTGAGCTCGGTGATCTCCTCGACGATCTGGAGCCGCACGTTGCGGGCACTGAGCACGTTGTTGCCCCCGCGTTCATTGATCAACGCGATCGCGCGGTCGCGGACCACGTCGGTCAACGGTGCGTGCACAAGGTGGGCGCCGCGCCACGGTATTTCGTGGATGCGTCCATCATCGCGGCTTCGGTGCCAGATGCGGGTGACAT
>JAABUZ0100004512.1_pt1 | contig 19144 bp, 16 predicted proteins | sample 5562091 | NCBI WGS metagenome assembly JAABUZ01 (sample SAMN12813069, study PRJNA571459) | rock metagenome | isolation source: Antarctica rocks | place: Antarctica: Victoria Land, Linnaeus Terrace sud | collected 2015-12-21 | reverse complement strand
AGTGTCCAGGTCAGCGTCCACTTGAGCTCCTGCTCGACGTTGGGTTAGCAACGCCAGCCTGGACACTCTCCACCCCGACTTTGAGGTTCAACGCGCCGATCAGCCCTTGGAATTACTCATCTAGTGGCCGATGGCGGCGGTCTTGAAAACCGCTATGGCTGGGAACAGTCATCGTGGGTTCGGATCCCACGCCCTCCGCCAAGAGCGTCAGGTTCGAAGCGCTCCGGGAGCTGCGATTCGCCGGTCCGATCCCTAAGAACGCGAATCATCACTCCGTGAGCAGGGCGCTCAGAAGGCGCCTCAGCTGGGCGCGTCCTTGGGGACCGAGAATCTGGTCGATCCGTTCCTCGATGCCCCGGATCGTTGCGATGCCCGCGGCGATGCACTGGTTGCCTCGAGATGTGAGAACGATCAGTTTCGCGCGGCGGTCCGTCGGATCCGGTCGTCGCTCGACGTACCCCAGCTCTGCCAGCTCGTCGACCAACTCCCCCATCGCCTGTGGTGTCATGTTCGCCCCGCGAGCCAGTTCGGTGAGGCGACTGCCTTCCGGTCTGATCTGGGCGAACACCGCCGAGTGCGACGGCTTCTGCGGGAAACCCGCACCGACCACTCCGTCGACGATCTGGAACCCGAGCAGACTGTAGGCGCGACCGAGCATCGCGATCGTGTTGTCCGCCTGCTCCGGAGGGTCTTGCGCCATCACCATATCCTCAGGTATACCTGATCATCAGGTTTCCTTAGTGAGTGCGGCACCACCCGAACGGAGCCACGCCGATGCAGACCGCCCCTCCCGCAACCCCCGCACGGACCGAGCAGATGGCGGTGCTCCATCGCATCTTCCGGCGCGGCTTCCCGATGACGGCCGAGCTGGTTCGGCAGACCCCGATGGGCGCCACCGCGCGCTCCGAGCCGATCGCCGCACATCTCGACTTCCTGCTCAACGGCCTTCACAACCACCACAGCGGCGAGGATGAACATCTGGCCGCGGCTCCTCGAGCGCGCGGCACCCCAGGCCGAGCTGATCACCCGCATGGAGACCCAGCACGAACTGGTCGCCGAGCGCTCGGAGCGGGTGCGCACAGCCTTGGAGTCGTGGCGACGGTCAGCTTCCGATGGCGAGTTGTTGGCGACGGCGCTGAACGAGTTCACCGCCGCCCTCGTCGTGCACCTCGACGACGAGGAAGTGAATGTCGTCCCCCTGATGCGTGCCCACATCACTGCCGACGAGTGGACCCGGTTCGGCCAGCAGGCGTTCGAGAAGTTCACGAACGCCGAGAAGCTCGTTGCCACCGGCACGTTGGAGGAGGTCGCGACGCCTGAAGAGGCCACGTGGTTCATCGGCGACCTCCCGCTCCCGATCAAGCTGATGTGGCGACTCGTCGGCCGGCGCAAGTACGCCCGCTATATGCGACGGGTCGTCGGTATGGACGCGATGAGGGGCGACCGTGCGATGAATCCGGTGATGAAGAAGGTGATGCGGGCGGTCAACGGGGTGGCGGTCTCGCTCTACCGTCGAACGAACGGACGGATCGGCGGCCAGGCCAAAGGCACCCCGGTACTGCTTTTGACCGTCGCCGGCCGCCGGACGGGTACTCCATTCACAGTCGCCGTCTCCTACTTTCGGCATGACGGCGACTACATCGTCAGCGGATCGGCGGGCGGCATGAAGCACGAGCCGCAGTGGATCCGCAACCTCAAGGCAGCAGGCGAGGCGAAGATCCAGATCGGCAGCGAGATCCACGTCGTGGACGGCCGCGTGACCGACGCAATGGAACGCGACGAGCTGTGGCGAAGCGTCGTGCTCGCACAAGCACCCTTCTTCGCGAAGTACGCGGAGAAGTCCGGTCGAGTCATACCCGTCGCCCGGCTGACGCTGCGCTGACTGAGGATCCACCCCGGGCCATCACCAAGAGCGCGCGATGCCGACGGCACGTGGCGCCCCGAAGGAGGGACTGGGTGAATACGCGAGAAGGATTCGCCTGGCTGGTATCTGTGCTGTCGTCTGCCAAATTATGCGGTTCTGGCTCAAGTTCCGTGAAGCCGATGGGCTGCCGATCGCGACGGAGATCGACAGGCTCCAGCGGTATCCAGTACCTCGACGCCGTCCACAGAACGTGCAGCTACCGGACCGCACGACCACAACTCAGCCAGGATCACGAAACCTGAGCCAGAACCCGGTATGTGGCCTAGTTTTTGCAAGCTATCTGGCCGTTATTGGCGACATATTTGGCCGCTCTACCATCCGCACACCCTGCTCTCGAACAAGCGTTTGAAAAACGTGCCATTTAGCGTGCAAAGACCCGGCCAGATAGCTCGCCAATTCACACGCCTGATGCTAGCCGCACTGACCCCACAGTTTTTGGTGTGGCCGGCGGCGATCGCCGCGCACCGCGACGCCGCGCTGCTGCTGATGGGATTCGCCGGCGCGTTACGCGTCCAACCTCAACCACGACATCGCACTCCCGTACGCAACATTGATCGCCGGCGATGTGCCGCTCACCATCGACGGCCAACTCGTCTGACGCCTTCACATATCCGCTTCGCCGTCCGTAGACAATCCCGTTGCGGTGACGGCGTCGATCTTCCTCGTGTCCACAGGCGGAGGCCGTTCCAGCCACCCCGTAGGACGTGGGCTACCGCTCAGATCCTGTTTTTGGCGGGTCCGCTGTCCACGGCGGCGAAGCAGGCTGGGGTTCCGTTGCGTACCGCGCAGCGTTGGTTGGCGTCGTTTCTCGACGGGGGAGCGGCGGCGTTGTCTCCGGCCGGCCGGTCCGATCGTGGGGGTCATCGGGTGCCGACGCAGGTGCAGGAACTGGTGGAGGGTTTGGCGTTGCGGCGGCCTCCGCCACGCGTGGCGGAGGTGCATCGGGCGGCGGCGGTTGTGGCGGTGGAGCACGGGTGGCTGGCGCCGTCGTATGAGGTGGTGCGCCGGATCATCCGGCGATTGGATCCGGGGTTGATCGCTTTGGCGCATCATGACGGCGACGTGTACCGAGATGGGTTCGAGTTGGTGCTGCGTCGGGAGTCGGTGCATCCGAACGATTTGTGGCAGGCCGATCACACCGAGCTGGACCTGGTCGGTCACTAGACCGGCGAGGTCGTTAGCCACGGCGGGAACAGTGGTTCCGCGCCGGTCCCGCTCCGACGCCGAGCAAATGGCGTTGGTCAGGCCGGGCGGGAGCACGACTCCAATTCAACATCCGTAATGCTAAGGCGCCGTGTGTCGTGCGAATAGGGCAAGGAATTCGTAGGCCACATTTGCTGCCGCTATGGCGGTCAGTTCCGCGTGGTCGTAGGCGGGCGAGACCTCGACGATGTCGGCTCCGACGATCTCCAGATCGGTGAGTCCACGCAGGATCATCTGCAGTTCCCGGGAGGTCAGTCCCCCCGGTTCCGGTGTTCCGGTGCCGGGGGCGTGGGCCGGGTCGAGCACGTCGATGTCGACACTGAGGTAGATCGGGAGGGTGCCGACCCGCTCCCGGATGCGGTCGATGGCGTCGTCGACCCCGCGGCGCGCGAGGTCCTCGCTGGAGATGATCTCAAAGCCGAGCCGCTCGTCGTCGGCCAGGTCGCTGCGGGCGTACAGCGGCCCCCGGGTCCCGACGTGTGACGCGTGGTCCATCGCCAGTAGGCGCTCCTCGGCCGCACGGCGAAAGGGTGTGCCGTGGGTGTAGGCCGCGCCGAAGTACGTGTCCCAGGTATCTAGATGGGCATCGAAGTGGACGAGGGCGACTGGGCCGTGGCGTCGGTGCACGGCCCGCAGCAGGGGCAGGGCGATGGTGTGGTCTCCACCTATCGTGACAAGTTTGTCGGACTTGTCGTAGACGCTCTCGGCGGCCGCCTCGATCTGGGCGATGGCTTCGGACAGATTGAACGGATTGACGGCCGCGTCCCCGGCGTCTGCGACCTGGCTGTGCGACCACGGCTCGACGTCGAGAGCGGGATGGTAGGGACGGAGCAGTTTGGAGCCCGCTCGAACCGACGCGGGTCCGAAACGTGCGCCCGGACGGTAGGAGACGCCGCTGTCGAACGGAACGCCCAGAACAGCAACGTCGGCGTGGTCGACGTCGCCCAGCCGGGGGAGCCTGGCAAAGGTTTCTGGACCGGCGAACCGGGGGATCACGGTCGCATCGGGCGGTTGGACCGGTGGCCGGTTCATGAGATCTCCCCTTGGTTCATCGGCGGCTCGTCGCGCGGATCGGTTGACAGGTGCTCGTGGACGCCCAGCCAGCGTCCTGGCCCGATGCGCCGGAAGATGATCGTTTCGCGCTCTGCGAGCTCGGTCGGCGCCCCGAGCACCCTGGTGCGTACTTGGTGGGTGAAAACGGCCGTCTGGTCTGTTATCAGGCGGGCATGCGGTTCCAGCGATCGGCAATCGGTCACGTGGAACCCGGCTGCCTCCCAGTCCCGCCATTTCTGCTGGTACCGCGCTCTTGTGGTGAGGAGCTCCGGTTCGGTGTGGAACAGGAAGCTCGCATCGTCGGCGAAGCAACTGAAGTAGGCCTCGACGTCATGGCTGCCGAATGCCTTGACCATGGCCGCAGCCGCTGCTAGGACCTCAGCCTCGTCGGGTGTCATCCGAGCGGTGCCCGTTCGGTGTTTTTTGCGCCCAGATCGGCTGTCAACGTTGCCTCGCTACGGTCGATGGCGCGCTGTTCGGCGTCTGTGTCGATGGAACGGCTCAGTAGCAAATAGACAATTCCCGATACCAGGAGACCGACGACGAATGAGATGTCGACCCCGCCCAGGTGGCGCGAGATGGGACCGACGTACAGCGTCGGCAGCACCATGAACGGCGCCATCGACAACAATCCGGCAGCGAAGGCGGTGAGGCCGCGCCAGGCCCAGATCCCGTAGACACCCTCGGACCTGAGCAGATCGGTGATCGCGTAGTGACCGCGGCGAACGATGAAGAAGTCAACCAGATTCAGCGCGGTCCACGGGACCAGCAGGTACAACATGATGCTCAGCGTGTTGAACAGTGAGGTCAGGTAATCGTCGGGTAGCAAAAGTCCGATGACGGTCGCGATGGCTTCCAGAACCAGGATGAACAGGATCCGCAGTCGGCGGGTGGTCACTACCGGTTTGAAGGAGTCCAGGCCGGTCAGAGCCGTCAACATCCCGCTGTAAACGCCGATCCCCATGGTGGCCACTAGCGCCAGCACACTGACGACGACCAGGATCGTCCCCAGCCCGCCGAACACGTTGTCGCCGGCCAGCTTGAACGACACCAACGCATCGGTGGCGTCCAGGCGGGAAGCCAGCCAGACCCCGATAAACCCGAGCCAAACCGCTGATCCCGCGGCGCCTAGGAAGACCGACGCGACGAGGTGGCTGGGCTTGGTGTTCCTGGGCAGGTAACGCGAGTAGTCCGAGACGTAGGGCGCGTAGGTGATGTTGTAAGCCGCAGCCGCGGCGAATTGCGCCATGAACCCGACCCAACCGAACCCGGCCGCGGCCGGGGCATGTCCACCGGCATGACCGGACAGGATGCCGATCGTCAGGATCACCACGAAAGGTATGGAAACCCAGAACAACAACCTGAATGCCCGGTGGAGCCAATCGTGACCAAATATTGCCAGGACGGCGGAAACGACGTTGATAGCGATACCGACGACAACCTTGCTCCACCCGTAGATGCCGTGCAGGCCCGAGCCGATGAGCGTGGTGTCCAGTACCAGAAAGCCGAGGAAGGTGAACAGCGCTCCTACGAGAACGATCGTCACGCCGCGGTAACCGAGCTGAGCTCTGGACTGGATCATCTGCGGCAGGCCTAGCTGCGGGCCCTGCGAGGCGTGGAACGCCATGAAGAACGTGCCAAAGATGTACCCCAGCAACAACGCGGCACCAGCCCAGAACAGCGAAAGTCCGAATCCGACACCGGTGAACCCAACGGCGACCGAAAAAAACTGGAAGTTGCCGAGGAACCAAAACGGTCCCTGCTGCCAGACCTTGCCATGGCGTTCGTCCGAGGGGATGTAATCGATGGAACGTGACTCGACAGCGCTTGCCGATCCCACTTTGTGCGTGGGTTCGGCCGCGTCGATCTGGTCCATCCCGCCGAGCTCTGCGTTTGTGTTCATGCCACTCCTTGGGACCTGATGAGTCTGCCGCTCCGTGACCATCCGAGTGTCGTTGCTCCGCGTAACATGGTCAATTGGACCTCACCCCAAAACCTGGGGGCCGGCATGTTCCGATCCACAACAACCAAGGTCCGACCGTGAAGCCCTTCGCGCTACTGACGATCGAGCAGCTCGTCCAGTCGCCGGCACTTCAACTGCGGTTGATCGCAGGGGCGGGTGGAACGTCGCGCCGAGTGGCTTGGGCGCACGTCAGTGAGCTCATCGATCCGAGCCCGTGGCTCTCCGGCGCCGAACTCATCATGACAACCGGTCTGGGATTTCCTCGGCCAGCCCAGCAGCAACGCCTCTATCTGGAGCGACTGGACGCCGGCGGCGTAGCGGGACTGGCCGTATCCGCCCATCTGCACATGCCGCCATTGAGCAAGACCTTTATGGATGCCGCCGACGAGCGCAACTTCCCGGTTCTGGAAGTGCCGCTGTCGGTACCGTTCATCCTCATTGCGCAGGAAGTCGCCGCAGCTGTCCAAGCAGACAGCATCCAGCGCCTAAACGCGCAGCTGCAGGTGTTCGGGGCGATCCGCTGGCTGTCCTTCGAGGCGCTGAACGAATCGCAGGTGTTCTCCCGGATTGAACGCCTGTCGGGATTCCGCCTCTTTCTGTGCACACCGCGCTTCCAGCCGCTCCTGGACGGAGTGCCCGTTCCGCCACCCGAGTGCCGTCCACTGCTGCCGAGCGTCGCCGACGCACCACCGACGGTTCCAGGGGGATTCGTGTTGCCGATTCCCGCGCCCGGCGGTCCGGCGGGCTACCTGTTGGCCATCGAACGCCCAGGGGTTCACCACGCCGGGCTTGCCGTCGTGCAACACATCGCGACTGTGGCCGCATTGCAGCTGATGATGCGCGGGCACAAGCAGGAGACATCGCGCCGCGAAGGCGCCGAGACTTTGGCCGAGCTGTTGCAGGGCGAGCTGACGCCACAGGCCGCTTCGCGCCGACTGACCGGATCGGGATTCACGCCAAGGAAGCCCCTACAGTTGCTGATCGTCCGGGCTGGTTCGCAGGCGGTCGAGGACGGCGCCATCTCCCGCGGACTGTCCCACGCCGGGCTACCTTATCTGCGGCTGCAACTCGGCGACTGCACATACCTGCTGGTCGAGGCGGGCGGCGTCGAGCAGCGCAGCTTGCTCGGCGAGGTAAGAATCGGTGCGAGTCGGCCGTTCGCGGGCGGTAGTCGCCTCGACATACCCCGACGCGAGGCGCTCTGGGCAGCGGCCAGGGCCACTGACTCCGGCTCGCGCTATGTCGAGTATGGCGACGACCGGATCGGACGTTGGGTCATCGAGGACCCATCGGCCCTGCGTGCACTGGTGTCCTGTGTGCTCGGCGCCGCCCAGGCCTACGACCGCGAGCACGATATCGACCTAGTCACCACGGTGCAGATCTGGATGGAGCGCGACCGCCGTAACGCCGTAGCAGCAAGGGCATTGCATCTACATCCCAACACCCTGTCCTACCGCCTTCGCCGATTCGAGGAGGTCAGCGGGCTCAGCCTGCACTCGACCTCGGACCTGTCCGAACTTTGGCTTGCCCTACGAGCCAAGGACCATCTCAAGGTCGATCGGCAGAACGAAGGCTAGGCTGCTCACCAGCATCTCGACGAACGGCGAGGGGGAGGTCATGCTTCATGTACGTCGGGTCGTCGATCTGTCATTGGCCATCGACGCCGACACCCAGGTGTATCCCGGCGGCCCACGGGTCCGATTTGAACAGGCGCGACCATCGCTCGGGACGGGTTCAATCTCCTGGGCATCGAGATGGGATCCTAGAGCGGAACGAACGTCGACGCGCCGTATCACTTCCTCCAGCAGGGCGCCACGATTGACCAATTAGACCTGACGCTGTTCGCTGGCTCACTGGTCATCGTCGACGTGCGGAACAAGTCGGCGAGGATGCCGATCGACGCTGCCGACGTGAGGCCCTACCTGTACCGCGTGGGCCCGGGAACCGTCGTTGCGTTCCGCACCGCATGGCCGATCCACTACCGGACGCCGGCGTTCTTCGACCGCCCCTACCTCGGCGTAGACGCGTGCCCGGACCTGCTCGAGCGTGGAGTCCGGACCTTTGCCTGACACCGTCAACGTCGACGAAACCCCCCATCACGACCATCCCAGCGTCGGCTTTGCGAGTCACCGAATGATCGCCGCGTTCAACGGCGTGGTGGTCGAGAATCTGACGGCAATGGAAAAGATCGACTTCGACGACCCGATCATCACGGTGTTTCCACTTCGCTTGACCGGCGCCTGTTGATGCCCGGGCGCCGAGGGTTCGGTCCACCTCGGCCAACCCCCCGACCCAACCCTTCCTGCGCTTGCCTGTCCCGTATGGGTGCACCAGGAGATAATCTGTTCGCCGATCCTTCACAGTGAAGTCAGAAATCGGAGGAACGACCAAGCGAGCTTTCAGGTCAACTGATGCAATGTCATGAATGAGCAATGATTAGGCTCCCGGGCGGTATCTTGTTTAAGGATTGACGCGCGGGGCGTCGGCGGTGTACAAGAGTCGTTTGTTGACGAATTCGTCCATGCCGAGCGGGCCGAGTTCACGGCCGAATCCGGAGCGTTTGACGCCACCGAATGGGATTTCAGCCCCTTCAGCTGCGGTGGAGTTGATATTGGCCATACCGACTTCGAGCCGGTTCGCGACCTTTGCTGCGCGGGCTGCGTCGGCGCTGAACACGGAGCCGCCGAGTCCGTACTGGGTGTCGTTCGCAAGGGCGAGAGCTTCCTCGTCTGACCTGACTTTGTAGATGACGGCGACCGGCCCGAACAGCTCTTCGCGGTAGGCCCGCATGTCCTTGGTGACACCGGTGAGTACGGCCGGTGAGTAAAACGCCGCCGGCCCATCATGAAGGAATCCGCCGGCGTGCAGCGTGGCGCCTTTGCTGACGGCGTCGTCGACCTGGGCGGCCAGCGACTCGGCCGCGGCGCGCGAGGACATCGGCGAGAAGGTGTCGATCACCAGTGCCTTCTGGGTGAGCTTGGCGACGAAGTCGTCGAACAGGGCGTCCATGACGATGATTCGCTTGTTGGAGTTGCACGCTTGACCGGTGTTATACATGCGGAAGTCCCACGCTTTGTCGGCGACATCGTCCAGGTCGTCGGTGTCGAGCACGACCATCGGGTCTGAGCCGCCCAGTTCCAGTACGCACTTTTTGAGGTTCTTCCCGGCCAGCGCCGCCACGATGGCGCCGGCCCGCTCGGAGCCGGTCAGCGAGACACCCTGGATGCGCGAATCGGATAGCATGCGCTCGATGTGGCTGTGGGATGCGAAAACGTTCTGGTAGACCCCCGTCGGGACGCCGGCGTCGACCATGATGTTCTCTACTGCCAGCGCCGACCGCGGGACCGATTCGGCGTGCTTGAGCACGATGGTGTTTCCCAGCATCAGGTTCGGGGCTGCGAACCGGGCGACCTGGTAGTACGGGAAGTTCCACGGCATGATTCCCAGCAGCGGTCCGACTGGCAGTTTCTGCACGACGGCGTTGCCGCCGGAAACGGTCTTGATCGGCTGGTCCGCGGCCAGCGAGGGCCCTTCCGTCGCGAAGTACTCGAAGATCGCCTGGCAGAACTGCGCCTCCTCGACGCCCTCCGATCTGGGCTTCCCCATCTCCTGAGTCGCGGTGTTCGCCAGTTCTTCGGCGCGTTCGGCAAACAGGGTTGCTACCCGTTTCACAATGCCTGACCGCTCGGTGATCGGTACATTCTTCCAACCGGCGTATGCGGTCGCCGACGCCGACAGCGTCTCTTCGAGTTCGTCATCGGTGGCGAAGTCGAATGTCTCGATGACCGCACCCGTCGAGGGATCAGTCACCTGGTAGGCAGGGTTGCGCATGACTGCTCCTTGAATGAGTTGGGACGGTGCTGTGCTGTCTGCGAACACCTCCCGCATGAACACGCGGTTCGGGCGGTGTTGTCCCAGACGATTCGCCGGATCGGCAAACCGATGTCGGTTTGGTGACGAGCAGTGTAAGCGGTGCACCGAGGTCCAGCACCTGAGTGTCAGGATTCTGCTCAGGGATGCGCAGACGGTCACCGCCGCCGGTCACCACCCCTGCCAGGCCCCGAAGCCCATCGACGCCAGGAGACTCGACGCGCCGCTGTTCCCGCCGGTCAACCAGTGGGGCCACCTTCCCCTATCGATCCAGCCGCTGACTCCGCATCCCGGCTCGCCCGGCAGGCCGACACCGGCCTCGCCCACCACAAGGCGCTGCCCGTCGACGAGTTCGTCGCAGATCTCAACTCGGGTGAGGCGGTGACCGAACCGGCACCTGCAGTAGAGCGGCCGGTGTAGGACTGGGCAGCGACCAACCAGCGGAAGAAGGACGCCGTAGCGCTGCTCGCACCATTGGCCGACGCCCTGGATGACATCGAGGCCCGCATCGCTGAGCTTGTCGCCAGGACCAAAGCTCTGCCGAATTCCCGTGGGCGTTACCGGTTCAAACCGTCATGGGCGGCTGCGCGGCCGCCTTGAGCAACGCCTCTACGGCCCGGGCTTGGCCGACGGCGTCGGCCCGGCCCAGGGCTGTCGAGGGCGCGCCGTGGACCGCGAGGACGAAGGCGTCAAGTTGGAGCCGGTAGGGGTTTGCGTTGTCGACGGGGAAGGTACGGGTCGGTTGACCTTCGATTTGCAGGGTCAGGCCCCGGGGTGCGGCAGTGCCAGGAATTGTTCACAGTCAGGGTGCCGTGGCTGCCGACGACCTCGAGCCGGCTGCGCTCGGGCGTGCTGAAACCGCTGTCGATGTGGGCCAGAACACCGGAAGCAAATTTCAAGGTGGCCACGAAGTTGACGTCCACGCCGGTCGGTCCGACAACTTTTTGAGCGGTGATCTCTGTCGGTTCGCTCGCGAGCAGCCGGGCGGCGTTGACGGGGTACACACCGACGTCACGAAGACGTCCGCCAGCCAGTGCAGCGTCCAGGCGGATGGTCCCGGGCTGGTCGTTGGCCAGGTAAAAGAGGAGACGATGAGTCGCAGTTCGCCGATGGTGCCCGCAGGGCGTAGGCGGTGGGACGTAGACGAACAGCGTGCCCAGGACCGCGAAGACGCGGTGAACTGCGCCGAGACTGGCCCGGGCACTGTCGACCGGCCGGGCCGCCGCGAACCGCCGCGGCGACGTCCGCCGGCAGGGCTGCGCGTCGGCCCATCGGGGATGATCACGGCAGGGGGGAGCGAGTCGGCGCGGTGGCGGTGCCTGCGGTGCGGGCTAGGCCGCCGACCAACGTAAGGAGGACGCCGTCCAACACCTCGCGCCGCTCGCCGCCGTCCTGGACGACATTGAAAGTCGCATCGCGGAGCTGGTCGCTAGAACCAAGGAACTCGGACTTGGCGACTGACGGTTCAATTGAGGAAACGGCCTGCGGCTCCTCGCGACACGGGCGACCTAAAAGATTTGCAGGGGGTGTTCAGGCATCGCGACCGGGCATTGCTTGCGATGGCCGTTTCGAACCGCCTCCCTTGCCGGCAGCTTCCCGGTTTACGGCGGCTTTCGGTAGGAGGATCGGCCTCAGTGGGTGGAGGCAGGCTCAGTTGTTCTGCGGGAAGCCGAGATCCAGGCCGCGGTGGCTGGGGTCGAGCCAGCGGGTGGTGATGACCTTGTTGCGGGTGAAATAGTTGAAGCCTTCGGTGCCGTGCGCGTGGCTGTCACCGAACAGGGAAAGTTTCCAGCCGCCGAAGGAGTAGTAGCCGACGGGAACAGGAACGGGGACGTTGATGCCCACCATGCCGACCTCGACCTCGTTCTGGAAGCGTCGGGCGGCGCCACCGTCGTTAGTAAAGATGGCGGTGCCGTTGCCGTAGGGGTTGTCGTTGATCATTCGGAGGCCATCGTCGTAGGAGGACACCCTCAGCACCGACAGCACCGGGCCGAAGATTTCATCGGTGTAGATGCTCATGTCGGTCGACACATGGTCGATCAGGGTCGGGCCGAGCCAGAAGCCGTCGGCGTCGCCGTCGACGACCGGGTCGCGGCCGTCGACCACGAGGGTGGCGCCGGCGTCGGCACCGGCAGCGACGTAGGAGGCGACCTTGTCGCGGTGCGCACCTGTGACCAGCGGGCCCATGTCGCAGCCTCGGCGGCCGTCGCCTGTGCGGAGGGTGGCCATGCGGTCGACGATTTTGCCGATCAGTTCGTCGGCGACGGTGTCGACGACGACGAGGGCGCTAATGGCCATGCACCGTTCGCCGGCGGAGCCAAATCCGGCGTTGACGGCGGCGTCGGCGGCTAGGTCAAGGTCGGCGTCGGGCAGTACCAGCATGTGGTTCTTCGCCCCGCCCAGTGCTTGGACGCGTTTGCCGTGCCGGGTGCCGGTCTCGTAGACGTAGCGGGCGATCGGGGTGGATCCGACGAAAGAGATCGACTTGACCCGCGGGTCGGTGAGCAGCGCGTCGACGGCGACCTTGTCTCCGTGGAGGACGTTGAACACTCCGTCCGGGAGGCCGGCTTCCTTCCACAGTGCGGCGAGCCAGTTCGCCGTCGACGGGTCCTTTTCCGACGGCTTGAGGACTACCGCGTTGCCGGCGGCGATGGCGATGGGGAAAAACCACATCGGCACCATTGCCGGGAAGTTAAACGGCGAGATGATCCCGACCACGCCGAGGGGCTGCCGGAGGGAGGTGACGTCGACGTTGGTGGAGGCGTTTTCGCTGAAGCTGCCCTTGAGGAGGTGAGCCAGGCCGCAGGCGAATTCGACGACCTCCTGGCCGCGGGTGACCTCGCCGAGTGCGTCGGAGAGCACCTTCCCGTGTTCGCTGGTGATCAGCTTGGCGGCCTCAGATTTGCGGTTGTTGAGCAGCTCGCGGAACCGGAATAGCACCTGGGTGCGGCGGGCAAGGGACAGGCTGCCCCACGCCGGAGCGGCCGCAGCGGCCGCGGCGATGACCGCGTCGGCATCTTCCGGCGAGGCCAGCGCTACCTGCTTGGTGATCTTTCCGGTGGCTGGGTCGTACACCGGGGCTGTCCGGTCGGAGGTGCCGGCAAACGACGCGCCGTTGCTCCAATGCGCCACCACAGCGATTGGGTTGCTCAACTGCTCGTCCTGCAACGGCGCAGCGGGCAGCGCGTGGGGATTGGTGATGATCGTCATGGGTTCCGCTTCTTCAATGTGGTGGATAGGACGTAGCCGTCGCCTTGATCGGGCCGGTGATGCGCGTGTCCGTCATCGGGCCGACGGAGGCGTCTCCCGTCAGGCGACGGGACGCGTGACGATGGTCCGCGGATGAGCGGCAGCAGGCGAGTACACCCCGCCGCTCACCGAGCGGGCACCGCCGCCGGGTCGGTATAGGGCAGGTCATGGGCGACCGCGACCGGCTCGGTGACCAGATGCCCGCGAAGGGTGGACAGCCCGTTGGCCAGGGCTGGGTCACCGGCGGCGGCGCCGTCGATGCCGTGGGCGGCAACTTTGACAAGGTACGGCAGGGTGGCGGAGGTGAGGGCCAGGGTGGAGGTGCGGGCGACGGCGCCTGGAATGTTGGCGACGCAGTAGTGCACCACACCTTCTTCGATGTAGGTGGGGTCGGAATGGGTGGTAGGACGGCTGGTTTCGAAGCAGCCGCCCTGGTCGATGGCGATGTCGACGGCGACGCTGCCGGGCCGCATGCTGGCGATCATTTCGCGGGATACCAGCTTCGGTGCTTTGGCGCCGGGGACCAGCACGGCGCCGATGACGACGTCGGAGTCGGCGACGTAGGCGGCGGTGCGCGCGCGGTTGGGGGTGACCAGATCGACGCTTCCGGCGAAGATGTCGGCGAGGTAGGCCAACCGGGTGGGGTTGGTGTCGAAGACCCGGACGATGGCGTGCATGCCGACGGCGATCTTGGCCGCTTCGGTGCCCGAGATGCCGCCGCCGATGATGGTGACCTTCGCGGCCGGGGTGCCGGGGACGCCGCCGAGGAGGATGCCGGCGCCGCCGGAGGGGGATTCCAGGGCGTGGGCGGCGGCTTGGACGGCGAGCCGCCCGGCGACCTCGCTCATCGGCGTGAGCAGCGGAAGCTTGCGGTCGGCAGTCTGCACCGTCTCGTAGGCAATGGAGTCGATCTTGCGGGCCAGTAGGAATTCGGTGAGCTCGCGGTCGGCGGCCAGGTGCAGATAGGTGAACAGCTGATGCCCTTCCCGGAACCGGTGGTACTCCGCCGGTATGGGCTCCTTTACCTTGACGATCAGGTCGGCGGCGGCGAACACCTCGTCGGCAGTGGCGACGACGGTGGCGCCGGCCGCGGCGTAATCGGCGTCGGGGAAGCGGGATCCGTTGCCGGCGCCGGTTTCCACCAGCACCTGGTGCCCGTGGTGGACCAGCTCCGCGACGCCGTCGGGCTGGATGGCGACCCGATTCTCGTTGTCCTTAATTTCTTTGGGGATGCCGACGACAAGCTGTGACACGGGACTGCTCCTAGGTTGCGTTTTGAGTGGTGAGCGTGGTCAGAGCTGGGCCCAGGCGTCAGTCAGCACCGACCGCATGGCCTGTTCGATCTGGTCGAATTCGGCGGGGCCGCAGATCAACGGGGGTGCGAACTGCACGACGGCCTGACCTCGGTCGTCGGCGCGGCAGTACACGCCGGCGTCCCAGAGCCCGGGTGAGACGACGCCGCGGAGGATGCGTTCGCAGTCTGCCCGGCTGAACGGTTCCCGGGTGGCCTGGTTCTTCACCAGTTCGACCGACCAGAAGAAGCCGTTGCCGCGGACGTCGCCGACGATCGGCAGGTCGAGAAGCTGCTTAAGCGTCGATTCCAGGATGTTTTCGTTGCGGCGCACGTTGCCCAACAGGTCCTCCTGCTCGAACAGGTCGAGGTTGGCCAACGCGCCGGCGCAGGCGCCGGGGTGGCCGCCGAAGGTGTAGCCATGAGCGAAGGTGGTGGTGCCCGTGCTGAACGGCTCGAAGATCCGGTCGGAGATGATCGCCGCGCCCAGTGGCGAGTAGCCGGAGGTGAGGCCCTTGGCTGTGGTGATGATGTCGGGTTGGTAGCCGAACTTTTGTGCTCCGAACATGGTGCCCAGCCGGCCGTAGGCGCAGATGACCTCGTCGGAGACGAGCAGGACGTCGTGGGTGTCGCAGATTTCGCGCAGCCGTTCGAAGTAGCCTGCGGGAGGCGGGATGGAGCCGCCGGCGTTTTGTACGGGCTCGACGAAGACGGCACATACCGAGTCCGCTCCCTCGGCGAGGATGGCTTCCTCGAAGCGGTCGGCCGCCCAGCGGCCGAATGCCTTCTCGTCGTCGGCGAGATGCTCCGGCGCATGGTAGAAGTCGGTGTTGGGGACCTTCACGGCGCCGGGTACCAGCGGCTCGTAGGCGTGCTTAAAGTTGGGGACTCCGGTGATGGCCAGGGCTCCCTGGGTGACGCCGTGGTAGGCCACCGCGCGGCTGATGACCTTGGTCTTGCCCGGTTTGCCTGTCAGCTTGAAGTACTGCTTGGCCACCTTCCAGGCGGTCTCGACCGATTCGCTGCCACCGGAGGAGAAAAACACCTTGTTCAAGTCCCCGGGAGCAAGGGCCGCCAGGCGGTTCGCCAATTCGATCGCCGGCGGCGTCGCGTAGGACCAGATCGGGAAGTAGGCCAACTCGCGGGTCTGTCGGGCGATGGCTTCGACGATCTCCTCGCGTCCGTATCCGGCCTGCACCACGAAAAGTCCGGACAGCGCGTCCAGGTACCGGCGGCCGTGCGCGTCGTAGATGTAGGCACCCTCGCCGCGGGTGATGATCGGAACTTCGGCGCGACCGGCGGCGTAGTTGCCCATACGGGTGAAGTGCATCCACAAGTGGTCGGCGGAATGGTCCGGCTGCACGGCGGGGTCGGTGTCGGTCTCTGCGATGACGGTCATGGCTTCCTTCGGGACGCAGGAGTCGGTGGTTTGCCGCGGGCGGGTCAACGCCGACGGTCACATCGCGTCTCGCACCACTGCATTCTATTTAAAGCTTGTCAGACAGGGGTTGAACGCACTGTCAAGCAAGAGCACAAATTCTTTACACTGTGTCGGTGATTCCGACCGTGCGTGAGGTACTTGCGCTGCCCGCGCTGGCGGCAGGTGAACCGGCGCTCATTGCTGGGTCGGCGTTTGTGGACCGGGCGGTGCGTTGGGTTCATGTCACGGAGGCGACGGACCTGGCGGGGCTGCTCAGCGGCGGCGAGTTGGTGATGACGACCGGTCTGGCGTTGACCAGTCCGCGGGAGCAGGCGGAGATCTACCTCCGCCAGCTGGCGGAGTTGGGCGTCGCGGCGTTGGTTGTTGAACTGGGCACGCACCTGCAGCTACTACCGGATTGGGTGGGCGTTGTCGCTGAGGAACTGCCGCTGACCCTGGTGGTTCTGCGGCGGCGAACCCGGTTCGTCGAAGTGACCGAGCACGTTCATCGGCTGATCGTCGCCGATCAGTACGAGGAGTTGCGTTTCGCTCAGGCAACTCACGAGGTGTTCACCTCTCTCAACATCGGCAGGGCGACTCCGACCGACATCGTCACCAAGGCCGCGGACATGCTGGCGGCTCCAGTCGTGCTGGAGGACCTCAACCATCACGTGGTGGCCTTCGCCGCCGTAGACGCCGCCACTACGGAGTTGCTGCACGGTTGGGGTGAGCGGTCTCGGCGCCAGGAAGGCGGATCCCAGGGTTCGTCGGGGTGGTCGGCGGTGCCTGTCGGTGCGGGCGCGCAACGGTGGGGTCGGTTGGTGCTACCCACGATTCCCGGCGATCCGGCTCGGTCACGGATGGTGCTAGAGCGTGCGGCGCAGTCTTTGCAACTGCAGCGGATGGTCGAGCAGGACCGTGACGCCCTGGTGATGCAGGCGCTGGGCGGGCTCATCGAAGACCTCACGACCGGGCGGCTCACCGACGAGGCCGAGGCGATGGCTCGGGCCTCGGCCTTGGGATTGTTGGGAAACGCGCGGTATGTGCCGTTGGTGATCTGCTCGGCTCGCCGGCCAGGAGACGACGCGCTGGCCCAAGGGGCGGTGGACCGCCGTTTGCTCACCGCGGTCCGGCAGGCGGTCAGCGCCTCCGGGCTATCGGCGATCGCGGTAATTCGGCGGGAGGGGACCGTCGCCGTCGTTCTGTCGTGCCCGTACGCGACGGCGGTCGAAGGCGCGCTGCTGGCGGTGTGCGCGGGCGTCGAATCGCGGTTGGCCGGCCGCAGCTCAGGAACCGATTGGGCCGCAGGAGCCGCGGCCGCCACGCCCGGCCTGGTCGCCGCGGCAGGAGGTCTGGCCGAGGCCGAGCACGTCGCCGCGGTCGGCGCGACGATGGCCAGGCCGCAGCGGTTGTTCCGGTCGACCGATGTCCGGCTGCGGGGACTGATCACGCTACTGCGCTCCGACCACCGGGTCCAGGCCTTCGCCGAAACTGAGCTCGGCCGGTTGCTCGACCACGACGCCCGGACCGGCGAGGGCCTGGTGTCGGTATTGCGTGCTTACCTGGCCGCGGAGGGATCCAAAGCGGAGGCGGCCCGTACGGCACAGCTGAGCCGGCCCACGCTGTACAGCCGCCTCGGCGCAATTGAGCGCATCCTCGGTGTCTCGATAGACACGGTGGAATCTCGTACCTCCTTGCACGCAGCACTCATGGTCGTTGACACCCGCGCGTACTAACAAGCAGTTGTTGCAGGAGCCGTAGTCGGGACGGTCTGGACGGATTCAGGTGGCGAGGAGCAACAATCCATGGTGTCGGCGCGGCGCCCTGGAGGGGTTGCCAGCTGATGATCGGCGGCGACGATGCTGTGTTGGTTGTTCAGTTTGATCCAGGTGGCGAGCGGGCCGCCGGATAGGTAGCGAGAGTCGATGGTTTCGGCGATGAGTCCATCCCACCCGTCGGTTTGCCCTGCGCCACTACCTGGGCGGGGCCGTTGGTGAGCTGCGGGGACGAGGCGGCGATGCGCAAGCGGACAGCAGGCGGAGGCGGTCGTTCCAGCCGCACCTCGAGCTGCAAGGTGCCATCAAGTTCTGGCATGTCGAAGTTCCCGCACGTCGAAGATCAGGTATGCGACCGGTATGCGCCGTCGGATCCGCTCCGCGTCGGCGGGGCTGGTCACGCGGATCGTTGCGGGAGCCGGCCGAAGTCGGTGCCGCCGGTGACGTCCATCGCCACGATCTCCCGTCCAAACGACCGGCCGACGGTTCAGCCAGCGGCGGAGTTTGGCCGTTTTCCACCACCAGCGGGTCAACCACTCCACTTTCACCGCCGGCCGCAGCGAACTCCTCCGGACCGGACAGGGTCACAGGGGACCCCCGAAGCGGTGCGTGGCTCGCGGGTGCCCGGATCCCCCATGCCGTTGACCATGACACTTGACTTGGACCACTTCGTTGCATGCTAGTGGTGTGTCTGTGAATGAGTCTGGTTGTTTGGTAGAATGCGGTTATGGTGGCTGCAGCTTTACCGATGACTGATGATCAGCGGGTCGAGCTGGAGCGGATGGCGGTGTCGACGTCGTTGCTGCACCGGCAGGTGGTGCAGGCTCGGGCATTGTTGTGGGCCGCCGACGGGGTCGCCAACGACGTGATCGGCCGGCGGTGCGAGGTGGACTCGGATTCGGTGCGGCGGTGGCGTTCTCGGTTCGCGCAGGAGGGTGTCGGCGGGGTCGGGACAATTGCGAAGGGACGGGGCCGCAAGTCGAGCTTGCCGGCGGGAATAGTTGAGGAAGTCCTGCGGATGACTCATCGGGAGCGGCCCGCCGGCGGCGCCACCCACTGGTCGACGCGGTCGCTGGCCGCGCGGCTGGGCATCGGTAAGGACACCGTCGCCAAGATCTGGGCCGATCACAACCTCAAGCCGTGGCAGGTCAACTCGTTCAAGGTGTCCAACGACCCCCGGTTCGAGGAGAAACTGGTCGATGTCGTTGGCGTGTATATGAAACCGCCGGTGCGCCACGAGGCGCCTACTGACCGAGTGGGGTGAAAGGACCCACTCTCGGCCTGTCGTAGCAGGTCGTTGAAGCAGGGAGCAGCCTGATCCTGGTGGCGCAGGTGAGGGTGGGAAGCAGCTCCGTCAAAGCCGGGACGGTTTGGTACTGCCAGACGGGCCGGGTTC
>JAABUZ0100004510.1_pt1 | contig 19146 bp, 16 predicted proteins | sample 5562091 | NCBI WGS metagenome assembly JAABUZ01 (sample SAMN12813069, study PRJNA571459) | rock metagenome | isolation source: Antarctica rocks | place: Antarctica: Victoria Land, Linnaeus Terrace sud | collected 2015-12-21 | reverse complement strand
CGAGTTTGAGGATGCCGATGATCTGCTCCTCGGTGAACTGACTCTTGCGCATATCTGTCCTCCCGTGATCGATCCGTTCCACGGGAGTCTCGCATATTCCCTGGACACCTTCTCGGGGATCAGGTCACAAAGTGTCGGCCAATGCTTGCAAAAAAAGGACCCACATTACAGATCAATCTCCTCTCCACCGCATGCGGGCGGAGGGGCAGGGGGTGGGAAAATCGGGCACAAAGAAACGCGCGGCTCTTTGTAGGCCGCACGTTCGCTGTATTCACTTACTGCTTTGCTATGAGGGGCGATTCCGCTGGGCAACCGCTTCATCGGTGGTGCCTTCGCGCGATGTGGGGGGGGACACGGAGCCATTCCCATTACTGTTCGGGGCATAGCCATTGCGGCCGTTGCTTGGATGGGAACCATTCGTTCCATTACGGCTGGCATTGGTTCGGTGCGCTGCTTCGTCACCGAAATCAACAGGCAAATCAACGGTATATGGATCGCCCGGCGGTTGCGGCAATGGCCGTGCCGGAAGCATTTCTGTCCGCCCATTTTCGACTGGCAGTGGCCGCCGCATCGGTGCCACTGGCGGCGGGATTTGCTGCTGATGACCATTCTGATAGTGCTGGATTGGTACCGGCGCGGGCTGCTGCGGCGTCAGATTCGCATAGACCGGTTCGCCTGGCCTGCCCTCGACTGATGGCTGGGCACCGAGGCGCTCCCGAATCGTCGTCATCAGACGGCCAATACTCGTTTCCTGCGCGTCTGCCGCAGCAGCCGGCTCCAATTCCGTCGCGCAGTACGGGCAAATGTCCCACGTCACACGGACGAGATGGGCGCAGGTGGGGCATTCGTGTCTCAACTCGGTGTGACACGATGGGCAGATCACCCAATCGCTCTCAATCGCGCGGTGGCAACTATGGCAACGTGGCAGGTCTTCGAGGTCCTGGAGAAGATATTCCTCTTCAAGCGAACGCTGAAAAGATTCATCAAGCGTATCGCGCGGCCGGAGCACGAGATACAGCAGCGCGCCGGGGACAAAGAAGAGGACACTGAGAAGTGTCGCAAAGATCTGCGTGATGACGCTGCGCGACCGCTGCTCGATATCGCGATAGGTCCAGACGATGAGCGCGAACCAGAGCGCGGCGACATACGCTAATCCAAGCGCGATAATCAGCTTCGCGCCGGAGGCGAATACTTCGAGAACCTTGTCCATGGATCATTCCCCCTTGCTGTGCGCGCACCGGGCGCCCGGGCATGCACAAGGCAGCCACGCACGGCAGTTCGTGTTAGTCTACCACAATACGCTCGAAGCGGACGACGCGCAGACTGAACACCGCAGCGCCACCAACTTGCACCTCGATCGGGTTCGGCATGTAAAACTCTCCCGGTTCCATTACCGGCATGAGAGGGTTCATGTATTGTGTGCGCGTGTAGCAGTTTTGCTTAAGGATGCGGAGCACATCCGGCACCTGCGACTCCTCAACGCCAATGAGCACCGTCACGTTTGATTCCCGTAGGAATCCACCAGCACTATTGATCTGTGTGGCACGGTAGCCGTTCTGTGTCAATGCACCGATCAGGCGATCCGCGTCACGGCCCTGGACTACCGCAAAAATCAGTCGCATCCTGACCCGCTTTCTCAGTCGTACGTCGCGGTAAGCACGGAGCATTCCACAAATGGCGACAGTACGGACCAGATCGCCTCTGCCACCACCAACGGCGCCGCGCCCGCATCAATCACCCGCCAGCGCGTGGGCTCCGCCTCCGCCAGTGCATGATACCCGTTTCGCACACGTTCGTGAAATGCGCGCCCGGCATTGTCCAGCCGGTTCAACTCGCCACCGCGCCTCTTACGGTCCAATCCGTCATCAACCGGCAGATCGAGAAGAAAGGTCTGATCCGGCATACATCCGTCCGTGGCGATGCGATTCAACGTGCGGAGTGTGTCAATCGCAAGACCCCGCCCGTACCCCTGATAGGCAAGAGTCGAGTCCGCATAGCGGTCACAAATAACGATGGTCTTCGCCACGAGTGCAGGTCGCACGATTTCAGCGACGAACTGTGCGCGTGAGGCGACATACAAGAGCGCCTCCGCCATTGGGTCCATACCGTCGTTCGTGTTATCAAGAAGGATGGCGCGGATTTGCTCGCTGATCGTCGCGCCGCCTGGCTCGCGGGTAATGAGTGTACGCAATCCGCGCTCCGCCATGCGGGCCGCAAGTATCCGCACCTGTGTCGTCTTACCGCAGCCTTCGATCCCTTCAAAGGTGATGAACATCGGTTCCTCGCGCTTCAACGCACCGCCGCGTAGTGTCCGTACACATTATACTGATGGTACACGACGCGGGATCAGAATGCAAAGGGAGAGTTCGTAATGATTCCCGCTCCGAACTCCTAACTCCTTCCTTACTCCGCGCTCCGGAAGATTTCGACGCGCCGATCCGGTCCTTGTCCGCGGCTACGGGAGCGCAGGTTGTACCGCTCCGCCATCTGATGCTGCAAACGGCGGATATATGACGATTGCGGCCGCAATTCGATCGCTTCGACGTTTTCGAGGACATTGCTAATCGCCGCTTCCGCTTCTTCCATCGCCTGCAACTGCGGATCGGACGGCTTCTCCGTCTCCGGCGCGGTACGGGAAACCTCGAAAACATTGGCGAGTACGCTCTCCATCTGCTGTTGCGTGTTCGAGCGCAGCACATAGACGGGTGTGCCGTTCACTTCCGCCTCCACAAGCGGCTGCGGACGGCGGCGATAGTAGTTCTTGAGGGTCATCACGGCGTCCGCTTCCTTGATTGCGCGGACGATCACCGCCGCAACACGCACGGAGCGAATCGCCTCCTCAAGTCGGTTGCGACTGACACCGAACGGGTAGATGCGTAGCGGCTTCTCTTCCGTGCCCCGCCCACGCCGCACTGGATCGCGCAGTTCATGAACGACTGGCGCGCGCCGCTCTGGCTCAGCAGGCTCGACGTCCACAGAAACGGCTTGCTGGTCGCGCGTCCGGCCCCCAAAGGCGCCGGTGGGCGTGATGCCAGTCAGCCGCTCCATCGGCGAGACGGTCTCCACGACACGCGATGCATTTCGCCCGGAGAGCCGTTCCGGCAAGAGGACGGGTGACTGGCTACGCCGCTCGTTCCATTGGCCGCGTCCACTCGTATGTTCGCGTTCCCGGCCACGTTGCGTCGCGCCAAAGCGCGCCGGAGTGGAAAGAATTTCGTAGTCACCATCGTCGAGCCGTTTGCGGACTTCCGGCTCGACCGTCTGATTGCGGAGTGTCGCGTCAACCATCGCGGCAACATCATGATAGACCGCGACTTGATCGCGCTCGCGCAGTTCGACCATCACAGAGAAAGTCGGGGGCGCTTTACGCTCCAGGATGGACTTCTGCGTGCCGCGCCGCCGCGCCTCCTCGTCGGAAAGGGTAACGGACTGAATGCCGCCAATCAGATCGGAGAGGGTCGGGTTAAGCATCAGGTTTTCGAGGGTGTTGCCGTGCGCCGTGCCAATCAGTTGCACGCCGCGCTCGGCGATCGTGCGCGCTGCCCCGGCTTCGAGTTCCGTGCCAATTTCGTCAATGACGATCACTTCCGGCATGTGGTTCTCGACCGCCTCGATCATCACGCCGTGCTGCGCGGTCGGCGTCGGCACCTGCATGCGGCGCGCCCGGCCGATGGACGGATGCGGGATGTCGCCATCGCCCGCGATCTCGTTTGATGTATCCACAATCACGACGCGCTTGCGAAACTCCTCTGCCAGCACGCGGGCCGCCTCACGGAGCATCGTCGTTTTGCCAACACCTGGCCGCCCAAGCATCAAGATACTCTCGCCCGATTCGACGAGGTCACGCAGGATGGCGATAGTCCCGTAGACGGCGCGACCGATACGGCAGGTAAGGCCGACGATTTCACCCTTGCGGTTGCGAATTGCGGAGATACGATGAAGCGTTCGCTCGATGCCCGCACGGTTGTCACCGCCGAACTGCCCAATGCGCTCCGCGACATATGCGAGGTCGGCACGCGTCACTTCGGTATCACCGAGCGTGATCTCATCGCCCTCGTACCGCGCCTCCGGGCGGCGACCGAGGTCCATGACGATTTCCAGGAGGGCATCGCGATTGCCAAGTTCAGTCAACGCCGCCTCGATGTGCGGGGGGAGAACCGAAAGCAAATCTTCGAGATTATCGGTCACTTCATGCTCGTATTGCCGACGCTGATTCGGCGGCTGGGATGCGCGTTCGATAGATTCCGATGCGTCAAAGGGAACGTAGACATTTTCCAAAGCAGCACCTTCTTACCCGCTGAGTGGCTGGGGGCTCCCGGTACGGCGCGGGCCCGCGCCGGGCATCGCGTTGGACAACGTGGGGGCAACGCTGTCGCGGACTTTACGACAGATCCCCGTCATAACTCGGCCATGGCGACCGGATGATCCGGTGCCACAACCGGATCGCTTCACTCCTACATGCCGACAACGACGGCACACGCCCGGCGACCACTTTCCGCAGGCTCGGAACGGGAGCAAATGCCGGTACCGCCTCCCGAGCCGAGATTGTCGTGTACTTCACTAATAACGACTGACGGATCAGGAGCGAAAAGCCGAGCGTTTCAAGCATACCGCCCAGGTCCTCTTGATGGCCAAGCGCCCGCACGTAAATGAGGTCTCCCTCGCTGGCAGAGAGCATCTTAAGGACGCTCTGCACGAACTCTGGCACCTGCTCGCGCGTCTCGGGCCGGAAGAGCATATCAATCAGATAGGCGTGCTCGCCGCTGAGGGTACGGGCGTACACCGTCACTTCGTGCGCCTCACCGATCCAGTACGCCGCGCAGTCTGATCCCTTCCGTGAGAGGTCCCAATACGTGCTGGCACGCGCCTCGGCAAACTGCATCGCCTTCGGCGTCGTCAGCGTGTAGAGTTGATGGATCGCCCATGTTTCGCCTCCTTGCTGACGATGGAGTGTTGACTGTTCGCCCATCTGACGCGCGGTCTTGTGATACGGCGCGACATACAGCATTTCCCGACCATACGTAATATAACCGGCATCACGGAGCGCGATCAGTGCATCAGCGCTGTCCGGTGCCCGAGCGAAGAGCCGCGTCGCCCGTTTGCGACCAGCCGTGTGCGTCACCGCGTCAAGCAGCGCCGCCCACATTGCATCGCGCGCTTCGGCGGAACCGATACGATCTTTCCGGCCATATGCGAGATAGATGACATCCCAGATGTGACTGTCCTGCCGGGGCCGTGCCTGCGCGAAGGCACGAACATCGCCCTCCTTGACGAGTACAAATGTCCGGACATTACTGATCCACGGGAGGATACCGCGCACGACCGTTCGGACAGGTCGTATGCCGGAGATGATCCCTTCCGGCATGTCAAGCCGCGCCGTCTCGCTGCGCAAACGGCGTACCGCCAATATATCCGTCCAATGTACCGGGCGAATTGAATAGGGGCTGCGCTGTGGCGGGGGAATCAGTGTGTCCTTACGTTGACGAGTACTCGTCATCCGCGCTGTCCTCGGTCGTACAAAATGGCCCGCAACCAAAGTATACCCGAGAACAGGCGTTCCGACTAGGGGTATACGTACATCTTCATCACATGCTTACAGACACACTGTTCCGACCAGGCGTCTGCCGCATCATAATGCAAGCCCTATGCCGCCGTCCGCGCATCGTTTCGCACGCGGGAGGGCGTGACAATTTCTTCGATAAAATAGCGATGCAGGCGATCATCATTTGTCAACTCCGGGTGGAACGATGTCGCAAGCAAGGTTTCCTGGCGGGCAGCGACGATCCGCCCGTCGTCGAGGATCGCCAGAATCTTGGTGTTGCCCGACACGGCGTGGATAAGTGGGGCCCGGATGAAGATTGTGTGGAATGGCTCCGCACCGATAGCTGGGATGGAGAGATCGGCTTCAAACGAATCGAGTTGCCGCCCGAAGGCATTGCGCTCGACGACGATGTCCATCACACCGATCAAGGGCTGGTGCAATCCACCAATGTCCTTCGCCAGGAGAATCATCCCGGCGCACGTTCCCCAGATCGGGAAGCCTGCCCACGCCCGCGCGCGAATCGGTTCATCCAGGTGATACTCCACCATCAACTTGCCAATCGTCGTGCTCTCGCCGCCGGGCATAATTAGGCCGTCCAACCCGTCGAGATCGCGGGGCAACCGCACCTCACGCGCCACGACGCCGAGTCGCTCCAGCGCATGTATATGTTCGATGAATGCACCCTGCAATGCGAGCACGCCGATGGTTATCATCTCATTCTCCTCTCTAACCCCCCGGTCCCCTTCCTCGCGGGAAGGGTGCCGGGGGGTTAGGTCCCGCTACCAGCCGCGCGTCGCCATTAGCGCTTCTTGCGGCAGTTTGCCAATCTCAAGCCCGCTCATCGCCTCGCCGAGGCCGCGTGAGACTTCCGCGATGATGCTCGCATCCCGAAAGTGCGTGACCGCTTTGACAATCGCCTTGCCGCGCCGCGCTGGGTCGCCGCTCTTGAAGATGCCGGAGCCGACAAAGACGCCCTCCGCACCGAGTTGCATAACGAGCGCTGCATCAGCCGGCGTCGCGACGCCACCTGCGCAGAAGAGCACGACAGGCAATTTGCCGTTCTTCGCCACCTCGCGCACCAATTCGAATGGTGCCCCGAGTTCCTTCGCAATCGCCATCAGTTCTTCCGGCGGCGCGACGCTCAGGCGGCGGATCTGGCTGGTAATCGCACGGAGATGGCGCACTGCCTCAACGATGTTCCCTGTGCCCGGCTCGCCTTTCGAGCGGATCATCGCCGCCCCCTCACCAATTCGGCGGAGCGCCTCGCCGAGATCGCGCGCACCGCAGACGAATGGCACATTGAAGGCCTGCTTCTCGATGTGATACTGCTCGTCGGCGGGTGTCAGGACTTCGCTCTCGTCAATGTAATCCGCGCCGAGCGCCTCTAATACCTGCGCCTCGACAAAGTGCCCAATCCGCGCCTTCGCCATCACGGGGATCGAGACCGCTTCCATAATGCCCCGAATCAGATCGGGATCGCTCATTCGCGCCACGCCACCCTGCGCCCGAATATCCGCCGGGACGCGCTCGAGCGCCATTACCGCGCATGCGCCCGCTTCCTCGGCGATCTTCGCCTGTTCGGCATTGACGACATCCATGATGACGCCGCCCTTGAGCATTTGGGCTAATCCGGCCTTCGTCGTCCAGGTAGATTTCGCGACACCGTTCTGATGCCCGTTCGTCCCGCTATGACCGTTTGTGCTCGTCATTATGCTCCCCTTCATCTGTTGGGTGGATACGTTCGCACCGCGTGACACGATTGTACCGCATGATACGGACTAATTACAAGTAGACGCACGGGATTCCCAGCATTGTGCCTATTGCATCTATGTATGGAACAATGGCACGAATCGCGATGGTACCGGCCCGTCGGGAAAGCCCTCACCCCCTGCCCCTCCCCCGCAAGCGGGGAATGGGGTGCATTTTCTGTAGGCATCGGCCAATGTCTCAGCGGAATGCCACGAATGACGGAGCAAGTTCCCCTCCCCCATAAATGGGAGAGGAGTCAGGGGCGGGGGCCATAGTAGCGCCTACACTCTATCGAAAGACGCGATATGTATCGCTCAGAGTTCTCGGCGGCCGGTGAGCGCACGGCCAAGGGTGACCTGATCGGCGTATTCGAGATCACCACCGACGGGGAGGCCGCTGGCGGGGCGCGTGACGCGGATGCCAAGTGGGTTGATCGCGCGGAAAAGGTACATCGCTGTCGCTTCGCCGTTAGTGTTCGGGTTCATCGCGAGAATCACTTCGTTTATATCCGGTCGTTGGAGGCGAGTGAAGAGTTCACGCACGCGTAGTTGGTCGGGGCCAATTCCCTCAATTGGGTTGATCGCGCCGTGCAGCACATGATAGAGGCCATGATACTCACCCGTCCGCTCCAACGCGACGAGATCGAGAGGTTCCTCGACGACGCAGATCGCCGTGCGGTCCCGGTTTGGGTCATTGCAAAAGTCGCACGGATCATGCTCCGTGAGGTTATAGCACTCCGAGCAGAAGCGCACCTTCTCCTTAACCTCAAGCACCGCTTCCGCGAGCGCGACCGCCTGCTGCTTCGGCGCTTTCAGGAGATGATACGCGAGCCGTGACGCGGATTTTGGCCCGATGCCCGGCAACCGCCCGAGTTCTTCAATCAACCGGGTCACCGGTTCAGCAATCGAGCGGGGACGACTACTCACGACGCATTCCTTCCAGCAGACGAGCGTACGGACATCCGTTCACAGTATACCAAACGATTGAACCACGAAGGCGCGAAGGACGCGAAGAAATGCGATGAGGAAAGATTTTTCATGTCCTGTTTCTCTTTCCCTTTTGGCGTCCTTAGCGTCTTGGCGGTTCAGCGTTTTTCTTAATTGACGTTGGTGACTGGCTCTGGCATGCTATGTGGATGAGAAAGCGGCACGCCGCCGCGCACCATCCATAATAAGGAGCATGAAGCCCATGCAGAGCACGCGACCAATCATTGGTATCACGCCATCGCCGATGCAGGAGATCAGCCCCGCGTTCGGTGACGTAATGCTGCATCGTATGACGAACACATATACTAGCGCGGTGGAGGCTTCGGGCGGCATCCCCGTCGTTCTCCCCGCTACCGACCCGACCGCCGCCGCGCAGGTCGTGGCACGATTGGATGCGCTCCTCCTGAGCGGCGGCGGCGATATTCGCCCCGCGCGGTACGGCGATACCGGCCCGCAACATGAGAAGACCTATGGCATTGACGACGCGCGCGACGCATGGGAAGACGCGCTGCTCGAAGCAGCGTTCGCAATAGATTTGCCGGTGCTCTGCATTTGCCGAGGCATTCAGGTGCTCAACGTCTTTTGTGGCGGCACGCTCTGGCAGGATGTCCCGACCGAGATGCCGGGGGCGGCATCACACCAGCAACCCGAAGGTGGGTCGCATGTGACGGCGCACGTCGTGACTGCTACCGGCCTCCTTGCGAATACCTATGGCATGAACGAAGTCGGTACGAACTCTTTCCATCATCAGGGAATCAAAGACCTCGGCGCGGGTCTCGTCGCCTGCGGTACGACGCCGGATGGTCTCGTCGAAGCCGTCGAGATACCAGAGAAGTCGTTCGTACTCGGCATGCAATGGCACCCGGAAGCGATGTTCGCCAAGCGCCCGGAGCACGAAGCGCCCTTCCGCGCCCTCGTCGCTGCCGCCGTCCGCCGAGGTGCACTCTCCGTCGCCGACTGATTTATTAGAGTCATGAGGTTCAGCGGAGAATTCTGGTGGTAGCAGGCTTTCCAGCCTGCTACCACCAGAAAAAGTCCCTTGACGCACATGAAAGAACAGGCCAAACAAATCCAGCCTGTTCTTTCATGTGCAAATCTTTGTTCTAAGCGACGACCGCGATCTCCGGCTGCCGCGCGGCTATGGGAACCTCGATGGTATTAAGGATGTCGGCGTTCAGCGCTCCATCGGGAAGCGGCTTTTCGAGGGCCGCCTGAAGCACCTGGTCAATGTGCTCAGCGAGGACGAAGTGCATCGTTTTCCGCACGTCCTTCGGCAGATCGTCCAGATCGCCTTCGTTGCGCTTCGGCAGGATGACGGTCGTCAGCCCCGCCCGCCGCGCCGCAAGCACCTTGTCCTTGACGCCACCGATGGGCAACACCTGCCCGCGCAGCGTGATCTCACCCGTCATCGCGAGGTCGTCCCGCACCGGCACGCTGGTAAGGAGCGAGGTGATCGCCGTGGCCAGCGTGATACCCGCCGATGGCCCATCCTTCGGCACCGAGCCTGCCGGGACGTGGACGTGAATGTCACTCTCCGCGAAGACCTTTGGGTCAATACCAAGGTCTTTCGCGCGCGCGCGGACGTAACTCATCGCCGCCTGCACGGATTCCTTCATCACATCGCCGAGTTGGCCCGTCACTGTCAGGGTTCCCTTGCCCGGCATCCGCGTCGCCTCGAAGAACAAGATGTCGCCGCCGACCGCTGTGACCGCGAGACCCGTCGCGACGCCGGGAATCTTCGTCCGCTCGCGAATTTCCTCGCGCTGGAAGCGGGGCCGACCAAGGTACCGGCGCACCTGTGTCGGGCCAATCACCTTCTTCGCGCCGCGCTTCGAACCGCCCGCGACTTCGGTTGCCACCTTACGCGCGACCGCGCCGAGTTCGCGTTCGAGGTTGCGCACGCCGGCCTCGCGGGTGTACCCGGCGATGATCGTGCCGAGCGCCGGGTCCGTGAGCGCCATCTCATCCGGTCGCAACCCATTCGCCTCGATCTGCTTGGGAAGCAGGTGCCGCTTAGCGATGTGGACTTTATCTTCCTCGCTGTAACCCGCCAGTTCGATGATCTCCATCCGGTCTCGCAGCGGTGCTGGAATTGTGTCCAGCACGTTCGCAGTGGCGATGAAGAGCACTTTTGAGAGGTCGAACTCGACATCGAGATAGTGATCACGGAAGGTGCTGTTCTGCTCTGGGTCAAGCACTTCGAGCAGCGCGGACGATGGATCACCGCGCCAATCCGCACCGATCTTGTCTACTTCGTCGAGGATAAAGACCGGATCGTTCGCGCCCGCACGCCGGATGGACTGGAGAATTCGCCCCGGCATCGCGCCGATGTAGGTACGCCGGTGGCCGCGAATCTCCGCCTCGTCTCGCATGCCGCCGAGAGCCATCCGGGTGAATTTCCGCCCGAGCGCCGTGGCAATACTCTGGCCTAGCGAGGTCTTGCCGACACCGGGAGGGCCAACAAACAGCAGAATCGGATCGCGGTTTGGAAGCTTCTCGCCCTCGACCGCGCGATCCTGCTTCAGTTTACGCACTGCGAGGTATTCGAGGATGCGCTCCTTGATCTTTTCCAAATCGTAATGGTCGTCGTTGAGCTGCTTGCGCGCCTTGGCGACGTCAATCGGCTCTTCGGTCGAGATATTCCACGGGAGGCTGGTCATCCAGTCGAGATAGGTCTTGATGATGCCGTACTCCGCTGCTTGTGGGGGGAGTTTCGCGAGGCGGTCGAGTTCGCGATCCGCTTCCTTACGGGCATCCGCTGGCATGCCGGAGGCCTCAATCTTCTCACGGATCATCGTGATTTCCGCTTCCTGATCGCTCGCCTCGCCGAGTTCCTTCTGGATCGCTTTCATCTGCTCGCGCAGGAAGTACTCGCGCTGGCTCTTGCCGACCTCGTCCTGCACCTGCTCCTGCAACTTCTTGCCGAGTTCGAGGACTTCCAATTCCTTGGAAATGAAGCTATTGAGCCAGCGGAATTTGGCAGCAATGTCGTCAATCTCGAGCAGTTCCTGCTTCTGTGCAACATCCATTCTGAGCGTGCCCGCGACGAGGTAGAGCAGTTGGCGCGGATCGTCGAGATTAACCGCGACCGTCACGAGATCGTCATTCAGATACGGCACCAATTCAACCAACTGACTGAAGAACTTAACCGTGTTCTGCATGTATGCCTTGATTTCAAGGCTCTCCACGACCTGCTCCGGGATACGCTCGATCTTCGCGAGCAGGTATGGCTCTTCCTGCGTGTACTCGCCGATGCGCACGCGCTCCATGCCCTGCACGCCGAGGCGGACATTGCCGTCCGGCATCCGCAGCATCTGCTGGATGACGCCGAGCGTGCCGACCTCATAGAGGTCCTTCGGACCCGCGCCTTCAAGTTCCTTGTCCTTCTGTGCGACGAAAACGACGCGCCGGTCGCCATTGACGACCGCGTCAATCAGTCGGAGCGAGCGCGGTTGTGACGCCTCCAGGGGCAACCCCGTCATCGGCGTAAGAACGGCATTGCGCAGCGGCAAAATCGGCACCGATTCGGGCATCGTCTCTTCATCCGGCACGGTCGTCCCGATCTCGATGCGTGCCTTACGGGAAGGGCGCTTCACCTTGATTGGTTCGGCAGTCTCAGGTTCTGTCGCTGCTATCTCTTCCACAATCGGCGTGTCAGTTTGCACGTCGTCAGTTGCGATTGGATCGGCGTCCGTCCGCTTCTTCTTACCCGCCATTTATTCACTATCCTTTCCCACAGCATCAAGGGCTTTGTCATCTTCGTTCGCGCCAACGGCGACTGGTTCTCCGGGCATCGTCGCATGGATACGCACGCGCTCCGCGCGCGGCAGAACAATTGTCAGTACCCCGTGCTCGTAGTTCGCCTCCACCGCGCCCCGCACGACCGGGAATGGCAGTGCAACGCGCGCGCGGAATGGCCCATAGGGGATACCCATTTCGTGGTACGAACGCTGTTCAGGCATGTCGCTCTCGCCCCGCGCCTCCGGCAACCGCTGGCCATAAATTGTCAGCAGGTCGCTATCGAGTGCAACGCGCAGATGTTCGTCGTTAATCCCGGCCAATTCAGCACGGATGACCAGCGCCTTCTCCGTCTCATAGACTTCGAGCGCCGGACGCCACGCGTCGGTGGTAATCCGAAGACTAAGGCCAAACCGATAGGTTGCATGGGGATCATGATCGCGCTCAGGCATGGCAATCCCCCCCATTGATTCGCGTCATCATGATCTCTTTCTCCTCGCTCGCTGTAGAGCACTCACGGTATACAACACGGTCGCGAGGAATTTGTTCCGAGTTTAGCACTCTCCGCACACGAGTGCTAACTGGCCCTCGCCAGTGTACCGCGCATTCTTGGTTTCCGCAACCGAAATGCTAGAGGATGTAGAGAATGGCGACGCTGGTGAAGCCCCAGAGCAGGATGCAGATCAGCAACGGGCGATCCGCGAATAGCGCCTCCTCCGGGCTGCCGCCCTCGCCCTTCCGGTACACCAGATACAAGTACCGGAACACCGCATACAAGACAAATGGGATCGTGAACATCATTGCATGGTTGCGTGGCAGATTCTCCGCATTGAACGTGTACAACGCGTACGCCATCACCGTCGCACTCGTCACTACCGCGATGATTTCCTCAAGGAGCGTCGCCGAGTACTCATCAAGTACCGCCCGATGGCTGCCCGCTCCCGCTTCCAGCAGCATCAGTTCATGCCGTCGCTTGGCGAACCCAAGGCACAAGGAGAGCAGAACGGTGCAAACATAGAGCCAGGGAGAGATTGGAGCGGCAATCACCACCGCCCCGGCCATCGCCCGCAGCACAAAACTAGCGGCGAGGGCGAAGACATCGAGGAGCACCTGCTCCTTGAGCCAGTAGGTGTACGCGAACTGCAAGACCACGTAGGCGATAATGATCGCGCCGAACAGGGGGCGCAGGAGGAAGGCAAGCGGGATGGCGAGGGCGAGGGCACCAAGGGCGACGGCCCACGCCAGCGGCACGGCAATCTCACCGGCGGCGATGGGACGAAAGCGCTTTTTGGGATGAAAGCGGTCGGCGGTACGGTCGCGCAGGTCGTTGATAAAGTAAATCGCGCTGGCGACGACACAGAAGAGCGCGAATGCAGCGAGAACATGCCAGATCGCCGTCAGATTCGTCAATTCTTTCGCGAAGACGATGCCAGCAAAGAGAAAGCCGTTTTTGACCCAATGCTTTGGGCGCGCCTCTCGCAGTAATGCCTGCCCAAGTGACCGCCGGACATGTGGTGGAGCATCGGTCGTGAGGGGCGGTGGTAACGCCGGCGGGCCGGTTGCGATGCTGTTGCTCATATGGTCAGCGTACGACATGCTGCGGGAACCGTCAAACCGCGCCGCTGGCATCTGGATAGGCATTGATTATGTTGGTGGCGGCGGGCGGCTTCAGCCTCCCGCAGCGAGGTTCGGCAGGTTGAAGCCCGCCGCCACCCGACTCCATCGCTATCCGGCAGCCATCGGTGTCGGTTTCGGCGGGAGCCATGCCGGATCATACGCGCTGGTGACGTTCCAGAGCAGATAGCCGCTGCTCTGGGTCTCGTTGCACGCCTGAATCTGGGCATAAATCTGGGCCGTGCCATAGTTAACACCCGGTCCGTACGTGAACGCCTGAAGCCACGGGCGCGTCTTCTTTGCGACACCGGGCACCCGTTGCTCGCGCAAGATCAGGCTCTGCTTGACGACGTCGTACGGGTAGTTGTTCGGAACATCCCAACCATTGAAGCCACGCGAGAAGTGCGATGGGTAATCCATCGGACAAATAACATCCACGAGCGCGGCGAGATCCTCGAACTGCTGGCCGATACCGTTGTCGTCTTTCTGCCACGCGGTGATCCCAAAAATGTCCGCGCCCATCAGTGCACGGGTCGGAGCGAGTTTCGCGTGCGCCATCTTCAGAAAGCCCGTGATAGCATCACGGCGCTCCCGCGAGCCACCGTTGAAACTGGCGCCGTATTCCGCGACATTCAGATTGCCATCGGACGGAAAGCGCACGTAGTCGAACTGTACCTCGTCGAATCCGAGATTGGCAGCCTCTGTTGCGAGATCGCTGATGTACTGCCAAACCTGTGGATTGGTCGGATTCAGCCACGCCTGGCCAGCAGATGTCCGCCAGACCTTCCCCGTTCGCCCATCCTTGATCGCCAAATCGGGCCGCTTCGTTGCCGCAATCGGGTCTTCCATCACAACGATTCGCGCAATCGCGTAGATGTTTTTCGCATGCAACGTCTGCAACAGTTGCGGGACATTCAGCAGCGGCTGCACCGCGCCGACTTCGCGAGCCAGCGGCACATGCGAGTCATAATAGACGATGCCGTTGTTGTCCTTGATATCCACGACCAGCGTGTTCACGTCCTTCGTGGCGATCAGGTTCATCACGCGGTCGAGTTGCGCCGGATCCGCCGCGACAGGCGCTTGAATGTACATACCTTTCGCAACGAATGGTTGGAGAGTAATGTCCTGCATCAGATTCGCGCCCAGCGGGATAGTTTGCGGCAGATAGCCAATGCCCTTGACAACCAGCGGCACGCCATCATCCGCGCCATCGAGCCGGTACGCACCGTCCGCACCCGTTTGCGTGGTGACACTGCCGACTGCGACGGTCACGCCGGGAACCGGCCTCCCCTGCGGATCACGCGCGACGCCGGTGAGCACATCGGGGCGGAGCATCAGGTCCATCGTTGTCTGATGGTCGATCGGATGCGGGCGGCGACTGATGTTCGGCGCGTCCACGATAAGATTCGCGCCGTCCGGCACGCCCGTCAGGTGATAGCGTCCGTCGTTATCGGTCGTCGCGGACGCTTCAGGTTCCGTGCCGGGGAGAACCGCCTGCACCCTGCTATTGGCGAGTGGCTGACCGAGCGCAGTAATGCGACCAGCGACCCAGGTAGGCCGCAGACCGAGTGTTGCTGGCTCGCTGGGCGGCCATGGCAGTTCGAGTTGTCGTGCGTCATACTCGCGCCGCGAGGCCACCACCGCCATGCGATCACCGAGGAGCCGGGCATGTACTTCGCCGCGTGCGTCCGTACTGAATCGCCGCCCAACGACCCCCTGGGCCGTCGTCGCGGTTGGCTTGCACGCGCCATCTGGACAGGTGAGCGGGATCACGGTCACTTCCGCACCAGCGACCGGACTGCCGCTGTAGACATCTTTGATGATGAATGTCCCGACCTGACCCGCATCACTTTGCTCGACCTGCTCGATCAGTATGTACGCGCCATACCCGACAGCGGCGATGACACCTACTACGACCAGCACCCGCCATATACCGCCCGATGAGCGGCGGTATGGTCGGTTGCGCACGGCGAAGTGTCGTTGTCGTAACACCAGGAAAACGGCCTCCTACGCAGTCGAATCGGGCACCCCAGCGGTCGCGGAGACGGAACGCGGCGGCTCGCTGATTATCGTCGGGCCGTCCGGACTCTGCTTCACCCATGGCACGACCGTGCTGCCGTTCGGTGTCGCGCAATAGCGTACATCGTCGAGTCGGCCTGTTGTGGCAATGAAGCGCGGCCCGGCACTCTGAAGGAGCGCGTGCATGATCGTTTCGGTCCCCGGTGTGATCGTCTCGCCAACGAATGAGCGGTAGAGCGTCAGTGCGGCAAGGGCGGACTCATCAATCATCCGCGATGTATCCTGTTGATCCGGGAAGACCCACGGTCCGTGCTTCTCCCACGCGCATGCCACCATGAAACCCGCCGCGAGGAGATCATCAAGCGCGAAGACCGTCCCACGCTCCTGACCCGCACACACAATCAGGACATCCATATCCCGGGCCGTCGCTTCCATGATTGCCTGCTCAATGACCGCCGCGCCATTGCGGATGCAGCCGACGAGCACGAGCGGTGCGGCGGCAAGGAGCGCGAGTGCGACAGTCCCATTGCTCGTGCGCATTACGACGCGCCGCTTATTGACAGTGGCGTTCATTATGGCGGTTGGCGAGTTGTCGAGATCGAATCCAGGAGCGATGATCCCTCCCTGCTCCCCGATCAGCAGCGCACGCTCCGTACCGACGCCCGCCGCGCGCCGCGCGTCGTCCAGATCAATGACGAATCGAATCGGCCCCGCACCACGCTCGCAGAGCGCCACGAGTGTCGTACTTGCCCGCACGACATCCACAACGATGCAGACACTGCCACGGCTATCGCCGATGGATGAGGCGGTTGGGGCAACCCGGAGACGCACATTCACCTGCCTTCAGAAGATCCTCGTCATTTATTCCTACCGTACGTTCACCGAGATAATTGCGTAGCGCAATGACCGTCCCACGCGGCGTACCGTAGCATCTGGATACCAGGAATGCAAGCAACCATCCTGAAGGTCATTGCTGCCCGCTGTCCGCATTGTGCTATACTGCCGCGCACAGGGTGCATTGTACGTACAGTTTGCATAACGTAGGGACACACGAGGATAACGGTGAAGCAATCTCTCCCGATTCGACGGCTGCGGTGCCTTTCCGCCGCGTTGCTCCTGTTCGCACTCCTGACCAGCGTTGTACCGGCGCCGGTGCGCGCAGCAACAAGCGATCCATTTCCTATTAAGCCGGTGATGACTGCCGCTCCGACCGCCGACCAAACCGATCCGGTGATGGCGGGCACGGTAATTTCCTGGGCGGATCGCCGGACGGGCATATTTGATGTCGTCATCTACGACACAGACGCGGGGCAGGAACAGCGGCTTGCCCTCGCAGTACCGCTACCCGCGCCAGGCACGGAACGCAGCGAACCTGCATTGGATGGCCAGACGCTCGTCTGGGTGAACACGCCGCCCCCGGACGAGTCGCAGGGCGGCACGGCGGCGCCCACGCCTGCGATCCAGGCGCAAACGATCGGTGCGTATGACCTCGCGCACCACAAAGTACTGCCGCTGCCGAACATCGGCGCGGGGCCGAAGCGCCGCCCATCAGTCAGCGGGCCGCTGATCGTTTATGGCGACAAGCGGGGTGGTGACTGGGACATTTACGGGTATGACATGATGACCAGCACCGAATTTCCGATCGCGGTCGGTGGCGGCGCACATGGATACACCGTGGCGAGCGGGAACACGGTTGTCTATGAGGTATACCGCGACGGATCGTGGGATATAATGGGATACAACGTGGCGGACAAGCGGACCTTTGCCGTTGCCGCAGGTCCTGGCGACCAGGATTATCCGCAGATCGCGGGGAATACCGTCGCGTATCTTGATCAGGGTTTCGCGGGCGGCAATCCGATGCTGAAGGTGTACAATCTCGAAACTAGGCAGACTAAGACATTGACGAAAGATCATCGCGTTGCGCGCCCTGCGATGAGTGGTAACGTTGTTGTCTGGGAAGATTGGCGCAACGGCGCGCCGAATATTTTCGCGTATGACATGAAGCAGAGCGCCGAATACATCCTCACGCGGAGCGGTGACGCACGCGTGCCTTTTGTAGCGGGAAAATTTATCGGCTGGCTGAAGAGCGATGCCTTCAGCGCACGCGTCACTGCCGTGCAGTTAGTGTCACGACTACCCTCGGATCGCCTCGAACCGCCGACCGGGCCTGAACCCGATGTAACGTATTTCCCGCAGACTGGCCACTACCTTTCGCGCGGCTTCAAAGAATTCTGGCAATCGCATGGCGATCTCGCCTATTTTGGCTACCCGATCACCGAAGAATTCCCAGATGTCACGCCGGATGGCCAGCAAGTCACGGCACAATATTTCGAGCGGTCGAAACTGGAATATGTGAAAGCGACGGGCGCGACGCGTATCGGGCTCGTCGGCACAGAACTGACGCGCGGGCGCAAATTCGATACCATCTTCCCTTTTGCTGACACGCAGGACCGCCGATACTTCACGGAGAGTGGGCACTCACTCTCATCGGGCTTCAAGAAATACTGGGATGACCATAACGGCCTCAATACCTTCGGCTTTCCAATCTCCGAGGAACTGACCGAGAGCGGCCTCGACGTCCAGTACTTCGAGCGGGGGCGGTTGGAGTATCATCCTGAACTCGAGGAAGGCAAGCGTATCACCCTTGGTCGTCTTGGCGAAGAACTCCTCGAAGCGCGCGGCTGGATCAAGCCGCCGCCAGCGGATACGACTCAGTTCCCCGAACGCTAACGTTATCCGTGGAATGATTGGCACTCTCGCGTATGAAAAATTGCTGCCGTTGCCCCATTGCAATCCGCAAGGGTTATCTGGTATATTTGGGGTTAGCAACGTGATTAGATGATCGGAGCAGTGATACGCCCCAAATGCGCGGTCTGTTTTGCCAAACAGGGACACACATCTGGTCATTGTTGCGGTTCGTCAAGCATGGGGATGCTTAGGCCATCGGGTGCCGGGATTTGGGAAACAGGAGGTTTCTGTCGTGGACTTTTCAGATCGAACGCTCGCATGCCGCGATTGTGGAAAACCATTCACCTGGACCGCCGGGGAGCAGACGTTTTACGCGGAAAAGGGGCTCGTCAACGAGCCAGCGCGCTGCCTGGAGTGCCGCGCCGCACGCAAGGCCCGCCTCGGTCTTGAACCACCGCGGATGATGCACACCATCATCTGCGCCGAGTGCGGGCAGGAGACCACGGTCCCGTTCATCCCACGCAATGGCCGGCCCGTCTTGTGCTCATCGTGCTTCGCCAGAGCCAAGGTAACGGAAGAACTCGTCGTCCCGATGGCTGAAGTCGCAGTTGCCGATTAGGGAATGTCTGATGCATCGCCACGCGTCTTTGGCGAACATTGTGGTCTCATGACGCACGTCAATTAACAGCCGGAATCCGGCACGATGAGGAAGAGGTATGATATGTATACTATGATCGAGCGTCGGAAGGCCAATACTGAACACATGCAAGAGACGATCCAGCGCGCGCAGAGTGAGTTCTTCCCCAAGCT
>JAABUZ0100004508.1_pt1 | contig 19156 bp, 18 predicted proteins | sample 5562091 | NCBI WGS metagenome assembly JAABUZ01 (sample SAMN12813069, study PRJNA571459) | rock metagenome | isolation source: Antarctica rocks | place: Antarctica: Victoria Land, Linnaeus Terrace sud | collected 2015-12-21 | reverse complement strand
TCACTTTTCTGTTCCTCCGCCAAGCGCTGTCTACGCGCGCTCGGCTATCTTCGCCACGCCAACACCCTGCGGCGTCAGCATGCTCGCTGCTTCCTTATGTCTTCCCTCCTCGGCTGGTAAGGTGCATCGTGCGGCGTTTCCTTGCCACGGATGAGAAGGTATCACTGCGGCGAAAGCGTGTCAAGACTATTCGGAGCGTCGTCGCGTGAAACGTCTTACCTCTCTCGGCTATATGCATTATCATTTTCAATACGAATCGATCATTCTCATCGCATTGTTCGCGGAGACCCTCAGTAGGGAATTCCTCGGTACGACGCGGAAAGTGCTCGACATATCTCGCTTTCGGTGGTATTCTTCATTAGTACGCGCGAATCTGCGGAAGCGTGAAACGCGTTCCTGGATCTATTCGTATGTAGAGGGCGAGGCGCTATCAGCGTGGATCCGCGACAGGTTCACGAACGGATAAAGCAGCGCAAGTTTACTTTCGATGGAGTGAGCACACTGCGCTGCTTGCACCAATCGTGCCATGGGTGGTGAAACGTATATGTCAGTAACGCTCCTCGAAAAAGGCAAGCAAAAGGGATACCTCCTCCAGGATGAGATCATTGCGGCGTATCCGAATTTTGAGAATGATCTCGATAGTATGGAAGAGCTTTTCGCCACGTTGCTGGAGCAAGGGATCGACATCGTCGAGCAGGAACCGATTGTCCGGCCCGATCCACCGGCGCGCGCGTCTAAATCGAAGAGTGAGCGCGCGGATGACGAACGCCTCGATAGTCAGCAGGCCGCGCAGATTGCAGCAGATTCTGTTCGGCTCTATTTGCAAGAAATCGGTGAGACAGATCTGCTGACAATGCAGGAAGAAGTCTGGCTCGCCAAGCGCATGGAGCGCGGTCTTGCCTCCTATGAACGGTTGGCATCCGATTTGACCCTTTCTTTGGAAGACCGTGAGGAATTCGAATATGACCGCAAGGATGGCGAGGATGCGCGCGAGCATCTCATCCGGGCCAATCTCCGGCTTGTTGTCAGTGTCGCCAAGAAATATGTTGGGCGCGGCCTGTCGTTCCTGGACTTGATTCAGGAGGGTAATATCGGCCTGATGAAGGCGACCGACAAATTCGATTATATGCGCGGCTATAAGTTCAGTACGTACGCGACGTGGTGGATTCGCCAAGCAATTACGCGGGCGATTTCCGATCAAAGCCGCACAATTCGCCTCCCTGTGCATGTCGGTGAGACAATTAACCGCGTCAAGAAGATGAGCCACCGGTTGCAGCAGATCTACGAGCGGGAGCCGACGCACGAGGAGATCGCCAGCGCAATGGACTTGCCGGAAGATAAAGTCCGCCAGGTGCTCGAAGTTTCACGCCACCCGGTCTCGCTTGAGGCACCGGTTGGTCAGGATGGTGATGCGTTCCTCGGTGATTTCATCGAGGACGATTCGACGCCTGCGCCGCTGGAACTCGCCTCGCAGCAGTTGCTGAAATCGCAGATTGGCGAGGCGCTGTATAAGTTGACCGAACGAGAACGCCGGATCATCATTCTCCGCTTCGGTCTCGAAGACGGGCGATTTCGCACACTCGAAGAGGTCGGCAAGGAATTCGGGATCACTCGCGAGCGCATCCGTCAGATCGAGGCGAAGGCACTCCGCAAGCTCCGGCACCCATCGTATAGCCGCAAGCTGCGCGGGTATCTGGACTAGAATTTTGGGCAATGAAAAAGGGCGGCGGTTGCAGCGACCGTCGCCCTTTTTGTGTTTACCACCGCGTGTAGGAGCCGCGAAACTCCGGATGCGCCTGTTCCCAGAGTTGCCGCGTTATCTGCATATGGCCCCAATGCATTGTCGTGTGAGTCGCGGCTTTGGCAATCAAGTCGCCGCCGCTGTGGAGGGAATTTCCGCCCCACGCATGAAAGCGCTCCTCCATCCCCGCGACGGTCATGATCGGGAGGATGCGCTTCATCACTGCATCGCTGCCGGCAATGCGGGTGATCAGTTGCTCTCGATCTTCCTCGTTATGCCACGTTGCGTCATCTTCCTCTGCATCATCGTACTTTCCATCGTAGGCGACTTCTTCGCCCGCCGCGCGACGGATCGCGTACACCTCGCAGTACATCGTGTGGCAGATAATGCCGGAGAGAGAACTCATATCGTTCGCGGGATGCCAGACGAGCGCATCATCGGGCAAATCGACAATGATTTCGATCATATTCCGGTGCGCGAAATCCATCATCTTCAGGATGCCCGACAGCAACGGTAATGTCTCACTCGGTACGATGTACTGTTCCGCCATGCTCATCGTTACCGGCCTCGCTTCGAGCGTTGATCCCACAGTTGGCGCGTCAATTCCATCTGTCCAACATGGCGACCGGCATGCTCGACGGCATGCGCGACGAGGTAACTGACTGGCTTCGGCTTGCCGAGCCAGTCCCGCTCCGTCTCCGGCGATTCTTCTTCGAGCACCGAGAAGACCTTATCGAGGAAGTCGTCCATATTGCGGATCGCCCGAAGCAACAAGCCCGGATCATCCCCGGTTGCCGCGAGTTCCGTCGCGCGCTGCCATTCCTGCCAGCGCGGTTCGATATCAGCGGCGGTCGCCAGCAGATGCAGCGTCGTCCCCAGCGTGTGAAGCGTGAGCGCCCAGAGCGCGTTCGTGTTCGCGCCTGGCTGCCAGTTCAGCCCGGCGGACGGCACGCCCTTGATCAGAAACTGCATGTCGCTATGGAGCGCCTTCAGCATTTGTCGGCTGCCGTCCAGCCATGTTGACCACGGCGCGACCGGTTCGATCTCGCCCTCGACCTCGTCGCTTTCTTCGGCTGCCGCTTCCATCTCCCCCGCCTCAGACGGCGCATCGGTCACGAGCGTCAGGTTGCCCTTTTTCGTATCCGTTCCCATCGTGTTGCCTCCCTACTCAGCGAACCGGCCAAAAATGAGGCCGGTGTTGTGCCCCCCGAAACCAGAGTTGTTGGACAGCGCGTAGGTGATCTCCACACAGCGCGCCGTGTTCGGCACATAGTCCAGATCGCATTCCGGATCGGGTGTGTCGTAGTTGATCGTGGGGGGGAGCATGTTGTCCCGGAGAGCGCGGATCGAGAATGCCGCCTCGAGTGACCCCGCCGCTCCGAGCAGGTGACCCGTCATGCTCTTCGTACTACTGACGGGCGGCACATGCTCTCCAAAGACACGCTTGAGCGCCATTGTCTCATGGGCATCGTTCAGCGGCGTGGACGTCCCATGCGCGTTGATGTAACCAATCTCAGACGGCGCGAGATTGGCATCTTTCAGCGTGAGCTGCATTGTCCGTGCGAGTCCTTTGCCCCCCGGTGCGGGGTGGACCATATCATAGGCATCCGCCGCGCTGCCGTAGCCGACCATCTCGGCGAGAATGTGCGCGCCGCGCGACACCGCGTGCTCCGCTGATTCAAGGACGAGCACCGCCGCGCCCTCGGCGCAGACAAATCCGCTACGAGCGGCGTCGAACGGACGGCTCGCTTTTGTCGGATCGTCGTTGCGGGTCGTCAGCGCCTTCATATTCGCGAACCCGACGATGCCAACCGGCACGATCGCCGCTTCCGCTCCGCCCGCGACCATGACATCCGCGTCACCCCGGCGAATGATCTCCGCAGCCTCGCCGATCGCGTGTGCGCCCGTCGTGCATGCGGAGACGATCGAGTGGTTTGGCCCCGTTGCACCGAGGCGCATCGAAATCAAGCCGCTCGACATATCAATGATAAGCATCGGGATGAGAAACGGACTGACGCGATTTGGGCCTCGCTCATTCAGCGTTTGAACGGCATTGGAGAGGCTGCCAATCCCGCCGATACCGCTCCCAGCGAGCACGCCAACACGATCTTTCTCCTCCTCGTCCATGTTCAGGCCAGAATCTGCCACCGCGTCGAGCGCGGCGGCAATCGCGAACTGGCAGAAACGATCCGCGCGCCGTGCTTCCTTACGGCCAAGCCGTCCGTCGGCGTCGAAGTCTTTCACTTCTCCCGCGATGCGCACGTCAAGCCCGGAGGCATCGAAGAGGGTGATCGGCCCAATGCCACTTTCCCCCGCGAGGACTGCGCGCCAGGCGTCCTCGGTGGTTTGGCCGACTGGGCAGATGACGCCCATGCCAGTGACGACTATACGTGGTCGCCCTCGGTGATCCTTAAACGTCATCGGATTCGTTCCTTCGTGTTGCTCTCGATGGAGATGCGGCCGCCGTCTCTGTCGGGTGAAGTGTACGCAGGGAATCGCTCCGGCGCAACGTCCAGCATCGCGGCGCGCGCGAACGCGTTGCGATTCTCCGTCTCACGCGCCATAATCGCGCGATAGTCGCCACGAAAGCAATCGCGGGCATATCCAGTACGGCACCGCGACAAGACGGAAATGAGGAACGGATGCGCGCGGAAATTGTCAGTATCGGGACGGAACTCCTGCTCGGTCAGATTACCGACACGAATGCGACCTTCCTCGCGCAATCGCTCGCGGACCTCGGCATTGACCTCTACTTCGTCTCGCAGGTTGGGGACAATCACGGGCGCTTGGTAGACACGCTCCGACGTGGCTGGGAACGGTCAGACCTCGTAATCACGACCGGCGGCGTTGGACCGACGGAGGATGACCTGACGCGCGAAGCCATCGCGGAGCTTGTTGGTGAAACACCGCAGGTGGACGAAGCGACGGTTGAGACGATCCGTGCATTCTTCCGCAATCGCAATGCAGACATGCCTGAGCGGAATCGCAAGCAGGCGTGGCTTATTCCGTCCGCACAAGCGCTACCGAATCCGGTCGGGACGGCGCCGGGATGGTTCGTCCAGCGCGAGAGGAAAATCATCGTGGCGATGCCGGGTGTGCCGCGCGAGATGAAGCGAATGTGGGAGCATGAGGCGATCCCACGGCTCGGCGCCTATTTGCCGGAGACGGTGCTGCTCTCACGAAATATCCGCACCATCGGTATCGGGGAATCGTCCGTCGAGGAGGCGCTCGGCGACCTTGTCCACGGCACGAACCCGACGGTCGCGACCTATGCGAAGGATGACGGCGTGCATGTGCGCATTACGACAAAGGCGCGCACAGCTGAGGAAGCGACCGCCCTGCTCGAGCCGGTTGTTGCTGAGGCGGAGCGCATCCTTGGTGACTTCATCTACGGCTATGGCAATGACGCGCTCCCAGAAGCCGTCTTGTCGCTCGCCACGCGGCGCGGTGAAACTGTTGCGGTTTGTGAGCAGGGGACGGGTGGTGTCATCACGACGGCGCTCGGCGCGTTTCTCTCATCTGATTCGCCCTTTCGCGGCGGTATCACCCTCGAAGATGGGGCATCGCCCATAGTGAACGCGCGTAACGTACCGGACACTGCCCGCGAACCGGCGACACCGGAGCATGCGCGTCTGCTCGCGTCAATCGCACGCCAACTCTTTGGCGCGTCGTACGGACTAGGCATCTCGGTCAATGTAACGCAAGAGAGTGCGGGATACGGCACCGTGGTATGCGCCGTTGATGCCAATGGTGCAGTGACGGACCTAACACGCGGCTATCGCACCCTGCCGACCGACATTCGGCGCCGCGCTGCGCTCTGGGCCATCGAATATCTCCGTCTCGCGCTACTCGACCGGACATAATCACACAACGTCATCGTCAGCAACACTGCTCACAGCGTCTGCATGTATACCGATTGCGTCTCGCCACGTCCAGCCGAACCCGTGATGACGCAGTCGCCACACGACACCGACCGGGTAGCCGCACATTTTCGCTGCATCGCCCACTGCCCGAATCAGTGGCACGAGCGCGATTGCTTCCATTCGTTCTGTCGGCGATAACAGCTGAAGCATCGGTGTGAGGCGGGCATATGGTCGGCGGAGAGCGAGCGCCGCGCCCGCAATCACGAGTGGCCATGCGGGCCTGCCGCGGTTGCCCTGGAGAACGAGACCGAGCAGACAGCTATAGGTCACGTAGCGGATCGCATGGCGCATCGGCCATAAGCCCGCTTTGCCGTCTCCACGCGCGTAACGGAAATATTGATGCCAGAACGCGCGGAGCGTCGTGCGGGGACGAAACCGTGCAATGGCGTCCGGGACGAGCGCGACGCGCAGGTGCTCCTCCCGGATTGCGAGGTCAAGAACAACGTCCTCACAGTAATCCAACCATGCCGGGTAGCCACCGACGCGCTCCCATGTGGACTTTCGGATGGCGACGCTGCGGCTCGACGGTAGGAAACGCGCGGGATTGATCTCATCAACGTCGGGGAGGACGGTCGCACCCATCGCGACTTCAAACAGACTGCGTGGATCGGTGACGAAAAACCCGGCACTGACTGAAACTGTTTCATCCGCGAAGGGTGCGATAATCTTTTCCAACCATTGTGCGTCGAGACGGACGCCTGCATCGGTGATTGCTAGTATCGGGAACCGTGCGGCGGCGATCCCCGCGTTGCGACCTGTCGCGATAGTGGCGCCGGTCAGTTCGATCAGGCGCAACGGGCACCCAAGTCGGCCATGCCACCACTCGACATGGAGTTGCGTCCCGTCGCGCGACCCGCCGTCCACAATAATTACCTCGCGCGGGCGGACGGTCTGCGCGGCGATGCTGTGCATCAGATCATTGACGGTATTGGCTTCGTTCAGCATCGTGCAGACGAGGGAGACATCGTGCATGTGTCCGTCAGCCATTTTCATGCTCCATGTCGTCGTAGAGCGCAAGAAGCGTCGGCGTACAGACCGACCAGTCGTACTGTTCGGATGCAGATGCCCGCGCCGCGCACCCAAGGGCAGCGCGGCGTTGCGGATCATTTAGTAATGCAAGTACCGCATGTGCGAACGGTATTGCATCCGGCGACGCCATCACGACCTCTTTCCCTTCCAATAGAGCAATACCCTCGCATGCCGCAGGTGTCGCAACGATCGCACAGCCCATACTCATTGCGTTCAACAATTTCACGCGTACCCCCGCGCCGAAGCGGATCGGCAGAACGTATAGGCTGGCCGCAGCCATAAAAGGCCGGTCATCCGGCACGCTTCCCGTCACTGTTATGCCGTTTCGTCCGTTGTTCGCTCTCAGTTGTGCGCTCGGATTGCGACCGACGAGCGCGCACCGGGCTGCTGGACGCGCGCGGCGGATGCGTGGCCACACCTGCGTCACGAACCATGCTGCTGCGTCTTCATTCGCTCGGTAATCGAACGTTCCCGTGAAGACAACATCCGCTTGATGCACGCGCTTGCCGACTGCATTGGGCGAATAATGCACAGTATCCACACCAATCGGTACGATCTTCACCAGTGCGTGAGGGTCGAGTGTACGCAGGTGCGCCGCGTCCGCATCAGAAACGGAGAGGGTATACCAGGCGCGCCGCATGACGCCCGCTTCATACCGGCGGAGTTTGCGCGCTTGTATCGCAGAATATGTGGCACGAATGAACCGATGATCTCGCCACGCCTGCCGGGCTATCCGTTCCTGCAACGTCGCCTCGGCATTGTGCGCGTCGTAGATGATTGGCCTATCTACTGCGGGGATGCTCGGCCACATTTCCAGACCTTCGACCTGAATGAGATCGTATCCGTCGTCCTGACAGCGCCGGGTGATTTCAAGTTGCAAGCGGTGCGCGCCGAGGCGGCGGGCAAGATCGGGGTCCCGTGACAGCATCAGGTCGCGAACGCGGCGTGCGAATGTCCGCCGGTACGCGGGAAGCATGAGCGGGTGAGGCGATGCCTCCAGCCCCTCCTGGAACATGTCGGGTGTGATGAGGTGGACGATATGACCACCGAGAGATGCCGCATGCATCAGGTGCCAGTTGCGGATCGCTGCACCGCCCTGCGTTGGATGCGGCACATGGGGAGCGACAAAAAGGATACGCATCTTCAGTCGTCGTCCGACGCGAGAAATGCACGAAGGAGTGCGTGTTGGCGGTCGTGCATCGCCGCTCGGTCGGCATCGGTCGCGTCATCCGCACCGAGCAAGTGTACGAGGCCATGCAATGCGAGAAACGCTATCTCCTGTTCCACTGATAGACCGGCTTCCGGCCCTTGGATTGCGGCGGTATCCCAGGAGACCGCAATATCACCGAGGTAATTGCCATATCCCGGTTCCATCGGAAACGCCTCGTCACTCGCGGTAGTAAACGAGAGGACATCCGTCGGTGTGTCGTCATCCAAGTACTCACGATGTAGAGACTGAATCCCTGCATCGTCGGTCACAAGCAACGTGAGGGCAGACGTTGGTGTGCCTTCCGATCGCACCGCGAACCGCATCAGACGTGCAAGCCAGTCGGCATCCAGGCCCGCTTGTTCGGCTCCCGCACTTTCGATGATGATAGTGATCGCGTCCGTTTGCTCCATCAGTCGGTACGTCCGGTCGTCACGGGTGCGCCCTCACCGCTCGAACCAGCGGGAATCGCCACTAAATCGGTCGCTTCGGGAACGGGCGCGAGCGGTTGGGCAGGTTCGGGATAATCAATTCGCGGGTGATACATGCCATCGAGCACGGCAACGAATGTGTGCTGAATCGCATCCAGGTCGCGGAGTGTGAGGGGCGCAGCCGCGAGTTGACCGTTTATCAGGCGGTCTTGGACGATGCGCTCGACGATTGTGCGAATCGCCGCCGTCCGCGCGGCTTCAACATCGCCATCGGCGGTTGCGCTCGCATCAACATTGAGTCTCCCGGCGCGATTTGCCGCCCGCGTTGCAGCCTCGGTTGCATCCGCGAGCATAATGACTGCTGCTTCCCTGGTCTGCGGAATGGGGCCGAGATAGCGGAAAGACGCGGCGTCAACCATACTGCCATCATGCTCCTTCGCTTTTTGATAGAAAACTTCCGTACGTGTTGTCCCGTGATGCTGCGCGATCACATCAATAATCGGCTGCGGCAGACGCGCTTCCTTGGCCATTGTAATGCCGTCCGACACATGCGTGATGATGATCCGCGCGGACGTATAGGGATCGAGCGTGTCATGAATATTGCGCATGTTTGCCTGGTTCTCGATGAAATAGGTCGGATGGAGCGCCTTGCCAATGTCATGATAGAGGACGGCAACGCGAGTGAGCAGTGGGTCGCCGCCGATTTCCTCCACCGCTTTTTCCGCGAGGTTGCCAACGATCATGCTGTGGTAATACGTCCCCGGTGCGTCTTGCGCGAGGCGCTTAAGGAGAGGTTGGCGCGGATGCGCCAGTTCGAGTAACTGGAAGGGCGTGACGATACCGAACAACCGGGCGAGCATCGTCACACCAATAAAGGCAACACCCGCCGACAAAACACCATTACCGAATGCGAAACCGCCCCGCTGCGCAATACCGAGGGCGTCCACAGGCGGCGTCAGGAGTCGCCAACTGACCGCGCTGATTGCGCTGACGCTTCCGATTACCGCCGCACTCCACAGAAATGCCACGGTTGTTTGCGCACGCTCGGCCAGCAAGACACTGATCAGGCCGGAGACGAGAAACATCGCTACTAACGAGAGTGATTGATCCGCGAAGTACGCGCAGAAGACCGCGAGAAAGACCGTTGACGCTATCGCCAGTTCGGTGTTGAGTAGGAGAACAAGCATCATGCTGATACCGGCGACCGGGAAGAGATACGGCACGACCGCGTGGCCGGTAAGCAGGAAGCGGGCGAGAATGATCGGCATACCAAGCGCGACAACCAGGAACAACGCCTGATTCCGGCGCAATCGGCCCGCCGTCGTTTTCCAGAGAAAAACGGCGACGATGCCAACAAGGGATGCGGTAAGCCCGAAGACACCAAACAACCGCTGGATCGTCAGTTTTGGGGCACCGAGTCCGAGCGATTCGAGTTTTTCGACCGCCTCCGGTGTGATGAGATCGCCTTCACGGACGATGACCTCGTTTTCCAGCACCGTTACCTTGATATCTGGGACGGCCGCAACAGCCTGCTGCTGCCGCGCGTGTGTCTCAGCGGTGTTCTGGGTCATATTCGTGACGATGTATGCCCGCGCCAGATCGAGCGCGATGCCGCTTTCCGTCGCGCTCAACGCGTCGGCGCTCGTCACGTTCATCTGCAACTGTGCCGCTGGCTCGGTGCCGACAGGAATTTTCCGATCCGTCAGCGTCGTGCGGAGCGTCTGGCGAGCAGCATTCTCGATACGCAGCCGTGCAGCGTCGTCGAGGCGGTAGAGCGTATCAAGATCGTAGATAGGGAGGCCCGGCGGGGCGGCGACAGTGAGCCGGTCGCGAAACTGCGCGGGGCCAACGCTGGGGTCGCGCTTCGCGGCCTCGACTGCGCTCATGAAGGATTCCATCTTCTGCGCCTGCGCTTCGACCACGCCCGGGTCCTGTACGAAGACGATATTCGCCGGGTCCTCAAGGGCGGTGCGGCGTGCCGCACTCGTCTTAATCGCGCTGACGTACTGGACCGTCCGGTTCGCCTTGACCGTCTGCGTCGCCACTTCACCCGCCCTAAGGTCAATCGCGCCGGGTTGGTATCGCCAAAGGAGAGTCGTCGCGACGACTGCAATCAGAATGACGGAAAGGATGGCCGAATAATGCCAGTCGGAGCCGCGCAGCAGCCCCAGGTGCGGGCGACGGAAGGGCAACGCAGCAATCTGCATCTCGACCGCGCCGTGAGGATCATGATTGGGTTGTGGCATTGGTGGTTGCATCGCGTCGCGTCCTGCGCCATGAAGTCGGACGGCCGGGAGACGCCGTTACGAAGAAAGTAATTGGCGGACGATACCGGCCAGCGCGCTCCGGTCGGCGCTATCGCCGACCCGCGCGAGGAGCGCTGGCATCACTTTGCCCATGTCTTTTGGGCCATGCGCGCCCGTTTCAGCGATCACGGCAACTGCGGCGGAACGCATCGTCGCGTCGTCCATCGCCTGCGGTAAATACGATTGAAAGATAGCAATTTCCGCTTCTTCCTTCGCCGCGAGATCTTCGCGCTTTCCGGTACGGAACTGCTCGACGCTGTCGCGGCGTTGTTTGATTTGCCGCTGAATGACCGCACGGACATCGCTGTCGTCCATCGTGCCGTGCGCTCCGCCGCGCCGTTCGATCTCCACGTTTTTGAGTGCGGCTCTCAAGAGACGTAATGCATCGCGGCGGGCTGCGTCGCCCGCCCGCATCGCATCTTTAAGGTCTGCTTCGACCTGCTGTGGAATTGTTGCACCGCTTTCCGGTGACGCATCCGGCATGGTGTGATATCTCCTCACCCCCGGCCTCTCTCCGTCGCTCTGAGATCATGAAATAGATCGAAAATGTATGGCAACGGAGAGGGGAGGAGATGCTGTTGAAACGGCGTTTCGGGGGTTAGATGACGCGCGCCTTCTTCAGGAGCTTGCGCCGCCGCGCCGCTTCTTTCTTCTTGCGCTTCACACTTGGCTTTTCGTAGTGCTCGCGCCGCCGCGCTTCCGCGAGAATGCCCTCTTGCTGGACTTTCTTATTGAAACGCTTGAGCGCTGCCTCGAAACTTTCGTTATCACCGACGACTACTTCGGTCAACCGCCGTCACCCCCCATCAAAGACCGTGTTGCGAGCATACGCCCGCCGCGATTTGCCCGCTGAGTATACGGATCATCAGGCGGTCCGTCAATGCGATGATGACCACGCTTCGCCGACGAGCGCACCGAGCGGTCGCCCACCGATCAGATGGAGATGGAGGTGTGGCACCGTCTGGCCCGCGTCATTGCCGTGATTGATGATGAGCCGGTATCCTGAGCCTGCAACACCAAATTCTTTCCCGAGACGTGCCGCGATGACAAGGAGATGACCGAGGAGTTGCTCATGCGCTGGCTCAACGTTCGCCACGCTGGGGATTGGCTCGATCGGCACAATCAGCAGATGCACGGGCGCTTGCGGTTGAATATCCCGGAAGGCGAGGCAATACTCGTCACGGTAGACGATATCGGCGGGGATTTCGCCCGCGATAATGCGGCTGAAAAGCGTCGGTTGCACCGCCATGCTATCGCTCGTCGCCGAGTGCGGCATCAATGATCGTAGTAATGTCGGGATCGCCTGGAGTGAGGATTGGCCCGGTTGGAACTGCCGCAAGATCGAGATGCTTGATGCCACCGGCGGTAACGAAGCAGACGACCTCGTCATCTTCGTTTAACCAGCCCGAGGCGCGGAGTTTTCGCGCCGCGACCACTGTGCTCGCGGCTTCCGGGGATGGCCAAATACCCGTCGCCGCCGCAACCTGCGGTGCCATTTCTACCATCTCGTTGTCCGTGACCGTGATGCAGGTACCGCCGCTTTCGCGCACCGCGTCAAGAATCAAGTAATCACCGACCGCGATCGGGACGCGCATACCGGGTGCGATGGTGTGCGCATTTTCCCAGAGCGCGGCATGGCGCTCACCGTTCTCGAAGGCGCGAACAATCGGCGCGCAGTCTGCCGCCTGAACGACGACCATTTTCGGCCGCTTGGGACCGATCAGCCCCATTGCTTCCAGTTCCGCGAACGCCTTCCACATCCCGACGATGCCCGTGCCGCCGCCGGTTGGATAGATAATTACATCCGGCACACGCCAGCCCAGTTGCTCGACGATTTCGAGGCCGAGAGTCTTTTTCCCCTCGGCTCGATAGGGTTCTTTGAGCGTCGAAACATCGAACCAGCCGCGCGGGCCGCTCTGCTGCTTGATAATCGCGCCGCAATCATTGATGAGACCATTGACGAGAAAAACATGCGCACCGTAGGCGGCGCTCTCGGCCTTCATCGCGTCCGGCGTGTCCTGTGGCATGAAGACGAATGCCTCCATTCCGGCCCGTGCGGCGAACGCGGACATTGCGGAAGCGGCATTGCCCGCCGATGGGATAGCGACAGCGGTGACGCCCAATTCGCGCGCCCGCGTGATCGCCGCGCCAAGGCCGCGATCCTTGAAACTGCCGGTCGGATTGCGACTTTCGTCCTTCGCCCAGATATTCGATAAACCGGTTAGTGGCCTAAGGCCATCCATTGTCAGCAGTGGTGTCCAGCCCTCACCGAGCGTCACAACCTGTGCGGGATCGCGGGCCGGCATGATCTCGGTGTAGCGCCACATCGTCGCCGGACGATCTTTGAGCGCCTCCTTCGTCATTGTGTGCGCGGCGCGTTTCAGGTCGTATTGCGGCGCGAGGACACGGCCGTCTTTCGGGCAGAGCGTTTGCAGCGTATCCGCGTCGTATTCCGTGCCGCAATACGTGCAACGCAGATTCGTCATCGTGCTGCCGATAACGCTCAGTGTGGTAGTCATCACTCCCTCGATTCGATGAGCGCGCGGTCGTTCGCCTGGCGACCGCGAACGATGAATACAATGATCAAAATCACCACGATGGCGGCCACTGGGTAGTCGAACGGTCGCAAGACGTTCCGAAATCGTACCCAGTTCTCTCCCGCATAATAGCCGCCGAGGGCAAGTGCGGTGCACCAGATAAAAGAACCCGCGAGTGTATAGATGATGAAGCGCGGGAAGTTCATCCGCGCGACACCTGCCGGGAGAGAGATGAATGTCCGCACGACAGGCAGAAGCCGGGAAAAGAAGGCAGTTGCCTCCCCCCTCTCCGCAAACCATTTATCGGCGACTTCGATATGGTGCAGCGAGATGAGAACGAATTTCCCGTACTTCATCAGGAGCGGCCGCCCGCCGGACGCACCGATCCCGTAGGTAATCATCGAGCCGAGCGCGCAGCCGAGTGCGCCAACAAGCCCAGCAATCACGACATACCAGACCGCATGATGTTGGTCTTTGATCAGGAACCAACCGGCGAGCGGCATAATCACCTCGCTGGGAAGTGGGATCGCCGCGCTCTCGATTGTCATGGCGAGAAAAACACCCAACCATCCCACACTGCCATAGAGACTGCGGAGAAAATCAATGATCGAGTTCTCAAGACCACGCGGCACGATTTACTCCTCGATGAGCGAATGATGACCGTATGCACGGACACACGAGTATGCTACACGACGCGTCGGCTGCACGCAAAAGGGAATACAGTCAGCGTGAGCCGCGCAGCCGGGGATCGAGCACGTCGCGTAGCGCGTCACCGAGCATGTTGAAGCCGAAGACGGCGAGGCTAATCGCCACACCTGGCCAGATCGCCAGCGACGGCGCAACGAGAAAGAATTGTCGACCAGAACCGGCGAGCATGCTCCCCCAGGCCGGCATCGGCGGCTTGACGCCGAAGCCGAGGAAGCTCAGTGTGGATTCCGCGAGGATCGCGCCGCCTAACTGGACGGTCGCGAGGATGATAATCGGTGCGAGGACGTTCGGCAGCACGTAGCGCGTGATGATCCGCCCGTTGGTGCAACCGGCGCAGCGCGCCGCCTCCATATATGGCATATCCCGAATGCCGATCACGGCACTCCGCACGACGCGCGTCGAGCCGCCCGCGACGATCAGTCCGAGCGCGATCGCGACGATAACGATGGAACTGCCTGAACTCGTGGCGCGACTGGTGAGGATGGTCACGAGGCAGGCGAGCAGAACAATGGCGGGGAAGGCAATCCAGGCATCGATGAATCGCTGGAAGAGCAGATCGAACAAACCGCCGTAATATCCGGAGACAACGCCAAAGAGCGTCGCGAGGCCGGTGCCGACGAGCACCGCGCCGAAGCCGACTTCGATCGAGATGCGCGCGCCATAGATGATGCGACTGAATAGATCCCGTCCGAGATTGTCCGTGCCGAGCAGGTGCTGCAGTGAGGGTCCCTTGAGGCGATCAACACCTCTGCCCACATCGTAGTCATACGGCGCGAGTTGCGAGGCGAAAATCGCCGTGAACATCAGAACGAGCACGATAATGCCGCCGACTGCGCCCAGCGGCTTGTTCCTGGCGAATCGCCAGATTGCCGCGAATGGCCGTGCGCGTCGGGGTGGCGCCAGGGAGCGACCGCTTTCCTTCGCCGGTACGGCGCCAGCGATAGCCGCGACTTTCGTTTGCTCGGAACGCATTGGGCGGTTGCTCCTATCTTGCTTCTGTCAGCCGTCGTATATCGCGAGCGTCGGACTCAGGAATAACGGATGCGCGGGTCAAGCCATGCATATAGCAGGTCAACACCCATATTGATGACGATAATCAAGGTAGCGAAGAGTAAGACGACTACCTGCACCACCGGATAATCGCGATTGTTGAGCGCTTCGAGCAAGTATCGCCCCATGCCGGGGAGGACGAAGATGCTTTCCAATACAACAGTACCGCTAATCAGGACGGCCATGTTCAACCCGAGCAGCGTGACAACCGGTACGATCGCGTTCCGTAGCGCGTGACGATAGACGACCACGCGGTCACTCAGTCCCTTCGCGCGGGACGTGCGGATATAGTCCTGGCGCAGCACCTCGAGCATCTGGGCCCGCGTCAGTCGCATGATTGAACCGGAGAGCCCGATGCCAAGGATAATTCCAGGGATCAGCATCTGTTTGATATTGGTGCTGGGGCTGTCTTGCAGGCGCGTATAGATGAGCGGCGGCGACCAGTGGAACCAGAGCGCCGGCAATGTGATCGCGAGCGTCGCCAGCCAGAAGCCGGGGATCGCGAGCATCGCAATGGCCGCACTTCGGGCGATGAAGTCCGAAAGGGAATCCTGCCGCACCGCCGAATAGACTCCTAGCGGAATCGCTATTAGCAGGGAAATGAGTAGGCCGAGTAGGCCGAGTTCGAACGTAACCGGTAACCGCGTGGCAAGATCATGCGCGATCGGCGTGCGATCGCGCAACGACTGGCCGAAGTCCCCATGGAGAATTCCGCCGAGCCACTTGAGATACTGGACCTGAAACGGTCTGCTCAGGCCGAGTTGGGCGCGCAAGTCGTCGGCGTCTTTGGCGTACCCGCCGTAATCCTGCAACATCAGCGTGACCGCGTCGCCTGGCAGCAGGCGGACCATACCCGAAACGATCAGCGTGACACCCAATAGCGACGGGATCGTCAGTAAGATACGTCGCATGATATACCGTTGCATCGTGATCCTTGCTCCAGCGCCGCTCGGCGGCCGTGCCTACTTCTTGCCGTCGAGGAAAACCTTTGGGACATATTCCGCGCCGCGCCCGTAGTCGGCCTGGTAGAAGAAATTCTTCACCCACGGCTGAAGCGCGATATTGATCCGGCTGGACGGCCCAATCACATAATACTGTTTCTCGCCGAGGTAGCGCTGGATGTCGAAGATTACCGCTTTCCGTGCCGCTCGGTCGAGGGTTCCCGTTTCCTTCTCGATCATGGCGGTGAGTGTCGGGTCATTGACGCTTGAGTGATTTCGGGTGCCCGTTGGGTGGTACATGTTGAACAGATAATAGTGCGGATCGTTGAACTGCGTCTCGAGTGCCCAGACCATTGTCCCCGGCTCGTATTTGCCGAGGAAGGTGCTGCCGATGTAGGCGGCGTAGTCTTGCGGGCGGAAGTCCAACTGAATACCGATTTCCTTCATCTGCTTGATGACCAGTTCGATACTGCTGTTGAACGTGTTCCCGTACGCGTTCTGGGTAGAAATGAACGGCACTTTGAGGCCGCTTGCGAAGCCCGCGTCGGCGAGCAGTTTCTTCGCCGCGTCCACATCGCGCTTGTAGTATTTGGCGTTCGGACCCATGTCCGCGCTGCGCGGGTCCAGCCACCACGAGGTCAGTCCAGCGGGCACGGAGTTGTTGATCGCGCCTTTGCCCTCAAAGAGTGTGCTGATCAGTTCGTCCCGGTCCAGCGCTAATGAGACGGCTTGCCGCACGCGGATGTCGTTGAACGGCGGCGCGTCCGTCTTCCAAAAGAAGAACCAGAGCAGATTGTCCGGATAATCAACGAATTGGAGCTCGGGATTCGATGCCTGCAACCCCTTGCGATCCGTCTCCGTGACGCCGGTAATGTCAATCTGCTTTGCCCGCAAATTGGCGACAGCGGTTGCGTCTTCCGGCACGATCAGCAGGTCCGCCTCGTCCACATTCGGCGTGCCGGTGAAGTAGTAGTCCGGGTTCTTCTTCGCGACGACCTGCACACCCTTATCATATTTGTCGAAGATCCACGGACCGCTGCCGATCACCCGCTTGCGCGCGTCGCCGTCCGCCTCGATCACCTCTTTGGGCATGATGTAGAAGACCGGCGCGGCAATCGCGATATCGAAGGGAGCGAAGGGGGCATTGAGCGTGAAGACGACGGTGCGCGGATCGGTTGCTTTGACATCCTTAACGATGTCAAAGGATTGCTTCTGCGGCGACACCTTGCGGAAGCGGTCGAACGAATAGACGACATCGTCGGCAGTGACGGCGCGTCCGTTCATCGGATCCTTGTTCTGCCACTTTGCATTGGCGCGGATAGTAAAGGTATAGGTCATGCCGTCCGAGGAGACATCGTACTTCTCGGCGAGATCCGGGACAGGAACGAAGGCGGTCGGTGCGATGCCGGGGCCATTATCGAACTTGAGCAGTTTGCTGTAGAAGAAACCGCCGAACTCCGCAGCACGAAACGTGACATTGAGGTAGGGGTCCATGTCAGGCGGATCGCCTGTCCACCAACGAATGACGAGTTTGCCGCCGGGCTTGGCCTGGGTCGCGACTGCTGCCGTCGGGGATGCCGCGCCCGCTGCGGCGGTGGAGCCGGTCGTACCGGGTGCAGCTACTACTGAGGACGTGGACGCAGTGGAGGCAGGTACGGCAGATGCCGCACCTGCGGTCGTCGGTGCGGCGGCAGAGCCTGAAGTGGCAGGCACCGCCGTATTCGCGGCAGCCTTCGGTGTATCTGTCGCGGTACTGCTTCCGCCGCACGCTGCGAGGATTGCCGCTGACGCACTGGCACCCGCGACCGCCAGGAACCCACGTCGAGTGATGCGATGTGAAGACTGACCCTCTGGTATGTTGCTCATCTATCTCTCCTTGGGGTTGGTACAAACCGACAACGCTGGTTGGAACGTGACCCAGTGAGCATCTGCACGAGACCAAACGATTCTCAGCGGCGAAGGAAGCGGAATATGAGCACGTATACGCTGTTTAATATGGCTTCACTATACTGCTCATCCGCCTCGTGTCAAGCGGCAGTTCTGACAATCTGGCATCACTGAGTTTGCCAGTGGTGGCGGGCTCCCGTCTGTCACAGAGCGATCGTGGAGAAAAGATCGTGAAAGGAACGGCCCGTCGCGGTTGGCAGGCCAACAACATGTCGCTCACACAGGGTTGTATCTGGTATGAGAAGACGTGCGTTGATCGAGACGTGGAGCGGGTGATCGGACTCGAACCGACGACATTCTTCTTGGGAAGTGCCCCGGAGGCGTGTTCGCGTGTGTTCGCGCATTCCCCCCTTTAGGCCGTCCGCATGCGGTAAAGAAGACTGTGGTAGAATGACTATGTACGTGTACGGACACCGCCGATTCGCGGCGGTTGTGACCAAAATGTGACCAAGAATTGGCCCCCGCGATGTTGGCGTATCCGGGGAGCGGTAAGGCGGGAGACGCCTCACATGTGCAGCATAAACGACACAACTCACGGCGAACAAGAAGGCGAAGAAGAAGAAGAATGGGAAATCGTCTGGGAATCGGCGGACCCGTGGCAGGAAATCTTGCGCGCATAGAAGCACATGAGTGACGCACCGCAGATTGTATTCGACAACATTAGCGCGGATGCAGACCAACGCCCAAATCGAGCCCCCTATATTCGCTGTACTCCGGCGGGCTGAGCAAAATGCCGCCGCTGCCATGCCTGCTTGGCTAGAGAATCTGAACCGCACAGAAGACATGCTCAAACGGGCGCAGAATCTCAGGCCGAGGCGTCGCCGCAAGTAAAGCGCGAACATGCCATTGACCGGCAACTTCCCGAACAGCCGTCTATGCCGCCGCAACGCGAAGAAGACAGTATGTGTCCCGTCAAGTGTGTACATCGATCAAAGCGTGTCATTCTTCCGGTCGGTCCGTCGAATCGTCGAATTATCGAACGGCTAGCAGCGATAGTCGCTCCGGCGTCGGCTCGCACTGCGTCACGGCGGTCAGTGATTCCGCGCTGAAGTAGCAGCGACTGACCTGCCATTCGTCATGCTGCTCGGCGAGAATCGCTCCGACCAAGCGGATCACCGCCGCGTCATTCGGGAAAATACCGACGATCCTGCCCAGAGATACGGTATTGGTTGTCAAGCAGCAGCCAGCGCGGGATCGACGATTCGATGATTCGACTGATACCGTTGCTGCTTCGTCACCAATGCCCACGCCAGATGCAACAACTTGCGCGCCGCTGCACAGCGTGCCACCTTGCTCGGCTTGCCCGCCGCGCGCAAGCGGGTATAGAACGCTTTGA
>JAABUZ0100004507.1_pt1 | contig 19157 bp, 12 predicted proteins | sample 5562091 | NCBI WGS metagenome assembly JAABUZ01 (sample SAMN12813069, study PRJNA571459) | rock metagenome | isolation source: Antarctica rocks | place: Antarctica: Victoria Land, Linnaeus Terrace sud | collected 2015-12-21 | reverse complement strand
GTCCTTCATGCAAACGATACCGCTCGATCAGACTCGGCAAGCAGTATGACTTGCCTTGAGTGTTGACGTGCTGGAGGAGATACTTCTCCACCGGGACCATCTCGGCAGCCAGTTTGGAATCCAGAATCCATGCATCGCTGACAATCCATAGTCCTCCGGCAATGGCGAGCAGTGCCTTTGCATTACGTCGGAACTTGCCTTCGCCGAATACTAAATGCGTCGCGCTGCTATGAACGAGCGAGTCGGCTTGTTGGATCAGACCAGACTTCACCAGCCCCTTCAAAGCAGTGAGTGCTCTTCCACTCACCCCACTGCTCACGACCACTGACGTGCGGGATGAGGACGGCATGACTCTTTTGGCTGGAGGCTGCAGAGGGTCGGCCGAAGGGGGTTTAGTCTTTGGCGCCGCAACTGGAGGTGAAAGAGTTCGTTTCCTCCTTACGCTTCCTCTGCTTTGTGTGGGGATGGATGGAGGGTGCCGCGTACTCGGAGGATCCGAGAGTCCAGATGATTCCACACTCGTCTCTGGAATCAATAGGGCTTTATGGTGTGTGGTTGATGGGCCTTGGGAAATCGAAGGAGGAGCACTCGCCTTTGTCAACGGCTGCGAAATCTCCTCTGGTGGTGTACTCGAAATGACTTCATCGCGATTAGACTCGATGCGCTTCTTGTTATTTCGATCCTGAGATGCTCCAACCTGCGTGGCTGTGTTCAGAATCGTGTCTGGGGGAGTGGTTGGAAAAGATTCCACTGCCTCGGGACAGGTATTGAACATTTGCGGCTCGCTTGAAGCCGAAAGACGCTGGAGCTCGTCAAGGGAGGCTTCCGATTGTACCTCCAGCACTAAAGTAGTTGTGCTCACACCACGTATCCGCACTTCCTCACCATTATCGAGCATAACCAGCTTCCGCTCGGATGACTGCGACTCTGGAACTTGGCGGTCTGCCCCGCCTCGTCGAATGAAGAGTTCTCTACAGTACGACTCAAGCCATATGTAGCCCTCTTGTGCGTGAATGATGGCGCTTGGAGGAGAATTTGATTCCTGGAAGTCCCATGTTCCGTCGTCGTGAATGTGCATCACAGTGGGCGCCCCATCCAAGTTCAGCTTCCAATGCCGCCCTCCACCATTCCCACTCCCTTGCACGAAGGAATAGCTGTATCTCATCAGACCTGCCGTGACTTCCTCATCTGTGGCCAGCAGCTCGCCGAGGTTGGGCTCGTCACACCTGTTGTTTGTGTTGTCACGTCACCATCGCGGGAGAACAGACGACAAAGGACGGGCGACATCATCGTGCAGGCGGCGAATCACAGCCCCAGACGCGGCGATGGATGCTGTGTGATTTGAAGAGGCGAGGAGAGAAGACGCAATAGAGACCCCGTGGGAGCATGAGCGGGCTGCCCAGGCGGTCCCCTCAGATGTATCAGTCGCCGTGGAGCACCCTCGACTCGGACGGCAACCCATCCCAGTCCTCGCCGGATGCCCCGAGAGGAGACGGTGACGAGTCTTCTGGTCTCGAGCAGACAGGCCTGAGCCATCAGCCGTTAGGAGGCAGCGGACGAAACAACAGACATGGCGACGGAGGTCGCTCCACCCCAGTCATGGGTGAGGAGAGTATACAGAGGTTTGCTAGATCAAGAGTTGGCTGATGTTTAGATTCTCTATGGATACTTTGCAAAGGCATCTTGGCTCAAAGTCGCCACATGAGATAAAAAATGGAAGGGCAGAGTCGTCGAGGTTTGGGACAGCTGGTCCAACCCCAAGTCGTTTCATACGTCCGTCGATGCCAAGTACTGCAAGGGATGCAGATTCAGGCAGCCCCAGTGACAACAATGCAACCTCGAGTCCATTGACAATCAAGCCTCGACATGTGTCTCAACAAGGCCGTGAAATGACAGCCAATTTACCAAGAACTACAACAACTGGTGAATCTGCGAATAATGGGTGGAGCGGGTCGAATCATTTGAGATCTACGTCTCTTAAAGCCCACGAGGAACCATCGTCGCCTCGGTCGCGGCGGCTCTCGGCATATCCACATTTGGGTGGGCTGGGAGCACGGACTGTCAGCCCTACCGATGTTCGATCGAAACGAGCCTCGCTCATCCAGGAACCTGTCGAAGCCACAACCAACGCGAAACAGACTACACACCCTGTGGCCCCGTACCTAACCTCTCCAAACGACAATCGAATGAGCAGGACTTCATCTATCACGAAGCTTCCCAGGTTGCATGTGCGGCGAGTTTCTGTTCCCAAAGTCGAAGACATCCCTCCAGTCCCTCCTTTACCCGCATCCATCAGAGGAAACTTCCTCTACAACTCATCTCAAGTACCTCACCAAACGTCAGGTCCACGTTCAAGTCCGGACGCTCAACGACCCCGTCTACCACCACTAAAAGCACACGAATTATCTCAGGCTACTGTGGCACGCGTCAATGCGGTGACGGAGAGGATTGACACCGCTGCACGCAGGCTACCTTCTGCTGATAGTAAACAAACACTAAACACTAGCAGGAAAATCTCCGCTCCGCCAACGTATGAGCAAACGGAGCGATTTGGCACTCTTCGGGAGTCAGCAAGGAGTACTAAAAACATCTACTTGAAAGCGCTCCGCTCTGAGAAATCGAGTACCGCCCAGCTTCCATCTTCCGATTACTATCTACGGGGTCGGCCTAAAGCTAGTGACGATATTTCTTCGACTCAAGAGAATCATCGAAAGAGTAGACTAAACTACTTCAAACCACGATTGAGCGATGGGCAGCTCAGAAAAAGCTCTCTGCCTATAGTCCCAAATCATAGGCTACCGACTCCACCAGTTTGCGCGCATGAGACTCCCAAGCTGCCAGAACACGCCAATGGCATTCAGAAAGACGGACCACCTCGAAGGGGCTACCTTTTCGGACACAGCAAAAGCGTATCAGATGTGCAGCGGAAGCCTGCACCGATGGACTTGATCTCCGCTGTTAGGACCAAAGATGAGCTAGTGGGCGAGTATGTAGGATTACTTTCTCGGCCGCTAGCTCTGCCACAGCAGTCGACAACGTCCAATTCATGTCATGAAAGTGATATCAAAGCTCTGGATGGTGAAATGAGGAAGATCTCTCTCAAGCGTAAGCGGAAAGACCTGGATCGCGAGTTGCAATTCTTGAGTCGTTCATGTGCTCCAAAGGAAGCTGTGTCACCTACTGCGGCACTCCGAACAATGGACTTGAATAGGTATGAGCGTGGTGAGATTGTGGACTTCTCATACATATACTTCACCGGCAACAATGCGGTAAAAAAGGAATTTGATGGACTTGCGCAAAGTGGAGCCTCAAATTTTGGCTATGACGATGACCGCGGAGACTACCAAATCATTGCTGGAGACCATATCGCTTATCGCTATGAGGTACTCGGACTCCTCGGCAAGGGCAGTTTTGGCCAAGTGGCTCGCTGCCTGGATCACCAGAGCGGACGTCAGGTTGCCATCAAAATCATCCGTAATAAGAAACGGTTCCACGCGCAGGCACTTGTGGAGGTGAATATTCTACGACGCATTAATGAATGGGACATGGAGGATAAACATCACATCATCCAACGGACCACCGATTTCTACTTTCGTGGGCATTTCTGTATTGCAACCGAACTACTGAGCATCAACCTGTACGAGGCAGTCAAAGCGAACGACTTTCGAGGCTTCTCTGTCGACATTCTCCGACGCTTTGCAGAGCAGCTGCTGCAATGTTTGTCGCTCCTGCATCAACATCGTGTCATTCATTGTGACCTCAAGCCCGAGAACATTCTCCTCTCACACCCGCTGAAGAGCGCCATCAAAGTAATTGACTTTGGCAGCAGCTGCTTTGAAAATGAAAAGGTGTACACGTATATCCAGTCACGATTCTACCGCTCGCCAGAAGTCATCCTGGGTATGCGTTACGGCATGGAGATTGATATGTGGAGCCTGGGATGTATCCTAGCTGAGCTCTATTCCGGCTACCCGATCTTCCCAGGCGAGAATGAGCAGGAGCAGCTGGCATGCATCATGGAGATTTTCGGTCCTCCAGACATGGCCCTACTGGAGCGATGCACAAGAGCGAAAATTTTCTTTGGTAAGCGAGGCGGGTATGGCAAGACTAACAAGTTAGACCATCTTGGGCGGCCGAGACCCTTTGTGTCCACCAAAGGCAGACGTCGCCGCGTGAGCTCAAAGACGCTGCAACAGGTTCTCAAGTGTGACGACACCAAGTTCGTGCACTTTCTCTCATCGTGTCTGCAATGGGACCCGGCGCAGCGCATGTCGCCGCAGCAGGGGCTTGCCCACGATTTCATCATTGCGCGTCGCCCAACTGCAGCGGTGCCTACTCTGGAGTCACGACTACGGGCCGCTGCGTCGTTTCCATCCACCCCGCGAGACACGCAGAAGAGTGATGCTGGACCACCACCCACTCTTACTGCTACCCGACGCCATGCATCTACGAATTTGAAGACGACTGGAAGAATATTTGGACGGGGCACAAATCTACCGCGGCGTGTAGAGCCTTGATTTACGAACGAGACGACGAGCATTAGAGACCATGAATCATTATTCCAATTGTAAATGAGTCACAGGTCGCATGTCCACCAGGGAGCATTTGCCACGTCTACCATAGTCGCCCTCTTTGTCGGATCCTTTTCCAGCAGGATCTGTAGTAGGTGATAGCACTCGTTGGAGAGCCGGGGGTGTCGTGAGGAGATCTTCCAGGCCTTGGAGCAGATGGCCTGCGGGTTGGCAAACGGCGTGCTTCCAAACAGGCACGTGTAGAGAAGCACACCGAGCGACCATACGTCAGCCGTCTTTGCGCAGTACGGCGAGCGGGAGAAGCACTCCGGGGCGGCAAAGTTGACTGTGATGCCAAAGAAGGTGTCGTGGGCCACCTGCCTGCCCACCACCGCCGACCCAAAGTCGCACAGCCGTATGCTGAAGTTCTCGTCGATGAGGATGTTTTCGTCTTTGATGTCGCGGTGCGCGATGTTGTGGTGCGCAAGGTACGCGACCGCCTCGACCACCTGCCGCATGATGTGTCGCGTGGTGGCCTCGGAGAAGGAGGCATGCGACTCGATGCATTCAAAGAGATCGTGCGACGCTCTGCGCAGCATGGGCACTCTCTTCATGGCTCCCTCCAGATTCTCTGTCTGCGGGTGTTGGGCAGATGGAGGCGGGGTGAGCGACCATGGCGAGCCGTGCAGTTCCGTGACCAGGTAGAAGAAGTGGCGGTCGGCAAAGTGCTCCACCATGCGCACCACATTCCGGTGCGAGACCTGCGAGAGGATGTAGATTTCTGTAGGGACCTCGCCGTACACCGGGTGCACGGCCCATCCGTGCTGGGGGATCTTGGCGCGGTAGATGAATTTGACTGCGACCTGCTTGCCGTCGCTTCGTCGTTCGGCCGCAAGGACAAAGCCAAAGCCACCGCATCCGAGCTCCTCCCTGACCAGTCGGTAGCGCAGGGTGAAGACGGGATGCAGAGGGTACCCGCATAGATGACTCGTAGACGGTTTTTCCTTTGCAAGCGAAAAGTATGCCGGCTTCTCCTCCTCGTCATCCTCATTATAGTCATCAATGCTGCAGGGAGCTGGTGCCGGGATGGTTTTGTAGGGAATTGGTGAGGACTGGGGCGATGAAACGGGCGATGACGAGCCCAAGCTGGGGGAGTACGTGCTGCCGCCAGCCAGACTGGGCACTGCGCTGAGGCTTGGGGGCGGGGTGAAGGGACTGTATCGGGCGACCTTTGTATCTATTGTCATGGCCATGAGTGAGAAGGTTGAAAGAGAGTGGGTGTGGGTGGTGGGAAATGAGGGTTGGGGGTGCTAATGAGCGTGAGGAGAGAGCGAAGAGAATGAGTGACTAGAGTGAGGCTCTTTGGTGCTGTGTTGGTGATTCAAATTTCTCCCTCGCCCTCGATTGTCGCCGGTCGCCCTGCACGCGCCGACGACGCGTTGGAATGCGGGGAGGAAGAATATACATCAAAAATAAACAAAAAGCGAGGATGTGGGAGAGGGAGAGGGAGGCAATGAGAGCGGACATGTTGGTTCATTTCCCTGGAGCAGCGGGTGTTGACAACTTGACACGTCGTGGGTCCATGGTCCATGTTACGCGTCCTCTTCAAGTAGACAGTCATTGATGGTTTCAAGCGGATTAGGGCTCCGACAGATAGGCAAGTGGAGTAGCGATGGTATCTCTGAGAGTAGAAGAAATCACTTAGAGAGCAGAAATAGTTCCGAAAGAGGGAGTGGCCCGAAAGATGGATAGAATCTAACGACAGCTTTGCAGCGGCATTCCTGGTCACTTGCCCTCCAATGCAGAGCTGTATAAGACCTAGAACTTAGGTCATGAACATGCTGGACTCTGCCAGCCCTTTTGTAGTGTCGATTTTCTGCAGTTCTCTTCTAGAGTAGAGGAGAGTAGAGCAGAGGAGGGGAGAGTTCCCCTCCAGACGAGAGAAGTGTTGACAGCCTCTGCGCTCTTCTGCGCCCCAGCTCGCCTCGGCCTCCTGCCTGGCGGTTGTCTTTGCGCCCTCCTCCGCGGACCTCTCCGGTGCACGTGAGCTGTCCGGATTTCGCAATCGTACGCCATCATCGATATCGGCCACGACGGAGGGCTAGCTTCGCCATGCAACCACCACTCCCCCAACTCAAAGACTACGGCCTCAGCGAAGAGACTGGGTTTCTGCCAGAGGAGCACGACCTGTGCGCCCAGCTGCCGCTGCAGCATCTCTACGGGGCCTGGGAGACCTTGGCGCGGGATGCACCAGCCCTGCGCCTGTGCGGCCGGCTGCGCACCCTCTGCGACCAGCTCCCCATCCTGCAACCCAACGGCCTCAAAGGCATCGGCGAGCAGCGGCGCGCCTTCTCCATCCTCGGCTTCCTGGCGCATGCCTACGTCTGGGGCGAGGATGGCCCGCCCTGCAGCCACCTCCCGCCCGGCCTCGCTGTGCCCTGGGTCCAGCTGGCCCAGACGCTGGAGGTCCCGCCCGTGATGTGCTATGCTGCCTGCGTGCTCTGGAACTGGCACCCTATCTTCCGCGCCGGCGACGAGCGCATCTCGCTGCACAGCATCGCCACGGACCGCACCTTTACGGGAAGCACGGACGAGTCCTGGTTCTACCTCGTCAGCGTGGCCATCGAAGCGCGTGGCGGGCCCTGTCTCCAGTCTCTCCTCCACTGCATGCACCTGGCCCGCGAGGCCGACTACGAGGGCATGGTGGCCGCACTGGCCGACGTGGCAGAGGATATCCACTGCATGACAAACACGCTGGCGCGCATGTACGAGCACTGCGACCCGCACTCCTTCTTCTACGGCTTCCGGCCCTTTCTCGCCGGCTGGCAAAACATGCGCGCGGCGGGCTTGGAGGGGGTCGTGTACGGTGGCGTGGACGAGGAGGTGCCGCGCGTGTACGCTGGCGGATCAAATGCGCAGAGCTCTCTCATACAGGCCATGGACCTCGCTCTCGGCGTCAAGCACCATCCCACCGGGTCTGACCAAGGTGAAGGCAAGCACGGGTTCATAAGCGAGATGCAGGACTACATGCCCGGTCCGCACCGGCGCTTTCTCCAGCACGTGGAGCAGGTGGCGTGCATTCGCGCCGTTGTGCAGGCCTCTGAGTCGACGCTGCTGGCGGACATGTACTCGCTGTGCGTCGAGCGACTGGCCGATCTGCGCGCCACGCATCTGCAGATTGTGGCCAGGTATATTGTCGTGCAGTCCATGCCGCGCGAGACAGAGGCGGGGCCGCAGGGCGAGGAGGGCCGGACGCCGTGGAAGGAGACCGTGCGGCGCGGGTTGAGTGTGGCACGAGAAGGCCCTAAGCGCGGCACGGGGGGCACACAGCTGATTCCCTTTCTGAAGCAGGCGCGCGACGAGACGCATCGGACGGCGGTTAATCCGTGGAACTCGTACACCTCCTCCCCTACGGTGCGGACCAACGAGTCGAGGCTGGTGATGGGGTTGGCGGCGCAATGGGCGGTCGCGGATGACGTGGGCGGGATATGTCAATATTAGCATTTGGTCAATAGAATTTCATGGTGCAATCATATTTCTCATTCAATCAGAGAGTTCTCTTCATATCCATATTGGGTGAGGATGGGTTGCTGGTGGGGATGGAACACCTGGATCGGATCGCCGAGCAGGTTCACGCACTGCTGGTGGCAGATGCCAACGGGAGCATCGTGTATGCCTCAAAGGAAGGACTGGCCGCCATGATGACCGGGATGGCCTCGTGCAAAGAGATTGCGGCGCGCATGAAGATGGGCAGGATGGAGGCGACGATGGGGATGCTCACGGACGGAAAGGTCTTTCGGCAGGTGCGCTGTGCAGAGGAGTGGATGGTCATGATTGTGGACGAGGATGCGGCGCGGGTCCTGACGGCGGCTCAGCGAGTCAGCCGTCTCTTGGCCACTGATCTTTGACCGGGAACGATACAGGAAAGAGGCAAGAGGAACGACGCATGGCCAGACACAGAACGGAAGAAGTAATGAACGGTAAGGTAGGTACAAGAATCAGTATAGTAGAAAGTGGGCCGAGCCCGAAGTAACCGTCACTGTACATCCATTGGCCCCACCGGTGTAGGCGCCATTCTCGATCCCACAGTTGCCATTTATGGTCGAGCCCGAGTCGGCCACGATTTTGACGTTGTAGCCGAGCTGCGAGATGTCGCCGTTGGGGTTGGGAATGAGAGAGAGGTAGGTCAGGCCGTTGGACTGGCCGGCGCCAAAGTTGAGCGGCGAGAAGTTGCCAATGTTGGATCCGGCTGTGCCCCAGATGCATCCTTGCGAGGCACCCACGCCAGCAGACTGCACGTAGAACTGTCCAGAGGTGGGCTTGCCCTGCCACTGATAGTAGCTTGCCTCGTTGATGCACGTCAGTGGCGACGTGTTGGATGCGGACGTGACCGTGGGGATGACCATGTTTTCGGAGCCGGGGTAGTCTGTCTGGCAGACGGCGACTTCCTGGTTGAGGTTGTTGACAATGCTTGCCGTCTGAGCCTGCATCAAGCAGAGATCAGGGACATCAGGTCGCGTCCTGTAGAGCATGCCGCCTTTGCAGATCAGTCCACCGCGCGACTGCCCATCCGCCGGTTGGTTGGCGGGCCACTGGGTCTTTGCCATGCCCGGTGCGCAGGCGTAGGAGCAGAGGTCACCCTCTTGAGAGCAAGAGGAGCCAGCCGCATTGCCAGACTGAATTCCAGACCATCCTCCAAGGTTGAGCCAATCCAGGGCTACAATACCGTTGACATTTGATGGGAACTGGGAGCAGGGGATGGTTCCGTCAGTGAAGCCGCCTCCCGAACCCGAGGGTAAGTTTGCAGAGCTTCCGGAGCTGCCAGAGCTGCCAGAGCTGCCAGAGCTGCCGGACGGGGCTGCGGCGGCGGGTGCACCCTGTTGGCAGGTGGTGCAGGCAGCAGTGGGCTGAGCGGTACCTGGTTGGGCGGTGAAGGTTGACGCAGGGGCCAATGTGGGTGCAGCGCCAGCGCTGACATCGACGTTGACGTTTGCGGTTGCAGCGGCATGGACCGTGATGGTGGTGTAGACGATGTTGTCACGTTTGACCAACTCCTCTTGCTGGTGCTGGTGGTGACGGTGTACGAGCGCGCGGCTGGAGACGGAGGCCACCAGGGCGAGAAGAGCCAATTGCATTTTCATCTAGCGTACTTTTGTTGATTCGTGTGAGTAAGTGTATATAGCGAGCTGTCGAAGCGTATAGAAAGAGCTACTGCGTACTTTGCCAGAAAGTCGTAGCTAGGTGTACCTGAGGAGGCGAGTTGTGTAATGAGCTGTGGGCAACCGATGGACGGAAAAAGAGCCTTCGGTTGGAGTCGTCGAGACTGTTGAAGGGTGGTGGTGGTGGTGGTTGGTGTTGAGGGGATTGGAATGAAGAAAGAGTGCTGGAATGTCCTATCAGGGGGGCGAAAAGGGGGTTTAATCAACATTCGCGCCCAAGCCCCAACCCTAGCCCTCCGCTCCAGCCCTTGCCAGATGTGGGTCCAAAGGCGGGAATGTCTACGAAGCAGGACGGCAGACCCGGCCTGTTGCTAGGGAGATGCGGAAACGGGAGGAAATAATCGCCGAGATGGGCAGTCACAAAGGGCTAGACCTTCAGCCCATTCTCCCGCCCTGGCCGCGGCGCACATTTTGTTTTTCACTCTTTTCTTTATTCTTTGCCCATGGAATCTCTCCGCCCCACCCAGCCATCCATCCACCCATCCACCCCCACCTCGGCCGTTGCGTGCGTCAGTCCGAGTGACTGCTGCGCGGACGGGACTTCCCCTTGCAGCACCGCCCGATGGCACCAACGGTACGGTTCGACAAATAGACGTACAGGAATAGATGGAATCACATGCACAGTGGCTAGATGCACGAGATACGGCCGAGGCTAGATCTGGCTGTCTGCAATCTAATCATTAACAAGTCTCGTCTATTTGTCCTACGCTCCTTCAAGCTACCATCCCTGCTACTCGTGGACCACGCTTAGCAATGTAACGACCATGCTCCAATCCATGTTTCTTAAGTACATATGTAGACCTCACTCTATCTAATTACTCTTCGTAAGCATGCTCTTCCCACTGCACTGTCAATTGCCATTTGAGAATCAAATACTCGCCAGCCACAGGCCGCCCGCCTTCCCGTGAAAGCGGCGCCCAGCCAAAACAAGAGACAAAGCATCTTGTCAAACACTAGCAAGATTTGTCCCGTGTGGTCACGTAATCCGTTGTCTCCAATGGATCACCGATACTCCATTTTGCCCTGCAACATGCTTCCCATTGTCTTCACTCCATGCAGTGCAGGGATGCATTACAGGAGATGCCCCATTTTGTCCACCTTGGTCTTGAGATATGCAGCCAGCTCAGGCCGCTCAGCCTGGCCCGATGACGTGGTCCAGGCGTGAGGGACCATAGGCACCCGCTCCACGACCCGCACCTCCTGACGTGCGCCCGCGACAGCAGCCATCTTGTCGGGGTTATTGGTCAGCAGCCGGATCTCCCGCAGCCCAAGGTCCATCAAGATACTGGTCGCAATGCCGTAGCTGCGTGCATCCGCGGGGTGCCGCAGCAGCAGATTGGCCTCGACCGTATCATTCCCGAGGTCCTGCAGGTTGTAGGCCTTCAGCTTCTCCCCTAGCCCAATCCCACGGCCCTCCTGCCGCAGATACACAATGCATCCGCCGCCGCTCCCGGGCTGGCTCATGATGCGAGCCGCCTCGTCCAGCTGCTCGCCGCAGTCGCACCGCCGTGACCACGCTGTCTCTCCCGTGTAGCATTCGCTGTGGATGCGCACCAATGGGGGGAGCGCAGGCGGGGGCGCATCTTTTGACGTGGAAGAAGGGGCATCGGAGAGGACACGTCCGGGATACAGCGTACCCGTGTAAGCGCCGCGAATGATCCTGTCCTGCTCCGTCTCCCCCGGCCGAGAGGCAAATAGCGAGTGCGAGCGAATGCGGTCGCCAAAAACCAGCGCCAGGTGCTCCTTCTCGTCCAGTGAATTCCGGTACAAGTGGATCCAGAGGTCGCTTCCGCCCGTGGTGGGGATGCGGCCGCGCACCATGCACGTCACCGTGGGCAGCTCGTGCAGCAGCGGCAGCACGCCCTCCTTCTTCCTCCTCCCACGCAGCAGCTGCGACGGGCTGACCGCGGGCGAGACAAGCGGCGGCAGGCTCTCTGCCAGGCTGCGCACCGCTTTTGGTGCAAGGAGGTCATGGTCCATCCAACTCGGTCGTCGGAGTTGCAGGTGGGGGAGATGAGAGACAGGCAGGGAGTACACAGTCCAACGCCATGCAAACTTAAGATGGCGGGCTGGGTGGGACTAACGATCTCATTGGTGTCAATCAGGAAACTGACAGAGATGGTACTCGTACTCGTAAGTAAGTGGAACACAATCTAGGACAAGGCAGATGAGTGAAATTTGCTCAACAGGGCCGTCCATCTATTGATCGGCCGTACGTATCTCCAATTCTCCTGCGAGATTTGTCTGAGCGTGCCCAATAGGGCGTGACATACGTACTTTGCATTCCTGCTGTTCGGTGACGTTTCAATCAGTCTGGTTTCGGTCCCTGCGTGGTTTGATGTTTGCGCGCTGGCAATAGTCCTATATTCCTCCGCTGTTGAAGTCTTGCACTGAGTCCTGCCCTTCTGTGTCTCATTACCAGTATGGTCGAAATGCTCTAGTACTACAATAAACGGCGGTATGTATTTGACCGATGGGCTGTACACAGCTAAATTTGCAAGGGAGTCGTTCTTCCATTCCCCAGGTATGACTAGTCAGCAGCCGTCGCAGACCACCACGCGACCGTTACCTGTGAGAATCTTGGGAGCTGATCTCAGCTCCCGAAGCCTGTTCAATACGCGTGGCTCAAATATTTCTGTAAAAAAGTTGCATACACTTGCCAATAGGCGGAAGAACTTCATCGGTCCCAGGAATGTGCTTAAGTTGCCCTCAAGAACAGGTCGTAAACAATACTGACTTAGCCAAGAACTGGTCACAAAACTCACTTCAATAAGGTGGTCACTAGCCTCTGGATACAGAAACCCAATCCAAAGCTCCCATTGGGGCCTTTGGGTGATATGGCCAAAGACAGGCATATCTCTCGCTCCCAGAGAGTCGAGAATATCCAGAGCTTTGATTACCGCCCGTCCCAGTTGATTTTGCTTTGAATATAATGCTTTCCAAATCAGATTTGCGCAAATTCTGTGTTTCATTTACAAACGGCGAGACAGACGGGTCCACATATGACGCATACCCACTTAGAAATTTATGAGATAAGAGCGATTCGGGACTGCCTGCAACAGCCCGCAATCCCGCAGTAAAATCGGGTATGAAGACAGAGCTGAAGGGGCTTCCAATTGAGGGATGCTTGGCGTAATCAAGCTTCCACGACAATTGCGTTCTAAGCATTAGATTCCCTGGCCTGGTTGACACTCAAACGTACAAGGAAAATGCAGAGGGAGGAAGTTCCTTTCTAACGATAGGTATTAGGTCTGCCCATTGGCCCTCATTGCTTCCAGCCCAGGAGCTGACTGCTTCTTCGAGTTCAATAGATTTTTCCATCAAAACTGCATCCACATTGCTCTGACTTGACGAAAACAGAAAATCATCTATCTCGTACACTCGAACGACATGCTCTTTCGTCTGTTAAAATAAGAGTCATCTACATTTTGGTCTCACCCATTCATCCTGACTAGAGAAAATGATATGTTGCTTTGCTCTGAAGTTCTTGATGATCTCAGAAATTGAGTCAAGACAAGGCATAGACCTGTCCATACGACCGTAGACCATTCCTAAAGTATCCTGCATATTCATTCGATAAGCTAGAGATCCCTCAAATGTAGACTGCGAGCTATACTTTAGACTCTCATTCTCCTGACCAAGCGCCTAACCTTTCGTCACGGGATTCGTCACTCATGTTGCGGACGGGCAGCTTCTTCAAAATAGTAGTTTTGGCTGTTATTTACTCGTACCCGTACCGCCCGTAGGTTCGTCCGGCCGACAAAGTTTTCATCGATTCTGTGAGTAGTTTGGATTTATAGCTCAGCAGCATTCCACCTGGCTAATCAGGACTCCATCCTGTCCAGCTGGGCTTGGCTTGGACTGCCTGCAAGCTTGCGTGGAAAAGAAACGGTGGATTGCTTGACTCCGTAGCCCTTGTATCCTACACGCAATAGCCAATTCTTCAGGAATGACAAAGTCCTCCTTCGTGAGGCTTCACAGAGGCATGCAGGCTTCATTTTCGATCAAGTGTGCTGCGTTACGGATATGACCACTATCAGCCTCACTAGCAATACGCTAATCTGACCCGCCCAGATTGGTAGGCAGTCCGGTTGTCCCAACACTGCCGACTCTGGCGGACAGAGACCACTTTGCCCAACGCCAGATCCGGCTGCTGGGGGAGGAGAGGCGTGCAGATGTTGAGGAGCAGGAGCAGTTGGTCTCGAGTCTGTCCATCAAGGCCTTGCAGGCCCGTGGGCTCGCTGTGACGGATCTGGTCGTGGGCGCCAAACGCACCGGCCTAGGGGGCAAAGTGGTGGTGGACTTGGAGTGGGAGGGCACGGAGAGAAGGGAATGCGGCGTACGCACGGGAGACATTGTCCGTATTCAGAGCAAGGGCGGGGACGCGGTCACCGGTGTGGTTGTGCGGGTGTGGACGCGGATTGCAGTGGCCCTTGAGCAGGACATGACGATGGAGGGCCGAGTGTGGATTGTCAAGTTGGCCAATGACTCCACCTACACCCGCATGACGCAGACCATGAAGAAGATCTCCACCGCTTCCTCGCCACTGGCCGGGGTCCTCTTTGGCAGCGAACCGACCTTCTCGCCGCAAAAGATGGAGATCATGGATACGAGCCTGAATGACAGCCAGCGCGACGCCGTACGGTTCGCCCTCTCTGCAAATCACGTCGCGCTGATTCACGGTCCGCCGGGGACGGGCAAGACGTACACTCTCATTGAGCTCCTGCGGCAGTTCTCCCTGCGCGGCCAAAAGGTGCTAGTGTGCGGGCCCTCCAATATCTCTGTCGACAACCTGGTCGAGCGGCTGGCCCCCTTTCAGATTCCCATGGTCCGCCTGGGCCACCCGGCACGCATCCTGCCCTCTGTCGTGCTCCATTCCATGGACATGGTTGCGCGCTCGAGCAATGCAGGGGAGATTGTGCGCGATGTGCGCGCGGAGATGGATTCCTTGCTCGCCTCCGTTTCCAAGACCCGCTCTGGAGCCCAGAAGCGCGCCATCTATGGGCGGCTGAAGGAGGCACGCAAGGAGTACCGCGTGCGTGAGAAGAAGACTATCGACGACATCATCCGCGGGGCCCAGCTCGTGCTGGCCACGCTGCATGGGGCTGGGTCGTCGAGTCTGCATATGCACGCGTTTGACGTTGTGGTCATTGACGAGGCTTCCCAGGCGCTCGAGGCGCAATGCTGGATCCCGGCGCTGGTGGCGCCCAAGCTCATCCTTGCCGGCGACCATATGCAGCTGCCACCGACCGTGCATGCCGCCTCGGGATTGCAGCAGACCATGTTTGACCGGCTCCTCGCGCTTCATGGGCCACGCATCAAGCAGTTGTTGGAAGTACAGTATCGCATGCACGAGCTCATCATGCAATTCCCCTCCCAGAAGCTCTACGACGGGCGGCTCAAGGCGGACGAGATGGTGGCACATCGGCTGCTCGCCGACCTGCCCAACGTCACGTCTACGGACGACACCTCCACGCCCCTCGTCTTCATCGACACCCAAGGCGACGCCTTTCCGGAGTCTGCCGACGACCATGCGGGCGTCGAGAGCCGCTTGAATGTGGGCGAGGCAGGCATCGTGGCACAGCATGTGCAAGCACTGCGGGAAGCTGGCGTCGCTGCGGATGCTATGGCTGTGATTACGCCCTACAATGCCCAAGTTGCGCAGCTGCGCAGCATGCTGGAGGACCCCGCGTTGGAAATTGGCAGCGTGGATGGGTTCCAGGGCCGGGAGAAGGAGGCGGTGGTGGTGTCGCTGGTGCGGTCGAATGAGGCGCGCCAGGTGGGTTTCCTGGCCGAGTCGCGTCGCCTCAACGTGGCCATGACCCGGCCCCGGCGCCACCTGTGCATTGTCGGCGACGCGGTCACGGTGGCGCGGGGGAGCGACTTTTTGCGCTCCTGGATGGAATTCCTGGAGGAGCATGCGGACGTGCGGTATCCGTAATGTTGTATGTACACTATATGCCCATCCGCACCAGCCCGTCGTCCTCTGTCTCCACATCCTCCAGCGCATCCTCCTGGGCGACGCAGCGCAGGACATTCTTGCGGCTGGACTCCTGCATCTCGCCGGCGAGGAGGAGCTCATCGAGGATGAAGTAGGCCTTTTGGAAGTTGAAGATGATGTCCAGCTCGCAGACGTTGCCGTAGTACTTATCCATCTGCTCGACATAGCGATGCACAATCTCCAGCGCCAGGAGCTCGTTGTCGTCCGTGTCGATGGCCGCGACAAAGAACAGGGAGGCGTACCTCCGGTAGACGATCTTGGTGTCCTTCCACTCCATGAAGTTGCACATCTTGGTCCGTCGTGCCAGGACCAGCTGGGTCACGTCCTTGACCACCTTTTGCTTCTCCTTGGGGCCGATCGTGATGAACCACTTGGCCAGCCTGACCTTGCCCTGCTTGCTGAGCAGGAAGATGTAGCGAAAGGCCATCCTGTGCTCGTGCTCGTGCTCGTGCTTGGGGTTGTTGGTGGGGTCGGGTTGAGTGGACCAATGACGAGAAATGTAATCGGCATTCGGGCCGCCACCGGAAATGTCATGGAGACGTTTGTCTCGGTGGGCGCCTTTGAGCAGTCCAATGTCGAGCTGGCCAACGGGCTGCGCGAGAATGTGCTGCGGCACGAGCGCCCGTATGAAGTGCACGACGGCTGGGTCAGCATCCCAGCAGCGGAGGAGGAGGGGGAGGAGAATGAAAACAAGGTCTGTGCAAACGACAGGGAGAGCTACGATGTGACGGTGAAGCTGTTCTTCCTGCATACCTCCGCTTTTGACGACATCCCCACCATCATCCACCACGTCCTGCAGACCCTTGGCCTGGGCGCCTTGGACCTGCTCATCATGGCCTTCCCCGGCCTGGAGTACGACGCCAGCGAGGAGCAGCCCGTGCGTCCTGAGAATCTGGAGGGGTGGAAGGCGGCCTACAAGCGGGTGGAGCAGCTGCACCACCAAGGCGCCATCCGCAAGATCGGGGTGGCGGATTTTGGCATCAAGCGGCTGCAGGCGCTGCTGCCGCACGTGGCGGTCCGGCCGGCCATTGACCAGATCAATGTGGAGCACTGCTGCACGGTGCCGCTGCCCATGGTGGCGTTTGCGCACGACGAGAAGATCGAGCTGCTGGCGCATAACGACTGCACGCAGATCATGCCCGGCCGGGCGCTGGCCACGCTGCTGGACGAGTTCTACCCGCTCCATGAGCACCCGGTGCACGGCGAGTGGGTGGCCAAGTACACGGCGGTGAGTCGCGACCGGGGGGTGGTGGAGAGCAAGGGATACCTGGTGTCGGCCTTGGTGGATGGATGACCTGACGATGAGTGTTGGAGCTGGTGTAGAGGTCGACGAGGTAGAATCATCCCACCATGCTCCGCTTGCGTCCGCGCAGCCGCACGTCCTGCAGGCGCCGTAGCACTGCCTTGCTGCCCGGCGCAGAAGCATAGGCCTGCAGCACTTGGTCAAAGAGGCCTTGTGCCAGCGGGTGCGTGGCGGCAAAGGCGCGCTCCAGGACGTAGAGATCGACGGCCTTGTCCTCAGGCGCGGCACTCACGCTGCCCAGGCCAAAGTCGATAAGGAAGAGACGGGCGTCGGGGGTGAGCATGAGGTTGCTGGTGGTCAGGTCGCCGTGGACGATGTCCAAGCCATGCAGCCTGCCGAGCAATGCGCCAATGCCTTCCATCAGCGGGCCCCTCTCCACCGTCTCGGTGCGCAGAGCGTCGCGCAGGCTGCAGCCAGGGATGCGCTCCATGTAGATGTCGCCGCCCTCCTCGTCGATGTACAGCAGCCGGGGCACAGGCAGCCCGGCGCGATGGCAGCGGTGCAGCAGGCGCGCTTCCTGCACAGCCCGGCCCTTGGTCAGGCGCTGGTCGAGGCGCGGGTGGCGATAGGGCTTGGGCGGGCGGTGCTTGCGGATGCAGACCAGCTCCGGCGCAAAGAGGCGCGTCTCGCCCACGATGGCCTCGGCGCCTTGCTTCTCCATGGAATCCTAGCCTACACCTACCTACCCTCCCTCCTCCCGATTACACCTCCATATCCTCCAGAAACTCAGCATACTCCTCGTCCTCGTCCGCCTCCTCCTCGCCGCCGCCCAGCTTCGGGGAGGTGATGCGCGACAGTCCCCGCAGGTGCACGTAGCACACCCGCTTGCGCTTCTTGTTGAAGAAGAAGTAGATCTGCGACCAGATGAGGGGCTCGTCTCCCCACGGCGACTCGTCCCCCTGGTAGGCGTAGATGTCGCAGTCGCGCAGGTCGAGCTGCGTGTCGATGACGTCCCACAAGCGGGGGATGATGCGCCCCATGCTCTGCAACGTGGAATTGAACCTGTTCATGGTCTCCTTGAGCGAGCGCTCGCGAGAGAAGTCGTCCGGGCGGAGGGAGGAGAAGTCGTGGTCTGGGTTGGCCGCGTTGAGGGTGGCAATCATGTAGGCAAAGGCGCGCCGGTTGGCCGTCTGGTCCAAGGGGCCGAACGGCGACGTGCCCGGGCGGCTGTCGGGCGACAGGCTCGTGCACAGGGCCGCGTCGTCGTGGTAGCGCGAGGTCAGGTGCTGGTCGAGCTGCTTGTAGAGCTTCTTGTCCAGGCCGGCCGCCTTGGTGGTGTAGAGCTCGGCGCCGCCCACGACGCGACAGTCGCTGGCCTCAAAGATGAGCGCCTGGTTGACCAGGTCAAAGGTCCGCAGCTCGACGAACTTCATTCGCGCTAGTTCCCCAAACCGGCCATGGCGCTGATGGCTGCTGGTGGTCTTGCGGCCCTCTTGTTGTGTGGTGGGCTGCTGGTGTGGGTGTTGGGGCGAGATGAGGTGGACGCTTTGGGTGTCGCCAACATCGCCCATTCGAGTGGATGGAGAAGGCGGATTTTGCTGGGGGAAGGCTGCGGTTGAAGGGCAAAGGGAAGGGCAGGGAGAGAGTGGACAAGGAGGGGCGGGCAGGTGGCAAGGGGGGTGAACGCGAGAGCAAGGGACAGACAGACGCGGAGAAGCGCTTCCGCCAGCAGAGCCAGAAAGTGCAGCAGCAGCGCATCAGAGAGCTGGCTCGCAAGCCCCACGGTGCGCGCATCAAGGAGATGTACGCCTACCTGGACTCGATGCCCGAGGTGCGTCTGCCTTCTCTCCCCCCGCTAACCCCAGATCCAAGACATCCCAAAGACCTGACCTGTCTGCCCTAGACCTACCCTAGACCTATCCTAGTCCTGTTCCAGAGCCTCAGAGCTGACATCGTCGGCTGTCTATTCTGTACGTGAATCTCTTCCTCCGTGCTCCGTAGTACAGGCACTGCACATGGACATGCATGCCCTTCCCTCACGCCCTGCCTTTGGCCACGTGAATGGGCAGGGGACAAACGGCTTCCACGACTCCTTGCTGCAGGAGGAGAGGCTGGGCGTGCTCAACGGGGCCACTGCCTCCGCCGTCGCCTCAGCAGCCCTGGACGATTCCCAGACCGAGCCA
>JAABUZ0100004502.1_pt1 | contig 19165 bp, 17 predicted proteins | sample 5562091 | NCBI WGS metagenome assembly JAABUZ01 (sample SAMN12813069, study PRJNA571459) | rock metagenome | isolation source: Antarctica rocks | place: Antarctica: Victoria Land, Linnaeus Terrace sud | collected 2015-12-21 | reverse complement strand
AGCCCCGATGCTTGTGACATCAGTTGGGTGGCCGGCCCCCCGCCTTTCGCCGTCCCCGCACTGGGGCATGACGTTGACGAGATGTAGACGGTCCCCGGCTTCAAACGAGTCGGGTCAAAACAGGATTCTCCCCGACCAGCCATCGTGCTCTCTTACACTCTCGCAATATAGCGAGTTGCACGCCACACCAGTCTCGGCCGGCCCGCGTCCGACTTGAGTTTCTCCTCACCCGAGCCGGTCGATTCGCCCCGTCACGATGGCGCGTCCGGCGAGCGCCCCGAGCGCCGCGACGACGCGGTCGAGACGCGCGAACCGCGGGTCTCGGGTGTGACCCGCCACGTAGCGCGCGTAGATCTCTTGGGCGACCACGGCGAGCTTGAAGACGCCGTACACGAAGTAGAACTGCGCGTGGCTCACGTCCCGCCCCGTCTCGCGCCCATACGCTTCAACGAGATCGCCGCGCGTCATGTTCCCCGCGGCCGCCGTGAGGCCGAGCCCGAGCTCGCGCAACACCGGCGGGTCGTCCGCCTCGAGCCAGTACGCGAGCGAGGTGCCGAGGTCCATGAGCGGCGCGCCGACGGTCGCCATCTCCCAGTCGAGCACCGCGACCACACGCGTGAGGTCGGCCGCGTCGAGGACGAAGTTGTCGTACTTGAAATCGTTGTGCAGGAGCGTCGCTTCGCCGGCGGCATCGCCCGGTTCCGGTGGCTGATGGTCGGCGAGCCACGTCGCGGCGTGCTCGACTGCGGGCACGTGCTCGGTCCGAGCGGCGTGCCAACGCGTCGTCCACCCCGACACTTGCCGCGCGACGTACCCCACCGGCCGTCCGAACTCCGCGAGGCCGCTCGCGCGCCAGTCGACCGCGTGCAGCGACGCCAGCTCTGCGACGAACCGCTCGCTCAGCCCGCGCAGCGTGGCGGCGTCGGGGATCGGATCACCGGGGCGCCCGCGCAGAATTACCCCCGGCACGCGCGCCATCAGGTAGAACGGTGCCCCGAGCACCGCGTCGTCGTCGCACGCCGCCACCATCTGCGGCACGCGCGCGAACGGCGCCGGCCCATGCGCGGGGCGCAACGCGGCGAGCAACCGGTACTCGCGCAGGACGTCGTGCGCGAATCCGCTCCCCGCGCCGCGGCGCACGCCGAACGGCGGCCGGCGCAGCACGAGGTCGGTGGGCGTGCCCTCCGCCGCGACGCGCACCAGGTATGTCAGGTTCGAAAACCCGCCCCCGAACTGCGCGACGTCGAGATCGCCCGCGCGCACGCCGGCGAGCGTCGGGACGTGTGCAGCGAGGAACGCGGCGAGCCGCGCCGTGTCGAGTTCTTCGCCGGGCCGGACCGCCCGCGGTGCGTCCGGCACCACGCCCGTCGTCGGATCCGGTCTTACCTCACTCACCCGCGCGACTCCATCCCGTACCGCTTGAGAATGCGCCGCGCGAGACTCGCCTTGTGCACCTCGTCCGCGCCGTCGTAGATGCGCGCGCCGCGCTCGTGCCGGTACCAGTAGGCGAGCGGCGTGTCGTCCGTCACGCCGAGCGCGCCGTGCGTCTGGATGGCGCGGTCGAGCACGCGTTGCAACACCCCGGCGACGTAGAACTTGATCGCGGAGATCGCGTCCCGCGCCGCCGACGCGCCGTCGGCGTCGATGCGCCGCGCCGTGTCGAGCACGTACAGCCGCGCCGCGTCGATCTCGGCGCGGCTATCGGCCACCCACCCCTGCACCGTGTCGCTCAGACCGAGGGGGCGGCCCGGGGCCAGTTCGCGCGTAGCGGCGCGGGCGCACATGAGGTCGAACGCGCGCTCGCAGATGCCGATCCACCGCATGCAGTGGTGGATGCGTCCCGGGCCGAGTCGCTCCTGCGCGAGCGCGAAGCCCGCGCCCTCGGGGCCGAGGCGGTCCGCGGCGGGCACGCGGACGGCGTCGTAGCGCAGTTCGGCGTGACTCGCCCAGTCGCTGCCGGCCTCGCCCATGATGCTGACGTTCCGGACCAGGGCGACGCCTGGCGCGTCCATCGGGACGAGGAACATCGACGCGCGGCGGTGTGGGGCGGCATCGGGGTCGGTCACGGCCATGACGACGGCGAACGCGGCGCCGTCCGCACTCGACGTGAACCACTTGTGGCCGGTGATCACGTACTCGTCGCCGTCGCGCACGGCGCGGGTGCCCATCCACACGGGATTACTCCCGGGGTAGTCGGGCTCCGTCATCGAGAAGCAGCTCCGCACCATGCCGTCGACGAGCGGTCGCAGCCAACGTTGCTGCTGCTCCGGCGTGCCGTGCGTGTGAAGCAGCTCCATGTTGCCGACGTCGGGCGCCTGACAGTTGAACAGGTAGTGCCCGACCGGGCTCTCGCCGAGCACGGCGCTGACCTCCGCGTACTCGGCGAGGGTGAGGCCGCGTCCGCCGAGCGTGCGGGGGAGGAACGGCGCCCAGAGCCCGCGCGCCTTCACCTCCGAGCGCAGCGCGGTCAGCTCCGGGAGGAGATCGCGGAACTCGTGCTGCGCAAGCCGCGGCTCGATCGGCCGGACGCGGTCGCGCAGGAACGCGCGGACGCTCGTCAGCAGCTCGCGGAGGTCCGTCGCAAGCGGGGCGGCGTCAGCCCGCGACGCGGGCTCGGGTGCGACCGCGGGGTCGGCGGCGGCGAGCAGGGTCGGAGCGGTCACGGAACAGCGGGTGGCGCGTGCGGAAGAGGGCGAGGGATCGCCGGGCGTCGCGCGACAGGAAACCTGCGCGTGAAATCGCCCGCGACGATCAAACATGAAGCCGATACGTGAAACCGCCCGCGGCGATTAAAGTCGCCGCGGGCGGTTCACGCTGTGGTCTGCTCGCCGGACCGGATCCGGCGCGGGAAGCTGGCCCGCGCCGGGTCTGCCGGTTTAGAAGCGAACGCCGAGGCCGACCGGGACGTAGGTGATCTTCTGGCCCGGGGTGAAGATGTAGACGAAGCGGCCCTCGACGAAGAGCTTGGCCGAGCCGAGCCCGCCGACCTCGAGACCGGCGCCGCCGTTCACGAGCGGGCGGGTGAGGTTCTGCTCGATCTCCCCGACGCCCGTGGACGACACGGTGCTGCCCGTCTGGTTGGTCTGGAGGAAGCTGCGGACGTGGGCCACGCCGCCGCCGCCGAAGATGTAGAACGAGCCGTAGTCGCCCGGCATCGTGTCCTTCGTGAAGCGCGCGCGGATCACGCCGTTGAGCGTGCCCGAGTAGATCGCGAGGTCGGGGCGGGCCTGATTGGCCGTGCCGGTATGCGCGCTGTAGCCTGCACCAATGTTCTGGCCGCGGAGCAGCTGGTAGCCGCCGTCGATGCGCAGGCCGAGCGGGCCGCGCGGGGCGTTGAAGCCGAGCGAGCCGTAGAGGCTGGGGCCGACCGTGGTGACGTCCTTGGTGCGCGAGAGCGGGAACGCCACGCCACCCTGGACGCCGAAGTACGCCGTACGGACCGGCGGCGGCGGCGGGGCGAGGCGGACGGTGTCGTGCACCGGCGGCGGGGCCGGCAGCGGACGATCGACGAACACGGTGTCACGAACGCGGACGGTGTCCGAGCGCGTCACGGTGACCGTGTCGGTATGGGGCGCGGCAGCCGGCTGCTGCTTGCCGCTGCGACGATGGATACGCTCAGAACGAGGACGGACCTGGGCATCCGCGTGCGTCGCGGCGGCCGCCGACACGACGACGAGGGAAAGACCAGCGAACCACAGGGAATTTCGGCGAGACACGAAGCCTCCTGGCATGACGTGAGTACTGCGACCGCAATGAACCGTTCGGTACTGAACGGCCCGCGAACGGGGCCCAATGTACGTCGGCCGTGCGCGCATTCCAAGCCTTCACAAACACATGGCCTGCGCGGCCCGTACACCGGCTCGGGACGTACGCCGGAGCCGCTTGCAGGGCGCGTGCCGCCGCGGACACCCCGCGGCGATCACACGACAACAAATGACAATAATCCGCCGTACGACAACACAGACCCCGCCTGCCTCACGCGCGTCACCGCGCCGCGGGATAAACGCGTGACGCGGCTAACGCGGCGCTAACGCCGCGTCCGCTTCGGCGAGCAGGGCCGCCGCGCGCACGCCGCGCATCGCGAGCAGCCGCGCGACCGTCTCGCCGATCTTGCTGTTGGGCGTGCTCGCGCCCGCCGTCAGCCCCACCCGCACCGGCCCCGCGGGCAGCCACCCCGCCACCTCCGCCTCCACCGTGTGGGCCCCCGCCGGCCGGTACCGCACCGCCCCCCGCGCCACGTCGACGGCCTCCGGGCTCTCGATGTGGAACGTCGGCACGCGCTCCGCGCAGAGCGCGGCGAGCGACATCGTGTTGCTCGAGTTGTACCCGCCCACCACCAGCATCGCGTCGAGCCGCTCGCCTAACAACTCGGCCACCGCGTCCTGCCGGTCCTGCGTGGCGGAGCAAATCGTGTCGAACGAGCGAAAATTCGCGGCCCGGTACTCCGCGCCGCGCGCGCGCTCGACCGCCGCGCCGACGAGGGCGGCCACGGCGAGCGACTCGCGCGCGAGCATCGTCGTCTGGTTCGCCACGCCGATCCGCGACAGGTCGCGGTCCGGGTCGAAATCGGGCGACGTCGCGCGCGCGAACCGCGCGAGGAACGCCGCGCGGTCGCCGCGGCCCTCGACGTAGTCGCAGACGAGCTGCGCCTCCGCCATGTCGCGCACCACGAGCCAGCGCCCGCCCGGGTACTTCTGCACCTGACTGGCCGTCGCCCGCGTCTCCTCGTGCGAGTACTTGCCGTGGATCAGCGCCGTGAACCCGTCGCGCGCGTAGGCGTCCACCCGCTTCCACACGTTCAGCACCGAGCCGCACGTCGTGTCGACGACCACGCACCCCATCGCGCGCAGCGCGGCGAAGTCGTGGATCGTCACGCCGAACGCCGGCAGGATCACGACGTCGCCCGCCGCCACCGGCCCGTAGTCGAACGCGGGCGCGTCGGGCACCACCGGCGCGAGCGCGAGGAAGCCGACGCCCATCTCGCGCAGGCGCGCGTTCACGTGCGGGTTGTGGATGATCTCCCCGGCGAGCCACACGCGCCGGTCGGGGAACTTGGCCCGCGTCTGGTACGCGTAGTCCACCGCGCGCTCTACGCCGTAGCAGAAGCCGAACTCGCGCGCGAGCCGCACGGTCATCCCGCCCGCCTCGAGCGTGTAGTCGCGCGCCCGCAGCAAGTCCACGAGCCGCCCGTCGTAGTCGGCCGCGAGCGTCGCCTGCACCTCGGCCTTGAGGCCGAACCCCTTCCGGACGTAGACCGCGGAATCAAGTGTCGCCATGCGGGCAATATACCCCCGCAGGTTTGGCGGGTTACGCCGTCCCCGCCCCGATCCGCACGACGAGGTCGGCCGGCAGCGCGCGCTTTTCCAGCGTCTCCGCGTCGACGGCGACCACGACGACGTGACCGAGCACGTGCGTGCGCTCCCCCACCCCGTCGCGCACGCACACGCCGAACGTGAGCGCGCTCCGCCCCGCGCGCTCGACCCACACGGCGACGCGCAGCACGGCGTCGTAGCGCGCCGGCGCGCGGTATTCCAGGTGCAGCACGCGCCGGACGAGCACGACGCCGTATTCCGTCTGGAGCCGCGGGTGCCCGAGCCCGGCCGCACGGAACAGTTCGGCTTCCGCGAGGTCGAGCAGCCGTGGGTACGCGCCGTACCGCATGATCCCGACAGGGTCGACGTCGGCCCACTCGACGCGCGCCACGACCTCGAATGCGGCCGCCGGTGGGGCGAGCGCCGCGTCTGGCGCGCCGGACGTCGTCATGCCGGACCTCGCAGCGGCGGCGCCAGCAGCGGCGCGAGCGCGTACGTCAGAATCACCTCGTATGCCTGGCGCCGGTCGATCAACCCGGCGGTGAGGACGCCGACGGCGCCGCCCCGGTGCTTGGTCCCGGTCGTTTCGAGGAGCGCGTCCATCGCGTGCCCCAGTTCGTCCCCCGCGCGCAATCGCTCGGCGACCGCCGCGGGAAGCGGCATCGCCAGCGAGCCGCCGACGTGCACGCCCCCGTCCGGGCCCGCCACGGCCGCCCACGCACAGGTGCGGACCGGGCGCTCTGGCGGACTGGCGTCGGACACCTCCTCCTCCTCGACCACGCCGCCCTCGATGCCGACGCCGAGGTCGGCCCCGAGGGCGTCGCGCGCGGCGACGGCCCGGGCGGTCGCGCCGCGGCGCGTCTCGGCGTCGCCCCACGGCTGGTCGGGCACGCCGGACGGCACGGCGACACCCTCGACGACGGCGTCCGGCGCGATGCGCGCGAACACGGCGCGCACGGCCGCAACCTTCACGGGGTTGGTCGATCCCACGGCGACCGTGCGCACGTGGCCGAGTAGGGGGGACACCGTCGACATCGTCGCGAATGTACAACATCCGCGGCGCCGCCCGAAGCACGCCGGCGCGACCTTGCCCCGCGCCGGGACGTCGTGCATGGTAGCGCCCATGCCCCCGCGCTCGTCCGCGCCGCCGACCGCCCCGCCGCCCGCGGGGGAGCCGCTCTGGGTCGCGTTCCTCAACACGGGCCCGGCGCCCGGCGCCGACGGCGGCCCCGACGTGCTCCGCAACTTCGACCACTTCGTCGCGTGGCTCGTCGCGACGGCGGCCCTCGACGCGGAGCGCGGCCCGAGCATCCGCCGTCGGGCGGAGCAGCAGCCGGCCGGCGCGGCGGCCGCCCTGGTCGACGCGCGGCGCGTACGGGCGGCCCTGCGCGGGCTCGCCGAACCCGGACACGCCAGCGCGTCGGCCGGCGCCGCGGGACGCGGGCGGGCACGCGCCGAGGCCGACGCGCTCGCCGAGATCAACCGCGTGCTCGGCCGCAGCGCGGGGATGCGGCGGGTGGAACGCGGCGCCCACGGGCGCTACACGCGCACCTTCGTGACCGTGGGCGACGCGTTCGCCGGGCTGCTCGTCCCGGTCGCCGACTCCGCCGCGGAGACGCTCGTCACCGGCGGCGTCAGCCGCGTACGGAGCTGCGCGGACCCGCGCTGCGGTCGCGCATTCGTGGACACGACGCGCAACGGCCGACGCCGGTGGTGCGACATGGCGACGTGCGGCAACCGCGCGAAGGCCGCGCGGCACCGCCGGCGCCAGGCGGCGCCCGCGGCGGGTCAGGCCGGCGTCGGCGCGAGCTTGAGATATCCCATCTCGACGGCGTAGCGGGCGAGCTTGCGCTGCAGGATCCGTCGGCCGCGGAACAGGCGCGACTTCACGGTGCCTTCGGGCACGTGAAGCACCTCCGCGATCTCCGCGTAGCGCAGGCCCTGGACGTCGCTCAGCAGCACCGCCGACCGGTACTCGTCGGGCAACGCCGCGATCGCGCGCGTGATTTCGTCGTCGAGAAACGACTCGTAGAAGCGCCCCTCGGGATCGGCCTCGCCGACCGGCTCGTGCGCGCTCCACCCGTCCGCGTCCTCGTGTTGCTGCACCTCGCGCGCGTCGACGCGGCGCTTGCGGCTCACGAAGACGTGGTAGAGGATGGTGAACAGCCACGCGCGGATGTTCGTCCCGAGCCGGTACTGCTCCCAGCGCTCGAAGGCGCGCAGCAGCGTGTCGGACACGAGGTCCTCGGCGTCGTCGCGCCCCCGCGCGAGTTTGAGCGCGAACGAATACAAGGCATCGAGGTGTTGCAGCGCCTCGCGCTCGAACTGCGCGCGCCTCGCGCTGCGTTCCTGGGCCGTCAGCGCCGGCCCGGCCCCCGCCGCATCCTCCCCCGCCTGCCGCTCGTCGGCGGCCCCCGCCATCGTCGCCATCTCGTCGTCCCCACCACCCCGGTGAAGGAGCCCGCCCCGGGCTCCGCGTACTTGCGTTCGTCCAGTGACTACGTCCGTCCAGTCACTACGTCGCTGACGGCGCGCCGGACGTCCGCGCCGCGCGTGGCGGCACGGCGGGGGCGTCGCGCGCGCCCCCGGCCGGCGGCGGGCCGGCGTACGTGCCCGGCTCGCGCATGTGCATCGCGATGAAACGTTTGAGGTCGTGCGCGACGCCCTGTAGCGCCGCCGGATCGCGCGCGACGCGGGCCATCAGCATCGCGCCTTCGAGCGTCGCGATGATGAAGCGCGCGAGGCGCGCCGGGTCCGTGCCGTCGACGAGTTGCGGCCGTGCCTCCAACAGGAGCGACCCGAGCTGGGCCGTCCACTGCTCGAACACGTCGGCGATGCGTGCGCGGAAGCCGTCGTGCGCGTCGGCGAGTTCGGCCGCGAGGGTGCCGAACGGCGACCCTTCGCGACACCCGCGCGCCACCTGAACGCCGACAAGTGCGTCGATGAACAACGCGAGCCGCGTCAGCGGGTCGATCATCGGCTCGCGGAGGACCGCGAGCCCGCGATCGGCGAAGCGCTCGAACTGGCGGTCGAGCACGGCGTAGCCGAGCTCTTCCTTCGAGCGGAAGTAGTGGTAGAAGTGGCTCTTCCCGCTCAGGGCCGCTTCGCGGATCACGTCATCGACCGACGTTCCCGCGAATCCGCGCTGCGCGACGAGACGCGCAGCGGCGTCGACGATCTGGGTTCGGCGATCCTTGACGGGCGCGTCAGACACCGGGGCTAACTTAGGACCGGTCGGTCCTAATGTCAACGGCGCTCACACCAGCACCGGCGAGCGCGCGTCCGACGCGATCACCGCCGTCGTCGCCCACCGCGCCCACGCCCGAAGCGCCCGCCCGGCCCCGCACCGCCGTTGCGTGTGCCGCCATGCGCATGCCGGTGCAGCTCGTTGGCAAGCGACCGCTCGGCCCGACCGTCACGACGCGTGTCGTGATCCGAGCGGTCGCGCTCCTCCGCGCGCTGCTCTTCGTCCGGCGACCAGGGACGGTCGAGGATCTCCTGCAGCGCGTCGAGCGTGTCGGCGCGCACGGCGCCGCGCGGCCCCCGCAGGACGACGAAGCGGAGCGGCCGGTCGAGCGCGGGCAGCTCGTCCTCGACGAGCGTGCGGGCGAGCTTCTCGGGCAGGCGCAGGCGCGCGACGCCGACGGGCCGCCCGTCCGCGGGCTCCTCGACCTCGTAGTGGATGTCGACCTCGCGGTCGCGCACGTCCACGGTCACTGGCAGCTGCGCGAGCCGCTCGCGCTGTCGCGGCGTGAGGTGGTCGTCGACGAGCGCGTCGAGGTCGAGCCGCAGCGGCCGCGCGCGGAAGTCGTCGAGCGAGCGCACGCCCTCGAGGTGCTCCGCGTACATCGCCGCGAGCTCGCGCTCGGACAGCCGCGGCGTCTGCCCGCCCGAGCGGCGGTACAGCTCGCGCACGTCGTCGATCGCGGGCTGGTTGCGCCGCACGGCCATGTGCCGCGCCTCGCCGCGCGCGAGCGCGTCGGCCAGCGCGCGCGTCGCCTCGGGCGCGAGGTCGTCGCCCCACGCGTGCAGCAGCTCGACCTCGCGGTCGAGCTCGAAGCCGTAGTACTCGGCGCGGCGTGTGAGCACGAGCGCCTTGCGCCGGGCGTCGTACTCGAGCCGCGGCGCGCCGAAGCTCGCGTGGCGGCGCAGCAAGTCGGGCGGGACCTGCGTGCCCTCGATCGCCGCGCGCGGCACGCCGAAGCGGTCGGCGAAGTAGCGCAGCGGCCCCGCGATCGCGCCCCACGAGCCGCACACGCTCGTCTTCGACACGCGCGCGTTGTCGCCCCACGCCGTCTCCTCGTCGATCACGAGGTCGAACGGCATGTACTGGGCGAGCAGCTCGGCGAAGCGGCGGTAGACGCGCTCGCCCGCCCACGGCATCGACGGCGGCAGCGCGAGGCCTAACGAGCGGTAGACGCTCGCCGTCGCCAGCGCCGCGTCCTCGACCGACTTCACGAGCACCCCGCGCCGCTCGGCCCAGCGCTCCATCTTCTCGGGGTCGAACAGGTGCCGCGGCAGCCCGTAGACCTCGCCCACGTACCCCGCCTCGCGGAACGCCTCGGCGTACAGGTTGTAGCTCGTCAGGTGGTCGCTGCCGCGCACGACGACGCCCTCGAGGTCGCGCTGCTCGCGCGTCATGCGGTGCAGCGACTCGATGCTGCTCATCACCGCGAGGTACGGCACGACGTCGTCGTCGGCGTTGACGACCAGCTCGGCCCACGCGCGGTCGACGGGCAGCGCCTCGACCGCGCGGCCGTACGGCGACAGGCGCCCGTGCTCGTCGACGACGTGCCGCTCCTGCAGGCGCGCGAACGCGCGCCGGTACGAGGCGCGGTCGAGCGGCACGGGCAGCTCCAGCTCGTCGGCGCGCACGCCTAACGCGGCGCAGGTGAGCGCGACGCGCTCCGAGTCGCCGGCGAGCTGGAACTCGGGCTCGGTGGGGCGCAGCGCCGAGAACTCGATGTCGCGGTCGGAGAGGATGAACACGCGCCCGCCCTCCACGCGGCCGTGCACGCGCCCGGCCATCTGGAGGATCTCGTTGGCGCCGAGGTGCGTGCGGGTGAGCACGTTGCGGCCGCGTTCGACGACGTTGGTGAAGCGCGTGTCGTCGATGACCACGGTGTCGAGGCCGCGCACGTTGAGCGCGCTCTGCCCCGCCGCGGTCATCGCGAGCACGTACGGCCGCTCCTCGCCGCCCTCGAGGAAGGGGCGGATGACGCGGATCGGCTCGCCGCCGTGGTAGTACGCGGCGTTGATCTTGGGCGCGCGCGCGCGCACCATCTCCGCCGCCTGCTCGACGCCCGCGCGCGTGGGCAGAAACACGCCCACGCCGCGACGCCCCTTCTGCACGCGCTGTAGGAAGCGCTCGTCGAGAAATTCGAGCGGCTGCTTGTTGGTCACTTCGACCTTGGCCGCCCGCCGCGGGTCGAACGAGGTCACCTCCAGCACGTCGGCGGAGCCGAGGTAGCGCGCGTAGAACGAGGGGTCGACGGTCGCGGAGAGCCACACGAAGCGACAGCCGACGCGCTTGCCTAACGCGAGGCAGAGCTCGAGCTCGGCCGAGGTCTGGTGGATCTCGTCGACGACGAGCGTGTCGTGCGGCAGGATGTCGCCGTCCTGGAACCAGCGCCGCGCGATGCCGGTCGTGACGACGATGACGTTCCAGGTCGGCGTGTCGGGCGTGCCCTCGCGCTCGCGGTTGATGACGCCGACGCGGAGCGGCACCGTGCCGCCCCGGCCGACGATCTCCTCGGCGATGGGGCGGATCGCGAGGGTCTTTCCCGTGCCCGTGCCGGCGACGATGCCGAACCCGTCGCGCGAGCGGGCGAGTTCGCGCAGGCGTTCGCCGTGGTGCTGCTCGAGGTAGGTCTCGAGGTGGAGGCCGACCGCGAGCTCGATGGTTTCACACGCGGCCCGTGTGGGCGCGATGACGATGACCCGGCCAGTCGGCGGCTCGGCGGCGACGAAGGCCGCGTGGTCGGGTGGGAGGGAGCGGTCGGTTGGGTGGCGCACCCGGGGAAGCTACGCACCCGGCACGGTCACCGCCCCAACAGCTTCACCCGCCGCCCGTTCCGGAAAATCTCGACCCGGTCCGCAATCCCATCCCCGTCGAGATCCGTCCACGTCTGGACCAGCGCGTTGGTGTTCGCGTCGAACCACAGCACGCGGTACGGCGTGCCGGCGCGCTTCGGATTCACGAGCCGCGCGACGACTTCCGACGTGCCGAGCCAGCGCAGCGCGACCGCCGACCCGCGTCCCTGCTGGACGTCGACGCCGGCGCGCATGTCGGGGAGGCTGCTCGGGTACGGTGCCGCGGCGAGCCCCGGGTAGTCGTCGCAACGCCCGTCGCCGTCGAGGTCGCGGCAGAACGGACCGCCGAAGCGTGGGTCGTCGCACCAGCCGTCGCCGTCACGGTCGAGGCAGACGCCGTTGGCGCGCCCCGGCGGCGGGTAGCGCCCGTTGTTGAAGTATCGCGGGTCCTGACCGGGCGGGATAACGAGCACCGCCCCGCCGCCGGGCTGGACGTAGCCTGGCGCCCCGTAGCCGGGCGCGTTGTAGCCTGGCGACGTGTAGCCGCCCCCGTAGGCGCCGTACCCGTGCGTGGCACTGCCGGCTCCGTATCCGCCTGTCGCGTACCCCGTCGTGCCTGTGCCGAGGTCAGCGCGGTCCGCGCCGCGGAAACGCGGGCGGCGCCCGTTCATCGCGTCGCGGTAGCCGGCCGCGTACCCGGCTTCGTACTCGTCCTGCGCGGAACGTGTGGGGGTGCCGCGGTCGATGACGTTCAGGGCCGGGGTCACGCGCCACGCGCTCAGCCCACCGCCGGGGACGCTCGTGAGGGTATTCGCGAGGGTGACCGGAGCGCTTCGGAACGCCCGCGCCGACTTCTTCCCGACGTAGTCATCCCCGAAGAGCACGCGGCCGTTGGCCGGGCGGTTGCGCACCGCCGTCGCGCAGTCGGTCGGCGCGGGCTGCTGGCTCGGTGGCACGTTGGCGAGCCAGATACGGCACATGCCCGGCGGCGGTCGGTAGGCGACCGGCACGTCGGGGTCCTTGCCCTTGCCGTCGGACGGCGCTGTGGGGGATTGGGCGTGCGCGCACCCTGCGGCGAGTGCGATCGCCGCACCCGCCGCCATCGCCCACCGGCCCGCCCGTCGCGCTCTCGCCATTCCGCCTCCGTTCCGTGCAGTCATCCCGCGGGATCTGTGAAAGCACGGGGAATGCCGCGCGCCGCGCGACTCGAACCGCTTCACGCCAACGGCTCAACTCGTTACGATCGCGGCGGTTAGCGGTACGCGACGCAACAGCGACGCTCGCCCGCGGCGCGCGGTGTCTGCCCGTGGCGACACCGGCCGTCCCCCGCGAAGGACGCGCGACGGGGGTGCCGGTTACGGCGCCGGCAGGTCCGGAACCTCGTCGCCGAACCCGATCCCGAGCTCGCGCGCCGTCTTGACGATGTCGCCGTCGACTTCGACCCGCTTCTCGCTGCGCAGCACCTCTTCGATCGGCACGAAGACGATGTGCGGCGACTGGAGCGCGACCATGTGCCCCCACTGCTGCTCCTCGATCGCGCGCACCGCCGCGCCGCCGAAGCGCGTCGACAGGAGCCGGTCGTAGCCGGTGGGCTGGCCGCCCCGCTGCAGGTGGCCGAGGACGAGCGAGCGCGTCTCCTTGCCCGTGCGCGTCTGGATCTCGCGGGCGAGCGGCTCGCACAGCCCGCCGACGCGGCGCGCCTGCCCGGGCATCGACTCGCCGAGGATGGACACGGCGCCACCGACCGGCATCGCCCCCTCGGCCACGACGATGATCGAGAAGCGGCGCCCGGCGCGCTCGCGGGCGCGCACCTTCTCGCACACCTGCTCGACGTAGTACGGGATCTCGGGGATGAGGATCACGTCGGCCGTGCCCGCGATCCCGGCGTAGAGCGCGATGAAGCCCGCGTCGCGGCCCATCACCTCGATGACCATCACGCGGTCGTGGCTTTCGGCCGTGGTGTGCAGCTTGTCGAGCGCTTCGACGACGGTACTCACCGCCGTGTCGAAGCCGAACGTGTTGATGGTGCATGGCACGTCGTTGTCGATCGTCTTCGGGACGCAGACGACCTTCATCCCCTTCGTCATCAGCTGCTGCGCGATGCGGAGCGAGCCGTCGCCGCCGATGGAGATGATCGCGTCGATGCCGAGCGCGCGCGCGTTCTCGACGAGCTCGTCGGAGCGGTCGACGTAGACGAAGCTGCCGTCCGGCTGGCGCACCGGGTAGTCGAACGGGCTGCCGCGGTTGGTGGTGCCGAGGATCGTGCCGCCCATGTGGGCGATGCCCCGGACCGAGAGCGGCGTGAGCGGGACGACCTCGTCGTCGCCGAGGAGCCCGGCGTAGCCGCGTTTGATGCCGAGGACATCCCACCCGCGGCGCACGGCGGAGAGCACCGCGGCGCGGATGACGGCGTTGAGCCCGGGGGCGTCGCCGCCCCCGGTCGAAATGGCGATGCGCATGACGGGGAGCTTATGACTCGGCGGGACGGTGCGGCAAAGAAAGGGGCACGTGCGCAAGGAAACGATACACGCTCCGGGGCCGCGAACACATATGGTAGGCGCGTGTCTCGTTTTCCCCATACGCGCGGCGGTGCCGCGCAGTTGTCCCTCACCGGGTCGTCCGCGCCCCCGGGGTTCACGCTCGCGGAGCTGGTCGTGGCGCTCGCCGTGCTCGGCGTGGCGGCCGCGCTCGCGCTGCGGGGGCTCGCGCACGTGACCGACGGCGTCGCGGTGCGCGGGGCCGCCACGGACGTGCGCGCGGCGTTCGCCACCGCGCGGGCGCTCGCCGTCCGGCGCGGAGAGCGGGCGGCCGTCCGCATCGACACCGCCGCGGGCGTGCTCGCCGTGCACCTGCGGGGCGACACCGTCCTGCGCCGCCCGGTCGCGGCGTTGTACCGGGTACGGCTGAGCGCGACGCGCGATTCGGCAGCGTACGGCGCCACCGGGCTCGGGTACGGCGGCAGCAACCTGCGCGTGGTCGTCCGACGCGCGGCGGCCGTCGACACCGTGGTCGTGTCGCGGCTGGGGCGTGTGCGATGAGCCAGTATCGCGCCGCCCTGCGTCGGTCAGACCCAGCCGCGCCGGCGGTACACGAGCCAGCCAAGCGTCTCGTAGACCCAGGCCGCGACGACGCGCAGGCGGTCGCCGGGGCTGCGGAGCGGGGTCGGACCGCCCCAGGCCGCGTCGCGCGCGGGCGCGGGGGAGCAGACCACGGCGAGGCCCGCGTGCTCGAACGTCGCGCACGCCCGGCGCGCGTGCGCGGGCGAGGTGACGAGCGCGACGCGCCGCCAGCCGCGGGCGCGCGCGAGCGCCGCCATGCGGACGGCCTCGTCGTGCGTCGACTTCACCGAATCGACGGTCCACACCCGGTCGCCGAGGCCGGCGAGTGCGACGAGCCGTTGCTGGTCGGGGAGCGACGACACGCCCGGGCGGCGCCGGGGGCGCACGACGCTGAGGACCAGTGGCCGCCCCGTGCGTTGGGCGAGCGCGAGGCCGGCGAGCAGGCGGTCGACGCCCTCGCCCTGGATCAGCCCGTCGTCGCCGACGCCGCTCGAGAGGACCGCGACGGCGTCGACGACCGCGCCGGAGTCCGCGGCCGGTCGGTCGCGTCGCACGAGCGACGGCGCGACGTGGGCGGCGATCGGGAGCGACGTGACGAGGACGAGCAGGAGCGCCACGCCCACGGCCGCGGCCCGCAGCGCGCGCTCCGCGCCGAGTGCGCCGAAAACGCCGCCCGCGATCCCGGCGAGCGCGAACACGTGGTGCGGCGCGACGCCGAACAGGTCGGGGATCCCGAGCGCGGCGGCGCCCGCCCAGACGAGCACCGCGAGCGCCGCGCCCCGCGCCGCGGGCGGGAGGGCGCGCCGGGCCGCGCCCCGCCAGTCGCGGCCCGCGCGCTCCGGCCGGCGGTCCGCCGCGGGCGGCGGCGACGCGTTAGGCGGCTCGTTAGGCACGGGCGACGGCGGCGCCCGCCCGTGCGACGGCTGCGAGCACGCGCCCGGGCACCTCTTCCGCGAGCACGTGTCCCGCGTCGGGGACGAGGTCGAACGCGCCGCGCGGGAGAGCGCCGGTGAGCCGGCGCAGCGCGTCGGCGCGGAGGAGGTTGTCGCGAGCGCCGGCGACGACTTCGGTCGGCTGCGGAATGCCCGCGAGCGCGTCGGGGGCGAACGCGGCCCACGGGTCGGCGTGCAGGATGAGGCGTGCGGCGCGCGCGAACGCGGGGTCGGCGGTCGGCGCCCAGTACTCGTCGACGTCGCGCGCCGTCGGCCGGCCGATCCGGCCGTACGCCGTGTGGAGCGCGAGCGCGGTCAGCGCGCGGACGCCCGCGACGCGCGGGAGCCACGCGTCGATCGCGCTCGGCGTGAGGCGCCGGATCTGTTCGATGCGCTCGACCGTGTCGAGCCCGAGTGGGGCGAGGAGGACGAGCGCGGCGACGCGGTCGGGCGCTTGGCGCGTCGTGTGGAGCGCGATCGCGCCGCCGAGCGAGTGGCCGACGAGCAGCACGCGGTCGAGGGCGAGCGCGTCGAGCAGGCGGAGCGTCCAGCCCGCGAGCGCGTCGGGTGTGTACGCGGCGGGGGCGAGTGGTTTGTCGGACCAGCCGTGGCCGCGGAGGTCGGGCGCGTGTGCCTCGACGCCCGACGCGGCGAGTGGGCCGAGGATGTGGCGGTACGCATAGGCCGACGCGCCCCAGCCGTGGAGGCAGACCGTCGGCGGCGGCCGGCGGTCGTGCGCGGCCGCGTCGCCCGCGACGGCGCGGCGCACGACGCGCACGTGCTCGCCCGCGCCGATCGCGACGCGGCGCGCGTCGTGCCCGGGCCAACTCGCGGGAAACACGGCCGAGGCGACGAGGCGGCCGGCGGCGTCGCGCGTGTCGGGCGCCGGAGCGGGCGGAGTGTGCATGCGCGGAAATTACGCGTCCCGTGTAGCGAGTTCCGCTCGGGGCCGTCGTCACCGCGCGCGGGTCGCTGACTTGTCGCGGCCGGGCGCACGGCGGCATCTTGCGCACGTGCCCGCCCGCTCTCGACCCGCCGCTCCCCTCCCCCGCCCGGCCCGCCGCGCCCCCGCGCGCCGCCCGGGCGCGGCCGCCTAACACCGCGCCGGCACCGGATGCGCGGCGAGTTCATCGACGTCGGCGGCGCGCGGCTCTACGCCCACGCCGCCGGCTCGCGCGGCGGTGGCGAGCCGGTGGTCCTCATCCACGGCTTCCCGACGTCGTCGCACCTCTGGGCGCGCGTCGCGCCCTGCCTGCCGCCGGACCGCCGCATTCTCCTCGTCGACCTCCTCGGCTTCGGCCGCAGCGACCGGCCGGACGGGCATTCGCTCTCCGTCCGCGCCCACGCCGAGCGCGTGATCGCCCTCCTCGACGCGCTCGGCATCAACTACGCGTGCGTCGTTGGCCACGAGTTGGGCGGGGCGGTCGCGCTCGCGATGGCGGTGCGGTGGCCGCAGCGCGTGGCGCGGCTCGGGCTGGTGAGCGCGGTCGCCTACGACGACTGGCCCGCGCGCGAGCTGCGGCTGTTGCGCGCGATGCTGCCGCTCACGCGCCACCTCCCGCCGACGTTCCTGCTGTCGTTGCTGCGCAAGGAGGTGGTGCGCGGGTACGTCGAGCACGACGCGGGCGAGCGGTCGGTGACGCGCTACCTGCGCCCGTTCCGGACCGCGGACGGGCGCGACGCGCTCGTCGAGCATTTGCTCGCGCTCGACGCCGCCGAGACGCAGGCGCTCACGCCGCGGCTCAAGGACCTCGTGATGCCGACGGCGGTGCTCGCGGGCGCGCACGACGCTTTCGTCCCCCTCGCGACGGCCGAGCGCCTCGCGGCGGACATCCCCGGGGCCACGCTCGACGTGGTGGCCGAGGGGCGCCACTTCCTTCCCGAAGAGCAACCCCGCGCGGTGGCGGACGCCGTCACGCGGCTGCTCGCCCGCGAGTGACGCGCCCGCGTCACGGAGGCGCATGGCCGACAAGATTGAGACGTTCCGCGAGATGGTCGCGCGGCAGCCCGAGAACCCGCTCGCCCGCTTCGGGCTGGCGAACGAGCTGCTCAAGGTGGGCGCGTGGGCCGACGCGGTCGAGCAGTTGGAGGCGTACCTCGCCCGCTACGACGACGAGGGGAACGGGTGGGGGCGCCTGGCCGAGGCGCGCTCGGCGTTAGGCGACGCGGCGGGCGCGCGCGAGGCGCTGGAGCGCGGGGTCGCGGCATCGTACCGCTTCGGGCACGCGGGGATGGCGCAGGAGCTGGAGGCGCGGCGTGACGAGCTGGACGACGCCTGACGCCCCGCCGGGTGGTCGGCCGCTCCGTTAGGCGTTCCGCGCCTCGGCAGCCGCCGCGAGCGCGTGGCCGATGTCGCGCGACAGGGCGCGCGCCTCCTGCGTGGCCGTGCTCGCCTGCGCGAGCGCGCCCACCCCGTCGTCGCGGAGCTTGAGCAGGTCGAGTCGCACGTTGCGGAGCGCGGCGCGCGCGCTCTCGAGCTTCGCCTCGAGCCCGGCGCGCCGCTCGACGAGGTCGGCCAGCGACGCGCGCTGGCGCTCGAGGAGTTGGCGCGTGCGCTCGCCCTCGGGCGTCGGCGGCGCAGGCGCGGCGAGGCGGGCGTCGAGGGCGGCGAGCGCGGCCGGGTTCGCGTCGGTCGGGAAGCGTTCGAGGCGGGCGGCGAGGTCGGCCACGCGCTCGACGAGGCCGTCGACGGTCGGCATGACGTCGGCGACGGGCAACAGCGCGCGGTCCTCGGGCGAGAGCTTGGCGAGTGTCTCGCGCACGGTCACGCGGTCTTCGACCGCGTCGCGGAGGAGGGCGACCGCGCCGTTGTTCAGGCTCGCGGCGGCCGCGAGCTGGAGCACCTCTTCGTCGACGACCTCGGCGCGCGGGCGCGGCGACGCCGCCTCGACCGCGTCGCGCCACCGCGAGGAGAGCGCGTCGCGGATTGGAATGCCCGCGCGTCGCACCGCGCGCGCCTCACGCCTCGCACCCGCGAGCGTGACGAGCGCGCAGAACATGAGGAGGAAAAGCGGGGCGGCGAGCAGCCGTCCGTGCGTCACGACGGCCGCGACGAACACGAAGAACGCGAGCACCGCGAACGCGGCGCCGAGCTCGATCCGGCGCCGCAGCCGCCGCGTCTCGGCGACGAGGGCGGACCGCGGCCGGGCGGTGGCGGCGGCCCGGTCGCCGTCGGCCCGGACGACCGCGCCGCGCCCGCTGAACACCACGTCCCAGAAGTCGAGCCCCGCCGCGCCCAGCGGCCGCCACCGCCGCCGCACGTCGGCCAGGATCCCCCACGCCGGGAACACGATCCACGGCGGGATGAACAGGTGCATGGCGTTGACGAACGTCAGGAACGCGATCAGCACGAACGACCCGATCGCCTTGCGCCGGAAGAGCGCCGCGCGCACGTCGAGCGGGATCTCGGGGAGCCCGCTCGGGCCTAACGCGCGGCGCTCCAGCTCGGCGGTGAGCGGCAGCGGGGCCAGGCCGTTGCGCCCCGCCTCGCGCCAGTCCTCGCGCCGCTCGCGCTCGGCCCGCCGCTGCTCGCGGGCGTACTCCTTCCACTCCTCGCGCGCCGACCGGTCGCCGCGGAGTCGGGCGAACTCCGCCCCGCCGGGCGCGAACGGCACGGCGGCCGGCGCGGCCGGCACGCGCGGCGGCATCCACGGCGGCAGGACGGGCGCGGCGCCCGGTACGGGCGCGAGGGGCGGGCGCGGCGGCGGCGCCGGCGTCGGTCGCACCGCGGCGCCGGCGGTCGCCGTCTCGGCGCGCAGCGCGTCGCGGAACGCGCCCGCGTCCGGCCACCGGTCCGCGGGCTTCTTGGCGAGCGCGCGCTCCACCGCGT
>JAABUZ0100004501.1_pt1 | contig 19172 bp, 18 predicted proteins | sample 5562091 | NCBI WGS metagenome assembly JAABUZ01 (sample SAMN12813069, study PRJNA571459) | rock metagenome | isolation source: Antarctica rocks | place: Antarctica: Victoria Land, Linnaeus Terrace sud | collected 2015-12-21 | reverse complement strand
GGTCAGGGGGGCCAGCGCTTCCAGCAGCCGGTGGACCTCACGGACCCGAGTGGGCCTCAGGTCACCAAGCGCAACGTGATGTCGGCGGCGCGCGAGGAGCTTGTTCATTACAACGTGCTCGTCTCCCGCGGTGTGGGCGGCAAGGCCCTGACCACGAAGATCTGGATCCCCGACGCGGTGTTCTCGAGCCGGAAGAAGCTGCTCGAGACGCTCGAGGTCGGAGACCAGATCTTCATGAACGCCTACCTCATCGGCACGACCGTGTTCGGCAACGCCGGGAAGGGAACGCTGGCGCGGGTCACGGCCGAGTTCATGGGCGTGGAGTCGGTGCACCGCGCGCTCGCCCGCCAGTCCCTGGGCAAGCTCGGCAACGACCGCATCTTCGTGAAGTACGCCCAGCGGGAGACCGCTGACTCGCCCAACCGCCGGGAGCCGGGCTTCCGCGACATCCTCCAGGCGGTCGCGCAGCTTCAGAAGGCCGGATTCGGATTCGGCAAGCGCGGCGCGACGCCGGGGCAGTTCTACGAGTTCAAGGACATCCGCAAGCGGACCCCGAACGACCCGTTCCTGAACACCTCGGCGCCGCTCTAGGCCAAGGACGCTTTCTGCCGTGACGAGGGCCGCCCCACCGGGGCGGCCCTCTTCGGTTTCACCCTCGCAGCGCCACCGGGGCGCCGTCGAAGCGCGTCATGCGCTCGAGATCGTCCACGCGGGCGCTCACCTCGTCGCCGGTCAGCTTCTGTATCCGCTCGGTGCCGAACTCCTCCACGTTGAAGGAGCCGAGTGTGGTGCCGTAGGCCATCGCCCCGCGCAGCAGGGGCGACCCGATCCCCTCATCCGGGTGGGCGGCGAGGTAGCCGACGAGACCGCCGGCGAAGGAGTCCCCCGCGCCGGTGGGATCGACCACCCGCTCGAGCGGATAGGCAGGGAGCGCGAAGAAGCCGTCGGCGTCGAACAGCGCGGCTCCGTACTCGCCCTGCTTGCAGACGACCGCGGACGGCCCCCAGCTCATGATCTCGCGCGCCGCCCTCAGCAGGCTCGCCTCGCCGGTGAGCTGGCGCACCTCCGCGTCGTTCAGCATCACCGCGTCGACCCCCGCGATGGTCTCCCTGAGCGAGTCCGGCGCGGTCTCGATCCACAGGTTCATCGAGTCGAGCGCCACGAAGCGGGCGCCGGCGCACTGCTGACGGACCTCCCGCTGGAGGTCGGGCTGGATGTTGGCCAGGAACAGGACGTCGCACGCGCGCGAGGCCTCCGAGAGCTTGGGCGCGAAGTCGCCGAAGACCCCGAGCTGGGTGTCGAGGGTCTCGCGGTCGTTCAGGTTCTCGCCGTACTCGCCCGCCCAGAAGAAGGTCTTGCCGCCGGGGATGTGCTCGACGTCGTCGGTGTTGACCCCGCGCGCGCGGAGGACCTCGTACTCGGAGGCGCCGAAGTCGTCGCCCACCGGACCCACGACGCGCACGTCGCCGAAGAACGACGCGGCGAGCGCGAAGTGCACGGCCGAGCCGCCGAGCATCTTCTCGCGAGCGCCGAACGGGGTCTTGACGGCATCGAAGGCTATGGAGCCGACGACGGTGAGTGACATGGAGGCTCCTTCGCTGGGGTGGAGGCCGAGAGGGTAACGAGCGGTTTGGCCGCCGGCGGGGAGGGCAACACTGCGGCGTATGGCCACCGATGGAGAGCTTCGTCGTGACGCGGGCCGCTTCACCCGCATCGGGCTCAAGCTGCTGATGGTGGCCGTGGCGCTCGCCGTCCTCGGCACGGTGCTCGCCCTGGTGGGCAAGAGCCTCGCCGTGTGGGTAAACGGGCTCGGCGTCATGCTCGACTGGATCGCGGTGGTCCCGGCGGTGGCGGGTATCGCGCTTCTCCTCATCGGCGGCACGGCGGGCTGGGCCGGGCGCCGGCGACCGTTCGCCTGAGCCCGGCTCGTCGGTACGAGCTGCCGCTCGACCGGGCGCGTGACCCGGCCCGCCCCGCGGGCCGATCTGGCAACCGCCACCGTCTATGGTGAGCGCGCCATGACCGCCTTCGCCGATCTCGGCCTCGCGCCCGACCTCCTCGCCGCCGTGCGCGACGTCGGCTACGAGACCCCCAGCCCCATCCAGGAGCAGGCCATTCCGCCCCTGCTCGAGGGCTCCGACGTCATCGGCCAGGCCCAGACCGGCTCGGGCAAGACCGCGGCGTTCGGGCTGCCGATGCTGCAGTACGTCGACCCCTGGGAGTCCGAGGTCCAAGCGCTCGTCCTCACCCCGACGCGCGAGCTCTGCATCCAGGTGACCCAGGCGCTGCGCACCTACGGGTCGCGCAAGGGCATCGACGTCGTCGCCGTCTTCGGCGGGGCGCCGATCCGCACCCAGCAGGCCCAGCTCCGGGCCGGGGGCCAGGTCGTGGTGGGCACCGTGGGCCGCGTGAAGGACCTGATCTCCCGCCGCTCGCTAATGCTTCACTCCACGCGCTTCGTGGTCCTCGACGAGGCCGACGAGATGCTCGATCTCGGGTTCCTCGAAGACGTCGAGAAGATCCTCGCCCTCACTCCGGGCAGCCGCCAGACCGCGCTCTTCTCGGCGACCATGCCCCCCGAGATCCGGCGGCTGGCGGACAAGTACCTCTACGACCCGGTCACCGTGATGGTCAAGTCCGCGAACCTGACCGTGGACAGCGTCGAGCAGTTCGCCCTCGAGGCCGAGGGCAAGGAGAAGAACGCCGCGCTGGTGCGCGTGCTCGAGTCCGAGCGCCCCGAGCAGGCGATCGTCTTCGTGCGCACGAAGATCCGCTGCGATCAGCTCTACCGGACGCTCCGCGACAAGGGGATGAACGTCAAGGCGCTGCACGGCGACATGAGCCAGGGTGCGCGCGACGGGGTGATGATCGCCTTCAAGTCCGGGCGCCTGCCGATCCTCGTGGCCACCGACGTGGCCGCTCGCGGCCTGGACATCTCCTCGGTCACCCACGTGATCAACTTCGACGTCCCGATCTCGCCGGACGTCTACGTGCACCGCATCGGGCGCACGGGCCGGGTGGGCCGCTCGGGCCGCGCGATCACCTTCTACGAGCACCGCCAGACGCGCGACGTCGAGGCCATCGAGCGTCATACCGGCGTGGCGGTCTCGCCGTGGGCCGAGGGGGCGCACGTCACGCCGGTGCGGATCGAGCCCAAGCCGCGCCGGCACTCCAAGCCGCACGTCTCGAGCAACGGCGAGGACCATCGCACCGCCAAGCTCATCGTCCGGCCGGGGCGCGCCGCGGGCCTCGAGCCGGCCGACCTCGTCCAGCTCGTCACGAGCCGGGCCGGGCTCGACGGGGAGGCCGTGCGCAACGTGCGGATGCTCGACCGGTTCTCGTTCTTCGAGGTGCCCGAGGTCGACGCCGAGCGCGTCGTGGAGGCGCTCGACGGCGCCGAGGTCCGGGGCGAGACGCTGCGCCTGGCGCCGGCCGCCTCATAGCCACTAGCCTCCGGGCTCTCCCTCCCCCGAACCGGAAGGCCCCGAATGTCTCAGGCGACGATGCAGACCTCGCACGGCGCGATCGTCATCGAGCTCTTCGACGAGGACGCGCCGAAGACGGTGGAGAACTTCCGCAAGCTGGCGGCTGACGGCTTCTACGACGGCGTGATCTTCCACCGGGTGATCCCCGACTTCATGATCCAGGGCGGCGACCCGGACGGCACCGGCCGCGGCGGCCCGGGCTACACCTTCGAGGACGAGATCAACCAGCACAAGATCCTCCGCGGCACCTTCGCCATGGCCAACGCCGGGCCGAACACCAACGGCTCTCAGTTCTTCCTCGTCACCGCGGACGCCGCGCCGTGGCTCGACGGCAAGCACACGGCGTTCGGCCGCGTGATCGACGGGATGGAGGCGGTCGACGCGATCGAGTCGGTCGAGACCGGCGCGGGCGATCGTCCGGTCGACCCCCCGAAGATCGAGCGGATCGAGCTGAGCTAGAGACGCAGACGGCCCCCGGTCGCCAGGGCGACCGGGGGCCGTGAGAGCGCATCCCTGCGCCGGTTGTAGTTACTGCGTCGCGGAGGGGCTGACCGTGAGGGACACCGAGTCGCTCACGCCGCGCTCGTTGACCGGACCGCCCGGGACGACGATGCGGAACGTCTTGCTGCCGTCCGAGCCGAAGCGGTGGACGATGCGGTACGTCGAGCCCGAGCCCACGCGCGAGACCTGGATCGTGCGGAAGTCGCCGTCCGCCTCCCGCTTCTGGAGCTCGACCACGTGACCGACCTTCGAGGGCGAGACGCTGCCCGTGAAGGTCGCCGTGCCCCCGACGGTGTACGGGCCGGGGCTCACGTTGACCGTGACCACGTCACGCACGCCCACGAACGTCTGGGCGCTGTGCTTGCCCCCCGAGACGGCCGAGTAGACCGTGTTGTGCGCCGGCGTGAGGGTCACGGAGTAGTTCCCGTTCGCGTCGGTCTTGGCCGAGGCCACCTCCATGAACTTCCCGCCCGAGGTGCGGCCCCGGATCGTGACCGTCTGGCCGGCCGGGGCGCCCTTGACGGTGCCCGACAGGGTGACGCTCTCGCCGAACTTGACCGAGTACGCCGACGGCGCGAGGGTCAGGTTGGGGTTCTGCGCCTGGGTAATGGTGACCTCGCGCTCCGGCGAGACCGACCGGATGTTGCGACGGTCGCCCCGGAACAGGACCCGGAGGCTGCTCGAGCCCACGTCCGGCACGCGGAACGTGTGGCGGATCGCGTAGTTCGAGTTACGGCCGATGCGCCCCGAGTCGATCGTGACCCACCGGCTGCCGTCCGGACCGAACTGGCGCTGCAGGAAGACCCGCTCGCCGGAGTGGTTGGGCGTGACGTGACCGGTGAAGGTCACGGCGTGCCTGGGTCCGGTGAGGAACACGGGCCCCGTGGGGCCGTTCAGCGTGATGAGCGCGCGAACACGCTCGTGCACCGTGCGGCTGCGCAACCGGCCCGCGGTCACGAACCACGAGCGGTTGGTGTCCACGACGCCTGAGACGCGGTGGATCACGTAGAGTCCGGCGGAGTCGGTCTGGACCCGCTGGACGCGAGTGAACCGGCTCTGATTGGGCAGACGGTGATAGAGCACGACCGTGCGGTTCGCGCTGTTCGGCACGGTGAGCTTGCCGTAGATGTCCAACGCGTCGTTCGCGTCGATCGGGTTCTTCGTCACGTTGATCGTGAGCTTGTGCGGCGTGACGTGCCGCGCGAATGACGCCGAAGGCGCGAGCGCGAGCGCGAGCACGGCGATGAGCCCTGCGAGCAGGGAGAGGCGTGAACGCATCTGGGCCTCCTGGCCGGATGGGTTACCGCTCACCGCCCCTTTCGACCCCCCGGTCCGGCGTGAGCGAACAGTGACTTCCCAAACACGTGCCTCCCGGGGAAAGTTGCGCTGGGATGAAGCCGGCGGGTTCGCGGCCCAGCGCGTGCGGCGACGCGCGAGGGGGTAGCCTAGGTTCAAAGCCTCAGAACAGGAGACACCAGATGGCGAGCGTCCAGCAGCAGCCGGCCCCGACCACCGAGGCGGCCGACGAGGCTCCCGACGGGGTCACCACTGGCGTCCACGACATCCCGGTCGAGAACCCGGCCACGGGGCAGGTCGTCGGCTCGGTGGTCAACCACTCCGCCGAGGAGGTCGCGAACGCCGTGACCCGCGCCCGCGCCGCTCAGCCCGGCTGGCAGGCGCTCGGCTTCGAGGGGCGGGGACGCGTCTTTCGCCGCGCCCAGAAGTGGGTGCTCGACAACTCCGAGCGCATCGTGCGCTCGATCGTCCAGGAGACGGGCAAGACCTTCGAGGACGCTCAGCTCGCCGAGATCGGCTACGTCGCCCCCGCCTTCGGCTTCTGGGCCAAGCACGCCCCGGAGTTCATGGCCGAGCGCAAGGTGCGCTCCGCCAATCCCTTCGTGTTCGGCAAGAAGGCGACGGTGCGCTACGAGCCCGTGGGCGTGGTGGGCGTGATCGGGCCGTGGAACTTCCCGCTGACCAACTCGTTCGGCGACTGCATCCCCGCGCTCGCCGCGGGCAACGCGGTCATCCTCAAGCCCAGCGAGGTCACCCCGCTCACCTCGCTCATCATGGAGGAGATGATGCGCGACTGCGGCGCGCCGCCCAACGTCTTCCAGGTCGTGACCGGCGACGGCGAGACCGGGGCGGCGCTGGTCGACCACGTGGACCACGTCATGTTCACGGGCTCGACCAAGACCGGGCGCAAGGTGCTCGCCCGCGCGGCGGAGACGCTCACGCCGGTGAGCCTCGAGCTCGGCGGCAAGGATCCGATGATCGTGCTCGCCGACGCCGACGTGGAGCGCGCGGCCAACGCGGCTGTCTACTACTCCATGTCCAACGGCGGCCAGGTGTGCATCTCGACGGAGCGGGTCTACGTGGAGGAGCCCGTGTACGAGCAGTTCGTGCAGAAGGTCACCGACAAGGTGCGCGCGCTCCGCCAGGGGGAGCCGACCGGCGAGGGCAAGGTCGATCTCGGCGCGGTCATCTTCCCGCCGCAGCTCGACGTGATCGACGAGCACGTCAAGGACGCGGTGGACAAGGGAGCACGCGTGCTCACCGGGGGCAAGGCCTCCACCGGGCGAGGACGCTTCTACGAGCCGACGGTTCTCGTGGACGTCGACCACTCCATGAAGGCGATGACGGAGGAGACCTTCGGGCCGACCGTGCCGATCATGAAGGTGCGTGACGCCGAGGAGGCCGTGCGCCTGGCCAACGACTCGCCCTACGGCCTCGCCGCCTCGGTGTGGTCGAAGGACGTGGCGCGAGGAGAGGAGATCGCCCGGATGGTCGAGGCCGGCGCCGTGTGCGTCAACGACGCGATGCTCAACTACTTCGCGCTCGAGCTGCCCATGGGAGGCTGGAAGAGCTCGGGGATGGGCACGCGCCACGGAGAGGACGGCATCCGCAAGTACACCAAGCAGCAGACGCTCCTCGTGACGCGGATCGCGCCCAAGAAGGACATCCACATGTTCCCCTACCGCAAGAGCGTGACGCGGCTGCTCGGCCGCTCCCTCAAGCTGCTCTACGGGCGCGGCAAGCGCGACTGACGCCATCCGCTTGGCGTCCACTCTCGCCTCCCGGGTGGCGACCGCCTGACACGGCGGGACTGCCGTGCTCGCGATCGCCTTCGGCCTCGGCTCGTCGCTGTGCTGGGGGTTCGCCGACTTCCTCGGGGGCCTGCAGTCGCGCCGCCAGCCGGTGGCGGTGGTGCTGCTCGTCTCCGAACTCGCAGGCCTCCTTCCCGTCGCGATCTACGTCGCGCTGGCGGGCGCCGTGGCGCCTGGGTGGGCGCTACTGTGGCCCGCGGCGGCCGGGGGCGCGGCGGGCGTGGTGGCCCTGGGCGCCTTCTACCGCGCGCTGGCGATCGGCACGATGAGCATCGTCGCGCCGATCTCCGCCACGGGCGCGATCGTCCCGCTCGTGGTCGGCATCGCCGAGGGTGACCGTCCCGGCGCACTGCGGCTGGTGGGCATCGCCGCCGCCCTCGTCGGCGTCGTGCTCGCCGCGCGCGAGCTCCAGGCCGACGCGCGCCCGCGCGGCGCCGGGGCCAGGGCGAGCGTCGCGCTCGCGCTCGTCGCCGCGCTCGGGTTCGGGCTCTTCTTCGTCGGCCTGCGCTCGGCGGCGAGCGCCAGCGTGCCGTGGGCGATGGCCGTGGCGCGGGCGAGCGCCGTCCCTCTGGTCGCCCTCGCCGTGCTCCTCTCTCCCGCGCCGCGGCGACCCGCCGCGGCGGTGCTGCCCGCCCTGGCGGTGGTCGGGCTCCTCGACGTCTCCGCCAACGGGCTCTACGCCCTGGCCACCCGGCACGGCCTGCTGAGCGTCGTCTCCGTGCTCGGCTCGCTCTACCCGGTGGCCACGGTGCTGCTCGCCCGCTTCGTGCTGCACGAGCGGGTGGGACGCACGCAGGAGGCCGGCATTGTGACGGTGCTCGCCGGGGTGGCGCTGATCGCGGCGGGCTGAGGCGCGCGATCGGCGCCTTTCCGGAGCCGGCATGGCATGCTGCCGGTCGTGCGGCGCCTCCTCCTGCTCGTCCTCGTGGTCCTCGGATGCGGTGCCGTGCCCGCCTGGGCGTTCGCGCGCGACTTCGAGAAGCCACAGTCCCACGACCCCTCGCAGCAACTCCTGACCAACCCCGGCCCAAACGTCCAGCGCCTGGACACGCCGAACGACCCGAACTACGACCAGGCGGAGAGCGATGACGAGGACAAGGGCCAGCCGGGGCATCCGTCCTCGAGCAGCCTCTACGACGAGCGATTCGACCTCTTCGGCTTCCCGTCGCAGTACAACGGCCCGAACGCCCGCTACCTAGATCCGCGCGACTCCAACCCCGCGCGCATCGGCAAGTCGCAGGTCTCGGGCTTCAACGCCGCTGGCGCCTGGAAGCTCTCCCGGGGGCGCCCCGACGTCACCGTGGCCATTCTCGACACGGGAATCAGGTGGGACAACGTCGGGCTGCGCACGCAGGTCCACCTGAACAAGGGCGAGCTGCCCACCCCGCGCAACGACCACGCGATCGAGCCGGGCGTCGACTGCTCGAAGCACACCCACGCGGGCTACGACATCAACGGCGACGGCGTCTTCAACGTCGATGACTACGGGTGCGACGCGCGCGTCAGCCTGTCCTGGAGCGGTCGCGCGAAGGGCTCGCCGAACATGGTGACGGGCCAAGACCTCATACACGCCTTCGGCAACTGCCAGATCTCGGCTCAGCACCAGGCGATCTCCTGTCCGCCGGGCGGCCACTTCGACAACGACCACAACGGATTCGCCAACGACATCGCCGGCTGGGACTTTTTCAACAACGACAACGACCCGTTCGACCAGTCGAGCTACTTCGCCGCCTCGAATCACGGCTCCGGCCGCACGGAGGAGGCGGTGGAGCGAGGAAACGACGACCACGGCTCGATCGGCGTCTGTCCCCACTGCCAGTTCCTTCCCGTCCGCGTCTGGGACACGTTCGTCTCCGACGGCGACACCTTCGGCCTGGGCATGTTCTACGCGACCCACATGGGCGCGAAGGTCATCGAGGGCGCCGACGGCAACCTCTACCACTCGGCCTTCACCGAGGCGGCCTCCAAGTACGCGTACGACCGAGGCGTGACCCAGACGTACTCGGGTGACGACCTCAACACGGCCAACCACAACTACCCGGCCAACTACAACCACACGATGCTCATCCAGGGCACGGTGCCCGACACCGTCGGCCTGGGCATGAACTCGAGCGAGCTCACCCAGGGGTTCTTCAACCCCCCGCTGCCCACCAGCGCCCCGCCGAGCACCTACTTCCGCGGCGCGAACACCACCCAGTTCGGCGGCCACAGCTCGATCTCCATGGAGGGGGCGACGGGCTCGGTCAACACCGGCAAGGCCAGCGGCGCCGCCGCCCTGGTGATCAGCGCGGCAAGGGATGCGGGCATCGACCTGACCGCCGACGAGACCCGCGAGATCCTCGAGCAGACCGCGGAGGACGTGCTCCCCGGGAACACCGCGGGCGTCGGCACGCCGGACCCGGCGGCGAAGGGCTGGGACTCGCACTTCGGTTGGGGGCGCGCCGACGTCGGCGCTGCCGTCGGGGTCGCGCACTCCGGCAAGATCCCACCCGAGGCCTCGATCGACTCCCCGGACTGGTACGCGCCCGTCAGCGGCATGGTGCGCATCACGGGTCGCGCGCGGGCGCTTCGCGCCGCGAACGGGGCGTTCCATTGGAAGCTCGAGACCTGCCCGACCTTCCAGCAGGGAGCCGGCGAAGGGACGTGCACGACGGTGCGCGAGGCCGACGCCACGGGCACCGTGACGGACTTCGGGACGATCAACGCGGACGCCATCCAAGCTTCGCTGCCGCCCAATCCGCCGGATCCGGGCGGGCCGGCGTTCGCCCTCGGCGGCCCCAACCCATTCCAGGGTCAGTTCACCGTGCGCCTCACCGTTACGCAGCAAAGCGACCCGTCGGTGCTTCCGGGCATCGACCGCAAGGTCCTGACCGGCCTCTCGGATCTGAGCCTGCGACGCGGCTATCCCAAGCGCCTCGGCACGGGGGGCGAGGCGCCGATCCGCTACGCAGACCTGAACGGCGACAACGTCCAGGAGCTGATCGTCCCGCTCGAGGACGGCACGCTTCACGCCTATGAGCCGAATGGCTCGGAGCTGCGCGGATGGCCCGTTCACACGGGCGTGCTCAGCCAGGCGGCCAACCACACCTCTGCACTTCAGGGCGCCGGTCTGGCGCCGCCGCACGAGCCGCTGCGTGGCGCCGTGGTCGCGGACCTCGACGGCGACGGACGCCCCGAGGTGATCGACACCGCGGGCACTCACCTCTACGTCTGGGAGGCCGACGGGAAGCTCCGCCGCGGGTTCCCGGTCTCGATCGATCCGAACCTGTGCCGCGGCTCGGATCAGAGCCAGCCGCTTCACCACCGCAAGTGCGGTTTCCTGGCCAGCCCCAGCGTCGCGCACCTGGAGGGGCGCAACCGGGCGCCCGACATCGTGGCCGCGGCGCTCGACGGGCACGTCTACGCCTTCCGGCCCGACGGGTCAGGCGTGCCCGGCTACCCCGTCGACCTCGTCGACCCAGGGGTGCCCGCCAACCAGCGCGTCTTCGCCGAGTCGATCAACAACATCGCGGTCGGCGACCTCAACGGCGACGGCCGGGACGACCTCGTCGTCGCGTCGAACGAGAACTACGGAGCGGCTTCTCCCAACCCGGCGGACGTCAACGCCGGCTTCGGCCAGGCGCTCTCGGACGTGCTCGGGCGAGCCGCCGGCGGCAGCTCGCGCGTCTACGCCATCGACGGCAAGTCGGCGAAGTTCCTCCCCGGGTGGCCGGTCAAGCTGAACGGCGCGATCCAGAACGTCCTGCCACTGATCGGCCCCGGGCACGATGCAGCGCTCTTGAAGGTCGGGGGGGCGCAGAGGATCGTCGTGTCCACCACCGGTGGCGCGGTGTCTACGTACGACACGAGGGGCCACGTGGTTACCTCGATGGACCAGGAGGGCCGTGGCCTCGGGAACTCCACGCAGAACACCGCCCAGCTCAACCTCTTCGAGTACGCGTCGGTGGGCAAGCTCACGGGCATCGGCAACCCTGACATCGTCAAGTACGGAATCACGCTTGGGCAGGCGGCGAACCTTCTGCTCGTGGGGCAGAACGTGCCCTATGAGCATCTCATCGGCGCCTATGACGCCGGCACCGGCAAGCCGATTCCCGGGTATCCGACCGTCACCGACGACTACCAGTTCCTGTCGAGCTCCAACGTCGCGAAGGTCGCGCCCGGTTCGACCAACCAGGTCCTGGCGGGCACCGGCCTGGGCCTGCTCCACGCCTACGACGGACTCAGCGGCCAGGACGCCCCCGGCTTCCCCAAGGTGACCGGCGGATGGCTCTTCGCACCTCCCGCGCTGAGCGACGATCACCGCGTCGCCGACATCACGCGCGAGGGCTTCCTCTTCGAGTGGGGAGCGCCGGGCGCGCCCTCCTGCCAGAGCGAGTGGCCGTCGTTCCGACACGACCCGCAGCAGACCGGCAACTACGACGCCGACGGCACCCCGCCGGGCGCTCCGCAGGCCCTCACCCTGGTTCCACTCGGCCGGAGTCGCTACCGGCTCGCGTTCACCTCGCCGGGCGACGACGGGCTGTGCGGCACGGCGACGAGCTACCTGGTCGAGGTGGGTGGGCGCCTCGTGGACCTCGGGCTGGGCCGCCCGGTGGCCGGCGGCCGCCGCTTCTCGCGCGACGTGACGCTGCCCGCCGGCTTCAGCTCCTTCTCGCTGCGTGCCCGCGACGAGGCGGGCAACACCGGCCCGCCGGTGACGGTCGCCTCGTGCCGCGACCGCGCCCGCCCCACCCTGCGCTACGCGCCCGGGGGCATCCGCGGCGCGAGCCGCGCGATCGACCTGCGCGGCACCGCGGGCGACGGCGGCTGCACCGGCTCGGTCGCGGCGCATACGGTCTCGCGCCCCGGCGCCGTCCGCTCCGTACGCCTCGCGGTGTCGGTCTTCGTCCGCGGCGGCTGCCGCTTCGTGGGCGCCGACGGGCGCCTGACGGGCACCCGGAGCTGTCGCCGCCCCCTCTTCGTCACCGCGCGCGGCACGGCGCACTGGCAGCTCCGGCTGCGCGGCGTCTTCCCCCAGGGCCGCTACGTCGTTCGCTCGCGCGTGTACGACGTCGCGGGCAACGTCGGACGACCGGCGCCGCGCACGTTTCGCATCCGTCGCCCGCGGCCTCGCTTCACCGGCTGATCGCCAGGGCGTCAGCTCCCGTGCGGACGCCGGCTACTGGTGCCGGCACTCGGGCAGCCCCAGGGCGCTCCAGCGCTCGTCCTCCGCGCGGACGAGCGGACGCAGCTTGGGCTCGAGCGCGCCGAAGGTCGCGAGCGGCTCGGCGCGCGCGCGGAGCTTGGCGTCAGCGCTGACGATGAGGGCGAGCTCGCGGTTCAGCAGGTCGATCACGCGGTCGTGATCGGGCCTGAGGCTATCGGGCGGGCGCAGCGCCGCCAGCTTTGCGATCGCGGGCTTGACCAGACGCAGTCCCTGACTCACGAAGCTCGGCACGTCGGCCGGGGTGCGCGGCTCGGGGACCTGCTCCGAGCGGCGCTTCTCGGCGATGCAGATCGCCGTGGCGCGCGTGCGATACTCGCTCGCCGCGAGCGGCTTGGAGCCGCAGCCGGAGAGCAGCGCCGCCAGCACGGGCGCGAGGAGGGCGATACGGGCCCGGCGCACGGTGAGGCTAGCCCGTCAGCTCGACGCCGAGCAGGCGCTCGAGCTCGGGGACGGTCTCCTCGGCCCGGCGGTGGTGGACGGTGACCATGCCGAGCTCCAGCGCCGGCTTCAGGTTGAAGGGCAGGTCGTCCACGAACACGCACGCCGAGGGCTCGAGGCCGAGCCGCTCGGCACCGAGCGCGTAGATCGCCGGATCGGGCTTGCGGATGCCCTCCTCGCCCGAGATGACCCAGGCGTCGAACAGCTCGGGAAAGGAGGAGCGGTCGTAGCGCCCCTGCCCCCACGAGTTCGAGATCAGCCCGGTGCGCACGCCGCCGTGCTTGGCCGCCCTGACCGCGGCGAGCATCGCCTCGTCGGGGCGCATGCCCGCGAAGAGCCGGTCGATCAGACGCTCGCGCGAGACCTCGAGCACGGCGGCGAACCTCGGCTCGAACTCCTCCTCGGAGAGCTTCCCGGTCTCGAGGTCGGAGAGCAGCTCGCGGGCGAGCGGGTCGTTCATGAACCGGTCGCGCACCGCGTCGGCGCGCAGCCCTTCCTCCGCGCAGAAGGCCCGGAAGGACGCGAAGACGTCGGTGGTGAGCACTCCTCCGAAGTCGACGAGGAGCCCTCGCCGCGGAGGCTCACTCGCCATGGGCTATGCGCTCGGCGCGCTCGGCGAGCTCGGGCACGCCGCGGTCGAGCATCTCGAAGAAGGGATCGTCGGTGGTGCCGGCGACGAAGCGCTGGTAGGAGCCCTCGAGGAAGACCGCCGACTTCCACAGCGCGAGGGTGGTGTACCAACGCACGTCCTGCATGGACCGTCCCGAGCCCTCCTCGTAGCGGGCGATGAGCTCCTCCCGGGTCAAAAAGCCCTCGCGGGTGGTCACGGTTCCCAGGGAGAAGATCGTCCCCTGGTCGTCCCCGGGCTGGGGGTAGGTGGCCACGAGGTAGCCGAGGTCGGCGAGCGGGTCGCCGATGGTCGCGAGCTCCCAGTCGAAGATCGCGTTCAGGCGCGCGGGCGTGCCCGGCGCGAACATCGTGTTCCCGAGGCGATAGTCGCCGTGCACGATGGTGGCCGGCCCCGACTCGGGCCGGTGCTCGGTGAGCCAGGCCGTGACCCGGTCGAGCGCCGCCACCTCGCGCGTCTGGTTGTGCTCCCATAGCCCGCCGAAGCGGCGGAGCTGGCGCTCGAGGTAGCCCGTGGGCTTGCCGTAGCCCTCGAGGCCGAGGGCCTCCCAGTCGACGGCGTGGACCTCGACGAGCGCGTCGACGAGCTCGTCGGCGATCCGGCGCCGCTCCGTCGGCTCGTCGAGCGCCGGCGGGAGCTCCGTGGTGATCACCTCGCCGTGCACCCGCTCCATGAGGTAGAAGGGCGAGCCGATCACGCTCTCGTCCTCGCACGTGGCGAGCACCCGCGGGGTGCGCACGGCGGCGTCCTGCACGGCGCTCAGCAGCCGCGCCTCTCGCAGCACGTCGTGGGCGGAGGGCGGCAGCGGGGGGCGCGGCGGGCGGCGCAGCACGCACTCCGTCCCGTCCTCGCGCCTGAGCAGGTAGGTGATGTTGGAGTGCCCCTCGCCGATGCGCTCGGCCTCGAACGCCCCCGAGCCGAGGCCGTGCGCGTCGAGGTAGGCCTCGAGCGGGCGCCGGACGAGGAGCGGCGGGCGCTCGAGGCCCGCCGCCTCCTCGGGGGTGTCGACGATCGCCGCGGCGCTCACGGGTCGAACGCTACCCGCTCGGCCCCTCGCGCCGGTAGCCTGCCCGTCCGTGGCTCCGCAGATCTGGCTCCTGCGCCACGGCGACGCCGAGTCGCACGGCGCGCGCGACGATGCCTCCCGCCGGTTGACCGCCCGGGGGGAGGAGCAGGCGCGGGCGGCGGGCGCGGCGCTCGCCCGGCTCGAGCTCGGGCTCGACTCCGTGCTCGCGAGCCCGCGCGTGCGCGCGCGGGAGACCGCGCGGCTGGCCTGCGCGGCGCTCGGCCTCGAGCCCGAGGCGCACGAGCCGCTGGGGGGAGGCTTCAGCCGGGAGGACGCGCTGGCGGCCCTCGCCGGCGCGGGCGTCGACGCGCGCCTGCTCCTCGTGGGCCATGAGCCGGACTTCTCCGAGCTCCTCTATGACCTCGCGGGCGCGCGGGCCGACGTGAAGAAGGGTGGCGTGGCGGGCATGCGGATCGCGCGGGGCGCCGGGGAGCTGCTGGCCCTGCTGCGCCCGCGCGAGCTCGAGGCCATCGCCGCGGGCTCCGGGCGCCCGGGCTGACGCGGCATGCCCGAGCTCCCCGAGGTGGAGATCACCGCGCGGCTGCTCGACGAGGCGGTGCGCGGCGTGGAGATCGAGTCGGCGCTCGCGCCCGGGATCAACGCGCTCAAGACCTTCGACCCGCCCCTCTCGGCGGTCGAGGGACGTACGGTGGCGGCGGTCGGGCGCCGGGGCAAGATGCTCACGATCGCCGTCGAGGGCGAGCTCGTCCTCCTCGTTCACCTCATGTCCGCCGGGCGGCTGCAGCTCTTCGACACGCGCGCCTCGTTGCGCGACCGGAGCTCGCGGCTGCTGCTGCGCCTGCTCGACGGCCGCGAGCTGCGCCTGCGCGAGTTCGGCACCAAGCAGGCGGCCTGGGTCAAGCTCCTGCGCGCGGAGGCGCTCGATGCCGATCCCGCCCTCGCCGACCTCGGGCCCGAGGCATGGCCCGACCCTCCGAAGCTCGGGCCGCTGCTCGACGCCCCGCGTCCACTGCACGGTGTTCTGCGCGACCAGAAGGTCATCGCCGGCATCGGGCGCTCGTGGGTCGACGAGATCCTGCACGCCGCGCGGCTCTCGCCGTTCAAGCGCGGCTCCGACCTCGACCCCGACGAGCTCGAACGACTCCGTGCCGCGATCGTCGATCGCCTCGGGGCGCCGCTCGTCTACTACGAGGAGAAGCTCCGGCTGCCCATCCCCGACAAGCTTCCCATGCCGCTCGCCGTGCACCGGCGCCAGGGGGAGTCGTGCCCACGCTGCGGCGATCGCCTCGAGGCGGTCTTCTACGAGGACTACGTGATGTGCTACTGCCCGACCTGCCAGACCGACGGGAAGCTCCTCAAGGACCGGCGGCTCTCGCGACTGCTCAAGTGAATCCGCCGTCTTGGGGTTACTGGTGTCCCGGCTTGGATATTGTTCCTGGGGTCAGATGAAGCTCTGGCGTGGGGGCCTTGCCTCCCGAACCGCCGCACTGGACGGCTGATGGCTTCTTCCCGCTAGGCCTTGCGCGAGAGGAGCCGAGTCGACACCATGCCGACCCTGCCGGATTGGGCCGTTCAGGTTCTTCAGGTCCTCATGGCACTGGTCGCTGCGCCGCTCATCAGCGGTGTCATCGCGCGGGCGGAGGCGATCGTTCAGCAGCGTCGTGGGCCGCGGGTGCTGCAGCCCTACTACGACATCGCCAAGCTACTGCGCAAAGACGCTGGGCTCCTCCGCCGTAGAGGTGCTGCGCCCCCGGCCCACCATCACGGCGGCCACGCCGGACGGCTACTGCTGAAGGGCGCGGCGGAGAAGCTGGTCGCCCAATCGACCGTGCCGGTCCTCATCCTCGGAGACCACGAGCGATGAGCGACGCGATGCTGTGGGTGGTCGAGATTCGCAGAGGATCTCGCAACAGTACGAGTTCGCTCCGGAGCTGGGCGCGAAATCTCCCACTTCTTCTCCATGTACAAGCAGCGGAGGGCAAGGACGTGACAGTGGAGGGCTGGTACTCGGCCAAAGAGGGCTTGGGAGTGCTCGAGGAAAGTCGCCGCCGATACACAGAGCAACAGAACTGATGCCGCGCGCTCGGCGCGAGATCCTCTTGGCCGTTGCCATTCAGGAGCGGCGCGGGCGGCGGAAAAGCAGGCGCTGAGCGTCTATGTCCCGCCTCGATCGACGAGAGCTGGCGGCGATCTTCGCCGGGGGCGCGATCGGCGCTCTCGCCCGGGCTGGCCTCGCGACGACCGGGGCCGGCGAGCCGCCCGCCTTTCCGTGGCTCACCCTGTCAGTGAATGTCCTTGGCGCCTTCTTGCTCGGCTACTTCGCCACTCGGTTGCAGGAGCGCCTCCCCCTCTCGACCTACCGGCGGCCCCTAGTAGGCACCGGGTTCTGCGGGGCCTTCACCACCTTCTCGACTCTGCAAGTGGAGCTCCTGAAGATCCTGGAAGCCCACCGCTACGCCCTCGCTGGCGCTTACGTGGGGGCAAGCGTTGCCCTCGGATACGCGGCCGTGCATTTGGCCACCGCCATCGTGCGCCGGGCGAAGCGGATCTTGTGAGTGACCTCGTGTGGTTCGGTGTTGCGCTGCTCGGCGGCCTCGGCGCGCTGCTTCGGTTCTTCGTCGACGCGGTCATCGGCTCGCGGGTGGGACGTGACCTTCCGTATGGGACGTTGATCGTCAACCTCACCGGCGCGGTCGTTCTCGGTTTCCTCACCGGTCTCACCGTCAGCGGAGATCTCGCCGTCCTCGCCGGCACGGCCGCCGTCGGCTCCTACACCACTTTCTCAACGTGGATGCTCGAGAGCCATCGCCTCGTCGAAGCCGGGGAGCTTCGCAACGCCACCCGCAACATCACCTTGAGCATCGCTCTGGGGCTCGGCGCCGCAGCCCTGGGACGCACCCTGGGAGCGCACTGGTGAACGAGGACTGCCTCAAGCTCACCACCTACTTCGGAGAGCGCCACCGCACCGAGCACGGACTCGTCGCGGACGCCCTCCTCGAGCTCTACGGCAGCCACGAGCTCGAGACGAGCATCCTTCTTCGCGGCGCCGAGGGATTCGGCCTCAAGCATCACCTACGCACCGACCGGCTGCTGACCCTCTCCGAAGACCTGCCGGTCGTCTCGGTGACCGTGGACACCCGTGAGCGCATCGAGCACGTCCTCCCTGATGTGGCGGCCATCGAGGGCGGCGGCCTGATCACCCTCGAACGAGCACGGATGCTCACCGGTGAGATCGGCCCCGTCCCCCTGCCCGAGGAGCTGAACGAAGCTACGAAGCTCACCGTCTACGTCGGACGCCAGGAGCGTGTGTTCCGTACCCCGGCCTTCCTCGCGGTGTGCGATCTGCTCTACCGCCGCGGGATCGTCGGCGCCACCGTCCTGCTCGGCGTCGATGGCACCACGCACGGCACACGCGAGCGCGCGCGATTCTTCGGGCGCAACGCCAACGTGCCCCTGATGATCATCGCCGTGGGATCGGGCGAGCGGATCGCGCGGGTGCTGCCCGAGCTGAGCGGGCTGCTCCGAAGCCCGCTGCTCACGCTCGAGCGAGTGCGCATCTGTAAGCGTGACGGCAACCGGATCGCACAGCCCGCCTCCCTGCCCGGCACCGACGAGCACGGCATGTCGCTCTGGCAGAAGCTCATGGTCTACAGCTCCGAGCAGGGCCAGCACGACGGCACGCCGCTCCACGTGGCCCTCGTCCGTCGGCTGCGCGAGACCGGCGCCACCGGCGCGACCGTATTACGCGGCATATGGGGCTTCCATGGAGAGCGGCCACCGCACGGGGACAAGCTGCTGCAACTCCGGCGACACGTACCGGTCCTGACCATCATCATCGATTCTCCCGAGCGCATCGCCGAGTCCTTCAAGATCGTCGACGAACTCACCGGCGAGCACGGGCTCGTGACCAGCGAGATGGTGCCCGCTCTCACCGCTCTCACCGGGGAACGCCGACACGGGGGGCTGCGACTAGCTCGTCACCGCTTCTAGCGCTGGCCTTCGAAGCCGTCAGCGGGCGAGAGCGGGGCGCCCAGCCCGAGTGAGATCAGCGGCGAGCGCCAGCGCGAGAGATGGCTCTCGCGCGGTGTCGGCGGCGTGGGGCTGACGGGCTTCTTCTCGGACTCCGGACACGGGATCGCCACGGCGTCCTGCCCAGCTTCCTCACCACGTGATCCGCTGATCGGCCCGCGCGGTGTGGGAGCGTCACCCCTTGATGGGCCGGCCCGCTCTCGTCGACTGCTCAAGTGAACGCCGACTCTGCGGCGGCTTTGTACGGAATCGACCGCGATGGCGTTCGGCGAGCTCGGGCGGTGCTTGGCTCTGGCGTCCCGAGTCCCGAACGCTTGCGAAGGAGAGTCCGATGATCGAGCCTCGCGCCGCTGCCCCGCCCTTCACGCTGCCCGACCAGGATGGCCGATCGGTCTCGCTCGCCGATCTGCGCGGGCGGCCGGTCGTCCTCTTCTTCTACCCGAAGGCGGGGACCCCGGGATGCACGGCGCAGGCGTGCGGCGTGCGCGACCACGCTCGGGAGTACCAGGAGGTGGGAGTCGCCGTGCTCGGCATCTCGCGTGATCCGGTCGCGAAGCTCGCCGCCTTCGCCGCGGAGCACCGCCTCGGGTTCCCGCTGCTCTGCGACGCAGACCACGCGGTGACCGAGGCTTACGGCGCCTGGGTCGAGCGGTCGATGTACGGGCGGCGCTTCATGGGCGTAGAGCGCTCGACCGTGATCGTCGACGCCGACGGGAAGGTCGCGCACGTGCTTCCCAGGGTCTCGGCTAAG
>JAABUZ0100004499.1_pt1 | contig 19174 bp, 21 predicted proteins | sample 5562091 | NCBI WGS metagenome assembly JAABUZ01 (sample SAMN12813069, study PRJNA571459) | rock metagenome | isolation source: Antarctica rocks | place: Antarctica: Victoria Land, Linnaeus Terrace sud | collected 2015-12-21 | reverse complement strand
GTTTGAGGCCGACCTCGCGCGATCCCGGACTAGGGAGGGGATGGCCGTGGCCAAGGCGAAGGGCCGGCTGCGTGGCAAGCAGCCCAAGCTCAGCCCCAAGCAGGAGGAGTGGGTCGCCATGGCTGCCTTGATCTCTCACACATCCTTCGACAGCTTCAACGCCCACGCCTCGTCGGTGTTCTGGGGCGAAGTGCTCGGCTTCGCCGAGGACCCTGATGACCCGAATGAGCCCGGTGACGAGGAGTGCATGATCTTTTCCGCCGACGGCACCCAACGGCTGTTGTTCATCGAGGTCCCGGATGCCAAGCAGGTCAAGAACCGCGTGCACCTGGATCTGAAGCCCGCTGAGGGCACCCGTGAGCAGGAACTCGAGCGGCTGCTGGGGCTAGGAGCCCACCAGGTCGCCGACCGACGCCGGCCGGACGGGTCGGGATGGATCGTGCTCGCCGATCCCGAAGGTAACGAGTTCTGCATCCTGCGCAGCGACGCCGAGCGCGCTGCGTCGGCCTGATCACCGTCGCCCGACCTGGGCATCGATACCCGTCCCGCAAGTCGATCGGTTGCGGGACGCAGCGCTGCCCAACGGCTCACCGGTCGGCCGGCGGCTGCCCGGCCGACCGGTGCTCGCAGTGGGTCGCCTTGTTACAGCGTCTTTACGAGGCCGCCGTCGATGACGACGTCGCTGCCGGTCATCCAGGCGGCGGCCGGGCTGGCGAGGAACAGCACGAGGTGGGCGATCTCCTCGGCAGTGCCGAACCGCCCGAGCTTGATGCCGCCCAGGCCGTCGGCCATCGCCTGCATGGCGCCGTCATGGTCGGTGCCCATCGCGCTGCCCAGCTGGTCACCGAGGCCCCCGGGCGCGGTCCACAACGGGGTGCGCACCGGGCCAGGGGAGACGGTGTTGACCCGGATGCCCTGTGGCGCGAACTCCGCGGACAGCGACTTCCCGAGGTTGGTCAGGGCGGCCTTGCTGGCGGCGTAGTCCACGACGCTGGGGTCGGGCAGGAAGGCGTTGACCGAGCTGACGTTGACGATCGCGCCGGCGCCGCGGGCGAGCAGGGCAGGAACCGCGGCTCGGGTTGCTCGGATCGCGGACAGCAGGTTGAGCTCAATGCTGGTCGACCAGTCGGCGTCGGTCACCGACATGAACCCGCCGAAGCGGGGTCCGCCGCCGGCGAGCCCACCCATGTTGTTGACCAGCACGTCCAACCCACCGAACCGCTCGGTGGCGGTCGCGATCAGCTGGGCGGGGCCGTCTGGCGTGGATAGGTCGACGTCCACCGCGGCGAACACGTCGTCGGAGGCCAAGCCGGCAAGGTCGCTACTCGCCTTGCGGCTCCCGGCGACGACGCGGGCACCGGCCTCGAGCAGGCCACGGGTGACCGCGGCGCCGATCCCCTTACCTGCGCCGGTCACGACAGCGACGCTTCCTGTGAAGTTCAGCGGTACAGACATGTTCTCTCCTTAGTGATCTCAACGTTCTGGACCGGACGGTCTAGTAACGAGTCGTGCGAGTCCTCGACCCCGAGGGGCCGAGCAGTTCAGGGGTGAAGAACGGCCAGGGCGGTGTCCAGGGCTTTGACGAGCGTCGTGCGACTGCTGCCGGCGGCGGCCATCACCCGCAGGCCTTGGATCGTCGCCACCGTGAGAGCGGCCCAGCCGACCACGTCCACGGTCTCGCCGACCAGACCGCCGGCGCGGGCCCGCTGTGCCGCTTCCAGCAGGGCGGTCTGCAGGCCGGCGAACGCCGCGACGACTCGGCTGCGAACCTGCGGATCCTCACCGGCGCGTTCGGTGGCCGCGGCCACCAGCAGGCAACCGTCTGGCTGGTCGCCACAGCTGCCGTCTAGCAGCGGCAGCAGCGCCTCGCGAAGCGTCACTCGCACATCGGCGCTGCCCGACAGGGCCGCGACGAGCGGGGCGAAGAACTGGGCCCGGTACCGGTCCAGCGCTGCCAAGTAGAGCCGCTGCTTGTCCCCGAACGCCAGATACAGCGACTGTCGCCCGACGCCGGTCGCCTGCGTCAGGTCGGACAGCGACGCGCCGTCGTATCCACGCTCCCAGAAGGTCCGCATCGCGGCATCGACCGCCGAGTCAACATCGAACTCTCTGGGGCGGCCCATGCGGGAGACCATACCCGATACTAGACCGAACAGTCAACTACCGGCTTGACTTCGGTGCTGCCGACGTCCCGCTGCACGATCGTCTACGGGTGCTGTAACGGAAGGTGGTCGTACGCGCGGGCGGCGGTGATGTCGGCGTCGGGTGGGAGTCGCCCGGCGAGTTCGAGGGTCTCGGCGGCATCAAGCTCGGGCGGTTCGGCAACCCGCAGGAGATCGCGAACCTGGTCGTGTTCCTGGTCTCAGATGCCGCGTCATGGATCACGGTGACGGATGCGTTTATCGACGGCGGGTTGGTGAAGACCCTGTAGCTGTGGCCCCTGAGCCGTGCGCCGGCGCCGGCTCAGCGGCGAAGCGCCGCCACGTAGGAACCTGACCGCACGTCGTCTATGACGCCGACCCGGTGCGGCTGCCAGCCGCACATTTCCCGCGCCCGTTCACCAGATACGCGCATGTCGGAGCTGAGGAAGACGGCCATCTCGCCCCACTCGGCGAGGGCCTCGTTGAGGTCGACCGAAACCGCGCTCGCCGGCGGCTCCGCCGTTGCCGCAAGCGCCGCGGCGAGGTCCCGCAGCGGCACGGGCTTCCCCGCTGACGCGTTCAGCACCCGCCCGGTCGCGGCATGTGTGCGTAGGACAGCGGCGTACAGGTCGGCAAGGTCGTCGACGTGGACGAATGACCACGCGTTGTTGCCGTCGCCGATGTAGCGGGCGCGGCCGGTGATCTTGAGTTCGTCGATGAGGAAGTTCATGGCGCCACTGGCACCGGCGCCGTAGGTAAGCGTCGGCCTGATTACTGTCGCGGCGACGTCGCGGTTCGCCGCGGCGAGAACTTCTTGCTCGACCTGCGCCCTGACGATGAGCGACGGCGGCGGCGCGACCTGTGTGTCCTCGTCCACGACGATGCCATGGGTGTCGCCGTACACTCGCGCACCGCTCGTATACACGAAGTGACGGCCGCTGCCCGCGAGGCAGTCGAGCATGGCGCGTGTAGCTAGCTGGTCGGCTTCGTCTCCGCCGGTAAAGTCATGACTGGGTGGGATGTGCACCACGGCGTCTGCCGCCGCCGCGCCGGCGACGACGGAGGCGACGTCCTCGATCGCACCCGGATGCGCGGCGACGCCCAGTTCGGCGAGTCGACGCGCCGACGGATCGCTTCGTGCAAGGCCGCTGACGGCGTGCCCGTCGCCGATCAGCCGAATGCACAGGTGTCTGCCGATGTAGCCGCTCGCGCCCGTGACGAAGACGTGCATTTTGTTCAGGCCGCCCCTCCCGGGCCGATCATGCAGCGACCGCCTCTCGAATCACCTGCGCGATTCCGCTCGCGTCTAGCCGGTAGTGCCGGTATAGGTGCAGCGGCGGCCCGATGAGGCTGTACTCGTCCGGCATGCCGTGCCGGACGAGTCTGACCCGCGAACCGGCGGAGGTCAGCACCTCGGCGACAGCTCCGCCGAGCCCGCCGAGCACGCCGTGCTCCTCGACGGTGAGCAGCACGCCACTCCGGCTCGCCGCCTCGAGTACGGCGGTCTTGTCGAGCGGCTTGATGGTGTGCATGTCGATGACTCCGGCGTGCACGCCGGCGGCGCTGACCTCGCGGGCCGCCTCAATCGCAGGATGAACCATGGACCCTGTCGCGATCACGGTCACGTCCCGGCCGAGCCCGTGCGTGATCGCCTTGCCGGCTGTGTATCGCCCTCGATCCGTCGCATAAACGTCGGGATCGCGCCCGCGCCCGATCCGGAAGTAGACGGGTCCGGAGTGGCCGGCGTACGCGCGGAGCGCTTGGCCGAGCTGAGTCGTGTCCGCAGGTGCGACCACGGTCATGTTCGGCATTGCCCGCATGATCGCGAGGTCCTCGTTCGCGTGGTGGGAGGTGCCGTAGAAGCCGAGGGTGATACCCGCGTGGTGGCCGATGAGGCGGACCGGAAGGTTCGTGTAGGCGATGTCGGTCCGAATCTGCTCGCAGCACAGCAGCGCGAGGAACGAGGCGAACGTCGCCACATACGGCTGGAGCCCGCTGGCAGCCATGCCGGCCGCAGCCGAGACCATGTTCTGCTCGCTGATGCCGAACTGGACGAAGCGCTCGGGGTACTCCTGTTGGTACCGGACGAGTCCGTTCGAGTACTTCAGGTCGGCTGTCCCTACGACGATGGGAGCACCCTGCGCCGTGAGCTCGATCAACGTGTCACCGAGCGCGAGCAGGCCTGGTGACTGGTCAAGCAATGTCATCAGCTGCCAGGACCCTTCGGCGAGGCCCGGTAGTCGTGTCGTCGGCCGGCCCGGCGACGCCGCCGGGCCGTGGCCGTCACGCGTCGTCGTCATGACCAGATCGGAGCTCGACGTATGCCGCGGCCTCGTCAGCCGGCGCAAGCCAGCCCAGGTGCCACCCGAACTCCTTCTCCATGTACGTGATCCCCTTGCCCTTGATCGTGTGCGCGATGAGGATCGCTGGCTGCGTGCGCTCCATATCGTCGGCCAGGCTCCGGAGCGTGCTCGCGAGTGACGCGATGTCGTGGCCGTCCGTCTCGTGCACCTGCCACCCGAAGGCGCGCCATTTGTCCGCGAGCGGCTCGATCCTCATCACGTCCTCGACGCGCCCGTCCAGGCTGTACTGGTTGCGATCGACGATCGCGATGAGACGAGCTGCTTCGTGGTGAGCTGCCGACAAGGCCGCTTCCCACACCTGGCCTTCTTGCTGCTCACCGTCGCCGAGCAGCACGAAGACGTTGTAGTCGGCGCCGACTACGCGGGCCGCAAGCGCCATGCCGAGTCCTGCCGAGAGCGCGTGCCCGAGCGATCCGGAGCTGAAGTCGATACCGGGCACCTTCCTCATATCCGGATGATCGCCGAGTGGGTTACCGAGCCGGGTGTACTCGTCCAGCACGGCGTGGTCGAGGAAGCCATGGTCGGCGAGCAACGGGTACAGGCCCACAGCAGCGTGGCCCTTGCCCATTAGGAACCGATCACGCTCAGTCCATTGCGGGTCACCGTCGCGTAGCCGCATCGTGTCGTAGTAGAGCGCTGCGAAGATCTCGGCGCACGAGAAGCTCGATGCGTAGTGGCCGGTCTTGGCGATGCTGATGAGGCGGACCGTCTCTGTGCGAACGAACCGCGCCTTCTGCTTCAGCAGCGTGATTCGCTGCCCATCCAGCGGCGGACGGTGTCGCCCGGCAGGTCGCGCTGGGGCAAACCGGCGCGTCGGTGCGGCAGCGAGCGGTGTCGGGACCGTCATGAGGACTCCTTGCGTTCGATGGCGCTGGCCGGTCATCCCGTTGAACGACGGTTGCGAAAGCGATCCGCCGAGGGACGGGCCTGGGGCAACCGGCTCTCGTTCGTGGACATGAGTACCACTGTTCGAGAACGGATGTCCAGACTATGGACAGGTGAACCGCACAGTGGTACAAACTGCGAGATCGCTCGTGACCGAGGTCACTACTGGTCAGGGCGACCGCCGTCACTGACGCAATTGCAGAGGAGCTGCCGTGACAGGACAAGGACGCGTCGCCGTCATTACCGGGGCTGCGCAGGGCATCGGCCGCGCCGCTGCTGAGTACTTCACCAACCGGGACATCGACCGGCTGGTGCTCAACGACGTCGCCGGCAACGAGAGCGGCGTCAAGGAGACGGCCGCGCTCGTCGCTGATCGAGCCGACGTGGAGATGTGCCTTGGCGACGTGACGAACGAGTCGGATGCGCAGGAGATCGCCGAGACCGCGCGACGCGCGTTCGGCCGACTCGACGTGCTCTACAACAACGCCGGCGTCGTCAGCGGCGCAACAGTAGAGCACTCCACGCTCGACGACTGGCGGCGCGTCATCCAGGTGAATCTCGACGGCACGTTCCTCCCGTCGAAGTACTGCGTTCCGCTGATCCGCGAGTCGGGCGGAGGTGCGATCGTCAACGTCGCATCCGTCATGAGCCAGGGCGCGAGCTATCGCGCCGCCGCCTACGCCGCTTCCAAGACCGGCGTCGTCGGGCTGACGCGCGCGATGGCGATCGATCACGCGCGCGACAACATCCGTGTCAACTGCGTGATGCCGGGTGCGATCAACACGCCGATGATGAACGGTGATCCCACCGTGCCCGACGACAAGCAGCCGGCGCGGGTGTGGGCGCCGATGCATGCGTTCAACCGCGTCGGCGAAGCCGAGGAAGTCGCCGCCGCCGTCTACTTCCTCGCGTCTACGGAGGCGAGCTGGGTAACCGGCGCAGCCCTCGCTGTCGACGGCGGCATGGCGATCATGCTCCGCCCGTACGAGGACGATTGACCGCCGTTCCGCGTCCGCGGCAACCCGCTGATCACGAGCCTCAAGGAGACAACAGTAATGATCGCACGTCACCACCAGACGTCTCGCGCACTAGTTGCAGCCATGGTCGCTGTCTCGGTCGTCGCATTCGCTAGTGGATGCAGCAGCAGCAAGCCTGCCACGACAGCCGTATCAGGAACCGGTTCGAGCGACAAAAGGGTCAAGGTCGCCCTCGTTCTGCCGTTTACCGGCATCGCATTTATGCAGCACCAGGCCGACGGCGCCACGACCTCGGCGCAGGACAACAACGTCGACCTGTCGGTCGTAAGTGGGCAAGGTCCTGATCCCGCGGCCGAGGTCAAGCTGACGAATGACGCGGTGACGGCAGGTGCCAAGGGACTTGTCGTCATGCCGATCGCTCCGGCGCTGTTCAACCGGCCGCTCACGGACGCCTCCTCCAAGGGCATCCCGATCGCCACCATCACGATTCACGCCGAGGACGGCAACAAGCAGGCATACGTCGGTTCGAGCGAGTATCAGTTCGTCGAGCCGTCGATCAAGTACCTCGCCGACAAGTGGGGCGCAGACGCCACCGGCACCGTCGTGCTCGGCACGTGCTCGACAGGCACGGGCATCCTGGACGATCGGACAGCGGCCCAGAAAAGGTACTTGGCGCAGTACCTGCCGAAGATCAAAGTCAGTGGCCCCTATGTCACCGCACAAGAACCCGGAAAGAACTACTCCATCTGGCAATCGGTCATCAACTCTCATGCCGACGCTCGGCTGTTCCTCGGCAATTGCCCGTTCGACGGCGCGAGCCTGGCGAAGGCCAAGGCGGCGGACCCCAGCGCGAAATGGCAGGCCGCGAGCCTGGGTGTCGGGCCAGAAATGCTGCAGGCAATCGGCAAGGGCGACCTGCTCTTCGGTACAGACGAGGTCGAGTGGGCCCGTGCTTACGTCGCGGTCAAGCTGGTGAGCGACGCGTTGAGAAGCGGCAAGCCTCTACAGGACGGATGGATCAACACTGGCTCCGACCTCGTGACGCCAGACAACATCGACACCGTGGCGAAGCGGTACAACGCAGCCGGCGAATCGGCAAAACCGCTCTTCCAGAAGTTCATCGACATGGGACTCAGCTCAAGCGCGCAGCCGCTGAGCGCCCTGAGACCATGAGGACCGCGATGAGGCGCAGGGACTCCACCATCGTCTCGGCCCAGTCGCAGGCCGCCGAGACGCCAACAGTCGGCAACTCCGCCGCGGCCGTACCCGCGACCACGCAGCGAGACGCGCCGGCACGGCGTCCTGGCTTGCCGGCCGGGCTCCTCGGGCACCGATTCAGCGCGATGGTCGGCGACGAGTTCGGTGTGCTGATCGTGCTCGCAGTCCTGGTCGTACTCGTGTCGGCGTTCCACCCGGAGTTCCTCAAGCAGGCTTCGTTGATCGGTGTCCTGCGCCAGACGTCCTTCCTGGCCGTGATGGCGTTCGGAATGGTCTTCCTCGTCACCATGCGCGACTTCGATCTTTCCATCGGAGGCTCGTTCGCGTTCGCGAGTCTGCTCGCTGCGAAGCTGATCAACGACAGCGGATGGAACCCCTGGAGCGCAGCGGCAGTCGCCGTCGTGGCAGCTGCGGGACTCGGCGCGGTAAACGGTGTCCTCGCCGAAGCGTTACGAGTGCCGGTCATCATCGTCACGGTCGGCAGCCTGTCCATGTACCGCGGCCTGGCTCAGATCGTGACTGATAGCCAGCCCATCGCGCTCCAGCCCAAGGGAAGCTTCTTCGACGACCTCGGCGGCGAGGTGCTCGGTGTCCCGGTCAGCGTCTACGTCATGGCGGCGGCCTGCCTGATCCTCACGCTGGTGTACCGGCGCACGCGCTTCGGCGCCCAGGTACGCGCGATTGGCTCGAACACGCAAGCCGCCGCGTTCTCGGGCGTCCGGATCAGCCGGACGAGGATCGCCGCACTGGCTCTCCTCGGCACGATGGTCGGAATCGCGAGCATGCTGAACCTCGCGTACTTCGGCTCCGCCGACCCCACCCTGGGCAACGGCTACGAGCTGTTTGTCATCGCAGCCGTGATTATCGGCGCCACTCCCTTGTCCGGCGGACGCGGAACCGTCGTCGGCGCCTTGATCGGTGTACTGATCCTCGAGGTGATCCAGAGTGGCTTGGTCTTCTTCGGCGTCGGCGCGCAGTGGAGCACCTTCGTCACGGGTGCGGTGATCATCGGCGCCGTGACGCTCGACACGGTCCTTCGTCGCCGAGCGTCGTCGGCCGCGTGACATGGCCGTGCTGACAGCCTCCGGTCTCCAACGAAGCTTCGGCGGAGTCCACGCGCTGCGACACGCCGATCTCGAGGTGCGGGAAGGGGAGGTCCACGCGCTAGTCGGTGCGAACGGCGCCGGGAAGTCCACACTGGTCAAGATCCTCGCCGGCGCCCTCCAACCGGATGCCGGTGACATCGAGCTCGACGGCCGCAGCCTGCGGCTCACCTCCCCCCTCGCCGCCGCGCAGCAGGGGATCGCCGTCGTCTCGCAGGAGCTGAGTGTTTTCCCGGAACTGGACGTGCTGACGAACCAGTTCATGCCGACACCACCGACACGCTTCGGGCTGCTGTCCCGCCGCCAGATGCGACGGATGGCAGCGCCCGCGATCGAGCGGATGAAGCTCGACGTCGACCTGAACGCCCCGGCGCGCACCCTGTCCCTTTCGCAATGTCAGCTCGTCGAAATTACCCGGGCGCTCATCCTCAAGCCGCGAGTGCTAATGCTTGACGAACCGAACTCGGCGTTACAGGCTGACGCCACCCAGCGCCTGCTCTCCGTCGTCCGTTCGCTACGCGACTCAGGCGTCGGCATCGTGTTCGTCAGCCACTTCCTCGAGGAGACCTTCGCGATAAGTGACGTGATCACCGTGGTCCGCGACGGACGGACGGTCCTGACCAGGTGCCCGGTAGGCGAACTCACGATCGAGCGTGTCGTCGCTGAGATGCTGGGGAGTGACCGTCCGAAGTCCGCACGCGCCGAACACCCACCAGTCGTCCAGCGAGACAAGGCCGTCGTCGTCGAGGGGCTCGCCGCGTCACCCACGCTCGCAAACGCGACATTGACCGCGCATTTCGGCGAGGTCGTCGCGCTCGTCGGCCTCGACGGGTCCGGCCCCCATGCCGTCTTGGACGTCCTCTTCGGGCGGCGTCGGGCCGACGCCGGGCAGGTCACGCTGCCTCACCGCAAGCCGCTCCCACGTAACAGCGCCGCAGCTGTCCGAGCGGGGATCGGCTACGTCCCGGCGGACCGAAAGAACCACGCGCTGATGCTCGCCGACTCGATCAGTACGAATCTGTCTCTAGTGCGAAGCGTGGTCCTCGGCCGCGACGAGCGATTCCCGTCGGACCGGCGCGCGCGCCGGCGCGCCGTCGCAGACGTGCAAAGCTTCGGGATCAAGACGGCTGCGGTCGGCGCAAAGGTCGGTCAGCTCAGCGGAGGTAACCAGCAGAAGGTCGCGCTGGCGAAGTGGCTGGTGACCGAACCCGACGTCTTCCTTCTGGACGACCCCACTCGAGGCGTCGACGTCGCAGCGAAGGCCGACTTGCACAGACTGATCCGTGCCGCGGCCGCCGACGGTCGCGTCGTGATCGTGACGACGAGCGATCTGGCCGAAGTCGCTCACCTCGCAGATCGAGTCGTCGTCTTCTATCGCGGCAGGACGGTGGGCGAGATGCCCGCTGTGCACGCGGACGAGGAGACCTTGCTCAACGCGATCAATACCGGCCGTATGCCGACACCGTCGGAAGCCGGGTCAATGACGTCCACCCCGACACCGTAAGGACGATTGCATGACGTCGAAGCACGCAGAGCTCCCAGGCTTCACCCATCACATGGCCGATCTGGGTGACGTGCGCCTGCACTACGTCCGCGGCGGCGTCGGCGAGCCGCTGCTGCTCGTTCACGGGTTCCCCACGACGTGGTTCGAGTGGCGCCACGTGATGCCGGCGCTATCAGCGTCGTTCGACGTCATCGTGCCTGACCTGAGGGGCCTGGGAGCCAGCTCGAAGCCGTACTCGGGCTACGACAAGCAGACTCTCGGTGAGGATCTCAATAGGCTGGTCGACAAGCTCGGGCTCAAGACGGCGACGGCGGTCGGCCATGACTGGGGCGCCTCAGCGGTGTTCGCGTTGGCGCGGACGTACCCGCAGAAGGTAAAGCGGGTGGCGATACTCGAACACGCGTTGCCGGGCTTCGGCCTCGAGGAACTGCTCATCGCAACAAGCGACCGCGTTTTGTGGCACATGACCTTCCAGATGTCGGACGTCGCGGAGATGCTCGTCGCCGGCCGTGAACGGCAGTACCTCATGTGGTTCTACACGCACATCGCCTACAACCCATACGCCGTGACGACGGAGGAGATCGACGAGTACGTCCGGGCATACTCGATGCCTGGCGCGATGCGCAGCGGTTTCAATCTCTACCGGACCTTCTTCGAGGACGTCGAATACAACAGGGCGCACGCCGGGAGCCGTCTGCCGATGCCGATCCTCACGCTCGGCGGCGACAACTGCCTCGGAGACCTCTCGGAACGCGGACTTCGCCAGGTTGCCGACGACGTCCGAGGCTGCGTGCTCAAGGACTGCGGTCACTGGATTCCACAGGAGCGGCCGGACGTTCTCCTCAACGAACTCACCCGATTCTTCAAGGACACCGCGTGAGCAAGGCTCCCGTGAGGACGGCACTCGGCGAGCGCAATCTGCTATTCCGGGCCACCGACCTCGCGCGCGGCGACTTCTCCCTCGAGCTGCGGCCGTCTGATGCCGACTGGATCTACAGCGGCTTGCGTATCGCGCGACTGGCGCCGGGTCAGTCCGTCCGAGTGCCGACCGACGACGTCGAGACAGGCGTGCTCTCGATCAGCGGTTCAGCCGAGGTCGTCGTCGATGGGCAGCACATCGAATTGCAGGGCCGTGCGTCGCCGTTCAGCGGGCCATCCGACTTCGTCTACGTGCCCGTCGGTGCCAAGGCGCACGTTCGGTCGGACGACGGAGCCGAACTCGCGCTCATGAACGCCCTCGCCGACCGCCGCCTCCCCGTGGCGTACATCGCGGCCGAACATGTCATGGTGACCTCGAGAGGCGCGGGAAATTGCGCACGGCTCGTCCGAAGCTTCTGCGTCCCCGAACTCCTCGATGCACAACGCTTGCTGGCGGTGGAGATCGTTACGCCAGGCGGCAACTGGTCATCCTATCCGCCGCACAAGCACGACGAGGAGTCTGCGCACGAGGTTCCGCTCGAAGAGATCTACTACTTCCGGACCGCCGGCCCGCCTGCCTTCGCGCTGCACACCGTCTACCGGCGCCACCCCGCAGGCGCTCTCGACGCGAGCGTGTCGATGGTCGAGGACGGCGATCTCGTCGTCGTACCAGACTCCTACCACGGACCCACCGTCGCGGGTCCTGGGTACGACCTCTACTACCTCAACGTCCTCGCCGGGCCGTCACGGCGCGCGCTCGCGGTCTGCGACGACCCGTCGCACGCCTGGATCCGAGACCGGTGGTCAGGCGAAGCCGCTGTCCAGGAGCCTGCAGCAGAAGGAGGCACCTCATGACGACCCGCCGGCTCACCGTCGCTCAGGCGACGATCGAATTCCTCTCCCAGCAGTACACCGAGCGTGACGGTGCCAGGCGGCGGCTGATCCCCGGGGTGTTCGGCATCTTCGGTCACGGAAACCTTGCGGGCTTCGGGCAAGCGCTCCTGCAGACGCAGAGCGACATCCGCTACTACCAGGCGCGTAACGAACAGGCGATGGTGCACGCCGCCGCAGCGTATGCGAAGCAGTCCGACCGCCTCGCGACGCTCGCGTGCACCACGTCGATCGGACCGGGCGCGACGAACATGTTGACCGCCGCGGCGGGTGCGACCATCAACCGATTGCCCGTGTTGCTCCTCCCCGGCGACCTGTTCGCTACCCGTCAGGTTGCGCCTGTCCTGCAGCAACTCGAAGCGACATGGACGCAGGATGCGAGTGTCAACGACGCGTTCAAGCCCATCTCGAAGTACTGGGACCGCATTAACCGGCCAGAGCAGCTCGTCACCTCGCTGCTCGAGGCCATGCGCGTGCTGACGAGTCCAGCGGAAACGGGTGCGGTCACGGTAGCCGTCCCCCAAGACGTCCAGGCCGAAGCGGCGGACTTCCCGGAGGAGCTGTTCCGGCCCCGGGTATGGCGGGTGACGCGCCCCCGCCCCGACCTCGGAGTGCTCGCCGAAGCCGCACAAGCGATATCCCGCGCAAAGAAGCCGGTGATCATCTCCGGCGGCGGGGTCATCTACTCCTCCGCCACCGCTGCGCTAGAGCGATTTGTTGAAGACACAGGCATCCCGGTTGGGGAAACCCAAGCCGGCAAGGGATCCCTACCGTACGACCACGACTATCTGCTTGGGTCAGTCGGCGTATCCGGCTCGCCCGGGGCCAATGCTGTGGCGCGTGACGCTGACGTCGTAATCGGCATCGGCACGCGCTATACCGACTTCACGACAGCAAGCAAGACGGAGTTCCAGAACCCGGACGTCACCTTCGTCAACATCAACATCACCGACTTCGACGCTGCGAAGCACGCAGGTATCCCCGTCGTCGGCGATGCGCGGGCAGTGCTTAGCGAACTGAGAGAGCTGGTCCGTGGGTACCGCGTTCTCGATACCCACGCCGCTGGTGCGCGGGCCCTGGCTGATGCGTGGCGCCAAGAGGTGTCCGAGCTGGTGGCTCAGGCCGGGGCCGAGTCTCCATCGCAGGCATCGATTATCGGCGTGGTCAACAATCACACCGAGCCCACCGACGTCGTCGTCTGTGCGGCCGGCAGCCTTCCCGGCGACCTACACCGCCTGTGGCAGTCGCGTGATCCAAAAGGTTATCACATGGAGTATGGGTACTCCTGCATGGGCTACGAAGTCGCTGGTGGTCTGGGAGCAAAGATGGCCGCTCCTGACCGCGAGGTATACGTCTTCGTAGGGGATGGGTCCTACGCGATGATGTCTAGTGAGATCCTCACGGCGGTGCAGGAGGGCATCAAGATCACGGTCTTGCTTGTGAACAATCACGGGTTTGGCTCCATCGCTGCGCTGTCGGAGATGCTGGGCTCACAAGCGTTCGGTACCCCGTTCCGGCGCCGCGGCGACGACGGGAAGCTGTCGGGCGAGTACTTGCCTTTCGACCTCGCGAGCAACGCCCGTAGCCTCGGCGCGTACGTGCTGGAGCCCAAAGGGCTGGACGAGCTGGTAACGGCACTGAAGGACGCGCGAGCGAGCGAGCGAGCGACCGTCATCGTCCTCGAGGTCGACGCGCAGGGTCGCTTCGGCGGCTCCGGCGCGTGGTGGAACGTTCCGGTCAGCGAGGTGAGCGAGCTGGAGAGCACGCGAGCTGCGCGCGCCGACTACGAGGTAGCTCGTGCAGCCGCTCGCTACCACCTCTAGTGAATAGACGCGCCAGGCCGCCGATGGCGCCGCATGTCCTCCAGGTGGCCTGGAGCCGCGGCTGCGGTCATGGCGTGCTCACCCGCGGACGCTGCAGCAACCGGTGTGCCGCCGCTCTTGATCCCGCTCGTCTCCTCCGTCGCGATCATCTGCGGGAGCGCGGGCCCGGACCTACCGCCTCCAACGGATCGGTCGCTCACGTGATTTGCGCGCTCGGCGGCCGGCCTGCCGGCGCGGACGGTAAGCGGCGTGCTCGCCATGGTCGCTGTCTCGCTCGCCGTACTCCCGACAAATCGGCATGGGAGGTCATGCAGGCAGCGAGCGATGCGTGCCACCATTGGGCGGCAAAGCCGGACGAACAGAACCGTCGTCCCGAACTGGGGAAGGATCATGGCGGATTTGGTGGATACGGGATCCGTCCAGATCCTCGGCAAGGTAGCAGCGCTACTGAAGGCGCTCGAGCGGAAGGATCAGAGTGCCGCGGCGCTTGCCGACTGCGTTGGCGAGCCACGCAGCACCGTGTACCGGCTCTTGCGCAGCCTGCAGCAGCTGGAGTGGGTCGAGGAGGGCGCGCAGCGCGGAACGTTCCGGTTGGGCGTCGAGCTGATCCGACTCGGGCGCGCGTCGCAAGCCTCGTTCAACGAGCGCCAGCTCGCGCTGCCGGTAATGGAGACGCTGCACGACGCTACGGACCAGACGATATTCCTCATGGTGCGGCGCGAGCTTCGAGGCGTATGCATCGAGCGCCTCGAGGGACGCTTCGTCGCGAGTCTAGCGCTGACCATCGGGGCATCGCTTCCGCTGCATGCCGGCGCGGGACCGCGCGTCCTGCTCGCCTACGCGCCGAGGGAGATCCACGACGCCTGGCAGGAGCATGCGAGCAGCGAGCCAATGGAGCGGTACACGAAGTCCACCCCCACCACCGTCGCCGCGGTCCTGAAGGAACTCACCGGCACCAGGCGCCGTGGCTACGCGATCAGCGACCAGGACGTCACGGACGGGATAGCGGCTGTCGGCGTGCCGGTGTTCGACTACACGGGGCAACTGCGCGCGTCGTTGTCAGTCTCCGGCCTTCGGGAGTCGATTCTCGGAAAGAACAGCGACGTTACCGAGCAGATCATTCGTGCGGGGCTCGACCTCTCGCGGGCTCTTGGATACCGCGAAGCAGCGGAGCGCAGCCGCTAGCGGAGTGCCACATGGTTGCTCGCGCGAGCGGGGCGACGTGAACCCGATCGCGTCGCACCACTGGATGCGAGCCGAGCCACTAACGGTTTCGTTCTCGCGCTTGGCCAGATGCGGATTCGATTCGGTTGTTCTGCTGTTGGCACCCGATCAACGGGAGCCGGCCATGCTTCGACGGTCAATGAATGCCTTCGGCCTGTCGTGTCACGGTGTTGTGTTCCTTGCCGCCGCCGAGTCCGACTTCGCATTCCCCGACCCAACGACGCGGGCCCGGGCACTAAGCGACCTGCGCGGATGCATCGACTTGTGCGCTGAGTTGGGCGGGCGGATCGTTCCGATCGTGCCCAGGCCGGTGGGCCTGCTGGGGCCGACGGCTCCGCGAGCCGACGAATGGGGCTGGCTCCAGGACGGGCTGGCTGGCGCGGCGCACGCAGCTGCTGCCGGCATCAAGACGGGGATCGAGGCCTTGAACCGTTTCGAGGGCTACCTCTTCAATCGTTGTGCCGACGTCGTCGCGTTCGTCTCCGAGATCGAGCATCCCGGTCTCGGAGTGGTCCTCGACACGTTCCACATGAACATCGAGGAGCCCAACCCCGCCACCGCGATCCTCGCGGCGGGAGATCGACTGATCGACTTCCAGGTGGCCGACAGCGACCGCAGCGCGCCAGGCAGGGGGCACGTCGACTGGCCCGCGCTAGCGAATGCGTTGCGCGCCATCGACTACCGCGGCGCGCTGACGGCAGAGCTCGCGCCGCCCATCACGTCGATCGACATCAAGTCCGGCCGAGCGAACAGCTCTGCGCCACCTAAGTCGGCGACGCACATCGACGAGCCGGAATTCGCTGACCAGTTGCGGGAGACCGCGGACTTTCTCAGGGACTTTCTATAGCCACCCTGCCCAGCGTCCCCATTTCTCGTTGGAGGAATCTCATGGAACAGCAGCACGGCCTGCACCATGTTGGCGTCACCGTCTCAAACCTGGAGCGGTCGCTCGCCTGGTATCGCGACGTCTTCGGCCTTGAACCGGTCGTCGACGAGACCGGGTCCGGGCCGGACCTCTGCGCGACTGTGCAGGTACCCGATGTCGACCTGCACTACGCGTTCCTGCACGTCGGCAACACACGCATCGAGCTACTGCAGTACGTGAATCCGCCCGGCAGGCCCTTCGAAATGCACAACAACGACGTAGGCGCAGCCCATGTCTGCCTCGTCGTCGACGAAGTGCAGGCGGTATACGAACGCCTCTCTGGCCGCGGGGTGACGTTCAACGCGCCGCCACTACACCTGACGGACGGCGCGATGGCTGGCCACACAATCGTTTACCTGCGTGACCCCGACGGCATCCAGCTAGAGCTCATGCAAGAGCCACAATAACTCCCGCTGACCCGAGAGCCAGGCGCACGCTCAGATTTCCTCCGGGCCACCCGACTAGATCGTGATCTTTGGTGTTGATGGGGTTGGCAGTGGGCGTTTCTGCTGGGCGGGGGCCACCGGGGCGAGTATGCGGTGTTGTGTCGAACAAGAGAATCGCCACGGTGGCTGCGGCTCATAGGGCAGATCCTGACCGGTAGTGACGGCGTATGGCGGCGCTGATTGACCGTCTCGCGCCGCGGTTTGCCGCGACGAGCCACTGCGGCATGCCGGCCAGCTGATGTTGGGCATGCTGTCCGGGCTGGACCGAAAGAACTGCTGGACGAGATCGCCGAGCATTGTGGCGAGGTGAGCCCGGATGGGTTGCAGCATCTGCTCGTCCAGCAGCGACCCGGCCGGCACCTCCGCCGCGTCGAGCTGCCCTCCCTGTTGTGTCTGCACTACCTTGAGCATGGGCGTACCTTCCCGACCGACGTTGCTCGCCGGCCTGCTTGAGAGACCTACTCGATCACCGGGAAGGTCGGCCCACCGCGCGTCCCGCCCCGGACCTCGATCCACTGCTGGAGGTGGCCGACCGGGTCGTGGCCCGCGACGGCGCGGCAGTGTCGATGGACAACATCGCCGCCGAGGCAGGCATCGCAGAAGCGATGCTCTACCGGCACTTCGGCGATAAGGCCGGGCTCTACTCCGCCCTGGCCGAGCGCTATATCCGGCTCTCTACGACGTAGAACGTGGTTTGCGTCCTCGGATCCGTGTTGTGAACCGATCGTGCCAGGTGATGCCGGAGTGCGGCAGTAGCCGCAGCCGGTAGTTGGCGAAGTTGCGGAACCCGAAGCCGATACCCTTTTGATCCTCTTGATCAGCAGGTTGACCGCTTCGGTGGGTCCGTTGGACGCACCGCCGGTGGTGAAGTAGGCGAGCAGCTCGTCCTGCCAGGCGGAGATGGTGCGGGCGACGCGGGTCAGCTCCGGGGCGCCGGGCGGTCGCGCACCGCCAGTAGAAGCGGTGCTACCGGTGGCGAGCCTGATCCAGGGAGACGGCGCCGTAGACGTGCCGCAGGTCCTGCAGCGCTATCCGGGGTGTGAGTAGTAACTCGAACGGTTTGTCAACCGTTGCGGGGGCAGCGGTGATCACCGCGTGCCTGTTGGCCGCGTCGGATTGGGGTCAGCCGTGGGGTGGCGGCGCTGGTGGGCGTCCCGGCGGCGCACGCTGACCTACGCGTGCTCGGGCGGCAGTAGCTGCCCGTCCCGGCCTCAGGTAACGACTTTCGCGCTCGCTCAGTGGGAGGGGCCCGGCGTCTGCTACTACTCATCGAGGTCATGCCTCATAGCAACGTCGACGTCGGTCCGGGCCCCCGCCACCGTGCCGCTTACCGGTGTCGGCTGCGGTTGTCAGTTGCTCGGTGCCTCCTGGCGCGCGAGAGTGGGTTGGGCGGGCAGGTCACGTCGTGCTGGTGGACCGCCTGCGGTGGTGCCGCCGTGACGGGCCTGCTCGTCTGTGGGGTGCCGCCGGCCGGCGACGGTGTCTGACCAGCGGTTGGCGTCGTAGGGTTTTTGGCTGCGAAGCATGGCGAACGCGAGCCGGTGGGCGCGGTGGTGCTCCGCCCTCGGCAGGTCTGCCCAGGACCGGTCGTGCTCGGGCTGGCTGTCAGCGGCAACCACGCCGTGGGTGCGGTACCGCCACGCCAGCAGCCCGTCGCGGCGCCGGGCCCGGCGGTGCATCACCGCCACCGCCACACCCGCTGGCAGCACGGTCATCGCCACCAGCCCGTCCGCCGCCGGCGAGACCCTCAGCCACTCGCGTCGCCCCGGCGCCGGCCACACCCTCCCCTCGCCAGCCGTCATGCTTCGGCCCTCCCGGCACGACAGCTCCACGCCCACCGGCCAGCCAGGCAGTACGGAGCACCGTCCTGTGCATCCCCACTCGGGCCGAACTGTCAGAGCGCCTGCCGGGAAACCCCTACACCATCACCTACATGGGCGGCGGCGCAGACGGGTCGGTCGGCGACGGGCCCGGCCGGGGCGAAGGTGGCTCGCGCGGGTCAGGCGGCAACGGGTCCGGTGGCAGCGGCTCAGGCGATGGGAAGGGCGAAGGGATCGTCATCGGACCTCCGTCAGTAGCGGGATGTAGCACGATCAGTGTGCGGCGCCGGCGGGCACAGGACCAGACCGGCCAGCAGCTCGCGATCAGAGCAGCGGAAGCGGGCGGCCCCTTCTCCCGCGGCGATCTGCTCACGGGGGGCCCGCCGCGCCTGATGGGTGCCGTCTGGCGCCCGGCGGCTGGCTCCCTTCCGTAGGGACACCAGCAGGCGAGCCCTGCGCCTGAAGACGGCACGGCCTACAGCTGGCTGACGCACGAGGTGAATGGCTGACGCAGTGGCCGCGGAGGTTGTGCGGCAAGGGAATCCCGAGTCACGGCCGGGGCGCGGGCTGCTGCGGCGCGCCGTCCGCCTACCTACCGGCTGGCCGACCTGGCCCGGCCGTTTCGTCCGAGCCGGTGTCGTCCGGGGCAGGCTGGGCCGGGGTGTCGTCGGGGTGGAAGCTGACGTCGATCTGCTGGAAGCCTTTGTTGCGCTGCGCTTTGGCGGCGGAGGTGTAGGCACGCTCGTCTCCGCCGGTCAGCTGCACGTTGTCGGTGAACGGGGTCAGCAGCGCCGGGGATAGAGCCGCCTGCTGCGGACCACGTTGACCTCGGCGCACAACACCACGATCACCGCCTCCAGATACAGCCAGGCGATCAGACCCAGGACCAGGGCGAACACACCGTTGGTGGCGCTGGCGTTCTTGACCACGTGCCCG
>JAABUZ0100004498.1_pt1 | contig 19178 bp, 20 predicted proteins | sample 5562091 | NCBI WGS metagenome assembly JAABUZ01 (sample SAMN12813069, study PRJNA571459) | rock metagenome | isolation source: Antarctica rocks | place: Antarctica: Victoria Land, Linnaeus Terrace sud | collected 2015-12-21 | reverse complement strand
CGTTGCAAGACAACACAGAGCCGAGGCCAAACTTTGTATGTTCGACTTGAGCGCCTTGAGCGAACGGCGGTTTGCTTGCCATAGCAATAAACTCCCTAGTAACGATTGTAACAATTTGGCTTAATTCTGTCATGCGAAAGCACATATAATAGTCTGAGCAATACATGGAGGATCTGAAAAGAAAGCTTCAGGACGAGGTGGCGGCGCTTGAGCATGAATTACGCTCCGAGTTGCCCAAGGAGATCCTCAGAGCCCGCGCTCACGGCGATTTGAGTGAAAACGCGGAATATCACGCTGCCAAGGAAAGACAGTCATTTGTCAGCGCCCGCATAGGGCAGCTACAAGCCAGGCTTCGAGATTTCTCGATGATTGATCTATCCAAAATTCCTCGTGATCGAGTTGGTCTTGGCTCGCATGTGGTTGTGCTTGATTTGACAAAAGACGAAGAGTTGACTTACAACCTTGTCACGAGCGAAGAGGCTGACGTCACCCACGGCAAGATTTCCACGAGTTCGCCGATTGGAAAAGGTTTACTCGGCAAGCGCGTCGGCGATACGGTTAAAATTCAGATACCGGATGGCGTGAGAGAGATGGAAGTTCTAGGCCTCACCACTATCCACGACATAGCTTCGTCGTAGAGGGATTTATCAATGACTTATACTCGCGCGATTGGTTTGGGAGCAAACAGGATCATTCGGCTGATCGTGCGGGGCCTGGCTTTGTCGAAGATCAATCCCAACGTCCTTACTTTTTTCGGTTTGGTCATCAACATCGTTGCCGCCACGTTTTTGGCAGTGGGCCGATTCAGAACAGCGGGCCTGGTGATTATCTTTGCCGGGCTGTTTGACATGGTCGACGGGCGCGTCGCGCGCGCCACGAATCAGGTCACCCGCTTTGGCGGCTTCTTTGACTCTGTTCTGGACCGCTATTCCGATTTGGCGCTGCTTGTCGGGCTGCTGGTCTACTACGGGACCATCAACCGTTCCTCCTATGTCGTTCTCACCGCTGTTGTCATGAGCGCTTCGGTCATGATTAGCTACACCCGCACGCGCGCCGAAAATATTATTCCTACCTGCAAGGTGGGTTTCATGGAACGGCCTGAACGCGTGGTGCTGTTTATTATCGGCGCTCTTTTTGACCGCATGGCTCCTGTTCTCTGGATTATTGCCGTGCTCGGCAACTTAACTGTTATCCACCGTATGATCTTTACCTATCAGGAATCGAAGCAGTTGGAAGATGCGCAGCTTCGAGCACGATCCGTTGCCGCGCCAGCCAGCAGAACTTTATAGGGGCGTTACTGTCCATCCTCCAAAATGATGATGGCAAACCCTTCTTGCGCCGTGTGGGTGAGCGAAAGCGAGATTCTCTGAACACCCAAGTCTTTTGCGATTTTTTCGGCAACGCCGGATAGTTTTAAAGTAGGTCGGCCCGACGGTTCATTGGCCACCTCAAAGTCGCGCCAAGTCACGCCACGGCGCCACCCGGTTCCGATTGCCTTCATGCCTGCCTCCTTAGCAGCAAATCTCCCGGCAAAACGTTCCGCCGCATTGGCCTTGCTGGCGCAGTACGCCCGTTCGCGGTCCGTGTAAATTCGATGGAGGAAACGATCTCCGAATCGATTGATGCTCTCCCGTATACGGTGTACTTCCACCAGGTCAGTTCCAACACCAAGGATCATAAGCAATCATGCGCACATCATAAGAGTAGTGAGAGAATAAAAACGTTCATGCACATTCCGGATAATTTTCTTTCCCCTCCGGTTTGGGCCACTCTCGACACCATTGCTCTTCCCGCCATTGCCTTTGTATCGCGCCGAGCGCAACAGCACGCTGAAATGAATAACTTCGCCCTGCTTGGAGTGATGGGCGCTTTTGTGTTCGCGGCCCAAATGATTAACTTTCCGGTTGGTTTTGGAACGAGCGGTCATTTAGTGGGGGGCACGCTGCTGGCGGCAGTATTCGGGCCATGGGCTGCCGCGCTTGTCCTGAGCTCTATTCTTATCATCCAGGCCCTGGTGTTCCAAGACGGCGGCGTGCTCGCATTGGGTCCGAACATCATCAATATGGCGCTGCTCGGCGTGTTTGCCGGCTACCTGCCGGTCAGGCTTCTGAGGGAGACACGTTGGAAATGGCAAGGCGTGTTCTGGGGGGGTATTTGTTCAGTCATAGCGAGCGGCATTTTGGCGCTTGTTGAATTAAGACTGTCAGGGAATCCGATCTCCATCACTCTGCTGGTAATTTCGCTTGGTCTATTTGCCATTAATGCCGTAGCGGAGGGCGCCATCACAGTTTCAGTCCTGAAAGCCATTGAAAAGCTGAACCCCCAACTGAACGAGCAGTTTAGCCGTTCCCTACCGGCTTCCGCAAACCGCTCTCCGCGTTCCAAGGCTGTCGGCGCCATCGCCGCAGTTACCGTGACGCTCACAATGGCCGGAATTATCATTGCTTCTACTCTTCCGGACGGCATAGAGCAGTTGGCAAAGAGGCTGCGAGTGCCCTTCAACGCTAGCGTCGTGCTGCATTCTCCCTTGCGTGATTATCAGATCCAAGTGCTGGGACCGTCCTTGTTCAGCCGTGTCAGCGCCGGACTGACCGGCCTGCTGCTTGTTTACCTAGCTTGTGCAGCAGGAAGCTACTTACTAACGCGTAGCCGCCGATCTTATTCTTAAATCACATTTGGAGCCTTCTTGCTACGGTTGAATCATCCTCGTCAGGGCAGCAAGGGCAGTCCGCTGCTGGAGTTTGACGCACGTATTAAGTTGATCCTCCTGTTGACCATGTTGGTAGGTCTAGCGGTATTGCGTTCTCCATCCTACCGGCAGGTTTTTAGTTATTTGTCCTTCATACTGCTTATTGCCGCCGTTGCCCGCCTGCCCATCCTCCAGATTGCTTCCGCTTCCATCCTGGTATTTCCTTTCGTCGGCTTTTTCTCCCTGATGATTTACTTGACGGGAGATGCCGGCCGCGCCTGGGCCATACTGGTAAAAAGCTACTTATCCGCCCTTACTGTTCTGGTTTGCGTGACAGTCACTCCTTTTCCGGACCTCGTTTCAGCGGCGATCTTCTTCAAGTTTCCCCAGCTTCTTCTTCAAGTAACCCAGATCATCTATCGCTACTTATTTGTTCTTGTCGAACAAGTTAAGACCATGCAGATTGCTTTTCAGATTCGGGGAGGCCGCAAGAGGCGGCTGGGCATGTTAGCTTCTTCCGGCATGGTCGCCGTGTTATTCAGCCGCTCTTATCGAAGGGCTACTGTTATTAACAACGCCATGTTAAGCCGTGGTTACTCCGGCAGCCTGCCTTCTAAATCCTTCGCTCCACTAAGATCCCGAGAAATAGTTGTTCTGGTCCTGTGCCTTGCTTTTGTGGTGGGCCTGCAATTTGCCTAAGTGAATACCGCACTCGAAATCCGCGATTTGACTTATCAGTACCCTGACGGCAATCAAGTACTGAGCAAGATTTCCTTAAAACTCGGCAGAACGGAAAACTTAGTCATTTTGGGTCCAAACGGCTCCGGTAAAACGACTTTGCTGCTGCATATTAACGGAATTCTTACCGGCCATGGTTCTGTTCAGGTCGGTGGGCTTGAATTATCGAAAACGAATTTATCCGAGATCAGGCGCAAGGTGGGAATCGTATTTCAAGACGCCGATGAACAACTGTTCATGCCGACAGTTCTGGAAGACGTGATGTTCGGGCTTTTGAATGGAGGCTGGACAGAGACTCAGGCCAAAAATCGCGCCCAGGAAACTCTGCGCCAAGTCGGAATAGAAAACAATCTTTTTGAGCGGGCTCCTTACCATCTCAGCGCCGGAGAGAAGCGGCGCGTGGCGCTGGCGGGAGTATTAGCCATGAATCCGGAACTGCTGCTCTTTGACGAGCCAACCACTTCACTTGACCCTCCCGGCCAGCGCAGCCTCGTACAGATCCTGCAATCGCTGAAGCAGCCCATGGTCATTGCGACACATGACCTCCCTTTCGCCCGAGCCTTAAGCCAAAGAGCTATCTTTCTACAAGGGGGGCGGATTATCGCTGACGGCGATCTTGAGAAGATCGTGAAGCAATTTTCCTGGAATGCTTATGCCTGATTTTTCCGGAAAGCGGCCCAACGCTTCTTTTGTGCCGCCGCAATTCTCTTGCGCGCTTCCGAACTTAAAACTCGGCGCTTTCCTTCACCGTTCCGTTGAACCGCGGTTCCTTCACCTCCCGCGCGGGAATTTTTTGACGACCTGCCGCCCCGATGTCCAATCATGGCGCGCACTTGAGCGATTTGCTCATCGAGCTTCTGCCTTTGCGCCTCCAATCCTTGGAGGGCTGCTTCTAAAATCTCGTAATTGGGGGAAGCCGACGTTTTTGCCATACCTACTCTAGTAAGTAACACATAACGCCGCTATTTACATCATGCTCACTAACTTTCGGAGCAGCAAATCAGAGTTACAGGGCCGTCATTGACGGCGGCGACTTCCATATGAGCCTGGAAAACGCCCGTGGCCACCGCGATCCCTTGATCTTGACAGAGCTTAATAAACAGTTCATACAGCGATTTCGCCGCTTCAGGCTTTGCTGCTTCAGAGTAAGAGGGCCTGTTCCCCTTCGTAGTATCGCCGTACAAAGTAAATTGAGAAACAATGAGCATTTCTCCGTCCATATCGAGCAAGCTCAGATTCATTTTTCCACTGCTATCTGGAAAAATTCGTAGATTTACAATTCTTTTCGCTAACTTCGCGGCGTTACGCTCACTATCGCCTTCCCGTATTCCGACAAAGATTAACAAACCTCGACGAATCTCGCCCACAGTCTCCGCATGCACCGAAACACTGGCCCGCGAAACACGCTGCACTAAAGCTCGCATAAGTTGTCAGCACCGGCATTAAACCAGAGCGCATGAAAGGCGTTCAGTCTAAAGCGCGGGTTGAGAAGTTACCGCCCCATCCGATGCTGAACCGACCAAGGCCGCGTATTTAGCCATAACACCCGTCGTGTACTTGGGCGCCGGGCGCGTAAATTGAGCTAATCGACTGTGTAACTCCGCAGCGGGGATATCTAAACTAATCTTTTTCGCAGGGAGATCAATGGTGATAGGATCACCTTCGCGTACAGCGGCAATGGGCCCGCCCATGGCGGCTTCAGGCGCTACATGGCCGACCATGAAACCACGCGTTGCTCCGCTAAACCGGCCATCAGTAATCAACGCCACGGATTCAGAGAGCCCCTCACCGACAATCGCGCTCGTCACGCCCAGCATTTCCCGCATTCCGGGGCCGCCCCGAGGCCCTTCATAACGGATCACCATTACATCGCCAGCCTTGACCTGTCCAGTAAGAACGGCTTTCATTGCCGCTTCCTCACTGTCAAACACGCGAGCCGGACCAGTTTGCGAAGAGCGATTTAGCCCAGTTACTTTGATGACACAACCTTCCGGCGCCAGTGAGCCTTTCAAGATCACAAGCCCACCCGACGTTTTAAGGGGATTGCTCAATGATCTAATGACATCCTGCCCAGGCGTTTCCGCAACAGACTCGACCTCTTCCCCAAAAGTTTTGCCGGTAATGGTGATGGCATCCGAATGGACATAGCCGCCATCGTGCAGTCTTTTGGCAAGCACAGGAATACCGCCAGCCTTGTCCACGTCAGCCGCCGTGTATTTTCCCGCCGGTTTTAAATCCGCCAGCAGCGGCGTTTTGCTGCTAAGCTCCTGAAAGTCATCTATCGTTAGCGGCACTCCCGCTTCCCGCGCCATGGCCAGCAAATGCAAAACGGCGTTTGTCGATCCGCCGGACGCCGCGACACTGGCAATGGCGTTATCAATGGCGGCGCGCGTCACGATGTCGCAAGGACGAAGATTCCGCCGCACCGCGTTCATGATGACTTCACCGCATTGCCGGGCTGCGTCGTGCTTGCGCGCATCGACTTGCGGGATGGCATTCAATCCCATCGGCGACAGTCCAATGATTTCCATAACCGTAGACATGGTGTTGGCGGTATATTGGCCACCGCAAGCGCCCGGCCCAGGGCAAGCCGCGTTTTCTATCGCCAGCAGTTCGTCATCATTCATCCGGCCCGCGGCATTCGCGCCGACTGCTTCAAAGACATCCTGAATGGTAATGTCCCGGCCCTTATATCGACCCGGCAGCATTGTTCCGCCGTAAAGCACAACGCCCGGCACGTTCAAACGCAAAAGAGCCATGGCTGCGCCCGGAATTGTTTTATCGCAGGCCACCAAAGCAACAATTCCGTCGAACATATGGCCTCTCGCTACTAGTTCGATGGAATCGGCAATGACTTCACGGCTCACCAGGGAGGTTTTCATGCCCTCCGTTCCCATGGTGATGCCATCGCTGATAGCAATGGTGTTGAACTCCATGGGTGTTCCGCCCGCTTCCCGAATTCCCCGCGCCACATCAACGGCTAACTCACGAAGATTGAAGTTACAAGGCATTGTTCCAATCCAGGTATTGGCAATGCCGATGATAGGCTTTTTCAAATCTTCATCGCTGTAACCAATGGATTTTAAATAAGAGCGGGCCGGAGCACGATCTTTTCCCTGCGTAATGGTGTAGCTTTGGAGTTTCATCAAACTCCCATTAAAGCAGGATGAGAATCCGCTAAGTGGAAATTTACCTTCAGGCTTCCGCCAGCTTGCGGGCGCGCTGCCACTGAAGCTTATCGCGGTACTCCTCATAGAGAGTAGAAATCCCAGCCCAGCCGTATCCACAAACGAACAATAGTAGAAACGGCACAGCCAGGAAATTCAACGTCTCAATGGCAAACCAGACCATATAAACGAAGTAACCGCCGATAGCCAGCTCAATGTAAGGCAAAACGCCGCTTTTACGCCGGTAAGCCGGCGGCTTCACCTTTGTTTGCCGCGCGCCAATGGCATATTTGGCCGTGCGGGCAAAGCTTGTCTGAATTCCACAAAGCGCCTCGATAACACCTTTCGCGTTACTTACCGTCAACGCCACGCCCGCGGCCATCAGCATAGGCAGGAAGACAATCGACTTCCACCAGGTTTTTGGAAACAGCACCCTTTGAGCGTACAGGTAAAAAGCGGAAATCGACCAGAAAGAAGCGACGATCAATGGAAAGTCGAGCAGCACCATTTGAAAGACGCCCATGTAAAAGCGCACGATCATCACCGGCAGCATGAGCATGGAAACAATCAGCATGAGCGGATAGGAAATGTTCGGCGTCAAGTGCATGAACGCCTCCGCTTTGACTCGCAAGGGCAGGTCGGCTTTCAGAATTCGAGGGAGCAGTTTCAGGGCGACTTGGGTAAGGCCTTTTGCCCAGCGGGCTTGCTGCACTTGAAAACCGTAGGTTTCGACCGGCAACTCCGACGGGCATTCAATGTCGGGCACGTAAACGAAGCGCCAGCCGTTTAGTTGCGCCCGATAACTTAAATCCGAGTCTTCGGTTAAGGTTTCGTGCTGCCAACCGCCTGCGTCCTCAATCATTTTGCGCCTCAGTACCCCCGCAGTGCCGTTAAAATTGAAGAACAGGCCAGAGCCGCAGCGGGAACCGTGCTCCAGAACGAAATGCCCGTCCAGCAGCATGGCCTCCACTTGCGTCAAGATATTAAATTCTTTGTTCAGGTAAGTCCAACGCGTTTGCACAACCCCCACTTGGGGGTCCACGAAGTAATGGACAGTGCGGCGCAGAAAGTCTACCGGCGGAATAAAATCAGCATCGAAAATGGCGATCAACTCGCCGGTTGCGGTTTCCAGTCCTTCCTGTAGCGCGCCCGCTTTGAAGCCATGACGGTTTGTCCGGTGCCGGTATTCAATGGGAAAGCCCGCCGCTTCATATTCGTTGCACAAGCGCTGGGTAAACGCATGGGTCTCGTCGGTAGAATCATCCAGGACCTGAATTTGCAGCAACTCCTTGGGATAATCCAGCTTCACAACCTCTTCCAAAAGCCTCTCCACCACGTAGCGCTCGTTATAGAGAGGGAGTTGAACCGTTACGCGGGGCAACTGGGCAAACTGCCGGGGAGCCGAATATAAAAGGTTGTTGCGATGCTTCCGGTACCTTCGTATGGTTTCGTAGCGATGCACGCCGTAAACCGAGAGAACAATCAGGATCGAGAAGTACGGCAGGAGCAGGGCCCAATCAAAGGGCGAGAGCCGATAAATGCCGGCAAACGTATCGTCAAACAGTCCGTCCAGAACTCGGCTGCCTAAAGTTGGTTCCGCGAACAAAAATGAGACAGGCTGAACAAAGAGATCGGCAATCATGTTCATGCGAAGACAGACGGAAGCGTAGGCTGCTATATCCCTATCAGGATAGTCCTAGTTTAGCGTCTTTTTGGCGCTTGCGTCGAGACCTTTGGCCAGACTACGCAGGAGAGCGGCTGTTGCCTGGTAATTAAACTGCTAGGGGCGTGAAACGACAAAGAAGAAAGATCAGGCATGGCCACTGTCGAAAACACAGGAATAAGCTCAATCAATGTCCCGTCAGCTCGGGATGAAGCCATTCTTTTTGGGCCTCGTCCCGCATAACCTTCATTGCTTCTGCGGCAGTGAGAGCTTTTTATCAGAAGCTTGTTTCTGGCGGAAATATTCCATTGTCAGGCGTGTGACGGCATGACACGCCCGAATCATTCTCTGTAAACATCAAAAGGGCATGAGATACTCGGATCGTTCCTGAAGAAGAGTACTTTTGCCAGCTCATCCGAGCCGCAAAGATTTTGTCACACGCCCTCAGTCAAGCGTGGTTTAATTGTGATTTAGACGCTCCCGGCGTCTGATCTCTGCTTTCCATTCATTTCATTACGGAGGAATCCCCTGAGCACTAAACTGGCGGCTAACGGCCAAGTGCGCGAGCCCGCTGACCGTTGGACTACGACGGAAGCGTCGGAATTATATGACACAGCGAGCTGGGGGAAGGGCTATTTTTCCGTCGGCGCGAACGGAAACGTTCTGGTTCACCCCACCAAAGAGTCTCATCGCAGTATTGACCTGAAGCAGCTTGTCGATACGCTCGAATGGCGCGGTATCGCCCTGCCGATCCTGATTCGTTTTGCCGATATTTTGAAGCACCGGCTAGGCGAAATGCATCAGGCGTTTGATTCCTCGATACGCGAGCATGGATACCAGGGTAGTTACTGCTGCGTTTATCCCATCAAGGTAAACCAGCAACGGCAAGTTGTCGAGGAAGTCTTCAATTTCGGACGCGCTTACAATTTTGGCCTGGAAGCGGGCTCGAAGCCGGAACTGCTGGCGGTGCTTGCCATCGCCGACAATAATACGCCGATTATCTGCAATGGGTTCAAAGATGACGAATACATTGCCATGGTCATGCTGGCCAAGAAAATCGGGCGGCGCATTATTCCCGTCGTGGAAAAGTTCACTGAACTGGAACTCATCATGAAGCATGCCGAGCAGGTCGGCGTGAAGCCCGTGATTGGTCTTCGCGTAAAGCTTGCCAGCCGCGGTTCCGGCCGTTGGAAATCGTCAGGCGGATACCGTTCTAAGTTCGGACTGACGGTGAGCGAGGCTTTAAAGGCCGTCGAACTTCTGAAGCAGCGGGGAATGGAGGATTCTTTCCAGCTACTGCACTTCCACTTAGGCAGCCAAATTACCAATATCCGGCAGATCAAAGCGGCTGTTATTGAGGGTGCCCGTATTTACGTTGATTTAAAGAAACTAGGCACCGGCTTACAGTATCTTGATGTCGGCGGCGGTCTCGGGATTGACTACGACGGTTCCCAGACCGACTTCGAATCGAGCGTTAACTATACGCTCGAAGAATACGCGCGCGATGTCGTTTATCACATTCAGAACATTTGCGATGAAAGCGAGGTTCCGCATCCGAATATCATCACGGAGAGCGGGAGAGCTGTCGCCGCGTACCATAGCGTGCTTGTTTTCAACGTTCTCGGCGTAAGCGGTTTCGGCGAGGAGGAACTTCCAGCCAGCCTTCCCGAAGATGCTGAACAACCTCTTATTGACTTATTCGAAACGCATCGATCCCTCACGAAGAGAAATCTGCTGGAGACGTACCATGATGCGCAGCAGGCTCTGGATTCCGCGCTGAACCTTTTCAGCCTGGGCTATCTGACGCTTGTACAGCGCAGTTCGGCCGAAAACCTTTACTGGGCGATTTGCCGCAAAATTCTTAAATTCGCCCGTGAGCTTGACTTCTTTCCGGAGGAGTTGGAAGGACTTGACGGAATGTTGTCGGACACCTATTTCTGCAATTTCTCCTTGTTCCAAAGCATGCCGGATAGTTGGGCGGTGAAACAGCTTTTCCCGATCATGCCGATTCACCGGCTCAATGAACCGCCCAGCCGTCATGCCGTGCTAGGCGATATTTCCTGCGACTCCGACGGTAAAGTGGATCAGTTCATTGATCGCCGCGATGTGAAGAAAACTCTTCCGCTTCACCCGTTTGGCAATAGTCCTTACATTTTGGGAGCATTTCTTCTCGGCGCTTACCAGGAGATTCTCGGAGACCTGCACAATTTGTTCGGGGACACGAACGCGGTCCATGTCAGCCTTGATGAGCACGGCGAGGTGGTACTGGAAACGGTGATTCAAGGCGACACGGTGCGGGAGGTGTTGAACTATGTGCAGTACAGCGCCCAAGCTCTGATTGATGAATTCCGCAAAGATGTTGAATTAGCTGTTCGCGAGCAGCGGATCGGTTATGAAGAGTCCGGACGGCTTCTCCGGTTTTATGAAGAGGGGCTGCAAGGTTATACGTATCTGGAGCAGTAGTGAGCGATCCTTTTCGGATCGTTCTGGTATCGCCCCGCAACCCGCTTAATATTGGCGCTGCCGCCCGCGCCATGAGCAACTTCGGTCTTTGCGATCTGCGGCTGGTGACGCCGTATGATGTCGCTTTCCGCGAAGCTAAATCAGCTGTGCGTTCCCGCTACATTCTGGAAAGCGCGCAGGTCCACGACTCCGTCTCCGCAGCTATATCCGGTTGCGGCCTGGTCGTGGGAACAACCGCCGTGGGCCATCGCGATCTTCATATACCGCTTTATCGGCTGGAAACGGCGGGAACCATGATTGTTCAACAGGCCCAATCGTCGCCAGTTGCTTTGCTGTTCGGTTCTGAAAAGTTCGGCTTGTCGAATGAAGATTTGAGCTTCTGTCAGTGGGCGCTACGCATCCCCACCCGCGAGGAGCATGGCTCCATGAATCTGGGGCAGGCGGTGGCTATCTGCCTGTATGAATTACGCAGGAATGACCGAAATCTGGAGACGCATTTCCCTCCCGCTTCGGAGGCATCGGCGGAAGTTTACGACCGGTTTACAGATCTTTTGCTGGACATTTTAGCCAAATCCGGCTACGTCAATGGAAAAACATCACAATCCACTGAACTGAAAATCCGGCGTTTGGTGCGCCGTCTTCATCTGCCCGCCGCCGATTCGGAAACCTGGCTCGGCATTGCGCGCCAGATACTTTGGAAAATCAGGCAAGGGGATTCCCCGTAGATGCTATGCTGAATCCCGATGACGAAGGTACAGACTACATTCAAGCTTTCCCGCGCGCTGACTAATCAGGACCTTGAGAACATTTCGCGCGTGCATGCTGTTTACGGAATGTTCACCACGCGAGCGCAGCCTTCGGGCGATGAGCTTTTCGTGGAATATGATGCTTCGCGTCTTTCCTTGAAAGAAGTGCGCGGAACGCTTGAGCAGCATGGGCTTCCGCTAAGGTAGGGTTATGAAGGCTGCTTCGCGCGCTTACCTGCCACTGCGCGAACTGGACTGGCGTCTCATTCTTGCCGTCTTTGCCATCCTGTTTGTTTCCTTCTTCGGATACAAATACCTGGAACAGCTTGCAGATGGTGGTCATTATCCTCCGCTCGCGATTTTCCTGGAAGAGCTAACCGGTATTATCGCCGCCGTTCTTCTTTTCCCTTTCACTTATTGGGTTGCGATCCGTTTTCCGCTGCTGTCTCCCGCGTGGCGTCACAATCTGGTCATTCATTTCTTGGTTCTCTGCTTTGTTTCTTTCCTGATTACAAATCTGATGTGGGTTCAACGAGCCCTGCTGTTTCCGCTGTTTGGCCTAGGTTCTTACCATTACGGCTACATGCCCTTTCGCTATCTCATGGAATTTACTAAGCATTTCATCTTCTATTGGTTTGGGGTTGGGCTTATTTATCTGTTTCATGAGGCGCGTTTTGCCCGTGAACGCGAAATTCATCAGGCCAAGCTGGAGGCGAGTCTCGCGGAAGCGCAGACGCAGAACTTACGTTTGCAGCTCGAACCGCACTTTCTCTTTAATACGCTGAATGCAATATCCACTGCGGTCTACGAAGATCCGCGAGCAGCGGACAAAATGATCTGTGGATTGAGCGAACTGCTCCGCCGCCTTTTGAGCGGAAACACCTCGCTGGAAGTTCCATTCTCAACCGAGCTTGAATATTTGGCGCTTTATACGGATGTGATGAAGGCTCGGCTGGAGCACCGGTTCCAGATCCAGTTGCAGATTGACGATGCCGTTAAGCAGGCGCTGGCGCCTCAACTTTTGTTGCAGCCCATCGTTGAGAATGCGATTCGGCATGGCGTCAATCCACACACCTTTCAGATCAATCTTTCTTTGTCGGCCTGTTTAGAGAAGAGTAATGTTCGTATCTTGGTTCACGACTGCGGACCCGGTTTCCCGCTTCGGCAGGATACCAATGAGGGTATCGGCCTTCGCAATACCAGAGAACGTTTAGCCAATCTTTACGGCAATGAGCAAAGCCTCACGTTGCGCAATGCGCTCCATGGCGGAGCGGTGGTTGAAATCACCTTTCCTTTTCGCGTTGCCTCCAAGCAGCAGGACGAAGACGGCGTTCAAACCCTGACGCCCGCGCCAGTTCTTCGATGATTCGAGTTGTTCTGGTGGATGATGAGCCGCCGGCGTGCCGGAAGCTGCGACGCCTGCTTGCGAACGAAGAGGATTTTAGCGTAGTAGGCGAGGCAGCATCGGGAGCCGAGGCCGTCGAAACCATCAACCGTCTTCAGCCTGATCTTGTCTTTCTGGATATTCAGCTTCCGGATGGCAGCGGTTTCGATGTGATCGAATCACTCGAAACCCGTCAATTCCAGATTATTTTCGTGACGGCCTACGATGATTTCGCTTTGCGTGCTTTCGAAGTTCACGCGCTTGATTATCTATTGAAGCCGGTTGATCCGATCCGTTTTGCGGGAGCGCTGGCTCGCGTCCGCAGCACTGGACCACTCGCCAGCCAGTTAGATCAACTCGTTGCCAGCCTGCGCTCGCACGGAACCTATGCTCGGCGGCTGCTGATTGGGGAGAACGAACGCTCGATTTTTCTTGAGGTTTACCGGATCGACTGGGTGGAAGCAGCCCGCAATTACCTTTGCATCCATTCCGCAGGGAAAACCTATATTCTGCGGAGCAGTCTGGAGTCGCTTACCGCCAAACTCGATCCGGCGGTGTTTCAGCGCGTCAATCGTTCTGAGCTGGTCAATATCAACGCGATTGTTGAGCTGCGCGCCGGGACGCACGGCGACGCCAAGGTTTGCCTCAAGGACGGCACGGAACTGAGGTGGAGCCGCCGCTATCGAAACGGATCGTTGGAAGAGTTGAAACGCAACTGAGCTATCCGTTTGTCACAGACAAAGTCCCGCCTGTCCCATTTCTCTTGTCCTATCATGATGAACCGTGCAAACTGGACGCATGAGAGTTTATCGCGCCCTTTTTGCCGTTACGGTTGTCGCGGTTATTGGCCTGGCTGCCGCGCAAAGCGGCGACTGGCCTGCTTACGGGCACGACCCCGGAGGCCAGCGCTTCTCGCCGTTGATGACCATCAATCGTCAGAACGTCCGTTCGCTTAAAATTGCCTGGAGCTTTCGGACCGGAGACGCTTACCAACCCAAGCGCAATAAGGCCAGCGCTTTTGAAACAACGCCGCTTTATGTGGATGGCACGCTTTTCGTCAGCACGCCGGTGGGCCGGGTCTTTGCGCTCGATCCGGTGAGCGGCAAACCACGCTGGGTTTATGATTCCCACCTCGATAAAGATGGCGGGTACGGTGATTACAGTCATCGCGGCGTTTCCACCTGGGTTTCACCTTCGGGGCAGCGCCGCATTTATCTGGCGACTATCGACGCGCAACTGATTTCACTCGACGCCCGCACGGGTACACCGTGTAAAGAGTTTGGCGATAATGGCGTGATTCATCTGCGAGAGGGCCTGCGCTTGCCGCCACGCGAATTTGGAGAATACGAAGAAACGTCTCCGCCCGCTGTGATCGGAAATACGATTATTGTCGGGTCCGCCGTGGCGGATAATGGCTCCACGACGCAAGCCAGCGGTGAGGTGCGCGCCTTTGATGCGGCTACCGGCAAACGGAAATGGACCTGGGACCCCATCCCGCAAGATCCGCATGCCTTAGGCGCGGATACATGGAAGAATGGAAGCGCGGCAAAAACAGGCGCGGCGAATGCATGGTCCGCGATTGCCGCTGATCCAGCCCGTAATCTCGTATTCGTTCCCACGGGCAGCGCAAGCCCCGATTACTACGGAGGCGAACGGCTCGGGGATAATCTATTTGCAAATTCGGTGGTTGCGCTGCAAGCCGACACGGGGAAACTCGTTTGGCATTTTCAAACGGTTCATCATGACCTTTGGGACTACGATGTTGCTTCTCCGCCGCTGCTGTTTGATATGCAACGCAATGGTCAAACGGTTCCCGTCATTGCGATTGGTTCCAAAACAGCTAATCTTTTCATCCTGAACCGCGAAACCGGCAAGCCGATTTTCGGTGTCGAGGAACGCCCGGTTCCCCAAAGCGACGTGCCCGGCGAGACGTCCTCGCCCACTCAGCCATTTCCGCTAAAACCGGCCCCGATTTCCGCGCAGCACATGACCGCCGCTGATGCTTGGGGCGTTGATGAGGAAGATCGCAAATGGTGCGCGGATGAGATCAGCCAGTTGCGTTCTGGCGATGTTTTTACTCCGCCGTCGCTCAAAGGCACGCTGGTTCTTCCAGGCAACATTGGAGGCATGAACTGGAGCGGCGCGGCGTACGACGGGAATCATGATTTGCTGATTCTTCCGACGAACCACATCGCGGGCGAAGTCCGGCTGATTCCACGGGAAGAGTTTGACGGAAGAATCCGTGAAACTCGCGCCCGCAAACTGAATGGCGATTGGGAGTTTGCGCGTCAGCGCGGCACTCCTTACGGCATGATGCGTCGATTGCTGCTCGGCCCGAAAGGAATACCCTGCACCGCTCCGCCCTGGGGAACTCTTCTGGCGATCAAGGCCAGCACCGGCGAGAAGCAATGGGAGGTTCCGCTGGGGCAGTTAGGTCCCAAGCTGCCGGAGAAGTGGGGTTCTATTTCGCTGGGTGGTCCGATGGTGACGGCTGGCGGTTTGGTGTTTCAGGCAGGCACGCTTGATCCTGGCGTGCGCGCTTTTGATGTTGAAACGGGCAAGCAACTGTGGAAAGGAGATTTACCCACCAGCGCACGATCCATGCCCATGACATTCGCGGGACCGGACGGAAAGCAGTATCTGGTCATCTGCGCCGGTAGTCACCAGCCCGCAGGTTCAGCACCTTTGGGTGACTACGTTGTAGCCTTTTCTTTGTGAACCGATTAGTGCTCGGCATCCATCCCGTCCGGGAAGCTTTGCGTGCTGGACGTACCCTTGAAAAAGTCCTCGTTACCAAGGGCACCGCCAATCCGCGACTACAGGAGATCATTGATCTCTGCCGCGAGCGGGATGTGCCCCTTCGATTTGAGGCTCGGGAAACGCTGGATCGCGCCGCCAAGGGCGTTACGCATCAGAACGTCATTGCGTTTGGGTCCGCTCAGGGTTATGTGGAACTGAATAACGTAATGCAAGGGTCGGAACTTCTGGTGGTGCTCGACGGCGTGGAAGACCCGCATAATCTGGGAGCGATCATCCGCACGGCTCATGCCGCCGGCGCCAACGCGGTGGTTGTTCCCGAGCGCCGGGCAGCGCCGCTTACTGAAACCGTTGACCGGGCGGCAGCGGGCGCGCTGGAGTATCTGCCGGTCGCGCGTGTTACGAACATCACGCAAGCCCTCGACCGGCTCAAGGAAAACGGCTTCTGGATTTACGGTCTCGATGAGCGCGGCACTGAGCTTTACGACCGCGTTGATTACGCGTCACCGACCGCTATCGTGTTGGGCGGCGAGGGGAAAGGGCTTCACCAGAACGTTCAGAAGCACTGTGATGTTCTCCTCCGCATTCCCATGGCCGGGGCTGTTTCCTCCTTGAACGTATCGGTGGCGACGGGCGTGGTCTTATTTGAATGGCGCAGGCGCAAAACCGGGTAGGCCCTTTAGGGGCGCGTGGCCGTTACCGCCAGAATAAGGGTTTCCATAATCACTCGATCATCCCGGTAGCCCTCGCGGAACTTTTTATCCGTGGCATAGATGGAGGTAACCGCTTTTGCCAGAGCGTCTTTTGTAAACGCGTTAGCGGTTGCAATGACCTGCTCAGATCGGTCCCGCCACATACGCACGCCCATTTTGGCGAAAAAGCTTTGGGCCTGCTGCGCGGAAGTCACACGGGCCTCTTTGGCGGCCAATGCCAAGCGAAATTGGGTGCTCAAAAACGTTAAAGCGAGCGGAAGGTACTCACCTTCACGCACCAGGATGTCCAGCGAGCGGAGAGCCGTGATCCGGTCGCCTTTACCAAGCGCGTTCACTAAAGCGAAGATGGTGCTCTGCGCCGCGTTGGGAACCAGCGCATGCAAGTCGTCCGCGGTCACGGCCCGCTCCGTGCCTACATAAAGCGCCAGCTTCTCCATTTCCGCCGCCAACCGGTTCGCGTCACCGGCTACGGCGTCCAGCAAAATCACTAGTTCCCGGATTGAAAGCTTCAATTTGTGCTCATTGGCGAGTTGCTGCGCCAGGAAGCGGCTCGATTCCGGGGAAAATTGCGGGAATTCCACGGTTACCGGGATGGCGGAATAAAACTTCCGCACCCGCTCGATTTTGGCGCGATCATCGCCGGTAAAGTCGTAGCGGCTGCACTCCAAAACCAACACGGTTCCCGGAGTCGGCGTTTTCAGGTAAGCCAGAAGAGGCGACTCCGCCGTATTCTCTTCCCCGCCTTCTTCGTCGCCGGCAGCCGTTGCCAATCGTCGCGGCAGCGCCAGTTCCGCGCTCGCGACCCACAATATTCGCTCGGAAGCAAACAGGGAAAGCGAGCGCGCATCATCAAGAACCTGCGAAAGCGCGGTAATTTCCAGGTCTAATTGTGTGAGCCCTTCGCCTTGGGTATCTTCAGGCAGGACTCTCTTTATCAGCGCTTCCTTGCACAGCCGTCTTTGATAACCTTCCTGCCCAAGAAATAAATAAGCCGCAGCCAACGGTTGTTTCGAAACTTGAGCGAGAAACTTTTCGGGTGTCATCGGCGGGAATTTCAGAAGTTCTCGACAATAGCGCTCACGATATCACGCGCCAAGTCCCGGCTGACGCGATCAAACGCCGGACCGCTTTCATCGAAGAATTGATGCGGATCAACGGCGATGCTATAGTTCTGCCGGAATGCCATGTTGGGACGGGAATACAGGACCTTGCCGGTGGCTCGCTCCACAAAGTTAATGGTTACAACCACTACTACTTGCACGCTTGTCGCTTTGGCCGAAGTCGGATCATAGATCGTTGGGAATACTTGGGCAACGTTGATAGTGCCATTCAAAACGGCATCGGCTTCACTGGGATCGTCCAAAACACGGAATCTTGTCCGGGCCATGAATTCACGCCCAATCTGTTGGGGCAATACATCCACGAGTTTGTAGCGTATGGATGAGCTGACGAAGGCAGGGATGGCGACCGTTTGTATGCTCTTCGGCACTAGGTCGGCTTTTCCGCCCACATGATAACCGCAGGAGACGGCTGCCGCCAGCGCGCCTGCTCCCCAAATTACGCAAGCTTCCCGTCTTGTCACGAGCGATTGGTTTCCAAGCTCCGAACAACATCGGCTGCCGCGTCCGCTGTCACGCGCAGGTTGTCCAGCACCACCCAAAGCCAGACAGCATGCGGGTTGTTCCTGTCCACGCGAATATCACCGGCCATGAGCCCGCTCTGACCGGCGGCGCCCACGCCGGTGGGCGGCTCCTCGCCCGCGCTTCGCACTTCGATTTGCGCCGACGCCAAGGCTTCTCCTACTTGTTGAGTATTCACGCTCCTGGCGGCAGCTTCCGAATCGAACTCGACCCAGAGGGAGATGCTGTAGCCATGAAAAACAGGCGCTTGTATGAGTCGCAAGGAGGGAACAGGAATAGCCGCGCGGCCAGCGCCATGGTTTAAAAGCAGTGACAGGTGCCGCTCGATGCGCTGTTCCACCGTGGATAACTGAACGGGCGCTTCTTCTCCGTACTGTGACAAGAGATTAAAGCTCAATTGCGTATCGAATACTTGCTTATCCAGCGGTTTAAAGGCTAGTAAGCTGGTTGTCTGCTGATGCAGTTCTGAAATGCCGCGTTTGCCGCGTTCGCTGGCGGGCTCAAATACAGTGACGACGGCCCGCGCCATCCGGCGGTAGCTGCTTAATCGCGTAAGGGTTAACGCAAGCGCGGAGGCAGCCGGGTGCGCCATCACCAATAGCCAGTTTGATTGCGGCTCCGGCTCTTCCCCTAGCGGCGCTACGATTCTGGCTTCCGACCGGCTCTCCAGATAACCGGTGCAATCGATCAGCGTTGTTTTTCCGCCAGTTTCCTTTGACAACTGATAGGCCTTGTCCGCGCCCTCGGGCGCTCCCGCCACGATTACCGCAAGGCTGGATTTCACAGTTTGGGCGTCTAACGGCTCGATATACACCGGCTCGCCTTCCTGCTCTCCAAAGTTACCCTCGCCGTTAGCGGAATAGGTCTTAACTGCCATATCTGTTCCACGTCTTTGGAAGACATCCTGCAGTTCACGACCGAGCAGCGTTTCGCCGCCGAGTAACGCAACTTGAGTTGTAATAGTAGATGCTTGCTTAACCAATTTGATGTTCCGGTATGGAGGTAGGTGGGCGCGAGCGCTTGTGTCTTTTTACTAAGCCGCCAATGCGAATACAAATGCCGCTCAGTACGTAAGTAATCGCCATGGTAAGGAGCACCGGCTGCGCCCAAGCCCAAATGGAAACAGCGACTACTCCGATCAGCAAAGTCATCATGGTCGGGTGCGGCTTGGAAGTATTAATCTGCTTGAAGCTGGGATACCGCCAGGAACTGACCATC
>JAABUZ0100004495.1_pt1 | contig 19183 bp, 17 predicted proteins | sample 5562091 | NCBI WGS metagenome assembly JAABUZ01 (sample SAMN12813069, study PRJNA571459) | rock metagenome | isolation source: Antarctica rocks | place: Antarctica: Victoria Land, Linnaeus Terrace sud | collected 2015-12-21 | reverse complement strand
CGTCCCGCCCCGCCCGTCGTCCCACCCGCCCCTGCAGCACCGGGCCGCTCGCCCTCCCCGCCCCCGGCTTGCTCACATTGCTGCCGCCTCGCGCTCCGCCGGCAGCACCCTCCCCCCCGCGACGCCCGCCTCGGTCACCGCCTCGCGGAAGTACGCCAGCGTCTCCCGGAGCCCCTCGCGGAGCGGCACCCTCGGCTCCCAGCCTAACGTCTCGCGCGCCCGCGTGATGTCGGGCTTCCGCTGCTTCGGGTCGTCCGCCGGCAGCGGGCGCCGGTCGACCGGCGACCGCGAGCCGGTCAGCTCCAGCACGAGCGCGGCGAGCTCCGCGATCGTGAACTCGCCCGGGTTGCCGATGTTCGTCGGCAGGTGGCTGTCGGGCGTGCGCGGCCGGTAGAGCAGCCGCGCGATGCCGTCGACGAGGTCGCTCACGTACGAGAAGCTGCGCGTCTGCGTGCCGTCGCCGTACACCGTGAGCGGCGCGCCGCGGAGCGCCTGGGCGCAGAAGTTCGACACCACGCGCCCGTCGTCCGGGCGCATGCGCGGGCCGTAGGTGTTGAAGATGCGGACGATGCGCGTGTCCACCCCGTGCGCGCGGTGGAACGTCATCGTCATCGCCTCGGCGAACCGCTTCGCCTCGTCGTAGCAGGAGCGCGGGCCGACGGGGTTCACGTGCCCCCAGTACGACTCCGGCTGCGGGTGCACGTGCGGGTCGCCGTACACCTCGCTCGTCGAGGCGAGCAGGAAGCGTGCGCCGCGCGCGGCGGCCAGGGAGACCGCGTTGCGGGTGCCTAACGAACCGACGTCGAGCGTGGCGACCGGGTGCTCGTAGTAGTCGACCGGGCTCGCCGGGCTCGCGAGGTGCATGACCGCGTCGACGCGGTCGCCCAGGACCGCGCGCACCGCGGCGCGCACGGCCGGCGCGTCGAGCGCGCCCGGGGCGGAGACGTCCTGCTCGACGAGTGCGAAGCGCGGGTCGCCGTCGAGGTGGGCGACGTTCCGCGCGCGCCCGGTGAGGAAGTTGTCGACCCCGACCACGCGGTGGCCGTCGGCGAGCAGGCGGTCGCAGATGTGCGACGGGACGAAGCCGGCCGCGCCGGTGACGAGGACGGCGAGCGGGCCGGGGGCCGAGGCGGTGGCGGACACGACGTTCGAGGGAGGAAGGGGCGGAGAGACGAGGGCTTACGATACGTCGTTGACGGCCAGCACGCGCGGCCCCCACGGGTGCAGCTCGACCTCGCTGACCGACGCGGGGGAGACCTCGATCCGGGGCTGCAGATCGATCGCCACGCCGAGGAAGTGGCCGAGGACGGCCTTGAGCACGTCGCCGTGGCTGACCGCGACGACCGTCGCGTCGGGCGTTGCGCGGGCGCGGGCCAGCAGCGCGCCGGCGGCGCGCGCCTGCACGGCAGCCTGCAACTCGGCCCCGCCGGCGGGCGTCCCGCTGCGGTACGTGTTGAACGGCTTCCAGTCCGGGTCGTCGTCGAGCGAGGCGATCGTGCGTCCCGTCCAACGGCCGACGTCGATCTCGGCGAGCGCGGGCTCGGTCGTGACCGGCAGGCCGTGCGCGCGGGCGACCGCGCCGGCCGTCTCCTGCGTGCGCGCGAGCGGGCTCGCGTACACCGCGTCGAGCCGCGCCCCGTCGAGCCGCCGCGCGACGCGCGCGACGAGCGGCCCGAGTTGCGCGCGACCCGCCGCGTTCAGCGACACACCGGGCGTCCGCCCCGCGAGCGAGACGCCGACCGGGTCGCAGAGTGCGTGGCGGACGAGGAAGAGGCGCATCCGGCCCGCCGCCTTACGGCGCCGCCTCGACCACGTCGCGGCTCACGACCGTGGTCTCCGCCCCCGCCCCGCCCTCCGTGACGGCGCCCTCTGCGAGCGCGGGCTCGGTCACGCCGGCCGCGCCCGCGCCCTGCTCGCCTAACACGTAGCGCCGCACCATCGCCTCGGCGAAGTCGCCGAACTCGGCCGGGTCCCGGGGCGGGCTCGTGTGGTGCTCCTTGATGCCGCGCGACGGCGGCGTGAAGCAGAGCGTGACCGTGACGTCGAAGTCGGCGAGCGCCGCCATCTGCCGGTCGAACCAGTCGAGCGCGTTGGGCCGGTGCCAGTCGGCCCACGACAGCCCCGTGCGCAGCTTCCGCACGCCCAACCGCTTCAGCCACTCGACGGCGAAGTCGAGCCGGTGGTCCTCGTAGTGGAACCACTGGCAGATGCCTAACCGCGGGTCGAAGTGCGCCGCGGCGGGCTTCGGCGTGCGGTCGTCGCGGACCAGCCCCATGTAGAAGTGCCGGTAGTACGCGCTCCCCTCGCTCTCGCGGTGGCGCGTGGTGGCCTCCCACGCGGGCGGCAGGTCGAGCAGCGAGTACCAGAACACGCGCGGCACGCGGTCGGCCAGCAGCTCGGTCGTGCGCCGGAGCCCGAACTCCTGCACCTCGTCCGCGCCGAACGTCGACACGCCGACCTCGGTCACCCACACGGGCTTCGCCGTCTCGCGCTCGATCTCGGCGATTTTCTCCGGCCACTGGTTGATGTTCCAGTGGTTCCAGTCGAGCGGGAAGCCGTGCACCGCGACGACGTCGACGAGGTCGAGCAGGCCGTGGCTCGCGATCAGCCGAAGCCAGCTCGCGTCGATCGGCGACATGCCGCCTAACACGATCGGCAGCTCGGGGGCGAGGGCCTTGATGCGGCGGGCCGCGCCGCCGGCCATCTCGGAGAAGCGCTCCCAGCGCGGGTCGATGTGGAAGTCCCAGTGGGACTGGTTGTTCGGCTCGTTCCAGAGCTTGACGGCTTCGATCATCGGGGGCGGCGGGGGAGTGGTGGCGCGCTGGGCGAACTGTCATCCTGAGCCGGAGCGCAGCGGAGGCGAAGGATCGCTGTCCTTACGAGCGGTTCGGTCGCGTGGCGCAGGCGTACGGGTCTGTCACCTCGGGGAGCGATCCTTCGCTGCGCTCAGGATGACACGGCACGGCGTGCCTCGCGCTTCGCGTCGCGCTCCGTGACTAGCAGGGCCAACTCCCCCGCCACCCGCCCCACCACCCCCGCCCAGTCCCCCGGCCGCGCCTGGCGGAAGAGCCGCATCGTCGGGTACCACGGCGAGCCGTCGCCGTCGTCCATCCACCGCCAGTCGGCCGCGTGCGGCAGCAGCGTCCACACCGGCACGCCTAACGCGCCGGCGAGGTGCGCGGGGAAGCTGTCGATCGTGACGACGAGGTCGAGCGCGCGCACCACGCGCGCCGCCTCGAGCACGTCGTCACTCCCGGACGCCGCGCCGAACGACGGACGCGCCAGCGCGTCGGCGAGCGCCGTCCCCCGCTGCAACACGTGGAGCGCGACGCCCGGCACCGCCGCGAGCGGCGCGAGCAGCGGGAGCGGGATCGAGCGCGTCGACCGGTCCCAGTCGCCGCACTCCCACACCACGCCGACGCGCAGCCGCCCGTCGTCGGGGAGCGCGGCGGGCGCGACGTCGAACTGCGGCGGTGGCGGGAGCGTGGCGGGCGTCGCGCGCAGCGCGTGGGCGAGCTCCATCGCCTCGACGTCGACGTCGTACGGCACGGCGGGCGCGTCGTCGTGCAGCGGCAGGAGCGGGCCCACGCCGCGCATCGTCGCGAGCAGCGGCAGCAGCGCCGGCTGCGCCCACAGCGTGACCTCCGCGGCCACCGCGCGCAGCGGCGGGACGAAGCGCGCGAACATCAGCGTGTCGCCGAGTCCGTGGTAGCAGCGCACGAGCACGCGGCGGCCAGCGAGCGGGGTGCCGTCCCACACCCACTGCTCGTGCCGCGGCAGGTGCCAGCACGTCTGCCCGGCCCGCGCGCCGCGCACCGCGTCGCCCACCGCCCACGCGTGCCCCCACGCGCCGCGGCGCATGTGGCGTTCCCACGCGTCGCCCACGGGCTCGCCGCCCGCAGGTGCGTCGACCGCAGGTGCGTCGACCGCAGGCGCGGCGTGGGCCCGTTCGACCTCGGTGGTCGCGACGCCGCTCAGCCCGCACCCCCCGCGGTCGCGGCGTCCGCCGTGATCAGGAAACCGCGCCGGAATCCGAGCACCCGCGGTCCCTGCCCCGCCTCGGCTAGCCGCTGCGCTTCCGCCGCGCGCGCGCGCCCGTAGTGGCCGAGCCCGACGAACGTGAGGTGCACCGGCCCGTCGCCGTCGTGGTGCGCAGCGCAGCGGAATCGGAGCGCTTCGGCGCCGGCCCGGTCGGTCACGGCCTCGAGCCGGCAGTCGTGCCCCGCGACGTGGCAGCGCACGTCGCCGCGGGCCAGCACCGCGTCGTCGAAGCTCACGACGAAGCGCCGGTGGCGCGGCCAGCGCGCGCGCGCCGACTCGCTCGCGAGCTCGTATCCCTCGACGTCGCGGCTCGCGACGAGCACGACGCGCCGGTCGTCGAACCCGCGTTCCACGAGCGCCGCCGCCGTCCCGGCGAACGACGACCCGGTCGCGCCGGGTCCCTCGTCCACGACGACGGCCCACATGCCGGGCGTCGCGGCCGCCTCGCGCAGGAGCGCGTCGAGCGCGTCGTCGGTGGCGAGCGTGCGGTCGTGCCGGTCGCCGCGTGGGCGGACGGTCATGCTCCGCACGTCGACGCCGCGCCGCGCGAGCGTGTCGGCGACGACGGCCGACAGTCCGGCACCGATCCCGCGCAGCCCGACGACGAGCGCGCGCGGCGGCCCGACGTGCGAGGCGAGCCGCCGCGCGGCGGCCGCGTACGCCTCGGGGTAGAGCGCGTCGTGGGCGAAGCCGCGCGAGACGCGGACCGCGACGTCGTCGAGCGCGGCGTCGCGCACGGCCACCGCGGCGACGTGTCCGGCGGCGGCGAGCCGCGCGTGCGCGCGGGCGAGGGCGCGGTCCGCGACGCCCCACTCGCTCTGCGTGGCCGCGCGCTGGGCCGTCGCCAGTCCGCGCGCGGCGGCGAGGCTCAGCCGGCGCAGCGGGCCGGCGACGGCGTGCCGCGCGTCGCGCTCGGGGGAGAGCGCGTCGACGACTGCGGCCTCGAGCTCGCTCGCCTCGATCAGACGATCGGTCCACCAGTCGACGGCGTCGTGCGTGGCGGGGGTCTTCCCCTCCCCCGCGCGCGCCGCTGGCGCGGCCGCCTCCAGAATCGCCTCGGTCATCGCCTCGGGCGCGTCGCGCCGCTCGGCCGGTCCGTTTTCACTCATGCTGACTCCTCGCTGCGTCACGCGCCCCGTCGCCCGCCCCACGCTCGTGCCCTACTCGCCCCGGTCGCGCCGGTCCGCCTCGTCCTGCCACGGCCGGCCCGTTGCGGAGAGTAGCTCCGCGCGCCCCCGCCCGCGCGGCCACACGTCCGCGCCCGAGTCGGGTTCGCAGAAGTAAATCTCGTGCCCGGGGCGCACGGTCACCCGCATTCCGCTCGATCGCAGCATCGCTTCGACCGCGGCGTGGTTCGGCGCCCACCAGTTCGTCTCGTCCCCCGCGAACTTGTGCTCGATGAACGACAGCTTCGGCCATCCCGCCGCGGCAAAGTCGTCGCGCTCCAGCACGTCGCGGTCGCGCGCGGTGTCGGGGTGCACGTCCATCCCCGGCGTGGTGAGCGTCTGGAAGACCATCAGCCGCCGCACCTTCTCGGTCACGAGGTCGAGGCCGAGCATCGGGTAGCGCAGGTGATACAGCACGCCCATGAAGAGCACGAGGTCGAACTGCTCATTCAGGCGCGGGAGGTCGTAGACGGCCATGCGCCGGAACTCGACGCGGTCGGCGAGGCCGAACTCGCCCGCGGCCCACTCGGCCTGGCGCAGGAAGAGCGGCTCGACGTCGATGCCCGTCACGTGCGCGCCGCGCTTGGCGAGCTCGAAGGCGTAGAAGCCCGCGTTGCAGCCGATGTCGAGCGCGGTCCACCCGGTGAGGTCGTCGGGCAGGTGCGGGGCGAGCTCGAGCCACTTGAAGCGCGGGAAGTCGCCTAACGGCGAGCCGGGCGCGGTCTGCGCGCCGTCGGGTAGGTGCAGGTTGTGGAACCACGGCCCGAGCGCGAGGATCTCGGCCTCGCGCTCCGCGGTGGCAGCGGAGGCGTGCTGTTGGAGGAGACTGGTCATCGCGGGGGTGGGTGTTTGATGCCAACAACCTAGCGGGGCCGGACGCCTACGCCTCGGCCATCGCCTCGGCCACGTACCCCTCGAACTCCGCCGCCCGGTGCGCCGCCGTGTGCGCGGCGAGCACGCGCGCCCGCGCCGCCTCGCCGACCGCGCGCCGCTCGTCGTCCGGCATCTCGCGCAGCGCGCGCAGCACGTCGTCGGTCCCGTCCGCGACGAGGATCTCCCGCCCCGGCGCGAGCACCTCGTCCAACCCCGCCCACGCGTCGCTCACGATCGGCGTCGCGCACGCCGCGGCCTCGAACAGCCGCACGCTCGGGCTCCACCCCGCCGCGATCATGTCCGCGCGCGTGACGTTGAGCGTGAAGCGCTGCGCGCAGTAGAACGCGCGGTGCTCGCGCGGCGCGAGGTGCATCGTGCGCTCGACGTTCGCAGGCCACGCGAGCGTGTCGGGGTACTGCGGCCCCGCGACCACGAAGCGTCCGTCGCTCCACGCGCGCGCCGGGGTGACGAGCAGCCGGTCGAGCGTCGACTGCCGGTCGTCGCTGTACGTGCCCATGTAGCCGAGGTCGTACCGCCGCTCGGCCCCGGGGTCGGGGAAGTAGAGCGCGGGGTCGACCGAGCAGTAGAGCGCGCGCGCCATCGGCGAGCCGAGCTCGCGCTCGATGCGCCGGAGCGTGGGGCCGCCGGTGAACGAGAGGTAGAGCCCGTAACGGGCGACGAGCGCGGGCGTGAGGTACTCGTGGTCGCCGCGCGCGAGCTTGGCGAGCGTGACCGGCGTGTCGATGTCGTAGAAGGCGACGAGCCCCCGCGCGGTCGCCACGGCCCACTCGCCCACGGCCACGCCCTCGGGCACGTACGAGCCGACGACCACCACGTCCGCGTCGCGCACCCGCTCGGCGTGCCGCTCGCGCAGCTCGTCCAGCGAGCGGTAGAGCAGCGTGGTGCACCCCGCCGGCTGCGGCTGGTCGCGGTTGTCGGCGTACCACGGCACGTCGCGCTCGAGGAACGTGACGCGGTGCCCGCGCGCGGCCAGCTCGCGCACGAGGCCGCGGTACGTCGTCGCGTGGCCGTTGCCCCACGACGAGGTGATCGAGAGTCCGAGGAAGAGCACGTTCATGGGCAGAGCACGGCCTCGACCTGCGCCGCGCGGTGCGCGTACGTGTGCTCGGCCAGCACGCGCCGGAGCGCCGCGGCGCCGATCTCGCGCGCCCGCTGCGGGGTGAGCGCGTCGACGTGCGCGGCGACCGCGGCGCCGTCCTCCGCGACCAGGACCTCGCGCCCGGGCTCCAGGAACTCGTCGACGCCGCGCCACGCGTCGGTGATCTGGCACGCGCCCGCCCCCGCCGCCTCGAACAGCCGCGTCGCCGGCGACCAGCCGTTGGCGACCATGCTGTCGCGGTGCACGTTGAGCACGGCGAGCGCCGAGCAGTTGACCGCGTTGTGGTCGCCGGTGTAGACGTGGCCTAACGCGGCGACGTTGGGCGGCAGCGCGCGGTCGTGCCAGCCGTTGCCGCCGAGGAGGAACCGGCGCGACGGCGCGGACTCGGCGGCGCGGAAGAAGAACCCGTCGATGCGCGCCTCGCGGTCGGGCAGCCGGTTGGCGAGCAGCACGCAGTCCGAGCGGAAGCGCTCCTCCGCGGGCACGGGGTGGTGCGTCTCGGAGTCGAGCGCGTTGTAGATCGGCACGCAGCGCCGTACGCCTAACGCCGCGTAGGCCGCGACGACGGGGTCGCCGCCGCCGTAGGTGAGCACCAGGTCGTAGGCCGGGACGAGCGCGCGGAACGGGTCGGCGCCCTCCCCGGTGCCAGCCTCGTGCACCCGCTGCAGCGTCGCGGGCGCGTCGACGTCCCAGAAGGCGACGAGCCGCCCGGGCGCGCGGAGCCCCGCGACCTCGCGCTCCAAGAGCCGGTCGAACACGCCGACGCCGCTCGCCTTCACGACGAGGTCGGCCGACTTCGCGCGTTCGAGCATCGCGTACGCCCCGTCCTCCCCCTCGCCCGGGTAGACGACCACGGTCGCGTAGTCGGGGTCGGCGATGTCGCGGTGCTGCTGCCGCTGGTACGCGTCCGGCTCGTAGAACGTGACGCGGTGCCCGCGGTCGTGCAGCGCGCGCACGATGCCGCGGTAGTACGTGGCCGCCCCGTTCCAGTAGGCGGAGACGATCGACGAGCCGAAGAAGGCGATGTTCATGGGCTGGTTCCGAGTTCGCGCGCGACGGCCAGCAGCTCGTCGGCGCGGTGCCCGCAGGTGTGCCGCGCGAGCACCGTCGCCCGGCCGTGCGCCTCGAGCGCGCGCGCGAGGTCGGCGTCGCCTAACACGTCGCGCAGGCGGCGCCGCGTTTCCGCGCCGTCTCGCGCGAACAGGAAGTCCTCGCCCGGCGTGAACAGCCCCTCCGCGTCGTCCCACGGCGCGCTCACGAGCGGGATGCCGCAGGCGAGCGCCTCGAAGACGCGGATCGTCGGCACGCCCGGGAGCGCGCGCACGTAGGGCCGCCGCGGCACGTGCACGGTCACGCCGTAGCGCGCGAACACGCGCGGCGCCTCGTAGTTGGGCAGCCAGCCGGCGTAGTCGATCCCCGCCGCGGCGAGCTCCTGCCGCGCGTACTCGGGGTAGCGCACGCCGTGCACGCGCGCGCGGAGGCCGAGGTCGCGGACCGGGCCTAACAGGAACTCGCGCAGCTCCTCCGTGCGCTCCTCGTCGCCCCAGTTGCCGACCCAGACGAGGTCCCCCGCGCGCGGCGCCCCCGCGTACGGGTGGAAGACCGCGACGTCGGCCGCCTCGTGCCACGTCCACGCGCGCTGCGCCCACCCGTTGGCGAGGTACACCTGCCGCACCGCCTCGCCGAAGGCGAGCACGCCGTCGTACGCGCTCAAGTCGTACGCGCGCATGGACTCGGGCTCGGTGACCGAGCGGTGGTGCGTGTCGTGGAAGAGGAGGCGGAACGCGCCGCCCGCCGCCCGCCGCCGCCCGACGGCCGCGACGAGCGCGTGCTCGCTCCACTCGTGGACGAGGACGAGGTCCGCGCCGTCCAACGCCTCGTCCAGCGCCGCGTCGAGCCGCGCGGGGTCGTAGACGTGCCGAACGTGTGCGAGCGCCGGGTACGCGGCCAGCCACCCGTCGAGCGCCGCCGCGCCGTACTCGGCCACGAGGTTGTCCGCGCTCCACGCGCCCGCCGGCTCCCAGACGCGCACGTCGTGGCCGCGCGCGCCGAGCTCGCGCACGACGCCGCGCAGAAAGTGCGCGTTGCCGTGATTCCAGTCCGAGGCGAGCGAGTGGCAGAAGACGATTATGCGCATGCGGCACTCTTCTCGGCGTTCTTCGCGGCGCACGCGGCCGCGTACGCCGCGAGGTACCCGTCGGCCATCCGCTCGGGCGTGTAGGCGAGGGCGCGCCGCCGGGCGCGCTCGCCGAACCGGGCGCGGTAGGCCTCGGCGGCGGTGAGCGTGCGGAGGAGCGCCGCGAGTCCGTCCGCATCGTCGGGCGCGACGTAGAGCGCCGCGTCGCCCCACACCTCGCGCAGGCTCGGCACGTCGCCTAACACGAGCGCGCACCCCGCCAGCCCCGCCTCGAGCGCCGACAGCCCGAAGGGCTCGTAGCGGGCGGGGAGGACGTAGATCGCCGCGCGCCCCATCCAGCCCGCGAGTTCGGCTGGCGGGAGCGCGCCGAGCCAGGAGACGGCGGAGCCGCCGCCGTAGCCGTCCCAGTCGACGGTGCCGCCGTCCGGGCTCGCGCCGTCGCCGGCCACGTACGCCACCCACCGGAGTGCGTCGACGCGCAGCACGTCCGTGCGCAGCGGGCCCAGTCCGAGCGCGTCCGCCGCGCGCGCCACCGCGGCGACGTTCTTCGCCTCGTCCCACAGCCGCCCCGCGGTGAGCACGATCGGCTCTTTGGGCGCCGGCGGGTAGTCGGCCGCGCGCCGCGCGTTGGGCACCACGCGCACCGCGTCGGCGGGCAGTCCGTAGTGCCGCGCGAGGTCGTCGGCCGCGGCGCGCGTTGGCGCGACCACGGCAGTCGCCCCGGCGAGTCCGGCCGCGACCGCCGCGCGGTAGCGGTCCCACGACGCCGGCGCGGGCCCGCCGTGCACCGCCTTCCACCACGAGCACACGTCCGAGTGCGCGACGACGACGGCCGGTGCGCGCCACGGCAGCGCGCCGTGCGCGTAGCCGTTCACCTGCACGACGTCGGGCGCGAGGGCGCGCTCCAGCCCGAGCAGCCAGTCGCCCGCGCGCGCGACGTCGTCCCACGGGGCGTCCATCCACTCGAGGGCGTAGTCGCCCTCGTGGAGCGCGACGCCCGCGCCGGCGGCGTCGGCGCGCTGGCGTTCGTTCGGCCGCGGGCCCATCGTCGCGACGTGCGTCTCGATGCCGTGCGGGGCGAGGGTGCGGGCGAGTTCGAGGGCGTAGGTCCAGACGCCGCCCACGGCGTCGGCCGTTAGGAGGAGGCGCACGGGTGGTGTCGAGGGTTGGCGCCGACGGTCAGCCCTGTCGTCCCGAGCGCAGCGAGGGACCTCCCGTCCCTGGTGACGGGGCCGAGTTCGGCGCGTGTGACCGTCCCCGCCGCCGCGCACACGAGGTCCCTCGCTGCGCTCGGAACGACAGGGGGCGCGTTGTGCCCTTCACACACAGCACCGCCACCCATCAATGAATCCCCACCGCAGTCCCACTCTCCCCTTCGCCCTCACCCCGCCCGTACACCGCGTCCAACGCCGCCGCGACCTCGACGAGCCGCTCCGCGGCCGCGTCGAACCGCGCGCCTCCCGCGAGGGCGCGCGCCCACGCCACCGCCGCCCGCCCGCCCCACGGCTCCGCCGTCCCGTCGTCCGGCGGCTCGGCCAGCCGCACGCGCCGCGTTCCTTCGAACCGATCGGCGACGAAATCGTAGAAGCTGCCGCCGACGTTCCGCATCGCCGCTCCCCCCCGCTCGCCGTAGAACGCCGCCTCGATCACCGCGTCCTGCCCCGCCGACAGGTGCCACGAGCAGGCGAGCCGCACGGTGACCGGCCTCCCGTCGGCCCCCGCGAGGTCGAGCGTCGCGACCGCGTAGTCCTCGACCGCGAGCGACACCGTCGTAAGCCCACCCGCGGCGAGCGGCGCGCCTTTGCTGTACAGCCGCGACGACGCGCCGCGCAGCGCGGGCCACCCCAACGTCCAGAGCGCGAGGTCGACGAGGTGGATGCCGAGGTCGATCACGCAGCCGCCGCCGGCGAGCGCGGGGTCGTAGAACCACCCCTTGTCGGGCCCGTACGCGTTGTGGAAGGTGAGGTCTACCGCGTACACGCGCCCGATCTCGCCGCCCGCGACCACCCCGCGCACCGCGCGCATCGCCGCCGTCTCGCGGTACGACAGGTCGACGCCTAACAGCCGGTCCGCCGCGCGCGCCGCGTCCACGACGCGCCGCGTCTCGCCCGCCGTGCGCGCGAGCGGCTTCTGGCAGAATACCGCGGCCCCCCGCTCCAGCGCCGAGATCGCCTGCGCCGCGTGCAGCGCGCTCGGCGTCGCGATCACGACCCCGTCCAGCCCCAGCGCGAGCAGGGCGTCGAGGGACTCGACGATCACCGCGCCCGCCGCCGCGGCTGCTGCCTGCGCGGCCGCGTCGGGCGACGGGTCGCTCACGGCGACGACCTCGACCGCGCCATCCGCCGCGATCGCCTCCAGTCGGTTGCGCCCGATCCACCCCGTGCCGAGGAAGCCCACGCGCGGGCGCGGCGCGCTCGCACCACTCACGGCCACGCGGCGCCGAGCCCGGCGAAGAGGGCGGCGAGCGCGTCGACGCCGTCCCAGAGGTTCTGCAGGCGCAGGTTCTCGTTGGCCGCGTGCTGGTTGTCGTCGTGGTTGGCGATCGGGAGCACGACGACCGGCGCGCCGAGCACGTCGCCGAAGACCGCGAGCGGGAGGCTACCGCCTAACGAGGGGACGGCGACCGGCGGACGCTCCTGGGCGTCGGCGAGCACGCGGAGCACCGCGCGCCCCACGGGCGCGTCCATCGCCGTGCGGTAGGCCGCGTACCCGCTCCGCTCCCAGGCGACGCGTACGAGGCTCGGCTCGCGGCGGCGCGTGGCCGCGTCCGGCGCGTCGGCGACCACGCGGTAGCCGCGCGAGCGCAGGTGCGCGACGACCAGACTCTCCGCCCTGGCCGGCGTGAGGTCGGGGACGAGGCGGATGTCCACGCTCGCCGTCGCCTCGGTCGGGACCACGTTCGCCGCGGCCGTGCCCACGGCCCCGCCGCGGATCCCGCGGATGTTGAACGCCGGGCGGAGGATCGACGCGGCGAGCGACTCGCTCCCTTCCGTGCGCCCGAGGGCGAGCTCGTCGCGGAGCGCGGAGTCCGGACTCGGCGCCGCGGCCAGCGCGGCACGCTCGGCCGGCGTCGCGGGGCGCGTCGCCTCGGCGAAGCCGCCGATCAGGATGCGCCCGTCCGGATCGCGCATCCCGGCCAACAGCGTCACGAGTTCGGCGATCGGGTTCGGCGCCCAGTTGCCGTAGTGCCCCGAGTGCAGCCCGCGGAGCGGCCCGTAGGTGGTGAGCTCGAACCCCGTCACGCCGCGCACGCCGAAGAGCACCTGCTGGCGCCGCGTCTGGTGCACCGGACCATCGGCGAACAGCCACGCGTCGGCGGCGAGCGTGTCGCGGTAGCGAGCGAGCAGCGGCGCGAGGTGCGGCGAGCCCGCCTCCTCTTCGCCTTCAAAGAAGAACTTCAGGTTGACCGACGGGCGCACGCCCGAGGCGCGCAGCGCGTCGAGAGCAGCGAGCGCGGCGGCGATCGGCGCCTTGTCGTCGCCCGCGCTGCGCGCGTAGAGCCGCCACTCGGGGCCCGTCGCCCCGGGGCGGTCGGGGAGTGGGACCACGTGTCCGCCCGGCAGCGGGCCGTCGCGGAGCGTCGGCGTCCACGGCGGCGTCACCCAGTCGGCCGGCGTCACCGGCTGGCCGTCGTAGTGCGCGTAGAGCACGACCGTGCGGCGCGCGCCCGGCGTGCGCAGCTCGCCGAAGACCACGGGCGGGCCACCCGCCGGGTTCTCGAGTAGGCGGGCCGTCACGCCCCGCCGCCCGAGCGCGGCGACGATCGCGGCGGCGTTACGGCGGATCCCGACCGAGTCCGAGGCGAGGTTGGGAATCGCGAGCAGGTCCGCGAATTCGCGGAGGACCTCCTGGTCGTGGGCCGCGCGCCACGCGCGCACGCGCTCGACGACGGCGGGCACGCGCGGAACGGGCGTCTGGGCGCAGGCCGAGGCCGCTCCGGCGCCGGACCCGACGAGCACCGCCGCGGCGCACAGGCTGGTGCACGCCCCGGCGCGGACGCCCCTCACGCGGTCACCAGCGCCTTGAGGAACCCGTCGGGGCGCGTGCGCGTCGCCTCGAACGCATCGCCTAACGCGTCGAGCGGGTAGCAGTGCGTGTAGAGCGGCGCGGGGTCGAGCGCGCCAGACCCTACGGCGTCGACCGCGGCGCGGATCCCCGCGACGTACACGGCGGGGTCACGCTCGTGCGCGTTGATCACGTCGAGCCCGCGCCAGTTCCAGAGGAACATGTTCACCCGCCGCGGCCCGTCCTGGTGAAACCCCGCCACGACGAGTCGCCCGCGCTCCGCCGTGAGCTCGCCCGCGAGGTCGAGCGGCCACTGCAGGCCGACGCACTCGAAGACGCGCTCGCAGAACTTGCCGCCCGTCAACTCCTTCACGCGCTCGATGATCCGCCCGTGGTCGTCCATCGGCACGGTGTCGTGCGCGCCGAACTGCCGCGCGACCTCGAGGGAGAACGGCCGCCGCGACACCGCGATCACCCGCGCGCCCGCGTTCGCCGCGAGGCGACAGAGGAGCGCGCCGAGGAAGCCGACGCCGACCACGGCCACGTCCTGGCCGGGGCGGACGTCGGCGCGGGCGAGGATGTTCATCGCGCAGCCTAACGGCTCGCCGGGGAAGGCGTGGCCGTCGAGCGCGGGGGGGAGCGGGACGACCGCGTCGGCCTTGGCGACGTCGTGCGTCGCGTACGCCGCGTAGGAGAGCGCCGCGACGCGCTGCCCCACCGCGAGGCCGGTGACGCCCTCGCCCAGCGCGTCGACCGTGTCCCACCCCTCGTGCCCGGGGTTCCCGCGCGGCGCCGGGTAGCTGAACCACTCCCGCCCCTCCCACATCGGTAGGTTGGACGCGCAGACGCCGCTCCCCTCGAGGCGCACGCGCACCTCGCCCGCGCCCGGCTCCGGCAGCGGGCCGGCCTCGACACGCACCACGCCCGGCGCGGCCAGGACGGCGGCGCGGCCACCCACGGCCCCGCCTAACGTCTGACTCACGCCCGCGCCCCCGCCAGCTCCGCTTCCGGCTCGGCCGCCGCCGCGCCCGCGACCCCCGCGTCCGCGCTCGCGAGCCACGCGTGCAGCCGCGCGAGCCCGGCGTCGGGCGACGTCCGCGGCGCCCACCCCGCGGCCGCGCCGAACGCGCGCACGTCGCTCACGTACCACTTCTGGTCACCGGTGCGCCAGCCCTCGAACGACACGCGCGGCTTGCGGCCGACGAGCGCGCCCAACCGGTCGACCAGTTCGAGCAGCGACGTCGTGTTCCCCGGGCCGCCGCCGATGTTGAACGCGCGCCCCGAGAGCCGCTCCACGTTGGCCCGCGCGAGCAGGAACGCCTCGACGAGGTCGCCGACGAACAACACGTCGCGCACCTGCAGCCCGTCGCCGTAGAGCGTGATCGGCTCGCCGCGGAGCGCGCGGATGAGGAAGTGCGCGACCCACCCCTGGTCCTCGGTGCCGAACTGGCGCGGCCCGTAGATGCAGCTCATCCGGAACACCACGGCCGGGATCCCGAACGAGCGCGCGTAGTCGCACACGTACTGGTCGGCCGTGCCCTTGGAGCAGCCGTAGGGCGAGTGGAAGTCGAGCGGCCGCGACTCGCCGATCCCGGCCGCGGCCACGGCCGCGTCGGCCGGCACGTAGCGCCGCGCCCCGCCCGCCCCCGTCGACTCGGCCACGTCGGCCAGCTCGCCGTAGACCTTGTTCGTGCTCGTGAACAGCACCGGGATCGCCGCGCCGGCGGCGTCGCCCGCGGCGCGCACCGCCTCCAGCACGTTGAGCGTGCCGCGCGCGTTGACCTCGAAGTCCTCGACCGGGTCGGCGAGCGACGTCGTGACCGCGACCTGCGCCGCGAAGTGGAACACGTCCGCGACCGGCGCCCCGTGCGGCGATCCGTTAGGCGAGCGCACCGCGCGCGCGACGCCCGCCCGGTCCCGCACGTCCCCCTCGACGAACGTCACGCGGTCGCCGTGCGTCGCCCGCAGCCAGGCGAGGTTCCGCTCCACGCCGGCCCGCGAGAGGTTGTCGAACACGACCACCCGCCGCCCCTCGCCCAGCAACCGATGCGCCAGGTTGCAGCCGACGAACCCCGCGCCGCCGGTGATGAGCGTGGGGCGCTCGGACTCGCGCGCGCTCATACCGTCAGCCCCCGCGCCGCGAGCTCCGCGCTCGCCTCGGCGACCTTGTCTTCCGCCGTCCGCCCGTCGAGCCACTGCGCCAGCTCGCGGAGCCCGTCGTCGAAGTCGACCTGCGGCGTGTAGCCCAACACGCGGCGCGCGCGCGTGACGTCGGCGATGCAGTGGCGGATGTCGCCCACGCGGTACTTGCCGGTCACCTCGGGCGCGAGGTACCCCTTGCCCATCACCCCCGCGAGCCGCTCGGCGATCGCGCGCACGGTGTACCGGTTTCCCGAGGCGATGTTGATCGTCTCGCCGTCCACCCCGGCGGCGTCGAGCGCGAGGCGGCACGCGCGGGCGACGTCGTACACGCTCACGAAGTCGCGCTGCTGCAGCCCGTCCTCGAAGAGCACCGGCGCGCGGTCGTTGAGCAGGCGCGACGCGAAGATGGCGAGCACGCCGGTGTACGGATTCGACAGCGCCTGGCGCGTGCCGTACACGTTGAAGAAGCGCATCGCCGCCGCCGGGATCCCGTACGCGCGCCCCGTCATCAGGCAGAGCCGCTCCTGGTCGTACTTCGAGAGCGCGTACACCGAGGCGAGCGACGGCGCCTTGGTCTCCGGCGTCGGCAGCGGCGTGAGCACGTGCCCGTCGACGTCGCGCGTCTCCCAATCGGCAGACCCGAGCTGCTCCCGCGTGCGCTCGACCGCCGCGACCACGCGGCCGTCCGGACCCGCGTACAGCCCCTCGCCGTACAGCGACATGCTCGACGCGACGACGAGGCGCGAGAACGGCCGCGTCTTCTGCCGCGCGACCATCGCCTCCAACAGCACCGCCGTGCCCATGTTGTTCACGTCGGTGTAGTGCGCGATTTCGTACATGCTCTGCCCGACGCCCACCGCGGCCGCGAAGTGGTAGACCGCGTCGACGCCGTCGAGCGCGCGGCGCACCACGTTCGCGTCGCGCACGTCCCCGACGACGAGTTCGACCTCGGGGTCGAGGTAATCGGGGCGCCGCCCCTCCGCGGCCGCGGCCGCGCCGTGCACCTGGGGCAGGAGGTTGTCGAGCGCGCGGACGCGGTGTCCGGCGCGCAACAACTCGTCCGCGAGGTGCGAGCCGATGAAGCCCGCGCCCCCCGTGATCAGGATGGATTGCCCCATGAGCGTGAGGTGGAGGGTGGAAGGTGTGCCCCGTCGACGGGGACCGTGCCGACGAGCGCCGAGCCGCGCCCGCCTGCGGCCCGCCGGGAAAGCTGGCTCCCTATGTACAGCTATGTAGAAGCTTTGGTAAGTAGCCCCTTCCGGGCACTTTCGCCATATCTGAAGCCGCTTTCGGCCGCCTGCGGCCGTCTGGGGGGTGCGGACCGCGTACAAACGTTGCACTTTCCTCCCCCATGCGACTCGTAGTCTTTGGACTCACGGTCAGCTCGTCGTGGGGAAACGGGCACGCCACGCTGTGGCGCGCGCTGATCCACGCGCTCGCGCGCCAGGGCCACGCCGTCACCTTCTTCGAGCGCGACGTGTCGTACTACGCCGCGCACCGCGACGTGACCGAGCTCCCTCGCGGGGAGCTCGTGCTGTATGCGTCGTGGGACGAGGTGCGCGAGCGGGCGCGGCGCGCGCTGGCGGAGGCCGACGTGGCGATGACCACGTCGTACTGCCCCGACGCGCCCGAAGCGGCCGCGCTCATGCGCGAGGCTCGCGAGCGCGGCGGCCCGCTCGCCACGTTCTACGACCTCGACACGCCGGTCACCCTCGCCCGACTAGACTCTGGCGAACCGGTCCCCTACCTGCCCGCCGCCGGACTCGGCGCCTTCGACCTCGTGCTGAGCTACACGGGCGGCCGCGCGCTCGACGCGCTGCGCACGCGGCTCGGCGCGCGGCGCGTGGCCCCGCTCTACGGCTCGGTCGACCCCGCGGTGCACCGCCCCGCGTCGCCGCGCGCCGACTGGCGCTGTGACCTGTCGTACATCGGCACGTACGCGGCCGACCGGCAGGCCGCGGTCGACGCGCTCTTCCTCGAGCCCGCGCGGCGGCGGCCGGATGCGCGGTTCATGCTCGCCGGCGCGCAATACCCGGTCGACTTCGCGTGGACCGACAACATCTGGTACCTCGCGCACCTGCCGCCGGCGGACCACCCCGCGTTCTACGCGTCGAGCCGCCTCACCCTCAACACGACGCGCGGCGCGATGGCCGCGATGGGGTGGTGCCCGTCGGGGCGCCTGTTCGAGGCGGCCGCGTGCGGCGTCCCGATCCTCACCGACACCTGGGACGGCCTCGACGCGTTCTTCACCCCGGGCGAAGAAATCTTGGTAGCGCGCACCGCGGAGGACGCGCTCGCCGCGCTCGACCGCCCCGACGCCGAGTTGCGCGGGATCGCCCGGCGCGCGCGCGAGCGCACGCTCGCGGAGCACACCGCCGACCGGCGCGCGCGCGAACTCGTCGCCGCGATCGAGGGCGCGATGCCTAACGCGGCCCCGGGGGCGGCGCCGCCCGCGCTCGCCGCGCCGTCGCTCGCCGCGGCGGAGGGCTGACGCCGTGTGGGGGATCATCCCGGCGGCCGGCGCGGGGACGCGCATCCAGCCGCTCGCCTTCTCGAAGGAGCTGCTCCCCGTCGGCAGCCGCGTCGACCACGGCGTCGAGCGGCCGCGCGCGGTGAGCGAGTACCTCGTCGAGCGCATGGTGCGCGGCGGGGCGACGCGGATCTGCTTCGTCGTCTCGCCCGGCAAGGCCGATATCCTCGCCTACTACGGCGGCTCCGCGTGCGCGGCGCACGTGTCGTTCACCGTGCAGCCGCAGCCGGCGGGGCTGTGCGACGCGCTCTTCCGCGCGCTGCCGATGATCCCACCCGAGGACCAGGTGCTCGTCGGCCTCCCCGACACGGTGTGGTTTCCGGTCGACGGTTTCCGCGCGCTCCCCGACGACGCGCTCTCGTTCCTGCTCTTCCCGGTCGAGCGCCCGGAGGTGTTCGACGCCGTGGTCACCGACGCCGACGGCGCGGTGGTCGAGATCCAGGTCAAGCAGCCGGCGCCGAGCACGCGGTGGGTGTGGGGGGCGTTCAAGCTCACGGGCGCGATCCTGCGCGAGCTGCACGCGCTCTGGCTCGCGCGCGAGCAGGCGGACGAGTACTTCGGCACGCTCGTCAACGCGTGGCTCGCGAACGGCGGCGTCGCACGCGGGGTGCGCGCGGGCGAGACGTACGTCGACGTCGGCACGCTCGGCGGCTACCGCGAGGCGGTGCAGGCGTTAGGCAGCCGCGCGGCGGACGAAGGCGACGGCGCGGGGTTCCCGGGCGCCGTCGTGCCGCGCCTGGCGCAGGCGCCGCCGCCGCGGGAGCGGACGCGGCGTTAGGCCCCTCGCCCGGCGACCGTCGCATGCCCCCGGGCGCCGCCGCCATGTCGCTGCTCGACCGGCTGGACGCCGCGGCCGAGGCGGGCGACGTCGACGCGCACCAACTCGCCGACGCGCTCGGCCTCACGCCGGGCGGGCTCCGCGCCGCGCTCGCGCGCCCCGCGATGCTCGCCGCCGAGCAGGTGCCGGTGCTCGCGGGCGCGCTCGGGCTGGACGCGGCCGCCGTGCGCGCGCTCCGGCGCGCGGACGGCCCGACGTTCGGCGCCGCGCCCGGGCCCGCCCCCACCGCACTCCCGCCCTCGGTCGCCGCGCTGCTCGACGCCGTGGTTGCGGGCGTGCACGACGACGCCGTGGGGCGTTCCCTGCGCGTCACCGTGCTGGACGTCGCCGC